>Ga0310697_10004710_pt1 | contig 13391 bp, 17 predicted proteins | sample 172DNAGHGlowgp2_FD_203883 | JGI IMG/M metagenome (GOLD analysis project Ga0310697, IMG submission 203883) | Sheep rumen microbial communities from Palmerston North, Manawatu-Wanganui, New Zealand - 1728 DNA GHGlow gp2 (v2) (version 2) | ecosystem: Host-associated > Mammals > Digestive system >...
GCGGTATATATACACACCATACTTATGTCAACCAATTCCCCCGAACACCAGTTCGAGATTGTGGATAAGTTTAGTAAACCCAGCCGCAAAAGCCCGTAAATAAAGCATTTGTCCATAGTTAGTTGCCACTAACTTTCGCGCTTGACAAATCACTAAAAATGTGTTCTCACCTGTAAATACTGCATTTGTGGGGTTTTGAGTTATGCACACTTATACACATTGTGGATAAATAAAAAGCGGCCCCTGATCCGAAGATCAGGAACCGCACGCGCCAGGACGTGGAACCTGTCACATAACAAATGGATTATATCTCTTAATCGCTCTTAAAAATTCTGTACCGGTAAGATTATCAGAAAATAAAACTCTTTTCTTTTTGATCAGTGGCCAGATCTTTTCATGTCTTTTCTTTTCCGGCTTCACATAATAACCCTTCTCAAATTCCGGCGTATCGGAAAAGATATCTCCAAAAGTGGCTATCGCATTATCATACTTATCCGGCCATATAAACAAATATTTCTGATCATCATAAAACAGTACCGCCAGTTTAAACGCTTGCCGCAGCTTTGTTATCATCACGCACTTATAAATAACTTCCGCATCTTTAAACTTAAAGAAAATATGCGGTTGCTCTTCCGTGTCGTACTGGCCCTCGACAATATTCTTTTCAGCTTTACCAAAAAAGAAAGTATCTTTGTCTTTTGGCTTAACATAATCGAATATACACGTTATCGTGCTTCCGTCGCTCTTCTTAAGCTTATTATCGTAGATCCGGCCCGGCTGGGTCTTAAACAGGTCTATGCCCATTTCTAGCAGATACGGGCAGTCCCTCGCTATTGTATTACCTATCAAAAGTGCTCTGTATTTACCGGTTCTGCATATCGTGCTAATAAGGTGGTTAAACTCTATGTATTCATTACTTAAGTATAGTTTATTGGTTATAAACTCCTCAAAGATAATATTATAAACACCATCATAATGCAGCGACTTGTATTTCTCTTGCACATTAAGTGCGAAAGTATAACCTATCAATTCCACATCTACTGTTTTACATTCTTCCTCATCATATTTTTGCAACCACAACTCACCGCGATTACACCGGATCCCGGTAAACTCCGTGCCCTTCTCTAACCAAGAAACAAAGTTTGGATCTTTAAAATAAAGCGTAACATCTTTCTGTTTGATATTATCTTCATACCGTCTGACATATGCCATCTTATGGCCATTTTCAAAATAATCAATAACGCACTGCTTTAAGAACCATAAGCTCTTGCCGTCTGATCTTTCAGACAAAATGACATTCCAGGGAGCGGAAGCCGCCCAAAGAGCGGCCCCGTTATAATACTTATCCCCGGTATAGTTTTTCAGTTTTGTTTTTCTCTTTTCCATCTTATCACCTTCCTTAACTTGCTAAAACTTTATCACCAAACAGTGTCATTATAAAATGCGCGTTTTCAACATTAAAACCGGACGGGAAGCGCTCACTAAATATGTGTGGATTCTGGTAACACTTATAGTTATTATCGTTCAAGTAAAGATTATATTTACTTGCTGACTTCGCAACGATACAAGGTGCCGTTAAGATCTGCTGCCTGTACGTGAACAAAACATCAACATGAAGTGATATCTCCCAAGTATTATTAGTAACTGCCGTAGCAGGTGACATGAAATAATATCTGTTAAACTCCGGAATAAAGCAGTAATTATAATCCGGTACACCTGACTTTTCTATTAATATAACCGGATCCAGTATATTACAATCTTCTTTAACTGTACCTTCTAGTGTGAGTGCCGGAGTATCCGGCACCCTCTTATTTATCTTATTATTAACGTTTGTTATCTTATAGAACTGTATTCTCATATATAAACACCCCCTATCAAAAGTTGCTTTATTTCGTCGATTTCTTCTTTTGTGGCGTCCAGTCCGTTAAGATCTATAGTTTCCACTGCAGTAAATCCGCTAAAGTTTGTAAGTGGTCCGGCTATGTTAGACGGGTAGCCTTCCAAATCCTGGTAGTTTTTAGGCAAGCTCTGGTTCGGTACAGTCCGAAGCAGATACGGATACTGTATACTTAAGTAACCTGCACAAGCTCCGGATACACCTGATCTTTCCGATGTAACTTTACTACCATTAACCGCACTAACTGTACTACCTGCAATACTATTACCTATCTGCGAAGCTCCGATACTGGCCCCGGAAACGCCCACAGCGGCACCCAAAGCACCACCCGCAACGGCACCTACAGCACCGCCCAAAAGCTGCACACTGGCTGCAATAGCCGCATCAAATGAAGTCGCGCCAAACGGCACACGTACACCACAATTACCGCTAAATTGTGCAATAACACGATTAAACGGCACATCATAACCTTCGCCGGCGCTGGTCATTACAAAAGCTACGCAGTCGCCCGTTAGGCAGTCACAATGATATTTTACGTATATTGTCTTACCTACGCACTCGTCCGGATCAAGCTTTCTGTAGCCGATATAGGGAAGCCATAAAAGAAGCTCCGTATAGGGGTTATTATCAAAGCAGCTACCAAAGTATTTAGGAACCGGAAGACCGCCGCAATCTATTTCGGTATACTGCTGATATACCTGGGGGTAAGCGTGCTCGAATATATTATCTCCGAATTTGGGATATACGGAGTAATTACTTACCGGTTGATAAGGTACGATCATAATACCGCAGATAAAATCGAGTGGATCTGCAAAAAAGTTCTTTATAACCGTCCACCAGGAAGGCCGCACAAGATCCAAAGCAAACTGCTGCATTTGTGCAACTGTTAAGCGAAGCATATAAACAAAGCCGGCACTGTTAGGGCCTATCGTAGGAAGTCCCGGTATAGGTATTGGCACATACGGTTGAATGTGCTGACCGCCGCCGCCGCCTTCTCCGGACTCGCCGCCCGGATCTTCCTCGTTAGGGTCTTTCTTCCTGGGGTTTTCCGGATCAGTATCAATATTACCGTCAAAACCGCAAAAATAGAAATCGCTCTGATCCGTATAGAATGACTCAGTAGAACCATTAAAAACACCCTCGGACTGCTCATATCGGGACTGTTCATTGTCAAATGCACAAGGTATTGATAATAATACACTTCCAGGTTCGCCGTGTCCCTGATTGGTATATACCATATGCCCATAAGGATAAGTGCTGGAGGGTGACTCCCAAACGCCCGTATAAATGTAGCAATTCCAGCCGAGCATTATATGGTATGTATAAGTGCCGGTATATCCAGGTAACTCGTTATACGTAAATCCGCTATAACGGTTTAAGCGCCTTAAGATATAGATACTCTTTTTATAGTCTTCCCACGTTGTATAGTTATCATAATCAAATACCCATTGGCTGTTATGGCCACTGGTAGCACCTATTGTTATAGTGATGCGATCGGCTCCGGGTGTAGCAGAATATGTATAATATATTCTGATATACATATATACATCTTGCAGCTGGTTACTTGCATGTATACGCGCAAGCCTTACTATGCCGCTATCATAATTCTCTCCGGCTGTCTTAGCGTCACTGATAGCCTCATCATATAAGGCCATGATATTAAAACCATATGGCCTTACTAACGGGCAAAAATCTCTATAAGTATACCAGTCTGGATTATTTATAACATCGCTACTATATAATGTGGCGCCGTTTAAGTCGTCACAAGTCCAGCTTGTATATCCCTCAGCCATAATTTACCCCCTTCCTCACACACTAAACCATACGCCGGCATGATCTAAAAAAGCATCATAATCCGGCCGCAAAAGTGTGCTCACTATTGCATCACCCACAACCTTATATGCATTTACCTGGGCAAGCTCTTTTAATATTTCATAAAGCTTCTCTTTAGGCAGTACGCCGGTCTTTGTGACTGTATCGGTGTCCGTGTGTTCTCTTTCTGTAACTTCGATATCTCCATATTCTTTTGTGTCGTCGTAGCCGTCATAATGATAAGTGATCTTATCTTTGTGCGCATCGTCGGTAACGTCTATCTGGTCTTTATGCGCATCTTCCGTAACGTCTATCTTATCTTTATATGCCGCTTCCGTAACTACTGACTTATCCAGCGGTTGATACTGGTTAGAATTAAACGCGCTTTTTGTATTCTCCGTAGTGGTCTGATGCTGTGTAATATCCGGCTCTGTTTTCGTGTGTCGCTGCTTAATATCTTCCTCTCTCTTACTGTGTCGCTGCTTAATATCATCCTCTCTGTAGTCGTCGTGCGTCGCGTTCTTAATAGTATCGTCGCCGTGTTCCGTCTTCTTATACTTTTCCGCATATTCATGCACGGTTTCGATCACTTCCGGCATATCCATAAAATCCAGTTCCGCCAGCTTAAACACAGCTTCCGCGGAAGTAAGTGCAGCACATAAAGCTGCAGAAAACTGCTCGTAAAACTCCGGATCTATTATATAATGCTCTTCTTCCTTATTCCAGGTGATATACCTACACCACTCATGCTGCAGGTATCTTCTCGAATAAGTAGCTTTTAAATAAGCATCCACATTATCGGCAGCCACCGCCTGTATAACCGTAAGCGCGCTATACTGTGACAAGTCCAGCTTATCAAAAAAGCTTGTATTATGAGTATCGCTTTCATAGATATCAAAAAGTCTGTGAAATAAAACCTCATGCATTACCGGTACCATCGTCTTTACCCCCTTCCTTAAACTCTTTTTCGCTTTCTGCCTTGCCGTTATCATCCATATCGATATGTGATTTTACCCGGCACGTAATTTTAAAAGTGCTGGCTATCTCTTCACACATAGTAATACGGCTATCCAGCATATCTTTTAAGTTAAAGTTAAGCATTTTGGTATTTGCTTCCGCTTCTTCCGTGATCATCCTCTCGCGCTTTTCCGCGGTCTTATTTATACCAAGTATATTATAGAAGTCGCGCAAGATACGATCTTTTGTATCAATGAGCTCGCGCAAATGGCTTACGGCCCTGGGTGATCTGTCTATCTCCAGATCTTCCGTTTTATCCGTAATAAAGTCCAGCTTGCCATCATAAAGGGATCTGCAGAAAGCGCCGGCCGATTCTGCATCAGCATTACTATGTGCCTTTAAAACGTCCATAAAGCGGCCGTTTACAAGCTCCGCGATTATAGACATATCACAGTGTGCCATCATTAAAGCATACTGTTCCACAAGCAGAGAAGACGGGTAAAAGCTAAAGGTGTTACGTCCTAACACTCCGTCACGGCCTAACTCGCGGTAGTCCGGTGTTTTACTGTCATTATCAGGGATCCCGGCACCAAAGCAAAAATTAAATCCGATAGGCTCATTATAGATATCTTCTCCATACGGCGAAGCATTAACTGCAGTGAGCTTATCGTTATGCATTACAAGGCCACATCTACCATAGTAAAACATTCTCTTCTCTATCTGCCTTGCAAGCTCCGGCTCGATTCCTTCATAATAGAAAAGATTGGTAGATAGGGAGCGGAACTGTTCAAAGTAGTTACGCATCAGATCCCATACATTTAAGCGCCGGCCCATATAAGCACCGGTCATATATTTTGTGAAAAACGCATCGGATTTACTCCAAAGTGCGCGCATATTATCAACCATAATTTACCTCACTTTCTTTAAAAATGGGGCAGTTGTTACACTGCCCCAACGAAAAGAGAAAAACCGAGACAGCAACTTATGAAGCTGCGTGATCTCCAACATAGAATACAATGCCCTGCTCCGAAGGATCTACGGCGTAAGCTACATCGTACTTTGTTACGGTAGTAACCATTTCCTGCAGGGTGTTGTTTCCGGTTACTGTGCGCAGATCCTGAATGGTAAGACCGAACTTGTCATAGTCGTGTACAAATGCTATGATGCCATCGCAGGTAACGGTTTTACCGCTGTTAGATACGTGTGTAGTATCGGTAGTGTCCGCATTGAGATTATCATTTGTGATAATGACTTTCTGCGCATCTGCATATGAAGCGCTGGTTCCGGTTCCCTGCCATCTGCTAACCTCGTTAAAGCCGGGAAGTGCGATAAATGAAGATATAAGGGTATTCTCCAAATATCCATTCATGGAAGCCACCAGATCGGCGTGAATATCAATTACAAGCTCCGAGGGATCGGTAAAACGGTCTGCCCTGGTGCCGGTTACGCTGTCTGTAACATGGTTGTTAAAGATACGGTTCATGCTGTTAAGCCTGGGCAGTATGCGCTTCATTTCGGTTACGATAAACCTGATCAGATCCGCATCATATATCCAGCTGCTGTGTGATGTTGCTTTACCGGTGGCGGTATTATAAAGCGCTCCCATATCGATTGCGGTATTTGCAGACTCAAAGCAGCTACCGATAGCAGTAGCTCTTGCCAGCATTTCGCAGGATTCCATATTGCACTTGATATCGTTCATACGGCCGATATCCAGCATATTTATAAATGCTGCCATTTCTGCAGGATTAGCGAAGCATCTTGCAAGCTTCTTACGGCTGATGATATCCGGAGCAGACTCGAAACCTGCAATAAGACCAAACAAACGATCAGTCCAGTTTGCGGTTAAGTCGCCGTCGTAGTAGTCGGCATCCTGGGCCTTATACGAACTGTTTTCTACCGCGTCGCGCACGTTGTTGCGCTGGATCTTGCGGCGGTATAATCCAAAGTCCTCTTCACTTCGCCACATGGATATTTTAGCGCCGGTGTTATAAGACTTCGCTTTAATACGAGTCTCATTTATCGCACCCATAAGCCCATAGACGAAAGCATTAAATACTGCAGGATTTGAGCTATCCACGATCTGACCGCCGACTTCCGCGAGGGTGGTTGCATCCACTGCTGCTACTGCAGTAGCCCCGAGTGCCTGTTTTGTTGCTGCGTTTACGATTCCGTAAATCTGATTGTAAGCCATAATTGTTACCTCCTTTTTATTTAAGACCAGTTAGCACCGGTAAGTGCTTTTAATTCAATAGTGCCGTATCCATCGGATAAAGTGACCCTGTTGTACCCCTTAAGCATCTGCACCTCGGTAGGGGTGATGGTAAGCTCGATAGGCTCGGCTAATTCATAGCGTATTTGCAGATTGTTACTTGTGAGCCAAGTATTAAATGCCGCTGAATCAGCAAATGTGCCAAGAGGCCAGCAAGTATTGATATATCCGTTATCCAGATATGCACAACCTGCTGACCGTTCAGCTGATGATTTAGCAGTTTTCATTTCATTAAACAACACTGTTTGCTGATACCCGCCTGTTGTTTTTACATCGGAATAAAATGTTGCAAAATTCTGAAATACAACCTGCATATCCCCCGATGTAGACAACCACCAACCAATACTTTCTGTACCGTTTAAGGTTACGAGTTTGTGTGTCACTGTAGCACTGCCCGTCACGAGGTTAACAGTGCCGCCGTATACGGTCTGTCCGAGCTGAATGGTGGCGGATGAGTGGGTATAGGGCTCGTAGGGTGTCGGTGTACTATCCTCTTCAAGCTGTAATTTGAGTACATTTATATCTGCCTGTGATATATTGGTCTTGTTAAATCCGACAATGATATATCTTGATGATGACCCTGTTGTAAATGTTTTTGCCGTTATAATACTATCTCCAGGATGACTCGCAGGCACTACAGGACTATCATACATATATATAAGGTCTAAATTATTAACACCATTGATTGATATGGTGTAAGTTGTATTCGATTTGCATGGAATAATTAGTCTCGCTCTTGCCGTGTTTGAGTCACCATTCCATGCTGTTCCAATTTCCGCATTAGATACATCTGCAAGGTTTTTCCCCACATCATCCACCACCGCCGCTGTCCTGCCGCTTATGGGGCAGTTGTTGGAGTAGGGGGCAAAGGTGGCGTCTGTTTCGGTGGATAAGCGTATCATCGGCTTAACTACTTTCCCGTTCGTATTTACGCCACTTGCAATATTTATTCTCACTGACGGGTCAGATATGGTAAAGCTATTAACAAAGGTTAACCCACTACCGCTATCAAAGCCTTTTTGAGAGATACCGACCTGTATATTACCATCTATAGCACCCGTCAGTATATATGACGCATCTGCCACTAAAGCATCATCAATATTAGGTGCGATATAAAACATAACCAACTTTGTAGCAGTACCGCTCAAATATACTACACCGTCAGCGACCGTAAACGATACGCCACCGTCTGTATATACGTTATCGTTCCATGTACCGTCAGTATTAAGCGTTTTCATGGTTGCCAAGTCATACGGCAGTTTATTCTTATAAGCACCGCCAACATACGGAAAAGGCAGACCATGTAAGTCCTGTATAGCATTTATCTCTGTGATGAGGGAGCGAGCCGGAAGCGCTAAAGCATTTTCGATAGTGATATCATCACCCGTAAATGTTTCTTCCTTAACGGTACGCTTCCAGGCTTCGATCTTATCCAGCCTATCGAGTGTGGGCTGCACCGCTTCCAGGTCTTTTAACTGCGGCCACCCGTTCACCGGTATATTATTTACCATCTTTAACCACCTTCTTTCTTGTGGTCTTTTTAACCGATTCTTCCGGATCTTTTAAAGCCGCTCTATTTGCTGCCTGATCAGTAGGCGCTACTTCCTCTATCCAGTCTTCAATGGCTGTTATACGTGCGTCTATGGTCGCCGGTAAGCTGTCCGTACCTTCCAGGGCCTTTATCTGGGGCCATCCGTTTACGGGAACTGTATTATACATTTTCTCCCCCTTCCTCACCTGCTGGCTGATCTTCCGGAGCTGCTGCAGGTGGCTGCAGTTCCGGTGCCGGTTCTTCCGGTGTAACTACCTCTTCTTTCACCTGCTCCGATGTTACCACATCTGCAGGTACCGGATCGGCCGGTGTGTCGTTTGCGTGTTGTGCATTGAAAAGATCAAAAATATTTTCTTTATGCATGGTTGTTTCCCCCTTTTCTAATTATTATATAACAAATATTACATAAATTGTCAATGATACTTTTGTTGCAGGTATTTTTTAAGAAGCTCCCTGTAATCGCCGGTAAGAGTGAGTTTATAGGAAGTCGGCCGGATATTGCATCCGCAGGTATTGGTTACCCGGTAGCCATCCGGAAACGTGCATGGTGGGTTATTTCCGTCCAGGTAAGTAAGAAGGTTTTTTCTACTATTAAAGATATCGAAATATAAGCCTTCTTTAAGATCGTCTACGGATCTTAATACATTCGCAGCGGCTTTTGGTACGCCGGCGATTGTGATATGCACCTGATCATCCGGTTTGTATTTGTAGGCGTATCTTTTAGCACCCATAAATTTTATTTCATAATATGCCGCGTCATGCTCCCAGATCCCCAGATATTCGCGGCTCCCCTTTGTATTTTTAGGGCATGACATTTCCCAGGATATGCCCTGCTTTTCGAGTCGCTCTTTAGTCCACTGTTTAATACGCTCATTTTCTGCAGCTATAATGGCCTCGTCTGCTTCATCAAAAAAGCCCTTTATACTGTCTGTGTCAAAGTAGCATATCTTATTTAAGTCGAATTTATGGGCCATTTCCATTAAGAAATATCGCTGGTAGGCGGTAACGTAAATGCCCCAGGAATAAGGCAATACATTTTTAAATGCATTTTTATGCAGCTTATCCAGTTCCTTTTGTATCTCCGGATCCTTTAGGCGTGTCTTTTCATATTTAAAATTTTCAAGTTCCTCTATCGTATCATGTATAAGGGCCGTGCCACACATTCCATAGATACTGTTAAGCTTTTGCTTTTCGATCAGTCGCATTTCTTCATCCACACCGGTTAAAAGTGTTTTCTGCTCAAAGCGCTTAAGCATATATTTAATAACGTGTTCCGGCATATAGTCGGATAATGCTATATAATGACTGTGTATAGTGGGGTTAGGGAAGTTATCATATGTATAATACATATCAATAAGCTTCTTATCGACTTCCGTAATATAAATAACGAAGCGCTTCGCTTTGATCACTTTACCATTATTTTTTGCTATGCCGGATCCCTCGCCTTCACCCAGCACGGCCCCCTGCATCATAATGCGCTTGCTGGCTGATAGGGGGGTTATGTCGTAGCGTGCCTTAAGATTTTCAAACTCTACGAGGCAGATATGATGGTTTCCGTCTTCCCATTTCGGCGCCGCGGGTGACTTCTCAAAAGCAGTACAAGGGTATTTTTCAAGCATAGCGAAGGGGTAAGCACTCTTTTTATCGATGGATCCGAGGCCGTTAAGCACAACACCGGTATTACGCGGATTAGATAAGGTTAGTCCGCCGCAATAGGTTTTGTTCTGGATCTTCCACTCTTGTGGATTACGGGGTTGCATTTTTGCGACTTTAGATAAAAAGCCCTTTGTTTTCTGGTTTTCTGCTTTTATGTCGCGGCGTACTATACCGGTTTGTGTAAGTGGTATGTATGAGATATGCTTATACATTTCGCGGTATTGCTTAATACCAAAGTACATGATTATTACATCATACTCGCAGTATTCGAGCTCTGTTTCACTCAAAGGTGTAAGCGGTGTAAAGAGCGCGTGATAATCAAGCTGCCCGGTCTTTTTGGGTATGCCTAAATTAGATCCCCATTTCGCGAGGGATATATTTGTGAGTCGGTAACTGCAGCGGAAGTATAAGTTTTTATACTTCGCGTATAAGGGCTTGCGTGCATCGGTAAAAAAGATACCTTCAAACTTTAGATATTCCTGAATAAACGAATATTCAAAAGAAAGATTATGCACCCATATGTGCGCTTCGTGTCCGTCTACTTTATCGTTAATATACTTAAGTAGCTCCGGAAGCTCTTTTAAGTCGCGGCCGTATATGCAGGTACCATCAATGCAGAATTGCCATATGTAGCACACGGATCCCGGCTGTGATTTATCGAAAAAGTCGTCTATCTTTTTAACATCATTGTTACAGATCCTGCAGATATCATTTATTGAATAAACTGTATTACCACGTAGAAAATAGTTGCACGTTTCAATATCAAAGCAAATGATATTGTCGCATAACTTCTTTTTCTTTATGGTAGATAAAGAAGGCCGGAAAAGATCCCGGCCCATATAGTCTTTATAATGCAGCATCATTTTGCTTGTACCTCTTTTCCAGGATACGTGAGCGGCACTCACTGCAGGTTGTCGTACCGCTTACCGGATTTTTAAGGCATATGATACATAAGCCTTCTTTCCTGGCTGCTTCGCGTTTCTGCTTCATATAATCACGCATATATTTAAGCTGCGCTTCTCGGTCTTTAAGCATTCTCTTCTCCTTCCTGGTCTTCTGTTTTCTGTCCGGTCATAAGCTCCTCGAACGTCTTTTTATTTCCGGGTTCTGACAGATCTTTTAAGTTAGACCACATTTCAGTAAATGACTTTGTTTTATCACCTTCATATGATACATAATTTTCAAGCACGGCCCGGAAGTCTTCAGGATCCGGATCGTCTCTGATATAAACAGTAAACACTTCCTTATAATCAAGCTGTCCGTCTTCTCTTATAATATCCGTAAGTTCTTTTACTGCCTTCCAGAAATCATCATTACTTGCAAGTCCTTGCGCTTCTTCCGGGATATCGTCAAATGTTTCCTTTACCTGCTTAAGATACTCTTCAATTTCTTCCGGAGATAAACCGCTTTCTGCCATAGCTATTACCACGTCGGATCCGAGACCATAAGCGCCGGATTTAAGCTGATCGTAGGTATCCGATGCGAATACTTCTGCAGCATTTAAGAATTTGTTTGCTGTTTCCCTGGCTACTTTAGTAAAACGCTTGTCTGCTTCGCCCTGCTTTGTTTTCGGTGCTTCTTTTCTTGCGAAGCTTTCTGCAGCTTTCTTTGTTTCCGCTGCTTTCTTTGCTGCACCGCGTTTAAATGATGCAATACCCGGTGTTTTACCGTAACGTTGCTGGGCGTTCTTGACAGCTTCTTTAAGTCGTTCACGCTGGGTGTTATAACGTGTTTCACGCTTTAACACCTGGCCTTTTTTACCAAAGAAGGAAAGCAGCGCTTCCATTGTAGCAGACTTGCCGATAGTACCGGCCGCGCGACCTTCCCGGTATTTTACGACGGCCTTCCCCATAGCTTTTAATGATGGTAGTTTAATTTTTGGCTGTTTAGGCATGGTTTACCCCCTTCCTGATCAGATCCAGATACAAAGAAATGTTTCATATATTCCCGGCTCTATAGACCAACGTATCACATCGGATATACGAAAATCTATAAATTCCGCGGCATTTTTAATTTTGTCTATATCATACGGGCTCGTGTATTCGTCCGTGTTGACATATCCAAAGTATGCGCGCTTAATGATACCGGTAGTTTCTAAAGTTGCTAACAGTTCAGATACTTTCATTTTTGGCCTCGCTTTCTTCATCGTGAGCTCTTATAGCGTAAATAATATTTTTCTTAATAAATATAACTTCTGAATTATCCACATATATTAATATAATCTGTTCTCTGTTTTCCAGAACTTTACTAACTTTAGCGGACTCATATAAAGCGCCTGTAATATCTTTAATACGCACTATCATGCTTTAATACCTCTCTTTTCAAAAATAGCCCTGGTAATATACCAGGGCCGTTTGTGTGTGCCGTAAAACTGATTAAACGATAGTTACTGATACAAAGTCGTGGCCGGATTTGGTTTTCGTTTTTTCAAACTTCATTTTAACGCCGCCGGAAGCTTTCAGATCCGCGCTCATATCTTCCGCACCGGTGTAACCATCCAACCACTCTTTAACGATATCGGTAAGCATCTTACCGCCGTTTATGAACTGCTTTTCATTTTCGGCGAAAGTACACACGGCGTACTGGCCGTTATCGCCGGTTATCAGATCCGCGCCGGTGATCGTAACGCCGTCCGGATAAGTTGCTATCAGCAGATCATTTTTGATCTTTTCGCGGCCTTCCATAATGAAGCTGCTGTTACTGGTTGCGCTTGTTGCTGCCTTCTTAAAGTCTTTCATGTTTTTACCTCTCTTTTCTTTATAGTAAGTTAATAGTTACCAAATGTCCGCACGATCCATTTTTAATAGTGTCCGGATCTGCACGGTTTGGTGCACTTCCGACACATAACCGTGCTCTGTTAGTTTGTGCACACGACAGGTGCAGCTTTTACCGGATGGAGATATGTGCTCTATTGTATAAAGCTTATTTCCATCGGTTAAGGTTTCACCCAGTCGAATCTGCTCACACCTGATCATAAGTTAAAGATATCGCGGCCACGCTTAAATACTATTGAGATAGTACGAGCTTCCGCTTCCTGGCTCTTATGGTCTACGCTTTCCAGGTCTTCATGTGCTATGGTTAAGATCTGCTTTAATTCGTCCAGCGTAAGATTAAAACGCTTTTCCATCGTCGCAGATAACATACCGAAATCACAGACGCACTCGGCCATGCTTCCTTTAATGTGCACACGGTCTTTACTGATTAGTACCATTTTGTTTACCTCGCTTTCTCTTTTCAGTTGTTAA
>Ga0310697_10004711_pt1 | contig 13389 bp, 28 predicted proteins | sample 172DNAGHGlowgp2_FD_203883 | JGI IMG/M metagenome (GOLD analysis project Ga0310697, IMG submission 203883) | Sheep rumen microbial communities from Palmerston North, Manawatu-Wanganui, New Zealand - 1728 DNA GHGlow gp2 (v2) (version 2) | ecosystem: Host-associated > Mammals > Digestive system >...
ACATAGTCCTTTTGAATACGAGCACGTTCAGCGAGACGGGCAGTGTGGGAAACCTTGCGTAAAGTATCAGCATCGTAAATAGGCATCATAATGGTGAATCCCCTTTCTTTTTGTTATATATAGTATAGCACATAATACATACAAAAGCAAGTTAAATAATCGTTAACCTACTTGTACGTGCATTATAATTAACAAAATCATTAAATTAACCAAATAATTAAATTAGACATTTAGTATAAGTTATGTCAAATAATAATCATAATATAAATTTATTTTTGTACTTGCTTTTTATAATAAAATATGATATACTTTTATTAACAAAAAGGGGAGGCAATGCGTTATGAAGCGGACTCGGAACTCTTTGTCTTATAAATTTAATATGTGGATATATCAATTAACTTACCAAGATGTTAAAAAAATAATCAAAAATATTATAACAATTTTGTTAGAAATAATAATGGGTATAATAGGATTTAGTTTAATTTTTATATTTCCAGCGCTATTTCGTTAATAGCGCTTATTCTTATTATTATGTTTATGTTAAATGTATAGTACGTTCATTCTTTTTAACATAAAATTAATTGACATCAAAACACTTTTATGATATAATAAATTTATAAAAAAGGAGGTAGATTATAGATGTATAAGTACATTATTCGTTGCATTAATGGTTTTCAAGGTATTGGATACTACGATACCCACGCAGCGGCCCTTGCCGCAGCACGCTTTCGGAAAAATTGTACAGGATTAGATTGGTATGTTGATACTGTAAAGGTTGGTTAATCCAACCTTTATTATTATTGTTATTATTGTGTTAAATTAAATGCACGTACACTCATCTTTACATATAATTTATATATTGTAATTTCATTTTATTTTAATTGCATTATGTTATTATTATAATTTCATTTTGAAATCCTATAATTTCATTTTGAATTTCAATTTCAATTTCATTTCCTAAAATACAATTTCATTTTCATTTTACTCATCCCAAAACCAATGTTAATTTTATATTAAACGTCCCAAAACTATTGACATTTCATTTTGAAAGTAGTATAATGTACTTAAAGAGAGAACAAAAGGAGGAAATCCCAAATGACGTATCTTTTGGTTATCAAGCATTCCAATGAGAAGTACCCGCGCGAATACGAGTGCAAAGACGAGAATGACCTTTATAACACCTTTATAATCTACGCCGACAACGATGATGATGAAGTAGAATTTTACGACGATACCCACCAGATATTCCCCGAATGGGCGCAATAAGCGCCCTTAATTTTATGTTAAATTGAGCGCACGTGCATTTATTTTCTTTCAAATTTAACATAAAACTATATTGACAATTTCATTTCCATTTGCTATAATATAATTGTTCCAAGAAAAACAAAAAGCAAAACCCGAAAGTGAGGTACTTAACATGAATCTTCCTCTGTACTCTATTGATTACATTGACAACTCTACCAATACCGCAACTTACCGTTACTTCTATACTACCCGCGCGGCCCGTGATTTTCTTTGGAATAATCGCAATGAAATCCACGATGTAATTATCTACCTGTTCAGCACCATGACTGAAATTACGGAAAAAGATTTGAGGGATTAACCCTCATTTCTTTTATTATTGTTATGTTAAATCAAATGCACGTACAATCAATTTTACAACCATTTAACTTGACAAATAAAAGTATAGGGTATATAATATAGGTACAAAGTTTGAAGGAGGTACACCCCATGAAACAGATTAACAAAACTACCGCGCGCAAACTGTACAAGGAGGGCAAGCCCTTTATCATCGTTCCCGCCAACATGCGGCCTGATTCGCAGTTCGCAGTTCACATGAAACCCGGTTGGATGTGGCGTAACTTTGATAACTTCTACAATGAGTTCTGCTTCTATAATTGCAACAATGAAACCGGACGCTACCCGCGCTTCTATGTGGAGGATTGATCCTCCACTTTTATTAAATGTATGTTAATTGTAATGCACGTACAATATAATACCACTAAATTTAACACAAATAAGTATTGCAATCTATCATCAAATAGTTTATAATATAACTATCAAAGCAAGGGAGGACGCCACCATGAAGTACACCGTCGTTAATATGGCCACCAATGAACGCATCTACTGCACTACGCGCGAAGAAGGCCGCGAACTTGCCGTCCGTCTTAGTATTGAGACGCCGCACCTCTGGTACCTTATGCTTGAATCCAACTAATGGGCGCAAGCCCATTTTTATTATCTAATTGTTAATTAAAGTGTACGTACATTCAAGTTAATATAGATTTAACTTGACTTTTAGCCCTGGCGGATGTATAATATTCTTGTAAACGAGAGAGCACCACCTGGATTTTAGAAAGGGGTATATCTATGCGTATTATTAAGTCTGCCAATGGTTTCTCTGTCACTGTTCTGTCTACCGTTCGTGTGACCTTCTTTGAGTGGGAGGGCGTTCCTTCCGCGCGTATGTACTGGAATGATGACGCGCGGCATCCCGACATCCTTCAGACCGCAGACCCGCGCGGCATTTGGTACGCCGCATATCGGCACGCGCGAAGGGCCGCCAGGTTTGACTATGACAAGCAGCCGCCCACGTGGGTATGGCCTTGATAAGCGGTTTAACCGCTTATTTTTTTATAAATATGTTAAAATCATCGCACGTACACCGAAATTTACATACTATTAACTTGACTTATACTGCACCTTATGCTATAATAGACTTGTCGAAAGGGAGAAAGGAGCGTTGATAGGATGCCGCCCTACTGATGCAAGGGCTACCACTACTTGGCGGTGGAGATGGGATGCCCATATTTTTGGAGAACCGTTCCCTACTGGCGTGGCGACCCAGTGATGTTTGAGCCAACCGTGGCGGAGTAGCTAACCGCCACGATTTTTATTATGCTTTTGTTAAATTGAATGCACGTACACTCAATTTAATATACATTTAACTTGAACACATGTGGTATAAGTGCTATAATAGTATAGAGAGGGAATATCCGAAGGGAGGCGAATATTATGTTTAGGTTAAGGGGATGTTAGCTTTGTGTAAAGAGCGCGTTAAATTCATGTTAATTACCGGATGTGTTCCGGTTGTTAAGGTTGTGTTAAATCGCGGCGCAGCCTTATTCGGGTGCGCTCTAATTAACATAGATTTAACATAAAGCTAGGAGCTGGTTAACATAAACTTAACTTGACACAAAGCTGGAAAGCTGATATAATATATATAGAAAACGAAAGGAGCTACTAATTATGAAGGTAAGCTACAAAGAATTTGCACAATTTCTTAACTATAAAAAACCCCATCACCTTATGAGACTGAATTGTAATTTTTATCTTGAGCATACTTCAGATAATTGTATACGCGCTCGCGCCGTTATTAAATGGCCAATATATATAATTCTTTTTCTTCCAGTTCATATTTTTAAGTTTTTTTGCTGTATTTGGGATGGCGGCCTTAAAGAGTTTTCATTTGAAGGCCGTGAAATTGCAAATCACATGAGAATACAACAATGGGAATAATTCCCATTACCCTTATGTTAATTACAATGTACGTACAGTATAGTTAACAAACATTTAACTTGACTTCTGGTTGCTTTTCGTGTATACTATATACAGATAAAAGAAAGGGGAACGCACAGAATGAAGAAGATTTGGTTTGATATGGACGGCACGATTGCAGACCTTTACGGCGTGGAAAATTGGCTCCCGATGCTGATTGACAGCGACCCGACCCCCTATGAAATCGCCCGCCCGCTTGTGAATCTTTCCCGCCTTGCGCGTTATCTGAACCGCCTCCAAAAAATGGGTTTTGAAATCGGCGTTATTTCGTGGCTTTCAAAAACCAGTACGCCGGAATATGACGCGCTTGTATCGGGCGCGAAAATGTTTTGGCTTGGGCGCCACTTGCCGAGTGTTAAATGGGATGAAATTAAAATCGTCCCCTATGGTACTAACAAGTGGGAAACATGCGGCGGCGGTTTTCTGTTTGATGATGAAGCGCGAAACCGTGAAGCGTGGGAAAGCGGCGCGGCCTATGAACCCGAACAGATTTTTGAGATTCTGGCAGAATTTGTTAAGTCGGCGTAAAGCCGACTTTTTCTTAAATTCTATGTTAATTAAATTGCACGTTCATTCAAATTAACAAAAAATTTACTTGACTTTTTCTAAAATTTGTGTTATAATAATTATAGAAAGTGAGGAAAAGAAAATGGAATTATTTATATCTTTAATTTTTCTTATACTTCTCATAGTGTTCTTTATATGTGTAATAATTAAACTAAGTAAGGATTTTTGGGATTAACAAAATCTTAACTTGACTTCTCCCGTCGAATCTGCTATAATAATTCTAGAAGGTGAAGGAAAACACCACAAACCAGAAAGGAATAACGCCCATGAGTAAAGCGTCCCTTGAAACCGAAATCCGTAATCAGGTTCTCCAAACCATCATTGACGCCGTGAACCCCATCAGCGACATTCTCCCGATTAGTGCAAGCGAACTCGCCCTTCCCGTTGTGGACAGCGAGGGTAATGAAAAATTTGCCGTTATCAAGGTCAGCATTCCGCGCGGTGAGCGCAACGGTGAAGGGGGTTATATTCCCTTTGACGGTTACGCCGCCGCAGAGGATTGGAAACTTGTGCTTGCTGACCGCGCAGATAAGGCGGCAAAGCGCAAGGAAAAGGCAGAACGCGCCGAAAAGGAAAAGGAGCGCAAGCGTGCCGCGCGCAAGGTTGTAAAAGACCTTAACACGGTGGGCTTTAAGGCTCTTGTGTCCCAGCCTGCGGAGGGTGAGTAATCACCCTTCTTTTTTTAATTCTATGTTAAATAGATTGTACGTACAGTCTATTTAACTAATAATTAACTTGACTTCCACGCGCAAATCATGTATACTATATACAGAAAGTGAGGGAATTAAGTTATGGAAAAGCATTGGAGCATTTGTCCTAAATGCCATCAGGGCGCTATATGGGTAGAACGAAACAAGCAGCCTAAATACCCTAAAATTTACTATTGTAAGGAATGTAAAATCAAGTTCATTGTAAAGGAAGTTAAAGAAATTTTAACTTGACAACTCTTTTCTCTCATGCTATAATAATCCCAGAAAGTGAGGGACACCAAATGGAAAAGAAAAATCAGAATCGTGAGACTTGGGTTGGCTATCGTCCTTCCGTAATGCCCGCGAAGAAGAAGAACAAGAAGCACAACCGCAAAGAAGGCAAGCAAATTTGCCGCGATGCTATGAAGGGAGATAAAGATTAATGGAAATTTACATCGTTACTATCTTTGATTATCGCAAATGTGGGACTGTTCTCGTGGGTGCCTATTCTACCTTTGCCAATGCTCATATTGCTATGGATGGAGCGATGGCAGCAGACTATGGACAAAATGAATATACTGATTGGGAGAGCGATTTCGCGGGCGGTCAGTGGAGATATTTTTATGAAGGATACACCGCACAGATTGATCGGACTATTTTGGATGATTAACACGGATTTAACAATCCGTGTAATTTCATTTTAATTTCAAGTTAATTATATAGCACGTACATTCTATTTTACATACCTTTAACCCTCCCGATACTTGACATTTCATTCTATTTCTGCTATACTATATACAGTTGAGGGCGAGGGAAACACTTCCCGAAACCCGAGACAACTTCACGAAATCTTAACTTGACAAGGTTGGAAAATCGTGATATAATAAGATTGTTGAAGGGGAGGAGCCGAGAATAACGGCGGCGACACCCAGTGGCTTGGAGTTTAGTGAGTTAAATAACAATAGCACGCCCCTTTAACAAACTCTTAACTTGACATTATAGCCAATCGGTGCTATAATAAATACATCAAAGGGAAGGGAAACCCACCAAACCAGAAAGGGAAAAACAGTATGAAAAAGAACACTCTGACTGCTCTGTACAACTACTTCGTGAACTCTGACGACACCGTTGACCTGTCCGCCGCGGTTGAGGACATCCGCGCCGAGTATGAGCGTTTCGTGGACAAGGCAAGCGAAAAAACCGCGCTGTATGATGCCGCAGAAAAGGTTCTGCTGGGCGCTCTGACCGACACGCCGCAGACCTCGCGCGAGATTTTTGACGGCAATGTGTGGCCGAAGGATTTCACCGTCGGCAAACTCAACTACGCCCTGCGTGCCATGTGGACTGACGAAATCGTCAAGCACGACAACGGCAAGTCCGCCTTCACCTACACCAGAAAGAACCCCGCGTAAGCGGGGTTTCTCTTTTAAGTAAATGTTAATTATAATGTACGTACAGTCTTATTTACAGAAAATTAACTTGACTTCACCTTTTATTTGATATATAATATAAACAGAAAACGAAAGGAGATTTCATTTATGAATATTGAAGAAAGAATTCAGCGTTTACGGAAGAATGGCTATCCCATTATTCACCTTTTTGGTAATTGGTATTGGGGCCGCATCTACTCTAAAAACTATAAAAAGTTTTCTTTTTGGTGGTTTCATCATTTTGCCGAGCCACCTATCCAAATTGACGAAGAACCAATTAAACCGCAAGGCGAATACAGACTTAATAAATAATTAACTTGACATCCTCCTAAAACTATGCTATAATAAATACATCAAAAGAAAGGAACAAACTTAATATGGATGAACTTGACAAAATGATTAGAAGTCTGAATTTGCTCAACGAAACAGAACTTGAAGCCCTCGCAGAACTATGTCAAACAAGAGTAGAAGGAAAAAAGAAAGCCCGCCGCGAAGCATTACGGCAGGAACTAATGGCCAATCTTCAAAAGGCAATTGGAGATATTCTCCATAATGGTTTCAGTCTTGAGATTGAAAACGTTGATAATCCAAATTGGGTAGTCCGATTCTTGCCTGATGAGATTTGTCATATTGAAATTGAGTAGCGGTTCACCGCTACTTTAATTTTATATTAATTTGAAAGTACGTTCACTCCAATTCACGCATACTTAACATAAAACCCTATTGACAAAAACTCCACCCAGTGATATAATAATTACATCAGGTGAAGGGAAACACCGAAAAACCAGAAAGGAACCTAAATCCTATGGCTAAGAAACTGTATTATATGGTCACTGATACCGAAACCGCTACCCTGCCTTTTGCTAATGAAATCGCGGGCGATAATCCTGAGCGCAAGAAGCGCATAGCAATCGCCAAACCCCTTGTTTATGATATTGGTTGGACTATCACTGACCGCAAGGGCGTTATCTATGACCGCAAGCAGTTTTTGGTGGCCGAGACTTTCAGCGTCCCCGCCATATTCAACACCGCTTATTATGCGGAAAAGCGCCCGATTTACCTTGAAATGCTTGCCAAGGGTGAAACGCAGGTTTTGCCGTGGGATAGTATCATGGATATTTATATGGCTGACCTTGCCAAGGTTGACGCAGTTGGCGCTTTCAATTCTATGTTTGACTTTAAGAAAGCAATCCCCTTCACCGAATTGTATATTCGGAAACTGTACAGCCCGAATTATTATGAATGGGAAAAGGTCCAGCGCCACGCCGCCGCCATCATTGCCGAAGGAAAAGCAAAGAATAACAATAACCCCGACTTTGAAGCCGATGTTTTCCGCTTCCGTGGTAATGAGTATGTACTATTTGACCTTTGGGGGCTTGCTACTACTCATCTTTTGAATAATGCCACCTATAAGAATGAATGTATTAATCACGGACTTTTCACCGCTTCGGGCACGTTCTTTAAGACTTCCGCGGAATCTTCCTATCAGTATCTTTGTGATAAGTATGATTTTATAGAAAGCCATACCGCGCTTGATGATGCTATCATAGAGTCTTATATCCTCTCAAAGGTAGCACAACGCCACGCCGTTACCCCGGGCATTAAGTTTTTCCCCTTCCGTGATTTGGGTTACACGGATGACTTTTGCAAGCGCCGCAAGACCCCGAACCGCGCCGAGTGCGAAAAGGTCTATGATGCCATTGCCGCTTATGTTGATGCTAAAATCATTGAAGCGGGCGCGGATGAAATTTCTAATTATGCGCGGGGTTTGGTTCATAGGTTGCAGCGCCTTGCCAAGTATGCAGGATTTGAGTGCATTTACGAATAATTAACAATCGCCCTTCGGGGCGATTATTCTTTAAGGGAATGTTAATTATAATGCACGTACATTCTATATTACATAATCTTTACATAGAAAACTATTGACAATTAGCGGATTTTCTGCTATACTATTATTGTCGGTGGGGGAAACAGGAGCGCGCAGGCGCAAGCGCGTTGTGGTAATTAGAAACATGCAACAGTTGATCGGCCACCTAAAACCGACTTAACAAAAAATTAACTTGACAAACAATAGAAACTCTGATATAATAAAGATGTTGAAGGGGCAACGAGGTAGAAGCCCGTAAGCGCGCACGTGGAAATCTTCGATTGACAAGGTTGCCCCTTAACAAAGAATTAACTTGACATTACATCACAAACGTGATATAATGAATACACAAAAGGACAAGGAAAAGTCCTAAAAACCAGAAAGGGAAATACTATGAAGAACACTCTGACCCGCGTTGACGCTCTGAACATTGCCATCAACTCCATCCCCATGGACATTGAGAACCCCACCGAAGTTGTGGAAGTTCTCACGAAGATTCGCGACCAGATCGCGAAGCCGCGCAAGTCCAGCGATGAAGCCAAGGCCAAGGCCAAGGTTAAGCGTGCCAATGAGCGTGCTACCCTGCTGGCGCCGGTTCTCCCCATCCTGCGGGATGTTATCACCACTGACATGACTGCGAAGGAAATCTTCGCCGCCGCGTCTGACCGTCTGCCGAAGGACTTCACCGACAAGAAGGTACAGTACATCCTTCTCAATGAGATGAAGGACGAGGTCATTAAGACCGAAACCAAGGGCAAGCCGAATACCTACCGGCTCAAGTAAGAAAAGGGCGTAAGCCCTTTTCTTTTTAAGTATATGTTAATTACATTGTACGTGCAATCTAATTTACTCATAATTAACTTTCCAACTACTTGACAAAATACGAAAATTCTGCTATACTATAATTGTTGAGAGGGAGAGCGGTGGAAACAAGTTGGACGCACCGCGCCCAGAGCGACACAATTTACGCCATGCCCTCTCAACTTAACAAGGTCTTAACTTGACAATCTACAAATTCTGTGGTATAATCTAATCAAGAAGTGAAGGAAAACACTTAAAACCAGAAAGGGAAACATTATGAAGATTTCCAAGGCCGTCGTTGATTCCAACATCCGCACCGCTATTTTCTCCGCTCTGAACGTCGCCAGCATTGAAGGTTTCCACAAGATCAACGATCGCCAGTATGGTTGCATCATTGAGGATGTCAACGGCGAACGCCGCTACGCTCGCGTTGGTGTTATCGTTGCTGAACAGCGCGAGGACATGACCGCTGACGAACTGATGGCGTCCGAAATCGCGGACTATGAGGACAAGCAGACCAAGAAGGCCGAACGCGCCGCTGCCCGCGCCGAGAAGGCCGCAAAGGACAAGGCCAAGCGCGAAAAAGCGAAGGCCGAAAAGGAAGGGGAGTAATCCCCTTTTTTTAATTTCATGTTAATTACAATGCACGTTCACTATAATTTACATACTATTAACTTGACAAATAGCCTACCCCGTAATATAATATATATAGAAAAACAAAAGGAGTAAATAATATGTGTTTTATTATTACAGTTGATTGTGCTTGCGGGTATTCTTTTAATGTGAATCAAGTAAAAGTTTACGGTGATCTGCATCCTTATTGTTTTTGTCCTAATTGTAATAACAAATTTTTCATAAAGCATAGTTTTTACGCTTTAACCAAATCTTAACTTGACATTTCATATAAACAAGAGTATACTATATATAGAAAAAAACGAAAGGGGATTTCACAGAATGGAATTGTACGTAGTTATTTGCTCTTACTACTACTGCGGATTCTTTGGTGCTTATTCCACTGTCAAACGGGCACGTATGGCGATTGAACATGCTATCGCAAATGACGAAAACATTATAGCTTTTGAGGACATTGAAGGCTATGCCTATTCATTTACTACTAAAAATGGAAAGACATACAAAGCAGAAATTTGCTTTGACGTTTTGGATGCAGAATTTGAGGATGGAACTATTAAGGAGGATGAATAAATTTATGCAGTGTCCTAATTGCGGTAAGACCTTTGAAGATGTGGTTTTTATGGACTTTGAGGAATATGACGGAAAAGTATATGCTACTTATGAAGCACACTGTCATGACTGTGATAAGGATTGGCGATGGGAAGATATTTATGAATATACTGAAACCACCATTCCCTATCCAATACATTATGACGACCATCTTTGATGGTCGTTAATTTTTTATTAACTACAATGCACGTACATTCTATTTAACATGTATATAAAAAATAAGCGCTTTTGCGCTTATTAGTTATACCTATCAATTACTTCCTGCGTGAAAGCGTAATCAATCAAACAGGCTTTACCGTTGCGGATTCCCCAATTATAAGAATGAATATCTTTATCAAACTTAAATACCCACTCATATTCTTCTTTTGTAAGAAAAAGTTGAATATCCCCGCCATTATGACATCCGCCCACTTTATCAATACGCGGCATAATTATGAACGATAATCCTTGATATTCAACAGGCGTAACTTCCGCAAGCAAATATTCATAACCAGCCCGTTTAGCTTCTTGATAAGCGCGGTATTCATCATCACATCCGCCAATGTCCTCAACACAATCGTCATCATAATCCCATTTGATAACGTAATCAGAGGTAAGGAGAGCGATTCGCGCCGAACCACAACAGACCGAAACGTGGCGCTTCTTATCATAGTTATATTTATCTACCTGATATTCTACATCGCTCACATCCCACATATACCCATCAATATAAGGAAAGATAGACCGCAGGAAATTCATAGCACGCACACGATAATCGGATTTCATTTTGACTACCCCTTTCGTTTTTCTAATATAATTATACAGGTAACCAGGTATTTTGTCAAGTTAAAAATATGTAAAATACACCGTACGTGCAATCTAATTAACATACTATTTACTTGACAATCTATGCAATTTTTGATATACTATATCCAGAAAGGGGCGATACAGTATGAAATGGGATTTAGATAAGATTAGAGAATGGATTAAGTGTCAGCCCGCTTCGCCCAAAATCAAGCGGATGCGCGTAAATCTTTTTGACATCTATCGTTATCAGGAAGATTACGAAAAGATTTACAAAATGGTTCAGGATTTAACAAATCCTTAACTTGACAAATCAGTCACTCCATGATATAATAAATACATCAAGTGAAGGGAAACACTTATAAAACCAGAAAGGATAGATATATGGATATTAAGAAGGTTTCAAAATTCATTGGCACTGTTATAGGTAATCTCACTAGTTTGTTTATTATCGCTTTTATTAGCAAGATAACTTACGATGTTATCGCCTATGAATTTAACCTTCCGACTTTTAATGTATGGGTTCATTTCGGTATGATTTATGTTTCGCATCAAATCCTTCATACCTAACATGATTCAGGATTTAATAAAGACTTAACTTGACATCCTCCCCAAACTCTGCTATAATAAGTACATAAGAGAAGGAAAACTCTTCCAAACCAGAAAGGAAAACAATATGACTAAGATGGAACTTCGCACCAGCATTAAGGACATCGCCGCCCAGTGGATTACCGAAAGCATCGGCAACGCCATCCAGATTGACGACTATACCTACGTCATTCCCATGGATAAGGCAGAAAATGGTAATACCATTTACGCCAAGATTGAGATTTCCTGCCCCAACTGGTACGCCACCGCCAAGACCGAAGCTTTCAACCTTGAAACCAAGGTTGCCGCATACAACGCCGAGCTTGCCGAGCGTGCGGAGAAGGCCGCGGAGAAGGCGCGCAAGGCCACCGAAAAGGAAGCCAAGCGCAAGGAGAAGGAAGGGGAGTAACCCCTTCCTTTTTTTTAATATCATGTAAATTATATTGCACGTACAACCTAATTAACAAAAAATTAAAGCGGCTTATTCAGCCGCTTTGATCCACTCAAATTCATCGGTATCATATTTATACATTCCCGACTCATTTGGAGGCAAAACATACCCTAACTGAAAATCAATAAAATGAAGTGCTAAATCAGAAATTGGCTTAGTTACTAATATTCTATCGCATTTATCAAATGCTTTTCCAAGAACATGCAATCCAGTCTCAATATCGTTTAGAAAAATACAGATCTCTTGCCCATTATTGCAAAAGAATCTATAAGAATTAAAAACCTCTTCAAGTATAAGATATGCTTCATACTCATATTCTTCACATTCTTCACGATTATCAAACTCGGTATCATCATAGGCAACATAAGTAATAACTTCACGCATATTAGCTATCCCCTTTCTTTTTATGTATATAGTATACCATGGTTTTTGTATAGTGTCAAGTTAAACCATTGTAAATTACAATGCACGTACATTCTAATTAACATGGACTTAAAAAAAAGAAGGCTTACGCCTCCTTCTTTTCCTTTGCCTTTGCCTTGGCAACCTTGGCCGCCTTTTCAGCAGCCTTGGCAGCCTTATTTTCATCCTTAATACGCTTTTCCGCTTCCCACGCGGCGGCTACCTCGTAGGGGTCAAACGCAGGCGATACCTTGGTGGGCTTATACGCCTTGGACTTGACGGTGACTTCCGTCCAGACTTCCTGGCCGTCAACGGTCTGGAGGATGGCGAAAGACGCGTCCGCGAACTTGACAGCCTCGTTCTCCTGAAGGACGGGCATCAGGGCGGCAATAGTCATCTGGCGGGCGGTGGACTTAATCTCATTAGCGTTCATAGACATATCGTTTCCCTTTCTGGTTTTTGAGCCTTTTCCTTGGCTTCTGTGAATATTATAGCAGAGATTCAGCGGATTGTCAAGTTAAATTCTTGCTTACCCGTCCTTACCTCCCTGCCCTTGGAACAATTATAGTATAGCAGAAATCCCAGAAAAAGTCAAGTTAAACGTATGTTAATTACATCGCACGTACCTTGTAATTTACATAAAATTAAAGCGAGTAATCTTACTCGCTTAATATTTTATTAACAATTTCCCACACTTCCAAATCAGAATGATTGAGCCAAGCGATTGCACAGCCAATATCTTCTGTATCAGTAATGCGTCCATCTTGTATTAAATTAACAAGTGCATTATCTAATTTTCTTATTCTTTCCGCGCGCCTCTCTAATGCTTTTCTTTCTGCGTCTAAGTGTTCAAGCATCTTAACAGGAAGGGAGTTTTTATTCATCAAATCATTATAAGAAATCTTCATTTAATATTACCTCTTTCGTTTGTTATGTATATAATAGCACATTTTATTTATATAGTCAAGTTAATTTTTAATAAATTATATTGCACGTTCACCCTAATTAACA
>Ga0310697_10004712_pt1 | contig 13389 bp, 14 predicted proteins | sample 172DNAGHGlowgp2_FD_203883 | JGI IMG/M metagenome (GOLD analysis project Ga0310697, IMG submission 203883) | Sheep rumen microbial communities from Palmerston North, Manawatu-Wanganui, New Zealand - 1728 DNA GHGlow gp2 (v2) (version 2) | ecosystem: Host-associated > Mammals > Digestive system >...
GACAGGCGGAGCCTTGACGCGGCGCAGCTGCCCGAACAGCAGCCCCCGCCCGAGGGCGAAGAGGCGGCGGATCTCCGGGCCGTTTTTCACGGGGCCCGCGATGTTCAATGTGAAGGACACCAGCGGCAGGCGGTACTGCTCAAGAAGCGCGCCCTGCCGCTCGACCCGGCGATCCCGGGCGGCGAGCATCTGCGAAAGCTCGACCAAAAAAATCACTCTCCCTTATTTGAGGCTCCCTATATATTTGCTGCACTGCATGGCGGCGATCGCGCCGTCGGCGCAGGCGGTCACCACCTGGCGCAGCGGGGTGACGCGCACGTCGCCCGCGGCATAGACGCCGGGGATGTTGGTCTCCATTTTGGCGTTGGTCTTGATATAGCCGCCCTCCATGTCGAGCACGCCCTCAAACATGCCGGTGGTCTTTTTGCCGGTAAAGCCGAAGAGCCCGAACATGCCGTCCTCCTCATCCGCCTTGACGGTGGTGAGCTCCCCGGTCTCGGTGTCGCGCAGGACGATCTCGCTGAGTACGCCGTCCCCGCCGAGGTCTGCCACCTCGGTATGCAGGCGGATCTCGATTTTGGGGTTGGCCTCCAGCTCGGCCTTCACATCCGGCGTCACGGAGAGGGCCTTGCCCTTGTGCAGCATGATGAGGCGCTTGGCAAACTTGGAGAGGTAGATGGCCTCCTCCGCGGCGATGCCGTTGCCGCCCACGGTGTAGATATCGAGGCCGGAGAAGAAGTTTGCATCGCAGACGGCGCAGTAGCTCACGCCGCGGCCCGCGAAGTCCGCCTCATGCTCACAGCCGATGAAGCGGGTCATGGCCCCGGTGCAGATGATGACGGACTTTGCCAGGTACTCGCCCTTGCTGCCGACGAATTTTTTGACCGGGCCGGAGAAATCGCAGGCGCTGATGGTGTCGCTGACGCGCACCGCGCCGAACTTCTGGGCCTGGGCGCTCATGGGGGCGATCAGTTCCTGCCCGCTCATGCCGTCGATATTGGGCTGGCCGGGGTAGTTTTCGATCTCGTGGGTGAGGATGATCTGTCCGCCGTCCGCGCCCTTTTCGATGATCAGCACGGAGAGCTTCGCGCGCCCCGCGTAAAGTCCCGCCGCAAGCCCCGCAGGGCCGCCGCCGAGGATCATGACGTCGTATATCTTGTTTTCCATTTTGTATTCCTCCTACAAAACGAACATTCCTATTCTTTGCCATTGGTTTTATCTTATTTGTCCCGGGGAGCTTTGTCAACAAAAACCTGTAAAACCCACCGATACGGGATGAATGTTTCCCCGACGTCTTGCAACGCGGCGGCGCATGGGGTATAATGGGCGGCAAACAAGCAGAAAAAGGAGGGGCGGCATATGGACGGCAAAACAAAAAGGCTCGCGGTATCGGCGCTGCTGATCGCGGCGGACGTGGTGCTGACAAGGCTTCTCGCCATCAATACGCCGGTGATGAAGATCGGCCTCGGCTTTGCCGCCGTTGCCCTCTGCGCCCTGCTCTACGGCCCCTGGTGGGCAGCGGTGACTGGGGCGCTCGGGGATCTGGTCGGCGCGCTGCTCTTTCCGACGGGGGCCTATTTCCCCGGCTTTACGCTGACGGCGGCCTGCACGGGGCTGGTATTCGGGCTCTGCCTGTATAAAAAAGTGCCGCGCTGGGTTTACCCGGCGGCGGCTGCGCTGCTCAACACCGTGCTGGTGTCCTATCTCGCCAATACCTGGATGATTTGCCTGATCACCGGCAACCGCTATTCCGCGATGCTCGCGGCGCGGGCGGTGCAGCTTGCGGTGATGCTGCCGGTGCAGCTTGTCGTGCTGACCTGGCTGACGAAATCCGGCATCGTGGAAAAACTGAACAAGGGATAAATTGAGCCGCCCCGGACGGGGTGGCTCAAAGCGTTTATTCGTTGGTGTAGTTGTCGAAGTAGCCCTGGATGTAGACGATGGGGGTGCCCTTGTCGCCGGAGCCGGAGGTCAGATCGCACAGCGACCCGATCAGATCCGTCAGGCGGCGGGGGGTGGTGCCCTCGGACACCATGTTGCCCACCAGGCTGTCGCCGGTCTTGGCGCGGATGCGCGCCTCAATAGCCTCGCGCAACGCCGCACCCTTGAGATCGCCGAAGTCGTTGTCGGCCAGGTACTTGAGCTTGAGCTCGTTCGGCGTGCCGATCAGGCCCGCGGTGTAGCCGGGAGAGACAACCGGGTCGGCCAGCTCCCAAATCTTGCCGACGGGGTCCTTGAACGCGCCGTCGCCGTAGATCATCGCCTCAATGCGCTTGCCGGAGGCGTCGGACAGAATCTGTGCGATGCGCTCGGCCACGTCGGTGCAGTCGCGTGGGAAGAGTTTGACAGTCTCCTCGGTGGCCTTGTTGGAGCCGAGCAGGCCGTACTTTTCATTATAGCCGCTGCCGTTGACGGAGGCGTTGAGAATATCGTCCAGACCCAGGACGCACTTGGCCCCGGCGGAGCGCAGCAGACGCTTGGAGCGCTCGCGGGTATGGATATCACAGGTGATGACCGTGTCGGTATAGTCCAGCAGCGTCGTAACCTTGTTGCCGAAGAGCACCTCGACCTCGCAGTTCTCGGCGCGGATCAGGTCGGAGTAGAAGTCGATGTAGTCCACGCCCGTGAAGGGATGGACGATGTGGCCGAACTTCTCACGAAACTGCGCCAGCGTCAGTGTGTCGCTGTAAGGGTTGACCCCGGCGGCATCCAACAGGTCCCAGTCCACCAGATGGTTGCCCACCTCGTCGGAGGGGTAGCTGAGCAGCAGCACGATCTTCTCGCAGCCGCGGGCAAAGCCCTTGAGCAGCAGGGAGAAGCGGTTGCGGCTGAGGATGGGGAAGGCCACGCCGACGGTTTTGCCGCCGGTCTTCGCGCGCACGTCCGCCGCGATCTGATCGACGGTGGCGTAGTTGCCCTGGGCGCGGGCCACGACGGATTCGGTCACGGCGACTACGTCCCGGTCGCAGGGAGTGAAGCCGGCCTCTTTCCAGGCCTCCATCACAGATTCGGCGGTGATGGCGGCAATATCGTCGCCCTGGCGGATGATGGGTGCGCGCACGCCGCGCACAACGGTACCGATGGTTCTCATCTGTGGATTACTCCTTTTGCCTTGCGGCATAGATTTTTGACCGCATAATTATAGCGCGTGAATCGGGATTCGTAAAGGTTTTTCTAAAAATATTCAATAAAAACATAATGGACTTAAAGCCCAGGTATCACATACACCATCTCCGGAGGATTGAACAGCCTTGGTACGCGCTGGCAGTTGGCAAGGCCCCGGCTGATGACGAGGCGGCCGTCCTTCACGCCGCTTGTGAGCCTTGGCAGAACACCCTGCCCTGGGGCAAAGAGGCCCTGGCCGAGAATGCGGATTTGTCCGCCATGGGCATGGCCGCTGAGAATAAGGTCGATGGGGCGGCTCTTCAGCCAGCGCGGATAATACTCCGGGTGGTGGGAAAGGAGAATATGATAACCGGGTTCGGCGCAGTAGCCGTCCAGCCAGGAGCGCACCGGCGGCACATGCCGCTTGACGCCGACCGGGCGGGTCTGCTCGTTCGCTTCCAGAACCGAAAGCCCCGTGGCGAGTGCGCGGCGAAATTCGCTGACCCGCGCGGAGCTGAGCCCGCCGAGCACAAGCCTGCGTCCTTCGATCTCTGTCACCGTGTAAGTGTTGTCGAGCAGTACCGCGCCCGCGTCCCTCACAAGTGCGGCGTCCTGCTCCGTCAGCAGCCACTCGTGGTTGCCGAGGGACACAAAGCAGGGCGCAAGCGCGGCACAGGCACGGAAAAAGGGCAGGACACCGGCCTCACAGACCTTGGGATCTTTTTTCGGAAGTGTTCCGAACAGAAAGTCGCCCGGGACGCAGATGAGCGCCGGGCGATTTCTTTTGAGCGAATCCAGCACCGCGTCCCAGGGCTTTTCGTGCAGATCGCAGGCAAGCGCGATTTTGCACGGACAGCCCGCAACGGAATAAAAGCTTTCCCGCATCCTGTCATTCCTCTTCCCAGGTGCGTTCACTGATGATATAGCGCGGGCGATGCTTGGTCTCCATATAGATTTTGCCGATATATTCGGCGATGATGCCGAGACAGATGAGCTGCACGCCGCTGACAAAGCAGATGATGCACGTCATGCTTGCCCAGCCTGCGACGCTCTTGCCGCACAGCGCTGTGATCAGCGCCCAGATACAGAAGAGAAAGCTCACGCAGGCGATGAAAAGGCCGAGGCCGAAGATCATGCGCAGGGGCTTGACGGAGAGGCTGGTCACCCCATCAACCGCAAGGCCGATCATTTTCTTAAGCGGGTAGTGGCTCTCACCCGCCATGCGCTCGGCGCGGGAGTAGCTCACGGAGGTGGACTTGAAGCCCACCAGCGGCACCATACCGCGCAGATAGAGGTTGACCTCCTTGAAATTGGCAAACTCCTTGAGTACCCTTGCGCTGATGAGACGGTAGTCGGCGTGGTTGAAGACCACCTCCGCCCCCATCAGGGCGAGGAATTTGTAGAAGCTCTCAGCGGTGAAGCGTTTGAAGAAGGTGTCCGTCTCCCGGCTCGAACGCACACCGTACACCACCTCGCACCCGTCGAGGTAGGCGTCCACCATCTTGTCCATGGCGTTGATGTCGTCCTGCCCGTCGCAGTCGATGGAGATGGTGATGTCGCACTTGTCGCGCGCCTCCATCAGCCCGGCGAGGACTGCGTTCTGGTGGCCCCGGTTGCGGCTCTGGCTGATGCCGATATAGTGCTCGTCCTGCGTTGACAGCTCCCGGATAATCTCCCAGGTGCGGTCACGGCTGCCGTCGTTGACGAAGAGGACGCGGCTGTCCGCCGTGATCTTCCCGGCGGCGGCAAGGCTCAGGAGCTTGTCGCGGAAGAGCGGGGCGGTAATGGGCAGCACCTCCTGCTCGTTATAGCAGGGGATGACAATAAAAAGTCTCGGTGTTTTGGTCATGGCTGACTCCTTTCCTCCTTCGTAAGTCCGAGGGCGGCAAAGATGATGAGAATGGGGATCAGGGAATAGTGATAGCGGTTGGCCACCTCCACCAGCATGTGGGCCAGCGTAAGCCCGAGAAAAAACAGCGGCAGCAGCAGGCCGGGGCCGAGCCTTCGGCGGAAGAACATGCGAACAAGGCCCGCAAGGCCCGCAAGAAGAATGGCATAATAGAAGACGTTGCAGATCACCATGCAGAGCTTTACGAAGAGCGGCGGATGGGTAAAGCGGTAGGTATAGCCGCCCAGCTCGTCATTGCCCAGAAAGGCGAAGAGCTTGGCCGCGAGAAGCTTCGGCACATCAAGGCCCGAGAGCCGCTCCTTCACATGGGGGATCATGTGCTGCTGGGCCTCGTCGGCGCTCATGCCCTGCTTGAGATAGCCGGTCAGAAGATCCATGTCCGCGTCGGTATAGCGACCTTCGGTCTCCTGGTTGAGGCCCACATAGATGTTGTACCAGGGGACGGAGGCCGGCTCCTGCCCGAGTACGCGCTCCACATGCTGATCCCAGAGCATGAGCGAACCCTTGTAAAGCCCCAGCAGGACGGCGAGGGCAAGAAGCCAGAGACCCCATACGCGAAGCCTTTTCGCTTCCGCGCCCCGGAGAAACAGCAGCCACAGCACCAGCGCGATGATCAGGATCGCCGCGATGGGCCGGATGATGTTGATGAGGGCCAGCAGCAGCCCCAGCAGCGCAAGAGCACCGAGAGCCGCCCAGGGAACCGGCCCCTCCGCCCTGAGCTGCGGGGCCAGGCGCAGAAAGAGCCAGAAAAACAGCAGGATCAAAAGCGTGTACCAGGGCTCGGAAAACACCAGGGAGCCAAGCATCATCTTGCAGGGGGTGAAGGCCCAGAGAAGTGCCGCGAGAAAGGCCTGCTGTTCAGAAAAAAGCTCCCGCCCGATGAGCCAGATCAGCGTGCAGCTCACACTGGTGAGCACCACGTTCACCACCGTCACCGCGAAGACGGACTCCCCGAACAGGCGTATCAGCCCGCTGAGAATGGTGGCGGTGCCGAGAATGTGCGGGTACATGGCCACGTACCAGGCGTCGGGGATTTCCTTTCCGGCAGCGAGGGCGCGGGCCACCTGCCAGTATTCGTCATAGTCGCTGAAGGGCTTGAGCTGCACGAGCAGAACCCACACAATGTTGAGCGCGAAGCAGAACACTGCAAGCCAGAGCTCCGGCAGGCGCGGCAGGGGCATTTCATACCGGGACAGAAGCCAGCTTAGCCCATAGGCCAGCGCCGCGCCCAGAAGCAGCGCGATCAGGTAGGAATGGGCGGACACGCCCCCCCATATGACCAGGGCCAGCGTCAGCCCCAGCACCGACAGCAGGATGCCCAGCATGATCCTTTTGAAAAAGACGGAGGCTTTTTCCATGTCATTCTCCGTTTCATTAATACAGTATTACCGATTCGTTTTCCCCATTATACTATCCCACAGGGAAAACATCAATTCTTTTTCTGGCGGACGACGCAGAAAGCCCCCGCCCATACGAGCGGGGACTCCCTTTTTGTATTCGGATGAAGATATGTAGCAGCTTAACTGTTCTTCTTTGCGGCCATGGCCTTCTGCAGCCAATCCTTGCCGTCGTTGTAGCGGGAGACGATGAAGGAGGCCACATAGTCGCCGGCGGCATTGACCATCGTGGCGGGCGGATCGACCAGATCGCCGATCGCCTGGGCGATGGGGAAGGCAATCGCAAGCTGCTCGGGGAAGAAGAGGGAGCAGAGCACCAGCTCGCCGGTGCCGCCGCCGCCGGGGATGCCGGACATGGCAACGGAAGAAACCGTGGCGACAATGATGGCGATGAGCGCGTCAGCCGTGGCAAAGTTCTTGCCGAACATGCCGAAGAGGAAGGCAACCTTGATGATGGCGCTCATGCCGGAGCCGTCCATGTTCATCGTCGCGCCCATGGGCAGGACGATGTCGGTCACGTCCTTGGAGATGCCGGTGTCTTCGGAGACTTCCATGTTGGTGGGGATGGTGGCGACGGAGGAGCAGGTGCCGAAGGCGACAGCGGCGGGGCGGAACAGGTGCTGGAACATGACCTTGACGGCGCCCTTGCCGCCGCCGAAGCGGGCGTAGAGCGGGAAGATCAGGAACATGTACGCGAAGGCGACCACGTAGTAGAGGATGATGGCCCGGGCGTAGCTGGAGACAAAGTCGGCGCCGTGGGCGGAGACAAGAGCGGCGAAGAAGCCGAAGAAGCCGATGGGGGCGTAGTAGCTGATGAGCTTGATGACCTTCATGAGGATGCGGTTGAGCTCATCGAGCAGCTTTGCGGTCTTGGTCTCAGGCCCGCCGCACATCTGCACGCCGAAGCCGAAGAAGATGCCCGCGATGATGAGCTGAAGAATGGAGCGGCGGCTCCAGAGATCGGGGAAGTCGGGCTTGGTGAAGAAGCCGACGATCATGGCGCCCGCGCTCATAGGCTCGGAGGCGCCCGGCTCAAAGGCGGGCTCGCCGGTGTAGACGGGGATGAAGCGGACCAGCACATACATGATCACGGAGGCGATGACGGTGGTGCACATAAAGGTGATGACCGTGGTGCCCATCAGTTTGCCCGCGCGCCGCAGGCTTTTCATATTGGCAATGGCGGAGGAGATGGAGACAAACACCATCGGGACCACCACGCAGAACATCATGTTGATGAACAGCGTGCCGAGCGGTTCCAGCACTCCGGCGTTGGGCCAGACAAAGCCGACAATAATGCCGAGCACGATGCCCACGATCATGGAGCAGAAGAACCAGTTGTTCTTCAGAAAGTTGTTGGACTTCATGGGGAGGACTCCTTTCGGGTTCAAATGTCACTGCTATTATATTCCGGAGATTTGCAAAGTAAATTGCAATTCGTGCTTGAAAGATTGCAAAAGCTGCGATATAATCAGCAAGGTAATGTGCTAAAGCGCGAATGTGACAAGAGGAGACAAATCATGACAGAGGGAAAAAACATCAACCGCGCGGGCTATCTGCGGGAGAACTTTCACTATTTTCATCTCCGGGACAGCGCCGGGCAGGAGCTGGATTTCCACTTTCATGAGTTTGACAAGCTGGTGATCCTGCTCTCCGGCAGCGTCGACTATCTGGTGGAGGAGCAGCGCTACGCCCTCACACCCTGGTCGGTGCTGCTGGTGCGCCACCACGCCATCCACAAGGCCGTCATTGATCGCACGGTGCCCTATGAGCGCATCATCCTCTATCTTGACCGGCGTTATTTCGAGCGGGTCTTCCCCGGCGCGGGACTGATGGACTGCTTCGACCATGCCGACCGCCGCCGGCGATACATGCTGACCGCGGCGGACGAGCAGCTTGCCGAGCTGCGCGGGGCGATCGAGGCCTATGAACGCGCGGCGAAGGACGAGCGCCTCGGTGCCCAGACCATGCGCGAGACCCTGATCATTCAGCTTCTCATCCACATCAACCGCCTGCACGAGGCCGCGCCCGAGCGCGCGGAGCTGGGCGGCGACCCCAAGATCCGCCAGGTGCTGAGCTATATCAACGAGCATTTCCGGGAAGGACTCACCGTGGAGGCGCTGGCGGAGCGCTTTTATATGAGCCCCTACCATTTTATGCGGCTTTTCAAGGCACAGACCGGCAGCACCGTGCACGCCTATGTGCGGCAGAAGCGCCTGATGAACGCTGCCCGCCTGATCCGCGAGGGGGTCCCCGCCGCCCGCGCTGCCGCCGAGAGCGGCTACGGGGACTACTCCGCCTTTCACCGCGCCTTCAAGGAGAGCTTTGGCGTAAGCCCCGGAAAGATGATGGAGCGGGAGTGAAAAGCAAATCCCCGGCCGCTTGGCCGGGGATCCGTGCATAATCTGTGATGCCTCTCCTGCAAGGGGAGGTATCATCCGGCGGCATAAGCCGGATGACGGAGGGGACTCAGCGCTTGTTGTATTCCTCGATGGCGATCTTGAGGATGTCGATGGCGCGGGCGATGTCGGGGGCGTTGATGGTGTAGGCCAGGCGCACCTCATTCCTGCCGCGGCCGGGCGTGGCGTAGAACGGCTCCCCGCAGGCGAAAAGCACGGTCTCGCCATGGTCGTTGAACTTCTCCAGCAGCCAGGTCTGGAACTTGTCCGCATCGTCAATGGGCAGGGCGCACATGACATAGAACGCGCCGCGCGGCAGGCCGCAGATCACGCCGGGGATCTCCTTGAGCTTTCTGACCATGGTGTCGCGGCGCAGGCGGTACTCGTCGCGCACGGCGTCGAAGTAGCCGGGATCCATGCCGTAGAGGGCGGCAGAGGCGATCTGATCCACCGTGGCGGAGGCCAGGCGGCACTGGCACCACTTCATGACCTCGCCCATGAACTGCGCGTTTTTGGAAATGACGCAGCCGACGCGCGCGCCGCAGGCGGAAAAGCGCTTGGACACGGAGTCGATGATGATGACGTTATCCTCATACCCCGGATATTGCAGTGCGCTCAGCAGCGGCTCGCCCGCATAGACGAACTCGCGGTACACCTCGTCGCAGATGAGGAAGAGGTCGTGCTCCTTCGCAATGTCCAGCATGAGCTTCAGCTGATCCGGCGTCAGGATGGAGCCAGTGGGGTTGCCGGGGTTCGTGACGAAGATGGCGCGGGTATGCTCGTTGATGCAGGCCTCGACCTTCGCGCGGTCAGCGTAGAAGTAATCCTCCTCCACAAAGGTGGGGATGGGGCGGATGCTGGCCCCTGCCAGGGTGACGGAGGTGGCGTAGTTGGGATAAAAAGGCTCGGGAATGATGATCTCGTCCCCGTCGTCCAGAATGGTGGCGAGCGTCATCTGCAGTGCCTCGCTCCCGCCGAAGGTGGGCAGGATCTCTCCGCGCGTCAGCTCTACGCCGATGCGCTTATAATAGGCGCGTATTGCGTCCACAAAGGCAGGCACGCCGCTCGACGGCGCATAGGACACAACCTTTTCATCATAATCCCGCAGAGCCTGATAGAAGGGCGCGGGGGTCTCCACGTCCGGCTGGCCGATGTTCAGGTGATAGATCTTGATGCCGCGCGCCTTGACCTCGTCTGCAAGCGGGTTGAACTTGCGCATGGGGGACAGACCGCAGCGTTCCATTTTGGAAGATAATTTCATTTTCAACGCTCCCTTGCGTGATTTCTGAATATTTTAGCATTGTTTGCCCGTTTATGCAAGAGCAGATATAGAATGTAAAGCGAAAATGATATCAAAGCCGGTCAGTGAAGCTTTTCTTTGTTGTGTGCCTTCTGTGATAGTTCGTATTTAATCTTCCCATATAAAAAGTGGCTGTATTCGCATAAAAACAGGGGAAGCAGCCTCAAGGCATATCAGGCAGCGCTTCAGGAATCAGCGCCGGCGTCTTTGTGAAACCGATCTCCGCAACTTCTGCGGTCACGAGCCAGAACAGTTCCCCAAGTGTGCGGTCATCCGAAGCCGCCCGCTGCTTAACAGCGAGGATCATGTACAGGAGGCAAACAACAGCCAGGTGACAGATGAAGGCAACATCTGCGCAAAAAGTCTGCTTTGTTCTGGATATGCGCCATGGCAGCGCTCAATTCGTCCAATCCGCATAACACAGCGCACACGATCATGACCAGAATATCCTGCAACCGATGCTCGACGTAACTCTGATGCCGATTGTCCGTTATCTCATAAGAAGGTCAGACTATCAAAACAGTCCCAGGCTCCGCAGCAGGACGATCCAGCCGAAGAGCGTGAGGCAGGAGAGCGCCGTGTCCACCACGACGATGCCTGCGGCAAGCTCGCTGTCGCCGCCAAGCTCGCGCGCCATGGTGTAGGAGTTGACCGCCGTGGGCGCGCCGAAGCTGATCATCACCACCGCAAGGCCGATGCCCCGGATGCCGAGGGCAGCAGCCGCCGCGAGGGCAAGGCCCGGGATCACCAGCAGCTTGAAGGCCACCGTGATCCATAGGCTTCTGGCATAGCCCCGGATGCCCGCCGGGGCGAAGGAGGCGCCGAGGATGAAGAGGCAGAGCGGCGTCGCCACGCCCGAGAGGGACTTGAGCGCGCCCGCCGCGGCGGGAAAGGCGTCGATGGGCAGGTGCACGGCCTTGGCGATCAGGCCGACCACGGTCGCGTCGATGAGGGGATTGGTGACAATGTCCTTCACCATCTTGCGCACGTTGATCTCCCCTCCGGCGTAAAGCTCGAGGAAGATGACCGAGAGCACGTTGTAGATGGGGATGTTGATGGCGATCATCAGGGCGGCAAGCCCCGTGCCCGCCGCGCCGAAGAGGGACTCGATGAGCGGCATGCCGAGCAGCACGTAGTTTCCGCGAAACATGCCCTGGGCCATGACGCCCCGGCGGTCCCGGCGCGGCTCCGTGACGACGGCCGTGAGCAGGGCGAGCGCGCCCGCGAGCAGCAGGCCGAAAAACACAAAGAGCACCAGCTTCAGATCGAAGGACTCCCCAAGGGGCGAGTCATAGATGTTTTTGAATATCTGAAAGGGCAGGAAGACGCGGAAGGCGACGGAGTTGAATTTGCCGAGGGACTTGTCGTCGAGCTTGCCGCGGCTGCGGATATAGAGGCCGAGGGCGATAATCAGAAAGCTCGGCAAAACGGCGTTGACCGCCACCAGCATATGGTTCAGCATCTCTCTCCCTCCTTCGCGCACAGAAGGCGCACCATCTCCTCCGCCGGGTCCAAAAGCGTCAGTTTCGTATAGGCCCCGAGCGCCTTCGTCAGATACGGAAAATGCGTGCAGCCCAGCACCAGCGCCTCACAGCCGCAGTCCTCAAAATAGTGCAGCAGGGCGTCGATATGGTTGCGGCGGATGATCGCGTCCGGGTCCAGGTTCTCTTCAATGTCAAAGGTGACGGTGGGCGTGCCCGCCGGCAGCAGGACGAGCGCGGGATTGGCCCGCACCATGGCGGTGTCGATCCCGGCCAGAGCCTGACCGTTGTAGCCGATCACCGCAAGGCGGGTATAGCTTTTCGCATACAGGCCGTAGGCGTCCATGGGCGTCACGATGCGGATGCCGAGCTCTTTGGCGAGTGCCGGGAAATCCGCGGAGCCGGACAGGGAGTTGCAATAGATAAAGGCGCTGCGGCAGCCCTTCTCCATCGCGCCGCGCAGGATGCCGGTCAGGGCCGCATGCTTTTCCTCCCGGCTCTTCACCTGAAAGGCGGCCTGCTCCAGCGGAAAGCGGGACACCGGACAGCTCAGCGCCTCAATCCCGTGCGCCCGCAGCACCGCGGCGCCCATCTCGGTATCCACCGGTGTCCCGGCCAGCACGGCCACAGGCTTTTCTGTCATGGGCATGGTTCTTCCTTCTCTCTTGTCGTTTTTTGTATGATACCACACACCGCGCCCAATTGAAAAGCCCTTTCTTGACAAGGGGAATGTCCGGTGATACAATGAGTGCACAATCAAAAGGGGTGCTGGGATTCTCCCGGCTGAGACAAGGTAAACGAGCCTTGAAACCCTGGAACCTGATCCGGATAATGCCGGCGTAGGAAACAGAGTGCGCAAGCTGCCGCAGGTTCATTTTGCATGGGCCTGCGTTTTTTGCGCCCTATTTCAAATATCACCTCTGGGAGGAAAGAAAGATGAAACAGAACAACTCCAAGCTCTCGCTGCGCTGCCTGACCGAGGGGGCCGTCTTTGTCGCCCTGGCCCAGGTGCTCGGCTATCTCAAGCTCTTCGAGCTGCCCCAGGGCGGTTCGATCACGGTCGCCATGCTGCCGATCTTCATTTTCTGCGCCCGCTGGGGCTTTGGCCCCGGAATGCTGGCAAGCTTTGTTTACAGCCTTTTGCAGCTCACCCTGGACGGTGCCTATGCCTGGGGCTGGCAGTCCATGCTGGGCGACTATATCGTGGCCTTCACGGTGCTGGGCGTGGCAGGTCTTTTTCACAGGCAGCGCTATGGCTTCTTCACCGGCACGGCCGTCGGCTCCGCGGCCCGCTTTCTGGTGCACTACGTGGTGGGCGCCACCGTCTGGGCGGAGTACATGCCGGAAACGTTTTTCGGCATGACCATGCACAGCCCCTGGTTCTACTCGCTGCTCTATAACGGCAGCTACATGCTCATCGACATGGCGCTTTGCCTGCTGGTCGGGGCGCTCCTGTGGAAGCCCATGGGCAAGTACCTGCGGGGCGAGGATATAAAATAACTGTTGACAAATCCTTTATATTTCCTATATAATAATCACCCGGCGGCAGCCTGCCGCCGGGTGATTTTTTCACCGCGCAAGCGTCAACTACTTTCCCGGCCCTGCCGGGGATGTTGAGTATTATACGGGTTCCATCTTGACCCGAAGAAAGGAGTGCACCCCATGCTTCGTACCTATCAGCCCAAGAAGCTCCAGCGCAAGAAAGAGCACGGCTTCCGCAAGAGAATGAAGACCGCGAACGGCCGCAAGGTTCTTGCCCGCCGCAGAGCAAAAGGCAGAGCTCAGCTCAGCGCCTGAGGCG
>Ga0310697_10004713_pt1 | contig 13389 bp, 9 predicted proteins | sample 172DNAGHGlowgp2_FD_203883 | JGI IMG/M metagenome (GOLD analysis project Ga0310697, IMG submission 203883) | Sheep rumen microbial communities from Palmerston North, Manawatu-Wanganui, New Zealand - 1728 DNA GHGlow gp2 (v2) (version 2) | ecosystem: Host-associated > Mammals > Digestive system >...
AACAATCTATGGTGTTCGTAACAACGTGAAACTGATACGCGAGGATGCACAGGGGCGCAAGACCATTCAGGAGTTGAATCTGAATGATGCTAACATCATCAATTCGCCCTATTACTATTTGCAGCAGAATGATGTGGTCTACGTGACACCGAACAAGGTGAAGGCTCAGAACTCCAGTGTGGGTAGTATGACAACTCTATGGTTCTCCGCAACCTCTATTCTGATTTCGTTGACATCGCTGCTTTACAATATCTTGAAATAATAAAAAGAGGTTGGGAATCGTCTCCCAATCTCTTTTTTCTTCTATACAACACAAATACACAACACAAACAAAAAAATTATTTATGTGCGGAATTGTAGGATATCTGGGAAATCGTAATGCTTACCCTGTACTAATTAAAGGATTGCGGCGTTTGGAATATCGTGGCTATGACTCAGCAGGTGTGGCTCTGTTGAACGACAAGGGTGAGCTGAATGTTTACAAGACGAAGGGAAAGGTCGACAACCTTTGCGAGTATTGTAACGACAAGGACGTGAATGGAACGGTGGGCATTGCTCACACCCGTTGGGCCACCCACGGTGAACCTTCTTCACGCAATGCGCACCCCCACTATTCAGAGTCGAAGAATCTGGCAATCATCCACAACGGCATCATCGAGAACTATGCTGAGATCAAGGAAAAGCTGAAGACCAAGGGCATTCATTTCCAGTCGGACACTGATACGGAGGTGTTGGTGCAACTGATAGAGTATGTGATGATGAAGAAGCATGTCGATTTGCTCACCGCCGTTCAGGTGGCTCTCTATCAGGTGATAGGGGCCTATGCCATCGCCGTGCTTGACAAGAATGACCCCAACCAGATAATAGCTGCCCGCAAGCAGAGTCCCTTGGTGGTGGGCATCGGCAAGGATGAGTTCTTCCTGGGCTCCGATGCCAGTCCTATTGTGGAGTTTACGGATAAGGTGGTTTATCTGGAAGATGGCAATATTGCTGTCATCCGACGTGGTGAAGACTTGCATGTACTCAGTTTGCTGGGCGAGGAACAGAAGTTGAACGTGAAGACCGTAGATATCAATCTCGGTCAGATAGAGAAGTGCGGTTTCCCCCACTTCATGCTCAAGGAAATCTTCGAGCAGCCCGAATGCCTCACCAACTGCATGCGAGGCCGTGTGAACGTAGGATCCGATCATGTGACTCTCTCTGCCCTGATAGATTATCGCTGCCAGCTGGTCAACGCCAAGCGTATCGTGATTGTTGCCTGCGGCACCTCATGGCATGCCGGTCTTATCGGCAAACAGATGATAGAGTCGCTATGCCGCATCCCAGTTGAGGTGGAGTATGCCAGCGAGTTCCGCTATCGCAACCCTGTTGTGACAAAAGACGATGTGGTGATAGCCATCTCTCAGTCGGGAGAGACGGCAGATACACTTGCTGCCATACAATTGGCTAAAGAGAAGGGAGCTTTCATCTATGGTATCTGCAACGCTATCGGCTCGTCTATCCCCCGCGCTACCGATACAGGCACCTATATCCACGTAGGGCCTGAGATTGGTGTGGCCTCTACGAAGGCTTTCACCGGTCAGGTGACCGTGTTGACGATGTTTGCGCTGGCCCTGGCTGATGCGAAGGGTACGGTGAAGCGTGATGAATATCTGAAGATTGTGAAAGGACTGAGCGAGATACCCGATAAGATTCGAGAGGTGCTGAATACCAATGAGAAGGTGGCCGACTTGGCCCGAACATTCACCTATGCCCACAACTTCCTCTATTTAGGACGTGGTTTCTCGTACCCTGTTGCCCTGGAGGGAGCGTTGAAGTTGAAGGAAATATCCTATATCCATGCCGAGGGCTATCCGGCAGCCGAGATGAAACATGGCCCTATCGCTCTCATCGACTCAGACATGCCTGTGGTGGTCATTGCCACTCACAACGAGCTCTACGAGAAGGTGCTCTCCAACATTCAGGAGATAAAAGCTCGGCAAGGTAGGGTGATTGCACTCGTCTCTAAGGGCGATGAGACCATCAGAAAGATTGCCGATGAGACCATTGAGTTACCAGACGTACAGGAATGCCTTGAACCGCTGGTGGCAACAGTGCCTCTGCAGTTGTTGGCTTATCACGTAGCTGTTTGCAAAGGTAAAAACGTCGATCAGCCGCGAAACTTAGCCAAGAGCGTCACCGTAGAATGATAGAAAACGAGATATGAATGATGAAGAGTGAAGAATTTGCTACCGAAGTCTACTAAGCGTAGCATCTCTTCACTCTTTTTGGGAAGACAAAGATACACAAACACAGATATGAAAGAAGTGACACTAGTCCTGCAAGACGGGACAAAATTCAAGGGACGCTCCTTCGGATATGATGCCTCAGTGGCTGGCGAAGTGGTGTTCAATACTGCCATGACGGGCTATCCGGAAAGTCTTACCGATCCCAGCTATGCAGGGCAGATGCTCGTCATGACTTATCCGCTGATGGGCAACTATGGGGTTCCGCCGTTTAGCTTTAGTGGAGAAAGGAGAAAGGAGAGAGGGGAGAGAATAGACTGCCGACTCCCAGACTTCATGGAGAGTGACAGAATCCATGTGCGTGCCCTCATTGTTGCAGACTATTCCGAACAATATTGTCACTGGAATGCCGTGGAGAGTCTGGGTGACTGGCTTAAACGCGAGAAGGTACCAGGTGTGACTGGTATCGACACCCGTGCGCTCACTAAGGTACTGCGTGAACAGGGGGTAATGATGGGGCAGATTGTCCCATCAGACGAACTGTCGGCATCCCACACCTGTCAGAACGCGGAGGAAGTCTCCTACGGCTCCGTCAACTGGGTTGAGCAGGTATCCTGCCATGACATTGTACACTATAACGAAGGGGCGGGCAAGAAGGTTGTTTTAGTAGATTGTGGTGTAAAGGCCAATATCATCCGCTGTCTCATCAGACGTAACGTAGAGGTCATAAGGGTGCCTTGGAACTACGATTATAGCGACATGGTATTCGACGGACTCTTCCTTGCCAATGGTCCCGGCGACCCAAATATATGTTCTGATGCCGTAGAGATATTGAAGAAACAGATGAGCCAAAGTCGCAAGCCTATCTGTGGTATCTGCATGGGTAATCAGCTGCTTGCTAAGGCCGGTGGGGCTTCAGTGTATAAGTTGAAGTACGGCCACCGCTCCCATAATCAGCCAGTGCGCGAAGTAGGAACTAATCGTTGCTACGTCACTTCTCAGAACCACGGTTACGCTGTAGATAGTTCAACCTTGGGCACTGACTGGCGGGAGTTGTTTGTCAATATGAACGATGGTTCCAACGAGGGCATACGACATGCCGTCAATCCATGGTTCTCCAGCCAGTTCCATCCCGAGGCCTGTAGTGGCCCTGTAGACACAGAGTTTATGTTTGACCGCTTTATTGAAAGTTTATGAAAAAAGAAGGAATCAAGAAAGTGCTGCTCTTGGGTAGCGGTGCATTGAAGATAGGCGAGGCTGGTGAGTTCGACTATTCCGGTTCACAGGCTTTGAAGGCCCTGCGGGAAGAAGGCATCCGTACGGTGCTCATCAATCCCAACATTGCCACGGTGCAAACATCTGAAGGAGTGGCCGATGAAATCTATTTCCTGCCCGTCCAACCCCACTTCGTTGAACGTGTCATAGAAAAGGAACGTCCCGACGGAATACTCCTTTCTTTCGGCGGTCAGACGGCTCTCAACTGTGGTGTTGAGCTCTACCGTTCGGGCGTGTTGGAAAAATACGACGTGCAAGTGTTGGGTACGCCCGTACAGGCCATCATGGAAACAGAAGACCGCGAGCTCTTCGTGCAGAAACTCGACGAGATAGATGTGAAGACTATCAAGAGTCATGCCTGTAGTAACGTTGAAGAAGCCCGCACAGCTGCAGCCGAACTGGGTTATCCTGTCATCATCCGTGCTGCCTATGCCTTGGGTGGTTTGGGAAGTGGTTTCTGTGATGATGCGGATCAGCTGGATGTGCTCTGCGAAAAGGCGTTCTCTTTCTCTCCCCAGGTGCTCGTGGAGAAGAGCTTGAAGGGCTGGAAGGAGATAGAATACGAAGTGGTGCGTGACCGTTATGACAACTGTATCACGGTGTGTAACATGGAGAACTTCGACCCCCTCGGCATTCACACGGGTGAGTCGATTGTGGTGGCTCCCTCGCAGACCTTGTCCAATACCGATTATCACAAGTTGCGTGACCTTGCCATTCGGATTATTTGTCATATCGGCATCGTGGGCGAGTGTAACGTGCAGTATGCCTTTGACCCCCAATCGGAAGACTATCGTGTCATTGAGGTCAACGCACGCCTCTCGCGTTCTTCTGCACTGGCATCGAAAGCTACGGGCTATCCCCTTGCATTCGTAGCCGCTAAACTCGGTTTGGGTTATGGACTCTTTGAATTGAAAAACAGTGTGACGAAAATCACCAGTGCTTTCTTCGAACCCGCGCTCGACTATGTGGTGTGCAAGATACCGCGCTGGGACCTCTCCAAGTTTCATGGCGTAGACAAGGAACTGGGTTCATCTATGAAGAGCGTGGGCGAGGTGATGGCTATAGGCCGCACCTTTGAAGAAGCTCTGCAAAAGGGCCTTCGCATGATTGGGCAGGGCATGCATGGCTTTGTGGAAAACAAAGAACTGCGCATCCCCGATATCGATGCAGCCCTGCGTGAGCCTACGGATAAGCGTATCTTTGTCATTTCTAAGGCGATGCATCTGCCCGAATACGATATCGAGCGTATCCATGAACTGACGAAGATCGACCGCTGGTTCCTGCAGAAGTTGCAACATATCATTGATATTGATGAGAGGTTAAATGCTGCCAATGACCTCACTCCTGATTTACTGCTTGAAGCCAAGACCTATGGCTTCACCGACTTCCAGATAGCTCGTGCCGTTGGCTATGAAGAGGAATGCAAGAACATGCACGAGGCATCCTTCAGGGTGCGTAAACTGCGTAAGCAATTGGGCATCGTCCCCTTTGTTAAGCAGATAGATACCCTGGCCGCTGAATATCCAGCCCAAACGAATTATCTGTATCTGACGTATCAGGGACTTACCCCCAACCCCTCTCCAGTTCGAGAAGAACGTGGTCGGACATTACCCTTCCATGACATCGACCCTGAGGGGAAGACCGTCATCGTTCTCGGTTCGGGTGCCTATCGCATCGGTTCCAGCGTAGAGTTCGACTGGTGCGGCGTGCAGACCCTTGCTACCATTCGCAAGGAGGGTTGGCTATCGGTAATGATCAATTACAATCCAGAGACCGTTTCTACCGATTATGATATGTGTGACCGTCTCTACTTCGATGAGCTTACCCTTGAACGCGTGCTCGACATCATCGATTACGAGCAGCCCCACGGGGTTATCGTTTCCACGGGCGGACAGATACCTAACAATCTGGCCGTTTACTTGGCAGAGGCAGGCGTGCGCATCTTGGGTACCCAAGCAGAGGATATCGATAGAGCCGAAGACAGAGCTAAGTTCTCTCAGCTGCTCAATGACCTCGGTGTAAACCAGCCAGAATGGAGTGCGCTCACCTCGATGGAGGATATTAGCCGGTTTGTGGATAGGGTAGGGTTCCCCGTTCTTGTCCGTCCTAGCTATGTGCTCAGCGGAGCGGCTATGAACGTCTGTTCCAATCGTGACGAACTGGAGCGTTTCCTGCAGTTGGCAGCCAATGTGAGTGAGGACCATCCAGTTGTGGTATCTAAGTTCATTGAGCATGCTAAAGAGATTGAGATGGATGCCGTAGCTAAGGACGGCGAAATACTGGCCTATGCCATCAGCGAGCACATCGAGTTTGCTGGTGTCCACTCGGGCGACGCCACCATACAGTTCCCTCCACAGAAACTCTATGTGGAGACCGTACGCCGCATCAAGCGCATCAGCCGGCAGATTGCCAAGGCTCTGCATATCAACGGTCCATTCAATATTCAGTATATGGCTCGGCAGAACGACATCATGGTTATTGAATGCAACCTGCGTGCCTCACGCAGTTTTCCCTTTGTATCGAAGGTACTTAAACTCAACCTGATTAACCTTGCTACGCGAGTCATGCTGGGGCTTCCTGTGGAGAGACCTTCCAAGAACCTCTTCGACCTCGACTACGTGGGCATCAAGGCTTCTCAGTTCTCTTTCAACCGCTTGCAGAAAGCCGACCCGGTGTTGGGCGTAGACATGGCTTCCACGGGTGAAGTGGGATGTATAGGCGACAATACAGATACGGCCCTGTTGAAGGCGATGCTCAGTGTAGGATACCGCATCCCCCAGAAGAATGTGCTGCTCTCTACGGGAAGTGCCAAACAGAAGGCCGACATGCTCGACGCGGCAAGAATGCTGGTTGAGCATGGCTACCAGCTTTATGCCACGGGCGGCACTTCAAAATACCTCTTCGACAACGGAGTAGCCAACACTCTGGTACACTGGCCTTCGGAACCTGACCAGTTCCCACAAGCTCTCGATTTGCTTCATCAGCACAGGATAGATATGGTGGTCAATATTCCCAAAGACCTCACTACCCACGAACTGACTAACGGCTACATAATCAGAAGGGCTGCCGTTGACTTGAACGTGCCGCTTATCACCAATTCTCGTTTGGCCATCGCCTTTATTCATGCGTTCTGCAATGTACCTATAGATAAAATTGGCATTAAGGCTTGGAGCGAATATAAATAAGTGTTTTTTTTGAGGGAAAATTGAAAACTATTTACTAACTTTGCACCGTTTTCAACGAAACTAAGCAAGCAAATATGAATAAAATCGTAAGGAAAGAGCAGTTTTCCGAAAAGGTCTTCCTTTTCGAAATCGAGGCTCCGTTGATTGCTAAAAGCCGGAAGGCTGGCAATTTCGTGATTGTACGCGTCGACCAAAAGGGTGAGCGCATGCCCCTGACCATTGCCGGGGCCGACATCGAGAAAGGCACCATTACGCTTGTCGTGCAGATGGTGGGTCTCTCATCAAAAAAACTTTGCGCCCTGAAAGTTGGCGAATGTGTGGCCGACGTTGTAGGTCCCTTGGGCAATCCTACCCGCATCGAAAACTATGGCACGGTGGTTTGCGCCGGCGGCGGCTTGGGCGTAGCACCTATGCTGCCCATCATTCAGGCACTGAAGGCCAAGGGCAACCGCGTGCTTTCGGTCATGGCTGGTCGTTCTAAAGACCTCATCATCTTGGAAGACAAGGTTCGCGAGTCGAGTGATGTGGTGATTATCATGACTGACGATGGCTCGTATGGTGAGAAAGGTGTGGTAACAGTGGGCATAGAGAAGTTCATCGAACAAGAGCATGTGGATCAGATTTTTGCCATCGGTCCTCCAATCATGATGAAATTCTCTAATCTCACTGCCCAAAAACATGGCATTCCTTGTGAGGTGTCGCTCAATACTATCATGGTCGACGGTACGGGCATGTGCGGTGCATGCCGACTCACTATTGGTGGAAAGACCCGTTTTGTGTGTATCGACGGTCCCGAGTTCGACGGTGCCCTTGTCGACTGGGACGAAATGTTCAAGCGCATGAGCACATTCAAGCGCGAGGAACAGGATGAGCTGGTCCACTACGAAGACCATATAGCCTCACCAAGCCCCTCCAAAGAAGAGAAAGTTGAGTTACAAAATACGGCAGACAATTCCATCACTTCAGGTAATCAGACACCACCTGAGGGGCTTGGGGAGGCTTCCGACCGCAACGCCCCCTGGCGCAAAGAGCTTCAGAAGAGCATGAAACCAAAGGAGCGCACTCAGATAGAGCGTGTCATCATGCCTGAGCTCGACCCCGTTTATCGCGCTACCACGCGCACAGAGGAGGTAAACAGGGGTCTCACCAAGGAGCAGGCCATGCAGGAAGCCAGGCGCTGTCTTGACTGTGCCAAACCCAGTTGCATAGAGGGCTGTCCAGTCAACATCGACATTCCCTCGTTTGTGAAGAATATCGAGCGCGGACAGTTCCTAGCCGCCGCCAAGGTGCTCAAGGAAACATCGGCCCTGCCCGCCGTGTGTGGACGCGTGTGCCCGCAAGAGAAGCAGTGTGAAAGCCGTTGCATACATCAGAAAATGAATAGCAAACCCGTGGCGATCGGCTACCTGGAACGTTTCGCTGCTGACTACGAACGAGAGAGTGGAAACATCTCCCTGCCTGAGATTGCTCCCTCCAACGGCATCAAGATTGCCGTGGTAGGCAGCGGCCCAGCAGGTCTCTCGTTTGCTGGCGATATGGTGAAGAAAGGCTACGATGTCTATGTGTTTGAAGCCCTTCACGAGATTGGCGGTGTGCTGAAGTACGGTATCCCTGAGTTCCGCCTGCCGAACAAGATTGTCGACGTGGAAATCAACAACCTAGCCAAGATGGGCGTACATTTCCAGACAGACGTTATCGTGGGCAAGACAATCAGCGTGGAGCAGCTCGAACAGCAGGGATTCCGCGGCATCTTTGTGGGCAGCGGTGCTGGACTGCCCAACTTTATGAATATTCCCGGCGAGAACCTCATCAACATCATGTCGAGCAACGAATATCTCACTCGTGTGAACTTGATGGACGCTGCCAACCCCACTACCGACACCCCGCTGAACCCAGCCAAGAGCGTGCTCGTGGTAGGAGGAGGCAACACTGCCATGGACTCCTGCCGCACAGCGAAACGCCTTGGGGCCAATGTTACCCTTGTCTATCGCCGTTCCGAGGTGGAGATGCCTGCCCGACTGGAAGAGGTGAAACACGCTAAGGAAGAGGGTATCAACTTCCTCACACTGCATAACCCTATCGAGTATATCGGCGACGAGCAAGGAGCTGTGCGTCAGGCAGTACTTCAGGTGATGGAGCTAGGCGAGCCCGATGCCTCCGGCCGTCGTTCACCGGTGCCAGTAGAGGGCAAGACGGTGACGCTCGATGTAGACCAGGTTATCGTGGCCGTAGGTGTGAGCCCCAACCCGCTCGTGCCGAAAAGCATCGAGGGCCTCGAGTTGGGCCGCAAGAACACTATCGTGGTATCTGAGCAAATGCAGTCGTCGCGTCCTGAAATCTTTGCCGGCGGCGACATCGTTCGCGGTGGTGCCACGGTGATTCTCGCTATGGGCGACGGCCGCCGGGCTGCCCAGAACATGGACGAGTACCTGAAGCAGCAGCAGGCATAAACTCTGTATTGTCAAGTTCTATAGTTTTGTATCATTGTAACAATGTAACTGCAATATGTAAACCATCTTAATGTTACATTGTTACATTTACTGTTATCAAAAAATCCTCTCATCGATGATATATGATAAGGATATGATAAGGAACCCACACAGAGCCGTAATCTCACTGCCTACGAAACGTAATCATGATTAATCAATACCGTAATATCTAAACTTATGAACGGACTTTACACCATTCTACTACTCATTCTAAGCAATATTTTCATGACCCTTGCGTGGTATGGTCATTTGAAGTTGCAAGAGACGGGGACCAGTAGTAACTGGCCCCTCTTAGGCGTCATTGTTTTCTCCTGGGGCATCGCCTTCTTCGAGTACTGCTGCCAGGTGCCCGCCAACCGTCTGGGCTTCATCGGCAACGGAGGCCCTTTCTCGCTGGTACAGCTGAAGGTAGTGCAGGAGTGCATCTCGCTGGCAGTGTTCTGCGTGATTGCCAACATCATGTTTCAGGGCGACCACCTGCATTGGAACCATATTCTGGCTTTCCTGCTCATCATCTGTGCCGTTTACCTCGTGTTCATGAAATAGCCCTCACGGGGTGTGTTCCATAAACTCTCAACAATAATCATCCCATTACCACGTCGAGCACCATCATCAGTACAAAACCGATAGCAAAGCCGATGGTGCTGAGATTGGAGTGCTCGCCCTCACTGGCTTCTGGTATCAGTTCTTCCACAACGACGTAGAACATGGCTCCGGCAGCGAAGGCCAGCATATAGGGCAATACAGGAGTCATCAGCGAGGCCAGCAGCACTACCGCCAATCCGCCGAGGGGTTCGACGGCTCCACTCAGACTGCCGAAGAGAAAGGAACGCCACTTGCTATTACCTGCTGCACGCATGGGCATCGAGATAATCGCTCCCTCAGGTACATTCTGGATAGCGATGCCGATGCTGACAGCCAATGCACTGGCCAACGACAAACCTGTAGCTCCTTCTTCCGCCCCTGCGAACACCACACCTACGGCTATACCTTCTGGCAGATTGTGGATGGTAACTGCCAATGCTAGCATAGCAGTTCGAGAGAGGTGTGAGTGAGGACCTTCAGGCTTGTCGCTGCCTATATGTAGGTGGGGCGTCAGTTCGTCGATGAGCAGCAGGAAGCCTATACCCAACAGGAATCCGACGGCTGCTGGAAAGACTGACCAGGCGCCCTTTGCTTCTTCCAACTCCATTGCAGGAATGAGCAGCGACCATACTGATGCTGCCACCATTACGCCTGAGGCAAAGCCCAGCAAAGTTTTTTGCAGTCGGAGCGACATCTCGTCCTTCATCAGAAAGACGAATGCCGCTCCAAGCATGGTTCCCAACAGGGGGATAAGTAGTCCGATGACGAGTGCCATTTATGCTTTGTTGAATTTATCCTTGCTCTGTTTGCAACGCGGACAGCGCCAATCGTCGGGCTGGTCTTCGAAGGCTACGCCGTCGTGCTCGGCTGGGTCATAGACATAGCCGCAGATGGAGCAGACGTACTTGCCCGATACCTCCTGTTTAGTGAAATCGACCTCAGCAAAAATGGTCGGCACGGGGTTGTTGAGGTCTATCACGCGCTTGGCTTCTAAGTTCTCGTAGCCCTGCGGGGTGTGAGTACCCATATAGACCGTAGGATGGATGCGCACGAACTCGCGTACACGGTCCATCGTTTCACGGGCGGCCGCCAGGTCATCGAAGACGATGGAGAGTTTGTTCTCATACAGGGCTTCGTCAACGTATGTGATGTCGGCCTGGAACATATAGAACAACCCCTCGTTCTCTGCTATCACGAGGCTGTTGCCGTTGGTGTGTCCCTTGGCCTTGATGAAGTAGATGCCGTCGACAATCTTCTGGCTCTCAGGGAAGTTGTAGTAAGCTCCGTCGGTAAAGTATACGGGGACGAGGTTCGGAATGTCCTTCAGCTCTGCTGCGCCAATCTCGTCGGCATTCACGTAAATCTGCGCATTGGGGAACGAGCGGAGTTCACCGCTATGGTCGCTGTGCTTGTGGGTAAGGAGAATCTTCGTCACCTGCTCAGGCTTGTAGCCCAGTGCGGAAAGCGCGTCCACATAGGAGCAGATGGTCTTTCCTGTATAGCCCATTGCCGACTTATCCTTCACCTCCTCGGGGAATCCAGCAGGAAAACCGGTATCTACCAAGATAACCTCCGTGCCTGTGTCAATCAGATAGTTCTGAAGACTCCCGCGATAGCGAATGTTTTTGTCGAACTTCTCAATGCCTTCTTCGCCACCAAAGGCGAAAGGTTGGGTGTAGAACCCGTCCTTACGGAATTTTACTGCTTTTATTATCATTTGTTTGTACTAAATTCAAATAATTACATATTAATTTACCACACTTGCCCCAGCATCATCAGCGGTCCGCAGGTGGTTGTGGGGAAGGCGTAGATGTAGTAGGCGAACTGTTCGCGGGTCATTTTGTTGAAGATGACAAGCGAGAGCACATCAATCCATGCATCTTACAGGGACATTTCATCTTTGCCATAGTTGTCATGTTTTAGGAAAAAAAGGAGGCCGAAGCCTCCAAGATTTACTTTGCAGGCTCCCACTTGCAGCGGACGGGTGACACGATGGCCCCCTCCTTTTTCAGTTCTGCGAAAGCCTTGTCCACTTCCTTGCGGTCGGCACCCAGCGCCTTTGTCACGTCGCCTGCCGAGACGGGCTTGCCTGCCTCGCGCATAGCCTGTAATACCTTTTCTTTCATATTACTTAGTCGTTTGGTTGATCACATCATTGCGGTCAGGAAGTTCTCGTAGCCCAGCTTCTCGATGTAGTTCAGATACTGGCATTCCCAAGCCATGTGATCCTTCTCGTCGTCAATCCACTTCAAGATGAGCTTCTTTGTGGGATAGTCATCGTTGAAAGCCTCTGCCAACTCGCTCAGCATCTTGACGGCATCGGGCTGGAAATCAGACTCTATCTGCTGCTTCGGGTCGTCGTAGAAGGGGAACTCAATGGTCTTCATTGCCTCCTGCAGGTCTGCGGGCTTGCAGCCCAATTCCACCAGGCGCTGCAGCACTTCTTCTGCCTCGTCCCACTCTTCTTCTGCCTCTTCCTTCCATTTGTCGGCCAGTTTGTTCCAGCCCTGCAGACGGCAGTAAGCCGAAAAGGCAAAGTGTTGTTTACTGTTTCCAAACCATACAGCGCCAAGATCAGCAAACTGTTTCAAAGCTTCTTCTTTAGTCATAATTATTCTGCTTTTGTTAAAAATGTTAATCGTCTGCAAAATTACTGCTTTATTTCGACATTTCTGCTATCTGAAATGACACAAAACATGTCTGAAATGACACAAATCCTACAATAGTGAAGTGCATGGCATCAGTATTTTTTAATAAATACATATATATTTTTGCCGTATGAAACGAACAAAAAAAAAGACTTATTTAAGTGCAAGACGTCACTTTTTTCAAAAAATTTTAATAATTCCGAACAAGATTCTTTTCAACCCCAAAAACGTTATCGTGTGATGTGAATGTAGTTAAATAGAGATTTTTTTTGTACCTTTGCAAACAGAAAACAAAAAGGCATGCCCTCGGATCCATCACCAGCAACTAATATCTGGGAGAGGAACTAATGGGACTGCGGAGCAGCAAATTACACAGGTGTACACACTGAAGGAAAGTTGGATGGCCATGTTCGGCGAAATGCCGATGAGCGACTGGGACGGCAAAATGTACTGCATGGAGACCGATGCAGCCAAGACGTTCCGAACGAATGAGACGCAGGGTTTTCTCTCTGCCTATACGTTTACGCTGGTGACGGAAGGGTGGATTCAATTCTTGTGTAATGGCAGGATGCTGACGCTCCAGGCCGACGACCTCTATTTCTATTCGCCAGGCCTGTCAGTAAATATTGTCTCTGTCTCAGAGAATTATCGTGCTATTTGTCTGATGGTCGACGAGCACACCACCATCGAGATGCCCACCGTGCGCGACCTGGTGAACATCGCCTACCAACCCATCGTGCAGTTGCACGAACCGAAAGTGGCGTTGTCCCACCAGACGGCGCACCATCTGGCAGCGAGAATGTGCGAGATTATCGTCTATCTGCACTCCGACCACATCTACAAACAGGAAGTCCTGCGTATGCTCTATGCCGTCTTCCTACTCGACGTGCAGAACGCCCAACAACAATCATTCAGTCACCACCGGACGCCACAGCGCGTAGAGGAAATCTTCATCGGCTTCATACGTCTGCTGCCGCAACAC
>Ga0310697_10004714_pt1 | contig 13389 bp, 8 predicted proteins | sample 172DNAGHGlowgp2_FD_203883 | JGI IMG/M metagenome (GOLD analysis project Ga0310697, IMG submission 203883) | Sheep rumen microbial communities from Palmerston North, Manawatu-Wanganui, New Zealand - 1728 DNA GHGlow gp2 (v2) (version 2) | ecosystem: Host-associated > Mammals > Digestive system >...
TGTCAATATCCGTCAACACAACATTTATACGTGTTATGCGTGATAAAGTAGAAAACAAAGCGTTTCTTTGCTCCAACAAAGTGCTTAATTCTGTGCGTATGACAAATGTTCCAATACCTGAGAATTCAAAGTTCTCAAATGAATCCCAATCATTGAACACTACAGCATCAGCATCTGCAGGACATCCTGCTGGTGCAAATACACCGTGGTCAATTGTCTCAATGGCCTCGCTATATTCTATGGGCAATGTTTTCTCTGGATATACGAATTGAATCATCAAGTTCTCCATCATGCCAAACCGGATGCCTTTTTTCAGAGTTTCTATAGGCATCAACTTAGGCTTGCTATTATTATTGGTATAATGGCAGAATGACGTACTTGCGTCATCAAGCAATATCACTAAATACTTCAGCATATCTCTTTCAATTGAGATTGTTTCACATGTTCTTTCGCACGCTCCCTTTTTATGCCTTCCAACTCCAGCTTTCGGTAGAGTTTATTCCAAAAATAGTTGTTGGCACGCACACGAGCCTTATGCATTTTGCAAATAGCTGTAGAACGTTGGAATGCAGTACAAGTGTCGGCAGCATCGTAATTTTCTCCCTGACACCATGCGCATCCTTCTGCCACTTCACAGTCAATACATTCCTGTGTGCTTTGGGTACATCGGTCGAGTGTCAGAAAACCACGAAGCTTGTTCTTGTCGATTCCATCTTGAACGTTTCCGATAATCCATGCCTTCTTGTCACGCAATGAATATTGGGCAAAACGGGTGCAAGGATAAAAAATACCAGCAGCATCAACAGCTAACATACGCCCTGCACCGCACCAATTCTGGTTCTGCTTTTTTTTGTCAAGCGGCTTGCCTAAATGTACCTGGAAAAAAGAACAGACATTTTTCTCATAAAGATTGCCGTCTATTATGGCGTCTGCCAGTTCTAAAAGCTGTTCTTCTAAAATCTTATCGTCGCCTTCTTTCCAAACATCCTCAAAGACACAGTTGATGTTTACTTCGGGGATACCTAATTCGAAGAGGTGCAAAACACTTTCTTTGATATATGGAAGGTCGGCACTACTAATAGTAACTTTTGTTCCGCTTCCAGGAAACTGTGACTGCCACAAAGGGATGTTCTTCACAACGTCATCATACGACCCACGCTCAGAGTTTTTGTATACGCGATTAAGGTCATGTTTTTGACGTGTTCCGTCAATCGTTATACCAACACTAAGATGATTGCGGTTTTTCTCAATGTAGCGTTGAACCTTTTCTTCATGGTAGTTGAGACCATTCGTAGAGAATGAGAATCGATAAGAATTGAACCAATGGTGATCCCTGCGAAACAGTTCCAACTTGATATAATCGCAAATTCTGTCTATCAAATCTATCTCTAAGAACGGCTCCCCGCCTATGAAGTCCCAAATAACCGATTCCTCCTTGAATTCGGCTTCATGGTCAAGCACATAGTCAATGGCTTGTTTTGCTATTTCCCAAGGCATACGCTCTTTTGAATTCTTGCCCACTAAATAGCAGTACTTGCAAGCTAACTGGCAATCCTTTGTGACAATAAACGTGATGTTTTTTGCAACACCAGACTGCCATTGTCCTGTTCTTTCTTTTATCATTTAGCCTTTATATTCGAATTTGAAACTACTAAAATCTGGTTTTGGTATATTGTTTTGACTAGTACAATATATAGAACAACTTCCTTTACATGTCCCTTTACAATCACCTCCACATAATCCGCTACAGCTTCCTTTGCAACTAGTACATTCATTTGAACAACTTGTACAACCTCCTGAACAACTTCCTTTGCATGAGTTCTTACATGTATTCGTACAGGCATTGTTACAATAGGAACAGCTGTGTACAGCATCAGAAGAGCCAGAACACGAACTAGAACAAGAACCAGAACAAGAGCTCTGACAACCATTTCCACACATCGTTGAGCAACTGAAAGTGCAATTGTTTCCGCAAGCATTAGAACAATTACCTACACAAGTCCCCTCGCAATCTCCAAGGCATCCTGTTTTACATGAACCACTACATGAATGATAACAACCACCACTACACGAATATAAACAATCGCATGGTGCTTCGTTCCGAGATCCAGCTTTAATAATTGGATTAGAGAGTGCTAAAGTTCCAATTATTGGAAGAACCCGCTTCGCTGCATTCTTGAAGAACTCGCGCCTACTTTGCAGTTCTTGTTTTTTTTCATCTTTTTTACCCATGATGTTTAGTTTATTTAGTTTAACTTAAAAAAAAAATGCGCAGACATTGTCTACGCATCTCCAAGGCCTACCACAGCCTAATACCGACATAGAAACGTCTGCGCATTGGCGCACACGCTCAGTTTCGGTATAATATAGTGGCTCGATGTATCTTTCGAGGTGGTAGTTCGGAGATGCCAGAGCCCTGCCCGTCAATGGGCACACTGCAAAAGTATAAAGAAAAAATGAAAGAACCAAAAAAAAACAGATTATTTTATCGTTCAACGTTTATTCTGATTCCTTTTCTGATTCCTTTTAGTTCTTCAGCCACAGAAGGATGACCTGCAATGCGGGCGACTATTATTCCAAACTTTCAGGCTGTTTCTTGCCGAACTCAGGGTCAACGTCGATAAAGGCGGTGACGAGAAAGGTGATGGCACAGGCTGCCATGACAATGAGGAAGAAGGTCTGATAGCCTACGGCCTGTTGCAATGCGCCGGCAAAGAGTCCGGGAATCATCATCGACAGTGCCATGAAAGCCGTACAGAGGGCATAGTGTGAGGTCTTGTATTCGCCCTGGCAGTAGTAGATGAGGTAGAGCATGTAGGCGGTGAAGCCGAAGCCATAGCCGAATTGTTCGACGAAGACGCACGCATTGATGATGAGAAGGCTTTCGGGCAGGGCATAGCTCAAGTATACATATACGATGTCGGGCAGGGTGATGGCACAGACCATTGGCCACAGCCAGCGGCGCAGTCCGTGACGTCCGGCAGCGATGCCGCCGAGGATGCCGCCGAGGGTGAGTCCGATGACACCGACGGTGCCCTGCACCATTCCTAATTCCTGCGGCGTGATGCCCAGTCCGCCGCTATTGCGGCCGTCGAGGAGGAAGAGGGTCGATATTTTCACCAGCAGTCCTTCCGGCATACGGTAGAGCAACATGAAGAGGATGGCGATGACGACGGTGCGGGCAGGGGCTTTGGTGAAGAAGGTGCGGATGGTATCGGCAAATCCCTTCATGATGTCACTGGCGCGTTCGTCTTCTTTCGGTTTGTCTTCGTTGGGCTTTGGCAGAATGTAGCCGTGCCAGAGCCACAGGGCAATCATCAGTCCTGCCGTGCCGTAGAAGACGAGGGCCCACGAGAAGGGGATCCCGTTGCGGGCCAGCACCTGCAGGTTGCCGGCAATCATGATGAGCACTCCCTGTCCGAAGAGCGTGGCTATACGGTAGAAAGTGGATCGTATGCCAACGAAGAAGGCCTGTTGATGTTGGTCGAGGCCGAGCATGTAGAAGCCATCGGCGGCAATGTCGTGGGTAGCACTGGCGAAGGCCATCAGCCAAAAGAAACACAAGGAGCTTTGCAGCCATGTCGATGTCGGTATGGAGAAGGCAACACCGCCGAGGGCAGCCCCGATGAGCAGTTGCATCGACACTATCCACCAACGCTTCGTCCGTATGAGGTCGACGAACGGACTCCATAGGGGTTTGATGACCCATGGCAGGTAGAGCCATGATGTGTAGAGGGTAATGTCGGCATTGTCGAGTCCCATCTGTTTGTAGAGCACCAGTGAGACGGTCATCACAATGACGTAGGGCAGGCCTTCGGCAAAATAGAGTGAAGGCACCCATGTCCAAGGATTTCTCTTATTCATATATTCTTTGTATTTCTGCTCCCTGATAGTATGTCAGGAGAATGTCGTTGTATTGATAGCCTCGCTCGCCCATGACGGCAGCACCAATCTGGCAGAGTCCCACGCCGTGGCCCCATCCGTGGCCGTGCAGGTGGAAGGAGGAGGGGATGTTTGAATCTCTCCCGTCCTCCCCTGAGGGGAGGCGAGTGGGGGTCGAGGTTTGAGGGTATGCCTTCTGTACTTCGAAGTTGCTGCTCTTCAGGTGGCTGTCGGAGAGGGCGCGCCGTATCTCAAGTTCCTTACCGATGATGAATGACCCCTTCGTGCCCACAATCTGCAGTCGCCAGATGCGCCCGCTCTTGCCTCGTTCCAGTGGCACAAGGTCGACGATGGGTCCAAGGTCGAGGTTCAGTTTCTGTCGCAGCAGCTCCTGCAGGTGGTCGTTGGTGATTTCCTCGTGCCAGTCGATGAAGTCCTGCGTCTCCTGGTCGTAGTCGTTGAGCACTTGTCGGATGATGCGCTCGTCGCGCGTGTTGCAGAAGGGGTCTTTCACTGAAACGAGATAGGGCTTGCGGATGTTCTCCCAACAATACTGGAACTCTTCGGTCTGACCGCCGCAGCACTTAGAGAACCGTGCGTCACAGATTTCTCCCTGACTCATCAGAATTTGTCCGCGCGTAGCCTTTACAGCCTCTGCCACATGGGGGTTGTAGGCTCTTGTAATGCCCTGGTAGCGCTGGCAGTGGTCGTCGGCGCAGACATCGAAGATGGTGTGGTCGTCGCGGTCGTACCAGCGGATGAGTTCTCCGTCGTGCTTGATGAACGAGAAGAAGTTGTTCTCTTCCTGATGCTTATGTTGCTCGATTCGGAGCATTTGTGCCAGCAGCCAACTGCGCGAGATGACGGCATGTGCCTTCAGCAGTTCGAGCGACGACGTGGCATTCATCTCGCTGGAGATGACGCTTTCAAGATACTGCTCTACGGGCAGAATGTTGATGGCGCATACCTTGTCTTCCTCGACAACCAGTCGCAGGATGCCCTGGAAGGTCTGAGTCTCGTGGCGTTCCCAATGGAAATTGACTCCGATGATGACATCGTTGAGGGAGAAACTGGGCTCAGGATGTCCGGTGAGGGGAGCCATGGGTCTGAAGGTCAGTTCGCGATAGGGCTGGCCGTGCCAGAGGATGCCGCCGTCGGCAAAGGTCACCTCCTGCGGGCCTTCCACGGTCTGACCTTTCGCCGCATAGGGCGCATTGAGTACGAACGACAGTGAGGTGCCGCTGACGATGCCGACCTTCACCTGTGGCTCCTCGCCGTCGAAGAGAGATGACGGCACATGCGCCGTGAGTTGTTCCGACTGATGGCGTATGCGGTTGGCAATGTCGTCGGCATTCGGCCGACTGATGCCACATTCGGCAATGATGGCTTCGGCCTGCTCGGCGGTGATGCGGCGGAAGTCTTCTTCGCGTGGCGTGACGATAAATCCAGCCATGTCGAGCGTTCCAGGACTGACCATCATCTGCCTCGGTCCTTCACGGAAGTAGCAGTCGGGGCGATGCTTGGCGCGAGGGATGACAAGACTGATGAAGTCGTCGCCCTGCCGCCATGCCAGGATGTTATGCGAAGGCTCGTCGCGCCCTTCACCGTTGATAGCCTTGCATTGCAGGAGGGCTTTGTAGAGAATGCCGTAGAGGGTTTCGTCGCCGGCCTGCGTACGGCTGATGATGGCGAAGACGGGACATACATAGTCGCGCACCAAAGCAATGTATTCCTCGTCGGAACTGTGATAGACAATGTCGAGGTTACGGCTCAGGCGAGGCCAGCTGTTCTGCAGGGGTAGTATGCCGCGGGTGCCCGCCTGCAGGTGCATGTGGTCGGGGGCACTGGCACCGCACTGCGGACCGTTGTAGAATACGGTCAGCTCCGGATAGCGGTTCAGCAGGCGGTGCATCTCACCGTAATGACCGAGGATGCGCTGAGGCGTATGCTTCCGGTTGGGAATGGTGAAGTGCATCGGCAGGATAGGGAAGGGGTTGACAAGCAGAAGATAGTCGTTGTCGACGGTCTTGCTGATCTGCACCTCCGGACGGTTGGCATCGCAAAGAAAGCAGGGTCGCTCGTTGATGGTGTCCTTGTCGATTTTTGCTCCAGTAGAGACGATGCGCGCCGGGTTCCACTGCACTTTCAGCGTGTCTTCGCCACACTCCAACTCGCGGCTCTGGGCGTGGATGAGTTCCCGGTAGCGGCGACGCGCATCAGGCCACAACTCCAGCTGTCGGTCGAAGAAACGCGATGCCTCGCCCTGTTCGGTGTGGTTGGGTGTCTGGCCGTTGCGTCGTGCCTGCAGTTCCATCGTGCGCAGACGGTCTTTATAGAGGTTGTTGACGTTCTGCCGTTCAATGCTCAGGGCTGCATCGCTGTTGCCTCCCCATCGCCGACAGAGGTATAATTCGTCGTAGATGCGGCCGATGCGGTACTGTCGCGACAGGCATAGCCCCATGGCATAGTCCTCGCCATAGCTGGTGTTCGGGAACTGCCACTGGCGTAGTATCGGGGTGAAGAAGGCACGCGGTGCACCGAGGCCGTTGATGCGGAGGGCGTTGTTGGGTCCGTTCTCGTCGGTCCACTCGCGGTGGTCGATGAGGCCGGGCGGCAGCGTGTTGAGGTTGAAGTCGCACATACGGTAGGAACCGACAATCATCACTGCCTGCTGCTCATAGAAGGCATCGACAATGCGCTGCAGCGTGTGGGGTGACGAATAGAGGTCGTCGGAGTCGAGTTGCACGGCAAAGCGTCCGCAACGGCTGTCGTTGATGGCTACATTCCAACAGCCACCGATGCCGAGGTCTGTGCGCTCAGGAATGATGTGGATGAGATGCCCACCCTCGGCAATCACTTCCGTCGTCCCGTCTGTAGAATGGTTGTCGACGACGATGACGTTGAAGGGGAAGGTTGTTTCCTGCTCAAGGGCCGAGCGGATGGCATCGGCAATGGTCTGCACGCGATTGTATACGGGGATGATGACCGATGCCTCCACCGGAAACTCCTGCTCGTCGAAGTCGGGGGCTACATAGCTCTTCGTGTCGACCAACGCATGAAGTTCGCCGAGGTGTTGCGTGACGGCTTTTTCCATTTCCACCTGCACCTCTCGGTTGCGGGGGTTCACATAGTCGAACTGTTTCTCGCCACTCGCCCTGTGGTCGGTCTCCTCCATCGCATAGAGATTTTCGTTCAGGTGATAGAGCGTCCCCTTCCGGCTCAGGTATAGACGCAGGGCATAGAGACCGGCATAACGGTAGTCGGGCAGCAGGGGCGCACTGAAGGGGTCTTCACCGCGGGAGGCAATCTCGGCCAACAGCGTCTTCAGCAGCTCCGTCCGCAACAGCCACAGACTGCCAAAGTCGAAGTCGTCGCGCAGCGAACCCTCCTGATAGTCAATCAGTGGATGCTGGGCATAGTCGCTGTAAACCATCGCCGCCCCCGTCTCTTCCGCTGTCCGCAAAAAACGTTCAATGGCGTTTTGTCCCAGGACGACGGTATCGGTCCGGGTGAAGAGCAAGGTATAGGGAGCCTGTGTCTGTTCGGCTATTGCCGTCACCGTTGCACTCGACAAAAGTCCGTCTACAATGAGCCAGCTGCAGTCGTCAGGACAATCGTGCCCCCCGGCATACTCGGCACCGACCATCAGGTAAATGAACCTTACACACTTGTCGTTCCGCAACGCATCAATCAGCCCTCCTGTCACCTCCGACCCGTCGTAGGGCAGGAAGCAGTCTATCGTATTTCGCATATCGTTTCCTTTGGTTTTATCCTTTTATCCTGCAAAAGTAATAAAAAAAGAGGGCTCCAGCCATTTGGCTGCTTCCTCCATTTTTCTTCGTATTTCTTCGTTGCAGAGGTTTCCGATGCTGCCTTCGTGGGTGTGGTGGACGGTGCGGGTGGGGCGGTAGGTGCCGTCCTGCACTTGTCGGCCTATCTGTTGGTAGGCTTCGCGGAAGGGTGTGCCGCCGAGGGTCAGCCGGTTGACGTCTTCAACGGTGAAGAGGTAGTCGTAGATGGGGTTGTCGAGGATATGCCTGTTCACTTCTACATGTTGCAACATGTATTCGGCTACTTGCAGGCAGTTCTGCATCTCGTCGAGGGCAGGGAAGGTGACATCTTTCAACAGCTGCAGGTCGCGGTGATAGCCTAAGGGTAGGTTGGTGGTGAGCAGTGACACTTCGCCCACGATGCTTTGCAGTCGGTTGCACTTGCCTCGGATGAGTTCGAAGGCATCGGGGTTTTTCTTGTGAGGCATGATGGAAGACCCCGTCGTCAGTTCTTTCGGGAAGGAGAGGAAGCCGTAGTTCTGGCTGTTGAACAGACAGATGTCCATAGCCAGGCGGCCGAGCGTTGAGGCAACGGCGTTGATGGCATAGCTGACGGCGCGTTCGGTCTTGCCACGGCTCATCTGGGCGGCGACGACATTCCAGTGGAGGTCCTTGAAGCCGAGCAGCCGGGTGGTCATCGTGCGGTTCAGCGGGAAGCTGGACCCGTAGCCTGCCGCCGATCCTAACGGGTTTTGGTTGGCGATGTCGTAAGCCGTGCGGACGAGTCGCATGTCGTCGACGAGTGTTTCGGCATAGGCTCCGAAGAACAGGCCGAAACTCGACGGCATGGCCACTTGCAGGTGGGTATAGCCGGGCATGAGTACGTCTTTGTATTGGTCGCTCAAGGTGAGCAGACGGTCGAAGAGTTGCCGGATGCCTTGTGCCAACAGGCGCATTTCGTCACGATAGAACAGTTTGAGGTCGACGAGCACTTGGTCGTTGCGCGAGCGCCCTGAATGGATTTTCTTTCCGATGGCTCCGAGCCGTCCGGTCAACAGGTGTTCCACTTCTGAGTGTACGTCCTCGATGCCCTCTTCGATGGTGAATAGGCCGCGTTCAATGTCGTCGGCAATGCGGTGCAGTTCGGTCGTGAGCACAGCCAGTTCGTCGGCTTCAAGAAGTCCGATGGTTTGCAGCATCTCGATGTGGGCAAGGGTGCCCTGCACGTCGTAGCGTGCCAGCTTGAGGTCGAGTTGGCGGTCGTTACCTACGGTGAATTGTTCTATCAACTGGTCGATGCCGTAGCCTTTGTCCCAAAGTTTCGTGTTCATTGTCCTTTCTTCATTTCGACGGCAAAGTTACGGATAAGTGAGCGCAAAACAAAGAAAACAGAAACTTGTTTATGTTTTTTTATGTTTTGCCGAGCGGGAGTAACTTATTTAAAGTTACGGATAAGTGAGCGCAAAACAAAGAAAACAGAAACATGTTTATGTTTTTTTATGTTTTGCCGAGCGGACGGAGCAGCGAGTGCAGACCATGCTTGCATGAAGTATGCCGAGTCGTGACGGACGAAGACGAAGTCAACGGACGGAGCAGCGAGTGCAGACCATGCTTGCATGAAGTATGCCGAGTCGTGACGGACGAAGACGAAGTCAAGGGAAAGTACCTTATCCCAGGGTACGAAGAAAAAGTGTATTCAACTTTCTGAAGTAGATAAGTAGTCAGTAGTTAAGTAGTTAAGCCAAATGACTGTGTGGTGGAAGGCAGCCGATAGAAGTAATGGCTTATCTACTGTCCGAAAGGACGAGCGAAGCGATAACTACTTAACTCCTTAACTACAAAGAAGTTGAGCGAATGCGAAACTTGAGTAAAAAAATAGTCGGTTTTCTTCTTGTTTTCTCATTTTTTTAGTAATTTTGCAGGTGATTTTTATATTCCTAAAGACATGAACAAAAATCTAACCATCAGTTTCGTATTCGCGGCTTGCATGGCCCTGTCGGCTCAGGCTCAGCGGACTATTACAAACCTTGAAGAACACATTGTGCAGAATGGAAGGAGCTACACCATTGACGGAGTGGCTCAGAGTGAACCGGACATCTACTACACAGACAACGGTGACGGTACTTATACCGCCCATCGGCTGACGGTGCAGCCCGTTACATCGAAGCCGGCCAACGTGACGGCACCCTATCTAAACCTTGCGACCGACCACAGTATTCAAGTAAACTGGAAGACACGCCTGTCGGTTCAGGGGTCCGTGGTGCGCTATGGCCTTGCTGCCGACCAACTCGACAAAGAGGTCACCGACCAGTATGTACACATCACCAACGGTTATGACTGGCACACCGCCGTGCTCTCCGACCTGCAGCCCAACACCGTCTATTATTATCAGGTCATCTCAGGAGGTGTCGAGAGTAAGGTCTGGCGCTTCCGCACCATGCCTGAAGCTAACGATACCAAGCCATTCCGCATTCTCTTTATCGGCGACCACCAGCGCAACGAACACTCCGACTACGAGTGGATGCTGCGCATGGCCGGACGTACGGCTAACGAGAAGTACGGTGAGGCTCCGCTGGAAGACCACTTCCGCTTCTTGCTCAACGTCGGTGACCAGGTGGATGAGGGCATCTTGTCGCAATATGAGTTTACACATCTTTATAAATCGCGCGAGGTGATGTCGCATCTGCCCATCCAGACCTGCGTGGGCAACCATGAGACATACGGGGATGCCGAACTGAAGAACTATAACAGCCATTATGCCTCTTACGGCGAGGTCAGCTATAAGGGCATCCAGAGCCACACCGCCAACTACTATGCCTATCAGGCAGGTCCCGTGCTCTTTATCGTGATGAACTCCGACGGTACCTCTGCGGAACAGAAGATGTGGGTGCGCCGTGTGATGGCAGCAGCTGATGCCGACCCGACGGTGAAGTTCATCGTCAGCCTGCAGCACCGACCCCTCTATGCCGAACAATGGACCTACGACACTTGTCCTTGGGCACTCAATGAGGTGATGCCCATCCTCTCGGCTTCGAAGAAACACGTCATCAACTGTGCAGGCCATCATCACCTGTATGCCCGCGGACAGATGACGGAATGGCCCGTCTACCACATGATCAGTGGCGGTGGCGTGGGCACATCGGCAAGTGGATATGAGCAGCTTTGGGGCACTACTCCTGACAACTTCGACCGCGAGGAGGTGCAGAAAACCATCGACCAGTGGACATACCAAATCTTTGAGTTTGACCCGGTAGAAGAGACAATGACCGTTGAGACCTACTCTATCGGTAATGCCCGTGTTGCCCTCGACAATGTGCTCATCGACCGTTTCACGCGCAGCATTAAACAGCCCGATGCTCCTGCAACGCCCGTCATCAAGGCTCCTGCAGAAAGCCTGACGCTGCCTGCAGCCCTCGTTCAGGAAGAGGCTGCCGAAAGCCTGCACAGCGCGGAATATCAGATTGCCCGCGATGCCGACTTTACCGACATCGTTCTCAGTCGCGTCGTGACCTTTGAAGACCTCTATCAAGTCGACGAAAAATTCCTGCCTAAAGACCAGAACGCCGGTCAACCTGTCACCACGCTGCAACTACAGACCAGTGACCTGAAGAAGGGACATTACTTCGTGCGCTGCCGCAACCGTTCGATGAACCTCGACTGGAGTGATTATTCGGCGCCAGTGGCCTTTGATGTCGACGGAGCAGCCCAGCCTGCCATCAGCCTCAGCCAGTACTACTACAAGCCAGGCACCGTCAGCCTCTCGTTCGAGAATGCCCCTGTCGGCACCGACGCCTGGGTGGGCATCTATGAGCACAGCAAGAAGCCAGGCGGAGGTGACCTCTCCTATACCTACCAATATACAAAGGTTGCTCAAGGCACCCTGAACTTCACTATCAACGATATCGGTGAATACTATGCCGTGCTCTTCGGCACGGGCGGCTATGACGAAGTGACCGAGCGCATCGACTTCGTCGTCACCACGAATACGACCGACGAGACTCCCCTCACCGTGAGCATCGACAAGCAAATCTACAACGTGGGTGACCCCGTCAACCTCACCATTGCCCACGCTCCGGGTCTGAAGAAAGACTGGGTTGGACTCTATAAGATGGGCGATGTGCCCGTGACAGGCAGGAGCCAGAGCTATACCTACACCAACCAGATTGCCGAAGGTACCATCACGCTGAATGTCAGCGGCAACACCAACTTCACCAGCCCCGTAGGCGATGGACTCTACTTCGTCAACTACTTCCTTGCCGATGCCTTCACCGAGCCTGTTGAACGCCAGTCCTTAGTGGTGGGTCGCCCAGTGATGCTCATTCCAGTCTTCGACAGCTATACCGACGAACAACCTGTCAGTCTGCTCTTCGAAGGTGCACCCACTTGGCTCCCCTGCCAGGTTGTCATCACCAAAGAGAACACTGAAGCCGAACCGGTTGCCACAGTCGTCCTGAACCAGCAGGAAGGAGGCGTCGCCGCAACGGAACAGCCCTTGGAGACTGGTACCTATAATGCAGTGGTCAGAGCCGCAGGCGAATATGTCGTCTCGCAACCCCTGACATTCACGGTAGAGCCTGCAACGGGTGTTTCATCACTTCGCCGCAACACCTTGTCATCACGCATCTATACCCTCACAGGACAACCTCTCGACCAACTCCAGCCAGAAGTCAACATCGTCAGAATGGCCGACGGAACGGTAAGGAAAGTCGTGATAAATCACTAATTACTCATTTTAAATAAAGAAGGTATGGCCAACTATGATTTACGGAAACTGCAGCTACGGTTACTCGACATCCTGACCGATATCGACCGCGTGTGTCGTGAGCACGGTCTTCGCTATTATCTCATGTACGGCACCATGCTTGGAGCCGTGCGTCATCAAGGGTTCATACCTTGGGATGATGACATTGATATTGGTATGCCGCGCGACGACTATGAGCGTCTTATTGAACATGCCTGTGAGTGGCTGCCCGACCATCTGCAGATGGTTTGTGCTGAGAACGATGCGCTTTATCCTGTAGCCTTTGCCAAGATTCAAGACTGCCGGACCACCCTCATAGAGCGTCCGCATTATTATTATCTGGGTGGCATCTATTGTGATGTGATGCCCATTGACGGCATTCCTCAGGGGTGGTTGCGACGTCGTCTTCACATTCTGCACTACCGTTTCTGGTTCCGTACGTTATACCTTGTCCACCGCGACCCCTATCGTCATGGTCATGGGCCATCATCGTGGCTGCCGTTGCTGGTCAGGAAATGCACAACGTTGCAGCGTGTACAAAGACACATCCGCAGCGTTCTGACGCGGTATCGACTCAGCGATTGCGATGCCATTTGCCTATACAATGATCATACGCACGCCATCATACCGAAAGAGGTGTTTGGCCAGCCAACCGAAGTGGTTTTTGAGGGTCGTCGTTTCTTTGGTCCTCAGCAGGCCGATTCCTACCTGCGCTTCTGTTTCGGTCCGACCTATATGCAACTGCCGCCCGAAGAGAAACGCCACGTTCACAATTTCTATTATTTAGATTTTGAAAAACCATTCAAGGAAAAAGAGAGCGTGTCAAAATGAAGGTAGTGCGCTTCGCGCAGAAATCTCACAAATCAATCCAAAATCTTTCATCTTGTGTATCAGGACATTGATTCTATGTTAAAATCCAAATATTTTGACCATTATTTTTAATATTATGCTGAAAATCTATATTCCGGTTTGTAAACTTGCTTGTTTTTGACCATG
>Ga0310697_10004717_pt1 | contig 13385 bp, 10 predicted proteins | sample 172DNAGHGlowgp2_FD_203883 | JGI IMG/M metagenome (GOLD analysis project Ga0310697, IMG submission 203883) | Sheep rumen microbial communities from Palmerston North, Manawatu-Wanganui, New Zealand - 1728 DNA GHGlow gp2 (v2) (version 2) | ecosystem: Host-associated > Mammals > Digestive system >...
GACAAACTTTCCTTCTTTGTTGCGAACTTGAGGATCGATAGGGCCAAGAACTGAACTGAAATCCATCCATATCTCATCTCCACTCATGCAAAAGATTGTGCCTGCACTGTAGGCATAATCAGGTACAATAAAAATAACTCTGTTATAGAAATGTCGGACGATGTTCACATACCTCTCCACAGCCATGGCACTACCTCCAGTGGTGGTTAATACAATGGCGAGTTGCTCTTTTTTATTCGGGTCATGCGCCAAATCCTCTACAATCTGAAGGATAAAATTCTCATTACCATCAATGATTGGGCCAAAATAGCATAACACATCACTATCTAAAACCTTCTCAATCTTCGATAAAGACTGATTCAACAGCTCTTTTACAGCACTATCAATAGGATTATTCATTTGCTTTTTCTATTTGTGTGCAAAGATACACATTATTTCAATAAATTCAAATCATTCCACTAAAATATCGTACTTTTGTCCCCATCAATCTTTGAATCTTAAATTTTGAATTTTAAATCTTTAAATCAACACAATAATGAAAAAACTCACTTTATTAGTTATGGGCACAATCACCCTCATCGGCTGCAACCAACAACCAAAGCAGCCTGAACGCTATTCCGTCAAGGCTTACCCCGAGACGCGAAAAGACACCACCGTCGTTGACGACTACTTCGGTACGAAGGTCGCCGACCCGTACCGTTGGCTCGAAAACGACACCTCCGCCGAGACCGCGAAATGGGTCAAGGAGCAGAACGAAGTCACCCAAGACTATCTGAGCCACATACCCTTCCGCAGTGCCCTCAAGGACCGCCTCACGCAACTTGTGGACTATGAACGCTACGGCATGCCTTCGAAGAAACACGGCCGTTACATCTACTCGAAGAACGACGGCCTCCAGAACCAAAGCGTCATCTATATGCAGGAGACCCTCGACGGCGAGCCCACCGTCTTGTTAGACCCTAACAAACTCTCTGACGACGGCACCGTCTCGTTGGGCGGCATCAGCTTCTCCAACGACGGCAAATACATGGCCTACACCATCCAACGTAGCGGCTCCGACTGGGTCGAAATTTATGTGAAGGACATGGATTCTCTCGAGCTCCTCCCCGACCACATCGAATGGGCCAAGTTCACCGGCGCATCGTGGTATAAGGACGGTTTCTTCTATGCCGCCTACGACCGCCCCGAAGCCGGCAAGGAGTTCAGCAACGTGAACGAAAACCATAAGATCTACTACCATAAACTCGGCACACCGCAAGAACAGGACGAGCTCTTCTACCACAACCCCGCCCAGCCGCGCTATTTCCACCAGGTCGACCTCACCGAGGATGAGCATTACATGTTCCTCTTCGAGAGCGGTCAAGGCGCAGGCAGCACGCTGTGGATCCGCGATATGCAAGACCCGAAGGGTAAATTCGTGCAAATCGCCGATGATATGGACTACCAGTATGCTCCCATCGATGTCATCAACGACACGCTGTATATCTTCACCAACTACAACGCGCCCAAGGGCCGTATCTGCCGCGTGCCGGCTAAGACCCCTCAGATGGAGAACTGGGTCGACGTGATTCCCGAAAGCGAAAACGTCATCGCTGGCATCAGCCTCGCCAATGGCAAGATGATAGTCACCTACGACAAGGATGCCGCCAACCACGCCTACGTCTACACCATGGACGGCCAGCAACTCCACGAGATTGCCCTGCCCACCTATGGCGCCGTCGGTTTCAGCAGCCGTTACGAAGAACCCGAAGTGTTCTATGCCTTCACTTCCTTCGCCTTCCCGACCACGATTTACCAATACAATATCGACGACAACACTTCCACCGTGTTCCGCGCTCCTGCCATCGACTTCAAGTCGGACGACTACGTCACCGAGCAGGTCTTCGTCACCTCCAAGGACGGCACCAAGGTCCCGATGTTCCTGACTTACAAGGCTGGTTTGCAGAAAGATGGCACCAACCCGACCTTCCTTTACGGTTATGGTGGCTTCAACATTACGCTGAATCCCGGTTTCAGTACCAATCGTCTGCCTTTCTTGGAGAACGGCGGCATCTATGCCCAGATGAACCTGCGTGGTGGCAATGAGTATGGTGAAGAATGGCACCTTGCCGGCACCAAGTTGCAGAAGCAAAACGTCTTTGACGACTGCATCGCCTGCGCGGAATACCTTATTAATAACGGCTACACTTCGCCGAAGTATTTGGCTTTGAACGGCGGCAGCAACGGCGGTCTGCTCGTCGGCGCTGTCGTCAACCAGCGTCCCGACCTCTTTGCCGTGGCCGTACCGCAAGTTGGCGTGATGGATATGCTGCGCTACCACCTCTTCACCATCGGCTGGAACTGGGCCAGCGACTACGGCACCAGCGAGGACGACGAAGCCATGTTCAAGGCCTTGTATGCCTACTCGCCACTGCACACCATCAAGAGCGGCGAAGATGTGCATTATCCCGCCATCATGGTCACCACTGCCGACCACGACGACCGCGTGGTGCCCGCCCATTCGTTCAAGTACGCGGCCACCCTGCAGGCTGCCCAAACCGGCGACGAGCCTAAGATCATCCGCATCGACACGAAAGCTGGTCACGGCGGCGGCAAACCCATTTCAAAGGTCTTGGAAGAACAAGCCGACATTTATTCGTTCATCCTGTATAACATGGGATTGACTTATCCGAAGGAGGCGAAATAATCGCTGACTTTTTGAAACAAGAATCGCCCGCCAGAAACTTTTCCGGCGGGCGATTCTATTTAGAAGTCATAGCGGACATATCTACCAACAATACTTCACTGCATACCAAATGGCCACAAACTGCTCGATGGTGACATTATCGGAAAGGGTGAATTCAACATCCGAGGAATAACTGGAGTTGTTTTTGTACACTTTGAGGCCTTGTTTGTTGGCAAAAACGTCGGAGCTATAGCTCGAATTGCCATCATAGAGCTTGCCGTCTTTGATGTTGAACAAAACATCGGAAGAATACGACGAAGAGCCTTTGTAAACCTTCCCCTTGCTGACGGTATAGAGAATATCGCTACTGTAGGAAGAATTGCCACGATACACTTTGTTGTCGTCGATGCGGCAAAGCACGTCGCTTGAGTAGGACGAGTTACCTTTGTAGACTTTGTCGCCACGCAAGGTGCAAATCACATCGCTGCTGTAGGAAGAATTGCCTTTGTAAACCTTCACTTGGGCAGAGGCACTGATAAAAGCGAGACAAAACAGCATGGCAATCAATACTTTCCGATAGTTCATAACGACTTGATTTTGAATTTAATCCATATTGAGTTCTTCGTAAGTGTAGGTCACCTTCTCCCCTACGTTGACCACCACATAACTCGGATCGACCTTGGTATCGTTGAGGTTGTCGCTCATGACGTAATGAACACCGCCAAATTGGCGTTGCTCGCGCATGTGGAAGTGGCCCATCAGCACCATTTCGACATTGTGGTTGCTCATCAGGTCCATGAAGGCGTATTGCTCATCCTGCGGCAGGTTGGCAGCAGGTGTGGTTGTATAGTTGTACGACGTGCGGAACAACCAGTTATGGCTGATAACAATGCAATGACGATAGTCGTCGCGATGCGAGAGCTTTTCCTCCAGCCATTCCAACTGACGCTTGCCGTGGGTGCCATTGCCCGAATCGAGGAAGATGAACAAATCTTGGTAACCGCCAACGGTTTTCACGGTCACTGTGTAAGTCGAGGTGTGGAAATACTGCTTGAAGAAAGGAGTGCAGTCGAAATACACATCATGGTTGCCCATGACCAAGAAACACGGGTCGTCTTTTGCTTGAGTCTTTGGATCAAACTGAAGCGCATCATGGGTCATTCTGAAACCGGCCTCTCCGCTCTCGTTGACCATGTCACCGGCGTGGATGGCAAAGATGGCCATCGGGTCATTGCGCTCGGCCGTGATATATTTGTAGAGGCGATCGTTCTCGCCTTGAGGCACGATGCTGTCGCGCTCGGAATAGTGCGAGTCGGAGCAGGAATAAATGTGGTACTCGTCAGGGGCGTTCTCGATGACGGGTTCGCCGTTTTGGGCGTTGTAGTCGAGCCAGTCGGCAACGCGCTCTTCGGTGTCGCTACGGTTGACGACCATACCGGCGATGTCGAGACGGTTGCAGCCAGTGGCAAGAATTGCAACTGCAGCGATTAATAATATAAGGTGCTTTTTCATTTTTGTCAAGAATTTAAGAATTTGAGAATCAATAATCTGAATTTTTAGGAATTAGAGAGGAAAACGCAGGCGTTTTCTATGGTTTCCAAATCAGTCCTACGTTGCCGAACCAACCGTTGTATTGTGACGAGAGGTTGAGCACACCGCAAGGATGCAGGCCTGCTTCAGCAGTGATTCTCAATCCGTTGCCGAAATCGTAATAACCGTTCAGGCTGTAGAAAAACAAGGTGAAACGCTCGATGACAAAGTCGCGGTAGTTCGAGATTCTTGCGCCCACGTTCCAAGGATGCGATTGGTCGAAAACGTTGCCCTCAACGCAGAAGGTGACGTTCATCGGCTCAAAAACAACGTCCATGCCGCCATTTTTACGCAGTGGAATAGGTGCCGTGAAACGATTAGTCAAACCTAACTGGAAATTGAAATGGCGGTTGCGCCAGCCTAAGTCGAATACGCCATTAAATTCCTGCAAGTTGTAATTCGGGAATAAACGGTACAAATAGCGGTTCTCCAAATAGAGTGTGCCGCATTCTGCTTTAAGCAGATTGACTTGATACTGCAGATTCAAGGAATAACGACTCAAAGTGGTGGCTTGAAAACCTAACCCGATGTTGAAGTTCTCTGCCATTTGGTAATTTCCCATCAAGGCCAGAGATGCATTGCTGCCCGAAGTACGCGTGTAGTCATACTCGCCATAGGTACGCAGCGTCCATTGCGCCTTGGCAGAAAAGGCAAAAAGCATCAATACGAATAAAAAAAGCGTTTTTTTCATGATTGAATAATTGAGGCTGCAAAGGTAGAAAAAAAAAGGATTGATTGATTTTTGCCTCTCCTCTCCCCTATATTTCCTTACATTTGTACATCTTTTACAAATTACAGTGATTATGCACAACTATCAAAAGTTTTTCATTTCCTTATTCGTTTTCAGCTTCATAAGCTTAAGCTTATCAGCCCAATATGGCCCACAATTCGACAACCGGGGCTTCGAGCAATGGACCAATCGCGTCAACGAGCCAACACACTGGCATTCGGGTGGAACTGCCACCGGAACGTTTTCCAGCTGGGTAGATAGCCAAATCGAACAGTCCACTCAAACGCGCCCTGGCTCTTCGGGAACCAAGAGCGTTAGGCTCTATCCAGAAAGTGTTTGGGGTGTCACTGCCAATGGCAACCTCACAAACGGACGCATGAACGCCGGCAGTATGTCGGCCGCTGGCTCTGAAAATTACAACTACACACAACGAAGCGAAAGCGCGTTCAATACCTCCATCAATCAACTGCCCGACTCACTCACCGTTTGGGTGTGTTTCCGCTGTTCGAGCACAAGCAGTAGAGCACAAGTGAAGGCTGTTGTGCATGGCGATGCCGACTACAGATTGATTGCGAACGGAACCGAAGCTCCCACCGACAAACATGTCGCCACCGCTGCATTGTCATTTAACCGCACCACTCCCAACGGTGGCTCCTACAATTGGAGCCGTCTAAGTATTCCCTTTCAAAACACAGGTCCGTGCACTGATGTACGCTATATCCTCATGACTGCCACTACCAACGAGACGCCGGGGGCGGGCAGCACGAGCGACGATTTGTTTTTGGACGATATTTTGCTTGTTTACAACCCCACCCTTACGATGGGCCAATTGGTCTCTAGCAGTTTCGCACCTGGCGATGCCATCACCATCCCCTTCACCCTGACGGGTACTATGTCGCCCGACAATCTCAACAAAGCAGCCAATCAGGTCATTGCCCAACTCTCTGACGCCAACGGCAACTTCACCCCTCCTACAGAATTAGCTCGCGTCACCACCAACACCAGCGGCAGCATCACAGCACAAATCCCCAATGTGCCTTCTGGTAGCGGTTATCGCATTCGTTTGGTCTCCACCAACTATCCCATGGTAGGCGGTAACATCCAAACCATTTCCATTACTCCTAGTTCATATAACATCATGGTTTCCGCCAACCCCAACAATGGTGGCAATGTCACCGGCGGCGGCACCTACAACCAAGGCCAGTCCTGCACGGTTTCAGCCACGGCCAACACGGGTTACACCTTCACCAACTGGACCGAAAACGGCAGTGTGGTGTCATCTAACGCCGACTACACTTTCAATGTGGAAGGTAACCGCACTTTAGTAGCCAACTTCACTGAAAACACTTACACGATCACCGTTTCGGCCAACCCGAGCAACGGCGGCACAGTGACAGGAGGCGGTTCCTTTACCCATGGGCAAAGCTGCACCGTCACGGCCACAGCCAATACAGGCTTCACTTTCTCCAACTGGACCGAAAACGGCAATGTGGTGTCATCTAACGCCAACTACACTTTCAACGTGGAAGGTAACCGTAGCATGGTGGCCAATTTTACCCTCAACTCCTATACCATCTCTGCCACGGCCAATCCAAGCAATGGCGGCACGGTGAGCGGCGCTGGCAGTTACAACTACGGAGCTTCATGCACCTTGACAGCTACTGCCGCCTCGGGTTACACCTTCACCAACTGGACCGAAAATGGCAATGTGGTCTCAAGCAATGCCAACTACACCTTCACCGTGGAAGGCAACAGGAATCTTATCGCCAACTTTACGGCCATTACATATACCATCACAGTCTCCGCCAATCCTAGCAACAGTGGCACGACTTCAGGAGGAGGCACCTACAATCATGGTCAATCCTGCACCGTCATCGCCACTTCGGTAGATGGTTACACTTTCACGAACTGGACTGAAAATGGCAGTGTAGTCTCTAATGATGCTAACTATTCCTTCACTGTGACAAGCAACCGCTCGTTGGTGGCGAATTTCGAGGAACAACAGCCCGACACCTATAACATTAATGTCTCCCCCAACCCAATTATCGGCGGAACAGTGACTGGCGGCGGCAATTACGACGCAGAACAGCAATGCACTGTGACAGCGACTGCCAACACGGGATACACATTTATTAATTGGACCGAAAATGGTGAAGAGGTCACCACGAATGCAAGCTACACCTTCATTGTTACAGGGAATCGCACCCTTGTGGCTAACTTCGCTCTCAACAACTATGCAATTACCGTGACTGCCGACCCCACCGAAGGAGGCATGGTAACAGGCGCAGGCAACTACGATTACGGCGCTTCCTGCACACTGACGGCAACAGCCAACGAGAACTATGAGTTTATTAATTGGACCAAGAACGACGTCGTGGTTTCCACCGATGTTACCTATACGTTCGAGGTGACGGCCTCCGAGGACTATGTGGCGCATTTTCGCTATTTTGACAGTGTTGACGAAGATACCGCTGTCTGCCAAATCTTCCCCAACCCATTCACCTCGTTATTGAGTATCACAACGGAAAAAGCCATTAAGAACGTGCGCGTTTATGACGTCTATGGCCATCTGCTGATGGAAAAAGCTGTTTCCGACAATCATTTCGTCTTCGACCTAAGCGGATTGAGTCCTGGCAGTTATATCATGCATGTCGACTACGGTGATAACCGAAGCATACATCGCATCATGAAAGCCGAATAAAAACAGAAATCGCGTCGAGGTCCTTCCCCGCCGCGATTTTCTTTTAGATACGTTTGGTTTAGAGTCTTTCATTCACCACGTCCCAGTTGATGATCTGCCACAAGGCGTTCAGATGGTCGGGACGGCGGTTCTGGTAGTCGATGTAATAGGCGTGTTCCCATACGTCGAAGGTCAGCAAAGGCCTGTAGCCGCGCTGTACGGGGTTGCCGGCATTGGTTTCCTGCGTGATTTGCAGTTTGCCGTCCTTGTCGACTGAAAGCCACACCCAGCCCGAGCCAAACAAGGTGGCGCCTTTCTTCGTGAATTCCTCCTTAAAGGCATCAAAAGAGCCAAATTGTTGGTCAATCCACTCGGCAATCACACCCGTGGGCTTGTTGTCAGCTCTCGGGGCACGGAATTGCGTGAAATACAGGTTGTGGTTCAAAATTTGTCCTGCGTTGTTGAATACGCCACCGTCAGCGGTCTTCACGATGTCCTCCAAAGGCATGTCTTCGTATTTCGTACCTTCGATGGCGGCATTAAGGTTGTTGACGTAGGAATTCAGGTGTTTGCCATGATGGAAGCCCAAGGTCTCCTTGCTGATGACGGGTTCCAAAGCGTCTGCCTCATAAGGCAATTGGATGAGTTCGTATTTCATAAGTTTATGTATTGTATTGGATGTTCGTGGCTGCAAATATAATAAAAAGTGGGATTCCAATTCAGAATCCCACTTTTTTCATTGATTCATGTACATCTGGTAGAGCGGCGAGTTGGGCGCGCTCTTCAGCCGTTTCAAGGCACGGTCGCGGATCTGACGCGTGCGCTCACGCGAGATGTTGAGTTTCATGGCGATTTCTTCCAGCGAATACTCTCGCGAAGTACCCAAACCGAAGTACATGCAGATGATGGTGCGTTCCTTCTCGTTGAGCATGTCGAGCGAGTTGCGGATGGCATTGCTTGTCGACTCCTGCTCCACGATGGCATCTGTCTTCACCTCGTCGTCGGAGACGAAGACATCCAAGAAGTTGGCATCGTCCTCGTCGTCAAGAGGTGCGTCGGTCGACACGGTGCGCGAGTTGAGGTTTAGCAGTTGTTCCACCTTGTCCTCGGCCATGCCGACTTCATCGGCAATCTCTTTGAGAGTTGGACGGCGTTCCAGCTTCTGTTCCAAAAGCGCCACAGCCTTCTTCACCTTCGCCAATGCCCCCACTTGATTCATAGGCAGGCGGATGATACGGGCTTGTTCTGCTACGGCCTGCAGGATGCTCTGACGGATCCACCACACGGCGTAGGAGATGAACTTGAAGCCACGCGTCTCGTCGAAACGCTGGGCGGCTTTCACCAGACCTAAGTTACCCTCGTCGATCAGGTCTTGCAAGCTCAGACCTTGGTTCTGATACTGTTTGGCCACCGAAACGACGAAGCGCAGGTTGGCCCTGACCAGTTTGTCCAATGCGGCCTGGTCGCCAGCTTTGATACGCTGCGCCAACTCGACTTCCTCGTCGGTGGTCAGCAGCGACTCTTTCGCAATATCGGCGAGGTACTTGTCCAAAGTCCCCGCATTGCGGTTGGTGATTTGCTTTGAAATTTTCAGTTGTCTCATTTCTTCGTAATCTTTTTATTGTTTATAGTGCTTTTTTTCATGTTCTCTCTCTTCATACCAAACTCCACTTATTAGTTTTTTCGCATAATCTTCCGGCTTGGGAGGAAACGTCTTTTGGGCCGTTTCACTCCCAATCCAAAAGTAAAATACTGCAATAATCGTACCGAAATTTCTGTCTTTCAGTCAAAAAAGTGATATTTCGTCACTTTTTAGTAGTAGAACGTGCCCGTCATGCCGTTGGGGAACACACCTTCGATGGTCGTGCGGCGTGAGCGTTTGTTCTTCAAGGCATTCTCAAGGTCCGACTTGCCATTAACGGAATAACCGTTCACTTTGGTGATGACGAAGTCGACTGGCACTCCCGAATTCATGAAACGTCCTTGGCGGATTTCAACAATCTTCAGACCGTTTTTGATGTTCAGACGGCCCATCTCGTTTTGGTTGACGGGCTGCAGCATCAGTCCGAACTCGGAGTTATAGAATGCTTCGCCGTTCTTGACGAGATTCACGTTACCGGCCTCGTTGAGCAAGGTCAGTTCATAGTGATGGTGATGGCCTTGACGGTTCACCTCCACGTCCACCTTGTCGCCAGGACGGTATTGACCGATGTTTTCCTTGAGTTGTGTCGTGGAATTCACCTTCTTGCCGTTGATGGCTGTGATCACATCACCGTCTTTCAAGCCTGCCAATTTGGCAGCGCCGCCTTCGGTTACCTCGCCAACATACACGCCTTCAATGTTTTCTAGGCCTTCCTTTTCGGCCAGTTCTTGCGTGAGTTCAGCGATTTGTACACCAAGATAGCCGCGTTGGGCTGTGCCATAGAGCAGCAGGTCGTCGACCACCTTTCGGACGATATTTGACGGGATGGCGAAAGAATAACCTTCGTAGGAACCCGTATGTGAGGCGATGGCGGCATTGATGCCAATCAGCTCGCCTTTGGTGTTCACCAAAGCGCCACCACTGTTACCAGGGTTGACGGCAGCATCGGTCTGGATAAAGGATTCCACCGATGTACCTTCGCCCAAAATACTGAGGTTACGCGCCTTGGCACTCACAATACCCGCCGTGACCGTTGAAGTCAGGTTGAAAGGATTACCCACGGCCAGCACCCATTCTCCGATACGTACATTGTCGGAATCGCCAAAGGTAAGGAATTGCAAGTCTTCAGCTTCCACTTTGATAAGGGCCAAGTCGGTGGTGGGGTCAGTACCGATAATGGTAGCGGTCTTTTTCACCTTATTATTAAAGGTAACCTCCACCTCGTCGGCACCTTCCACTACGTGGTTGTTGGTGACGATGTAGCCGTCGGGCGTCAGCACCACACCAGAGCCGTAAGCCACCATCGTATTGTTGCGTGTCTGCCCTGGGTAGCCATAGAGTTGGCCCAGCAAGGCACCGAAGAAGTCCTCATAGGTGTTGCTCTGCTTCACCACTTTGGTCATGATATGCACCACTGCGTCGACACTGCGCTCTGCAGCATCAACGAAATCGGGAGTGTTCTCTGAAGGGATGAAAGCCGCGCGTTGCACTTTCGGCTGTTGCACCTGCTCCACTTCCGTGACAGGTTGCTGCTCGGCTTCCGTAAGGTTCTCGTTTTCTTTTGCTTCCTTTTTCTGAATCAAATTACCACAAGATGTCACCATCAGCATGGCTGAGAGCATCATTATCAAACTCACTTTTCTCATCTTATATTAAATTTATGGTTACTTTTCCTTTTTATAGTTTTATTAATGCAGTTTTTCAACCTTTATTGCGCTAAAAAGTGTAATTTTGTCGAAAATTTCTGCGGTCAGAGGTTATCAAATAATATGCCAATGCCCGTTTGACACAACGATTTTCTAAGACTTTGACAAGATGTTCATAAAGAATGACACGATAACACTGCGGCCTGCCGAGCCTGCCGATGCCGAACAGATTTTCCTTTGGGAAAACGACCGCGACAACTGGCGCGTGAGTGGCACGCATGCCCCCTATTCGCGCTTTCAGATTGAACAGTTCTTGTTGGGTGACAACGACTTGCAAACCCAAAGACAACTCCGTCTGATGATCGACCTGACGGAAAACGGTCAGACCATCGGCTGCATCGATATTTTCGACTTTGACGCCATCAACCAACGGGCGGGATTAGGCATTCTGATCGACAAGGAACATCGCCAACAGGGCTATGCCAAGGCCGCTTTGGCTTTGTGCATCGAATACCTTTTCCATGACGTCATGTTGCATCAGGTGTATTGTTCCATTGATGAAACCAATACGGAGAGCCAGCAGTTGTTTCTCGGCCAAGGATTTGAACTTTGTGGCAAGAGGAAAGAATGGTTGAAGACGGCTGATGGATATTTGGATGTTCTTGAGTATCAATTAATCGACGAATAAACAATGGTCAAAATAGAAACAAAACTTCCCGATGAGAAAAAACCGCGCAAAAGCGGCAAGAAGAAAACCGGCAAAAGCACGAAACGTACTGTGTGGCTCGTGCTCATCATCCTGCTGATCTTCGCCGTCGCGTTCGGCTACTGGCTCTACAAAACCGTCATGTCACCTAATGTAAGAACCGCCGATGGAAACGAAGTCGAACTGTTCATCCCAACAGGTTCGGATTATGACCAAGTGAAGCAACTTTTGGCTGAAGCAGGTTGTATCGTCAACGAGAAGAGCTTCAATTGGGTGGCCAAAAAGAAAGAGCTCCCAGCCAATATCCATCCCGGACATTATGTGCTCAAAAACGGCATGAACAACAACCAATTGGTCAACATGCTACGCGGCGGCTTGCAAACACCTGTGAAGGTCACTTTCAACAACATCCGCGATGTCGACCAACTAGCAGGACGCATCGCCAAACAAATCGAAGCCGACTCTACATCCATCTCACAGCGCCTTCACAACCAAGACTATATTGGTCAATTGGGCTTCAACAGCCGTACCATCCCTGCCCTCTTCTTGCCCGACACCTACGAGTTCTATTGGAACACCGATGCGGAAGGTTTCGTCAACCGTATGTTCCAGGAATACAACAAGTTCTGGAACGAGGAACGCAAACAAAAAGCCCAAGCAAAAGGACTCACCCCCATCCAAGTCAGCACACTGGCTTCTATCGTCAACAAGGAAACAAACATGAGCGACGAGATGCCAAGGGTGGCGGGCGTCTACCTCAACAGAATGAAAAACAATTGGCTACTACAAGCCGACCCAACCCTCATCTTCGCATGGAACGACTACACCATCAAACGAGTACTCGACCGTCACAAGGAAATCGAATCACCTTATAATACTTACAAATACCCAGGACTTCCTCCCGGGCCCATCTGCATCCCTTCCATCACTGCTGTGAAATCCGTTCTCGATGCTGAAGATCACCATTACTTCTTCTTCTGCGCCAAGGAGGACTTTTCGGGCTACCACAACTTCGCCAAGACCCTCAGCGAGCACAACCGCAATGCCCAAAAATACCAACAGGCGTTGAATCAAAGAGGAATTAGATAATACGCCTCTGGCTTCTAGCCTTTGGCAGCCTCACCCAAAAGCCTCATTGGGGCGCAGACCCGCAATCTCCTGAACCCAGTGAATCTGCCAGTAGCCAGAAGCCAAGAGCCAGCAGCCACTGAACAACTAAACAACTGAATAACTGAACAACTGAATAACTGAACAACTGATACCATGAAAGCCTTCAAAGCATACGACATCCGTGGTGAATGGGGCACGGACCTCAACGAAGACATCGCTTACCGCATCGGCTACTTCCTGCCCGATGTGCTTGACGCCGACACCTATCTCGTGGGACGCGACATGCGCCTCTCCTCGCCTACCCTGTTCGACGCCCTTACCCGTGGCCTCACCGACCGTGGCAAAAACGTCGATTTCATCGGCCTCTCCACTACACCTTTGGTGTATTGGTCGACGGCCAAATATGGCTATGGAGCATCCATCCAAATCACGGCATCGCATAACCCTAAGAACCACAACGGCCTGAAAATTTCGGCCAAAAATGCCCTTCCCGTGGGCTATGACACTGGCCTCAACCGTCTCGAAGCCCTAGTGGAAAGCGACAAACCCACTGTTGTGTGTGAAAAGAAAGGCCACATCACAGAGAAGAACGTCTACGCCGATTATTTGGCTTTTC
>Ga0310697_10004718_pt1 | contig 13383 bp, 11 predicted proteins | sample 172DNAGHGlowgp2_FD_203883 | JGI IMG/M metagenome (GOLD analysis project Ga0310697, IMG submission 203883) | Sheep rumen microbial communities from Palmerston North, Manawatu-Wanganui, New Zealand - 1728 DNA GHGlow gp2 (v2) (version 2) | ecosystem: Host-associated > Mammals > Digestive system >...
GGCCGGCATGACGCCCGGGCCTGTCTTTACCGAGGCGCTGGCCTATGCACATAAGCTGCACCTGGCCGGGATTTCCAAAGAAACTGCGCTTCGGCAGACGCTTGGCATGTATCACAAGTCTGAAAGGACGGAGAAGTATGACACAGGAAGAGATGCTGCGTCTGGTTCCGGAGACACTGCGGAAGATTGAGAAGGATTACAATGTAAAGGTTCTGTATGCCGCGGAATCGGGAAGCAGAGCCTGGGGTTTCGCTTCGCCGGACAGCGACTTTGACGTTCGCTTTGTCTACTGCCGGCCGGAGGATTCCTATCTTCTGCTGGAGCAGCCGCGGGATGTGATCGAGCTGCCCATCGACGACACCTGGGACGTTTCCGGCTGGGATCTGCAGAAAGCGCTGCGCCTGCTGGCACGCTCGAATCCCAGCCTGTTTGAATGGTTTCAGTCGCCCATTTGCTATTGGGATCAGGGCTTTGGCAACAGATTTCAGCCTCTGCTGGATCAGTATTATGACCGGAGCAGGATGTTGCTGCACTATGGCAGCATGGCGGAAAACAACTGGAAAGCCCTGCAGAAGAGCGAACGGGTAAAGCCGAAATCCTATTATTACATCCTGCGGCCGCTGCTTGCCTGCCGCTGGGTCCTGGCGCACCGCGAGGCGCCGCCGGTACCTTTTGAAACACTCCGCACGGCCATGCTGCCGGTCGGCCTTGACACAGAGCTCGATACGCTGCTGGAAATCAAAAGAAATGCGCCGGAAGGCTTGCTGATCCCGCATGTTCCGCCGCTTGATGCCTTTATCACCGAGGAGCTGAGCGCTCTGCAGCAAAACAGAGAGAAACTGCCGCCTTCGGCCTTCCCCGGCTGGGAGCCGCTGGACCGTTTTTTCAGGGACGAGATCAAAGAATAAACGAATAGAAAGAACGCCTCCTGCGTAGACTGTAGGGAATACAGCTGCGGAGGAGGCGTTTTTATGCGCGGAGGACGGCGCGGCCTGTGGGGCATCACGGCGATCGTGCTTGGAATCATCATCCTGCTGGCGCTGGTGCTGCCGTCGGAGTTCTGGTGGTTTGGTCTGGCGGCACTGCTGATCGCCGCCGGGGTTTGGCTGCTGCGCTGCTGCTGACTGCGCAGAAAAGGAGGAGCATGAAAATCTGGGTTATTCGACTGCCGCGCCTTCTGGGAAAGCTGCTGGCAGGGCTGACGGGAAAAAGCAAAAGGAGTGATGACAATGGAACTTCCGTTTGAAGGGAAAAGCTGTGATGTATGGCGGGAGAGCCTGTATAGGACAGAGCGGATCCGCGTGGATCTGGAGGGGGTCGTGCCCGATGTGAACGACGATGTAGGCCGCATCGCCTGTGTTCTGAGCAATGTGATGCTGAAAAGCAAAGAGATCACGGAATCCGGCCTGCGCGTCGGCGGCGAACTGGAATGCCTGCTCCTCTGCATCACCGAAAACGCGGATGCGGTGCAGACCGTAACGCTGCACAGGGAATTCGAGACGGAGATCGAAGCCGATGGCGGAAGGCTTGGGGATGCGCAGGTCTCCCTGCGCGTCCTTCGGACCGAGGCACACGTTCTCAACCCGCGCAAGCTTTCCGTCTCGGCAGAGCTTGGCTGCACGGTCACCGGCTGGAGGCGGGACGAACAGCTCCTTTCCCTGCTTCCGCAGGAGGGGGACGAGAGCCTGCTGTGCGGCCTTGCAGGAAATCTTGAAATGCAGCCTGTGACATCGATCACGGAAAAAAGCTTTGCAGTAAGCGAGAGTTTTCCTTTTCCCGAGGATGGGGCGGCTGTGATACGGATTCTCGGTGGAGATGCCGATGTGAATCTGCAGGAGCACAGCCGGATCGGAAGCAGACTCATCGTCAAGGGAACAGCGGAAATCAGGCTTCTCTGTGAAGCGGAGGGCAGAAGCATTCCGATCGTGCATCATTTCTCCGCGCCGATTTCACAGATCCTTGACGTGGGAAGTGAAAACATATGCTGCTGCACCCTGCAGTGCGAGATTACGTCGCTTTATTTTATTCTGACGGACAGCATCGGCGGCGGGCAGGCGGTGGATGCGGAAATCCATGCAGTTCTGCAGTTCACCGGGCGAAAGAACGAGATTTTCAGCTGCCTGAAGGACGTGTATTCGAACCAGATGCCTCTGCATCAGACCATGGACGCCATTGCGCTCCCGCAGTGCAGCGAGATGAAGCGTACCGAAGCCGGGGCCTCCGAGCTTCTCGCTGTCGCAGAAGACTGCGCAGATATTCTGAGTATCCTGCCGGCTGTCAGTATGGACGGCGCAGCGCCCCGTGTGGAATTCGATATCCTGTATCGAAGCAGAATGGGAGAGATCTCGGCGGTCCACAGACAGGTTCAGCTCAAGGCCGAGGTTCTTCCGGAGGAAGCGCGTATCCTGGATGTGAACCTTAACCGCTGTGATCTGCGGCCGGAAGGGGAAGGTGTTCAATGTGATCTGCGGGCATCCATCCTCTGGCAGATCGTGGGAAAAACGGAGGAGGCTGCGGTGGCTTCCGTGAAGCTGGAAGAGGAGCATCCTTACAATCCGGCGGCTTTTCCTGCGGTCACCCTCGTACGCGCGGAAGGGGAAAGCTTCTGGGAACTGGCAAAGACCTATCACTCCAGTGTATCGGCAATGGAGGCGATGAACGGAACGGAAGACCGGGAAGGAAAGATGCTGCTCATTCCGCGCAGCATGACCCAGAATTGAAGACGATGGGTTTTCACCATAAAAAAACAGGCAGCTGGCGCTGCCTGTTTTTGTAGTTAAGAAAGAAATCAGCCGACGATGTCGCGGGTGTCGCGGGCGATGACCAGCTCTTCGTTGGTGGGGATTACGAAGACCTTGACCTTGGAGTCGGGCGTGGAGATCATGACATCCTCACCGCGCTTGGAGTTGGCTTCCGCGTCGATCTTGACGCCCAGATAGCCGAAGTACTCGCAGATGGCAGCGCGGGTATCCTTGCTGTTCTCGCCGACGCCGGCGGTGAAAACGATGGCGTCCACGCCGTTCATCGCGGCGACATAAGAGCCGGCGACCTTGGCCACCCAGTACTGGAACATATCCAGCGCGAGGCGGGCGCGCTCGTTGCCCTCGGCAGCGGCGTTATCCAGATCACGGAAGTCGGAGCTGACGCCGGATACGCCCAGCACACCGGACTTCTTGTTGAGGATGTTGAGCATCTCGTCGATGCTGTAGCCGTACTTGTGCATGAGGAACTGGATGATGCCGGCGTCCAGATCGCCGCAGCGGGTGCCCATGGGGAGACCGACCAGCGGGGTGAAGCCCATGGAAGTGTCGATGCACTTGCCGCCGTCGATGGCGGCGATGGAGGAGCCGTTGCCCATATGACAGGTGACGATCTTCAGCTCTTCGATGGGCTTGCCCATCAGCTCCGCGCAGCGGGAGGAGACATAGCGGTGGCTGGTGCCGTGGAAGCCGTAGCGGCGGATGCCGTTGGAGAGGTAGTACTGATAGGGCAGAGCATACATATAGGCCTTGCCGGGCATGGTCTGATGGAAGGCGGTGTCGAACACGGCGACCATGGGGACGTTGCCCATGACGGCGCGGCAGGCGTTGATGCCGGTGATGTTGGCGGGGTTATGCAGCGGCGCAAAGGGGGTGCACTCCTCGATGGCCTTCATGACCTCGTCGTTGATGAGCACGGAAGAGGCAAACTTCTCGCCGCCATGCACCACGCGGTGACCGACAGCGTCGATCTCCTTCATGGAGTTGACCACGCCGTACTGGGGGCTGGTGAGCTTGTCGATGACGGCGGCAATGGCCTCGGAATGGGTGGGCATGGCCACGTCTTCATTGAAGACCTGCTTGCCCTCCACCAGCGGGGTGTGCTTCAGATGCCCGTCAATGCCGATGCGCTCGCAGAGACCCTTGGCCAGGACCTGCTCGGTCTCCATATCGATCAGCTGATACTTGAGGGAGGAGCTGCCTGCGTTGATGACAAGAATTTTCATGGATAGAATTCTTTCCTTTCTCTTGTAATGGATAACAAAAAAAGATAAAATATGCCTGTTGATATTCTAATACAAATCAGGAAAAACGCAAGTCTTTTTTCAGGAGGGATGAGCGGTGATCGGCATTGTCTGTGAATACAACCCTTTTCATAACGGGCACGCGTATCACATTTCGCGCAGCAGGCAGGAGATCGAGGACAACGAGGGCGTCGTGTGCGTCATGTCCGGCGATTTCGTGCAGCGCGGAGAGCCGGCGGTCTATTCCAAGTTCGCTCGTGCCGAAGCTGCCTGCCGCGGAGGCGCAGACCTGGTCATCGAGCTGCCGCTTCCCTGGTGTATCGCCTCGGCAGAGGGCTTTGCCCGCGGCGCGGTAGGGCTGCTGGGCAAGCTGGGTGTGAAGCATCTGGCCTTCGGCAGCGAAACCGGGGATACCGGGGAACTGGAAACGCTGGCCGCCGCCCTTCTGCGCCCGGATACGCAGACAGATATCCGGGAACTGCTGGCGCGCTCGCCCAATCTGTCCTACGCTGCGGCGCGGCAGATGGTCATGGAGCAGCACGCCGGAGAGTGCGGAAAGCGGCTGAGCCAGGCGAACAACATCCTGGGCGTCGAGTACTGCAAGGCGATCTACGATCTGCATCTGGACATGCAGCCCCATGCGGCCCGCCGCGAGGGAAACGAACATGACGGCGAGGGAAAAGAGGGCTTTCGCTCCGCTTCCGAGATCCGAAGGATGCTTCTCTATGGAAACGGCATCCGGGAGGAAGTGCCGCACGAAGCCCTGACAGTTTACGAAAACGAACGCCGCATGGGCCGCGAGATCCGGGACCGCGCCTCCCTGGAGACCGCGATCCTGAGCCGGCTGCGCATGTTTGATGAGGCGTATTACAATCGCCTGCCGGACGCAGGAGAGGGACTGGGCTCCCGTCTGTATCAGGCAGTGCGGCGGGAAGCAAGCTATGACGCGATCCTGGCGGCAGCCCGCACCAGGCGCTATCCGCTCTCCCGCATCCGCAGGATGTGTATGGCTGCCTGCCTGGGCATCGAGGCGGACATGAGCGCGGGGATCCCGCCCTACGCGAGAGTGCTGGCGGCCAATGAAAAGGGCCGCGCCATCCTGCGTGATCGCAGCGGAAAAGGGGATATTCCGCTGCTCACCAAGGCTGCGTCCGTCCGGGATCTGGGCGTGGAGTGTGAGCGCCTTTTCAATCTGAACGCCGATGCCCACGATTTCTATGTGCTCGGGTACCCGAGCGTGGAGGAGAGAAAGCCGGGAGGGGACTGGCGGATCGGGCCGAAGATCCTGGAAGAGCAGGCGGCGCAGCGGATCCGGCTGTTTGATTTACAAGAGAGCGGACCTGTGGTATAATATATAAAATCAAGCTTTGGAGACAGCTATGTTTGAACGGCTTTCGCGCATAAAAAATCAATATGAAGAGCTGATGCGCCGCATGGAGGAACCGGAGACCTATTCCGATCCTGCCCTCTATGCAAAATGTGACCGCGAGGCACGGGAGCTTCGCCCCCTGGCGGAGGCCTATGCCGCCTACTGCAGGGCAGGTCAGAATCTGGAAGACGCACAGGAGCTGATGAACGATCCCGAGATGCGGGAGCTTGCGCAGGAGGAGTTTCAGCAGGCCAAGGCAGAGCGTGAGCGCCTGGAGCATGCAATCCGCATCCTGCTGCTGCCCCGTGACCCGAACGACAGCAAGAACGTGATCATGGAAATCCGCGGCGGCGTCGGCGGGGAAGAGGGGATGCTGTTTGCCGCCGATCTTTACCGCATGTACACCATGTATGCGGAATCCAGGGGATGGAAGATCGAAGTCGTGAACGTGAGCGAGACCGAACTGGGCGGCATCAAGGAGATCAGCTTTGTCGTCGAGGGCGACGGCGCCTGGTCCCGGCTGAAATTCGAGGCCGGCGGCCACAGAGTTCAGCGTGTGCCGGTCACCGAGTCCGGTGGGCGGATCCACACCTCGGCCGCCACAGTCGCGGTGCTGCCGGAGATCGGGGAAGTGGAGTTCAAGCTGGATCCGAACGATCTGAAGATCGACACCTATCGCTCTTCAGGCGCGGGCGGGCAGCACGTCAACAAGACCGAGAGCGCGATCCGCATCACCCATCTGCCCACCGGTACGGTGGTGGAATGCCAGGACGAGCGCAGCCAGTACAAGAACAAGGATCGCGCCATGCAGATCCTGCGTTCCAAACTCTATGAGGCGGAACAGGCAAAGCAGAACGCCGCCGTAGCCGCCGAGCGCAAGAGCCAGATCGGTTCCGGCGACCGGAGCGAGCGCATCCGCACCTATAACTTCCCGCAGAACCGCGTGACCGATCATCGCCTGAGCGGCGACGGGCGCAGCTTCAACATTGACCGCATCATCAACGGCGATCTGGATCCTCTGATCGACGCGCTGGTGACAGCGGACCAGGCGGCCAGGCTTGCCGCGCAGACGGAGACATAAATGGAGACACAGATCATTCGTGAAAACCTCGCCGGGGCTGCGGAGATCATCCGCCGCGGCGGTCTTGTCGGCGTGCCGACGGAGACTGTGTACGGCCTTGCCGGTAACGGTCTGGACGAGCAGGCAGTCCGGCAGATCTACGAGGTCAAGGGCCGCCCGGAGGTAAAGCCCCTGGCGCTGATGGTGCCGGACGCAGGCGAGATCGACAGGTATTGCCTTGAAGTTCCCGCGGCTGCCAAAGCCCTGGCGGAGAAGTTCTGGCCGGGGCCTCTGAGCATCGTGCTGAAGGCGAAAACCGACACAGTTCCCGATATAGTCCGGGCGGGAGGGGAGACAGTCTCACTCCGTTGCCCGGATCACGCGATGACGCTTAAGGCGCTGCGGCTGTCCGGCCTGCCTTTCGCCGCGCCTTCGGCCAATCCCAGCGGCAGCCCCAGCCCCAAAACAGCGGAGGAAGTGTTTGCTTATTTCAACGGACAGATCGACGCGGTCATTGACGGCGGCCCCTGCGGTCTCGGCCGGGAATCCACGATCCTGGATATGAGCCGGACGCCGTACCGGATTCTGCGTCAGGGTGCGCTCCCGGCAGAAGAGATTGAGGCGGCCCTGCGCGACTCCCTGCAGCTGATCGGCATCACCGGCCCCAGCGGCAGCGGAAAAACCAGTGCGTTGGGCGTTCTGGAGCGGGAAGGAGCGCTGGTTCTCGACTGCGACGCGGTGTACCACGAGCTGCTGGCGCATGACAGGGCACTGCTCGACGCGCTGCAGGCGCGCTGGCCTGACGCTTTTGAGGGACAAAGCCTTGATCGCAGAAAGCTGGCGCAGATCGTTTTCTCTGATCCGGAGGCGCTTCATCAGCTGAATGAAATCACCCATCACTTTATCTCCCGGGAAATAGAACGGCGCCTGACAGACTTTGCTCTGAATGGCGGACGCATCGCCGCGCTGGACGCCATTGAGCTGATTTCCAGCGGCCTCGGCGCCGTGTGCGACTGCGTGATCGGTGTGCTTGCCGAGCCGGAGACCAGACTTTCGCGCATCGTGGAGCGGGACGGGATTTCTCGGGAAGCGGCTCTCCTGCGCATCCAGGCGCAGAAAGACGACCAATACTTTATCGATTCCTGCGACCGCGTTGTGTATAACAACGGCAGCGCAGCTGAATTTGAACAGACTTTTATGAATACGTTGGAGGAAATCCGGAATGGATGAACTGAGAAGCAAGCTCTTTTACGAGCAGAAAAACGGCTATGACCTGATCGACACCGCGGAGCGCATCGACGCGGAGAAGTACTGCAATGCCTATATGCAGTTTCTGAACGATTCCCGCACTGAGCGGGAGGCGGTGGACAACGCGATCCGACTCGCCGAAAAGCACGGTTTTGTTTCCTATGTACCCGGCATGGAGCTGAAAGCCGGGGATAAGGTCTATGTGAACAATCGCGGCAAGGCTCTGATGCTGGCCGTGATCGGGAAAAAGTCCCTGAGCGAGGGCGCGGTCATTGCCGGCGCTCATGTGGATTCCCCGCGGCTCGACCTGAAACAGAATCCACTCTATGAAAACGAGGAGCTTGCCTATTTCAAGACCCATTACTACGGCGGCATCAAGAAGTACCAGTGGGTCACCATCCCCCTGGAGCTGCACGGCGTGGTCGCGCTGAAAAGCGGAGAGACCGTGAAGGTCGTCATCGGCCGCGAGCCGGACGAGCCCAAGTTTGTCATCACCGACCTGCTGCCGCACCTGGCCCAGGATCAGATGAAGAAGACCATGGCCGAGGGGATTACCGGCGAGGGGCTGAACGTCCTGATCGGCTCCGCTCCCTATGCCGATGAGGGCAAGGATCGGGTCAAGCTGGCTGTGATGTGCCTGCTGAACGATATGTACGGCATCGTGGAAGAGGACTTCCTCTCTGCCGAGCTTGTGGCGGTTCCCGCTTTTGACGTGTGCGAGATCGGTCTTGACCGCTCCCTCATCGGCGGCTATGGCCACGACGACCGGGTCTGCGCCTTTGCCGAGCTACAGGCGATCCTGGACGTGAAGCATCCGGAGCGCACCTGCGTGTGCCTGCTGTGCGACAAGGAAGAGATCGGCTCCGAAGGCGTGTCCGGCATGCAGAGCGAGGCCTTCGATACCTTCATGGAAGATCTGTGCGAGAGCCAGGGCGTGCCCTTGCGCCGCTGCTATGAAAAGAGCTTCTGCCTCTCTGCCGATGTGACTGCGGCCTTCGATCCCCTGTACCCCGAAGTCTGCGAGAAGCGCAACGCCTCCCGCGTCAACTACGGCATGGGTGTCTGCAAATTCACCGGCGCCCGCGGCAAATCTGCCACCAATGATGCTTCTGCCGAGCTGGTGGCCTATCTGCGGCGCCTCTATGCCGAGAAGGGCGTTATCTGGCACATGGCTGAGCTGGGCAAGGTGGACCAGGGCGGCGGCGGCACCATCGCCAAGTTTATGGCCAAGCGCAATATCGACACCATCGATGCGGGCGTGCCCGTGCTGAGCATGCACGCGCCCTTTGAGGTGGTCGCCAAGCTGGACTGCTATATGACCTATAAGGGCGTGCTGGCCGCCTTTGAGGATAAGTAACACATGAAAAAGCTTCTGAAACTCCTGGGCCGGATCCTTGCTCTGTGCCTTGCGCTGCTTCTGATCCTGGCGCTTGTCATGATCTTTGTTCCGCTGACGGAGACGGGGGACAAGACCCCCGTCCCCGGTTCCGCGGACTGGATGGCGCAGCTTCCGGACGACAGGCTTCTCAGCGAGATCGTGATCCCCGGCACCCATGACAGCGGTACGCAATATGTGCAGCTGGCCTTCTTCTCCAAGTGCCAGTCTCTGGGCATCCATGAGCAGCTGGAGGCCGGATTCCGCTATCTGGATATCCGCCTGGGTGTGGACGAGCACAACGACATTTTTCAACTGATGCACGGCTTTACGAAGTGCATGACCGGTGCCCTGGCTGTGGACAGTCTGTATTTGGATTGGGTACTGGATGACTGCTATCGCTTTCTGACCGCTCATCCGAGCGAGACCATACTCTTCGCCGTCAAGCAGGAGCATGGGGACGAGAGCGTGGCTGCGTTTGAGACGATGTTGGACGCTTACATTAGGGAAAATGAAGACGACTGGCTCCTGACCGATGTGATCCCGACGCTGGGCGAAGCGCGCGGCAAACTTGTCCTCCTGCGCCGCTACGAGGACGAGGCGGGGCTGGGCAGCCGTGCAGGCATCCCCTTCCTCTGGGCGAATCAGAACGGGCATGAGAACGTTTCGCTGAACGCCGCCGCAGAGGACAACGGCTACACGCTCTTTGTCCAGGATCGCTATGAATACGGTACGGAGGACAAGTGGAACGCCTTCACCGCCGGGATGGATGCCGGACGCAGCAGGGGAGCGGGGGATATTTCCCTCTCCTTCCTCAGCACCAAGGGAACCCTTGCCTACGGGCATCCCCATGTGTTTGCAACGGCGCTCAACTCCCGGCTGATGCAGGCAAATCTTGCCCTGGACGGATGGGTGATCGTGGATTTCGCCTCGGCGCCCCTGGCCGAACGAATCTACGGCGCAAACGGATGACAAAGCTTGCCAGTCAGCATCTGTTGATTTTTTGCTGCGGCTATGGTATAGTTCTTTAGAATACAGGCAATGGTGCAAGCCGGATCAGGAAGAAGACAGGATATGAACAACAGCAGGAAAAACGGAAATCCCATCAAGGATGAACATCTGAACCGGGTTTACCGCAAGACATCGATCGAACACTGGCGCGTGATCAGCGGCTTTTTGATGCTGTATGACGCGCTGGCGGTCAATGTCGCCTTTTTCTTCGGTCTTTGGCTCCGGTTCGATTTCGAATATTCGCTGATCCCGGAGCGATATCTCACGGCATTTTTCCGCTTTGCCCCCTGGTATACGGTCATCTGCATTGCGGTTTTCTGGTTTGCCAAGCTGTACCGCAGCGTCTGGCGTTTTGCCAGCTTTAACGAGCTGACCAGAATTCTGGTTTCCTCCGTTATCACGGCTGTCGTGCAGATCGGCGGGACGCTGCTCTTTGTACGCCGCATGCCGATTTCCTATTACTGCATCGGCATCGTGCTGCAGTTCATTCTGATCACCGCGGTGCGTTTTGCCTACCGCTTTGTCCTGCTGCTGCACGATTCCATGAAGAAGCTGTCGGACGGGCAGTCCAAGCATGTGATGCTGATCGGCGCCGGCGCCGCGGGGCAGATGATCCTGCGCGATATTGCCGCCGCTTCCGACGGTGAGGAAAAGATCTGCTGCATCATTGACGACAACCCCAACAAGTGGGGCCGTTATATTGACGGCGTCCCCATTGTGGGCAGCCGGGACGATATTCTGGTGAATGTCAAAAAGTATAAGATCGACAAGATCTATTTTGCCATTCCCTCCGCTTCCGCCGCGGATACCCGCGATATTCTCAACATCTGCAGCGAGACCGGCTGTGAGATGAAGATCCTGCCCGGTATTTATCAGCTTGCACAGGACGAGGTCACGGTCGGCGCCATGAAGGATGTGGCCATTGAGGACCTTCTTGGCCGTGAACCGATCCGCACGGACATGAGCAAGATTTCGTCCTTCCTCAAGGGAAAGACGATCCTGGTCACAGGCGGCGGCGGTTCCATCGGATCGGAGCTTTGCCGCCAGATCGCTGCCAACGAACCGAAGCAGCTTATCATCTTCGATATCTACGAGAACAATGCCTATTCAATCCAGCTGGAGCTGCGGGACCGTTATCCGAAGCTGGATCTGGTGACTCTGATCGGCTCCGTCCGCGACAGCAAGCGATTGAATCAGGTCTTTGCCACGTACCGGCCGGATGTCGTCTATCACGCCGCTGCCCACAAGCATGTGCCGCTGATGGAGGACAGCCCCTGTGAATCCATCAAGAATAACGCCATCGGTACCTATAAGACGGCCTACGCCGCCATGATGCACGGCTGCCGGCGTTTTGTCCTGATCAGCACGGACAAGGCCGTCAATCCCACCAACATCATGGGCGCCTCCAAGCGCCTTTGCGAGATGGTCGTACAGTCCTTTGACCGCATGGTGCGTGAAAACCGCACGGAGGAGATCCCCCGGCTCTTTACGCACGCCGCCGATCGCTATGACTGCCAGGAGGATCTGCCTCTGCCAGCTGAAAAGGTCCGCACTGAATTTGTGGCGGTCCGTTTTGGAAACGTACTGGGAAGCAACGGCTCTGTTGTACCCGTCTTCAAGCGCCAGATCGAAAGGGGCGGTCCCGTCACCGTGACCCATCCGGACATCATCCGCTATTTCATGACTGTGCAGGAAGCCGTTGGCCTTGTTCTGCAGGCCGGGACCTACGCTTCCGGCGGGGAGATCTTCGTGCTGGACATGGGAAGCCCCGTCAAAATCGACACGCTTGCCAGAAACCTCATCAAGCTCTCCGGATACCGTCCGGATATCGATATCAAGATCGAGTATACGGGCCTTCGCCCCGGCGAGAAGATGTATGAGGAGAAGCTGATGGCCGAAGAGGGGCTGAAGAAGACAGACAACGAGCTGATCCATATCGGCCGCCCGATCCCCTTCGACGAGGATCTCTTCCTGCGACAGATGGAGAGCCTGATGGAGGCCGCTTACAACAATCAGGAGAACATCCGCTCAGTGGTCGCCTCCATGGTGCCTACCTATCATCCCGCCGGCGCGCACGGCAACGACAAGAAGGATGCCACCTATGAGCATCTTGCCCATGAGTCGGAGCTGAGCCACGTCTGACGGAGACTGACGAGGATAAACATATGTATGAGAGAGTAATAAAGCGGCTGCTGGACCTGATCCTGTCCGCCGCGGCCATGATCCTGCTGGGCTGGCTCTATCTGCTACTGGGGCTCCTGATCAAGGTGGACGATCCCGGCCCCGTGTTCTTCACCCAGAAGCGGGTGGGGAAGGGAAAGAAGCTGTTCCCGCTGCATAAATTCCGCTCCATGAAAATGTCTACGCCCCACGATATGCCGACCCATCTGCTCTCCAATCCGGAGCAGTATATCACAAAAGTGGGCCGCTTCCTGCGAAAAAGCAGTCTGGACGAGATCCCGCAGGTCTGGGATATTTTCGTGGGCAATATGTCTATCATCGGCCCCCGTCCGGCGCTGTGGAATCAGGATGATCTGATCGCAGAGCGTGACAAGTACGGCGCGAACGACGTGCGCCCCGGCCTGACAGGCTGGGCGCAGATCAACGGCCGGGACGAGCTGGAGATCCCGGTAAAGGCCAAACTGGACGGGGATTACGTCAAAATCCTCAAGCAGGGAGGCTGGAAAGCCTTCGCGATGGACTGCCGCTGTTTCCTCGGGACCATCTTCTCCGTGCTGCGCAGCGACGGTGTAGTGGAGGGCGGCACCGGCGAACTGCACAAGCAGAAGGAGACCGTCAAATCCTGAAACCGAATGAAAGATTCACCTCACGGGTACACTGCCTGTGAGGTGATTTTTATGGAGGAAGAGAGAGCGGTCAATCCCATCGGTCAAATTCACTGCCTGAGCATCATCGGCGAGATCGAGGGCCACCATGTGCTGCCGGAAGAGGTGAAGAGCACGAAATATGAACAGCTTCTTCCTCTGCTGGCCGCCATTGAGGAGACGCCGGACGTCCGCGGCCTGCTGATCCTGCTCAACACCGTGGGCGGGGATGTGGAGGCCGGGCTTGCCATTGCGGAGCTGATCGCGGGCATGCGAAAACCCACGGTCTCGCTGGTGCTTGGCGGCGGTCATTCCATCGGCGTCCCGCTGGCCGCGGCAGCGAAACGAAGTCTGATCGCGCCCTCGGCCGCCATGACCATCCACCCCGTGCGGGTAAACGGCGTGGTGATCGGCGCACCGCAGACCTACCAGTACATGTCCCGGCTGCAGGAGCGGATCATCGGATTCGTGACGGCACACGCGCGCATTGAA
>Ga0310697_10004720_pt1 | contig 13374 bp, 16 predicted proteins | sample 172DNAGHGlowgp2_FD_203883 | JGI IMG/M metagenome (GOLD analysis project Ga0310697, IMG submission 203883) | Sheep rumen microbial communities from Palmerston North, Manawatu-Wanganui, New Zealand - 1728 DNA GHGlow gp2 (v2) (version 2) | ecosystem: Host-associated > Mammals > Digestive system >...
TGAGAAGGTCATCGAGGCAGCAGCTCCGGCTGTAACTGCGGACAAGGTCATCATTTCGATCGCTGCCGGTATTTCGGACGAATTCATCGCATCCAAGACTATCCCGGACGCAAAGGTGATACTCGTTATGCCGAATACTCCTCTCCTTCTCGGGGAGGGAGCTTCTGCGCTCTCACGCAACGAGAGAGTCACTGACGAGGAATTCGAGCTCATTCTCGGCGTTTTCCGTTCCTGCGGAAAGGCAGCCGTTGTCCCCAAGGACAAGATGAAGGAGATCATAGCGATAAACGGAAGCAGTCCGGCATTCATCTACCTCTTTGCAAAGGCTTTCATCGACTACGCTGCTGCTGAGGGCATCGACACAGCGGCTGCAACAGAGCTGTTCAGCCAGAGCCTTATCGGTTCAGCGAAGATGATAACAGATTCCGGCTATTCTATCGCCGAGCTCATCAAAATGGTATCATCGCCCGGCGGAACGACTCTTGCCGGACTCGACAGGCTCTATGAGGGCAAGCTCGAGGAGACGGTGAAGAACTGCTGCGAGAGCTGCACAAAGAGAGCATACGAGCTCTCGAAATAAGGGCATAAAACTTGTCCGTTCTGCATATCCTTGAATGAAAGGAACGATGCAGAATGAAACATATCAAGTACATACCGGTCCACGGAAAAAGCACAGGCTTCCTGCTTATGTGCGCGGCTGCGGCGGCAGGAGTCGGGATAGGCTCGCTTCCGGCAGTCAGTTCGGCAGGAGAGGCTTCACCGTGGCTACATCAGTATTTTTCGCCGCTTCTCTGCGGAGACACCGTCGCGGAGGTGTTCACTCACACCTTCTTATCCTCGCTGCTGTTTCTTGCGGCAGCCTTCCTGTCGGGCACGTTCGTGTTCGGACAGCCTGTCGGAGCAGCTCTGCTCATCTACAGGGGAATGGGTATCGGTATCTCGGTTTCAGCTATGTATGCGGAGGGCGGCTTCCGGTATCTGCCGGCGGCGGTCGTCCTGATACTGCCGTTTGCGCTTGCCGATCTGTTCATATCGCTCGTCGCTGTGAGGGAGCTTTTCCGCTCCTCGAACGACCTGTTCCGGTTTATGGTGAACGGCGAGAAGCGCAGCTCAGAGCGCGGCGGATTCAGGATATACTGTATCAGATTTGCGGTCCTTGCCGCTGTCTCATTATTACTATCTTTGGCAGTCCCTTTTGCGAGCTATCTGTTCGGAGGTCTGCTGTAAAAACGGAGGATGTTAAAATTGGGTCTGTTTTCAAACGATTATGAGAGCGCAGGACCGGGTATTGCCAAAAATGCGCCGAAGAAAAAGGGACTCGCTCTCTTCTTCGACTTGTTCTTCAGAAAAATATGGAAGCTTTTCGGACTGAATATGCTTTTCTTCATATTTGTGATACCGCTTATCGGTATCCTTCCGGCAGCTTATTATATCAAGGATCCGAAGGCGAGCCTTGCTGTGATAGGACTTCTTCTGCTGATATTCGCTGTCAATCTCGGACCGGCACTTGCGGGTCTGTCGAAGGTTATGCGAATGTTCATCATTGAACGCCATACCTTCATCGGACGTGATTTCTTCAAGGGCTACAGGGATAATTTCAAAAAGGCAGCGATAGTCGGAGTTATCGACATTCTCGCCCTCGTTTCAGCATTTGCCGGATATAACGTATATCCGGTAATGGCTGTGGAATACGGAAAGGTATTCTATATACCGCTCGTGCTGACATTCAGCGTCGCACTTGTGGTACTGATGATGAACTACTATATCTTCCTGATGATGACAGCGACTGACCTTTCGCTCAGGGATCTCATCAAGAACTCATTCGCACTTGCATTCGTGGCGCTTAAAGAGAACATCATCACAACGGTTATACTCGGAGTCATCTCCGCACTTATGGTGGTGCTGTTCCTGTATGCACTCCCGTTCTTTACGCTTGCGCTGCCGTTCATACCGGTCGCGATAATGTGGTTCGTGGTGTGCTTCAACAGCTACCCTGTGATACAGAAGTACGTTATCACGCCGTTCTACGAGAGCAGAGGAGAGCTCAATCCCGAGCTCACTGACGGCTCGGACGAGATCGAGGAGGAGACACTCTTCGAGGATATGGGCGGCAAGGAAAAGCCGATAGAAAAGCGCAAAAAGGGCAAGGGTAAAAAGCATATATCATAAAAAAACAGCCTCGGTCAATGACCGGGGCTGTTTCAGTTCAGAACCATTTTTCGGGCACAGTTGCGAAGTACCAGTTGTCAGCCATTTTGTACACGAGCGCGCGTTCGCCGTTGAGGCAGTCCGATGACTCCGGCTTTGAGCCGTCCTTTGAGTAGATATATGCGGCTCTGCCGGCGTTGTTGCAGAAGAAGGCATAATTGTTTTCAACGATAATATCTTCGAGATGGTGCTTGTCGAGGTAGTATGCGGCTTTTATTTTTTTCACTGAGGTCAGTGTCGGCTCGGAAATTGGCAGCTCGTGAACGTATTCGCTGTTGAAGCAGTGGGCTTCATTTCCGTCCGGGACAGAGTATATCAACCTTTCAGCGTCATATTTTTCAAAGTCGCCGATGTAATATTCCGCGGCTTGTGTATATTCCGTTATCAGCGGCAGAAAGTCGTCTTTTCTTGAAGGGACCTTCGGTTCAAAGAACAGTATTCTCACGGCGAGAAAAGCTGTTCCTGTCAAAAAGGCAAAGACTGCCGTAATAATGGCTGCTTTTTTGAGCTTGCTCATATATGTGCCTCCTGTCCGTTTATTTTCTGAGGCTCACGAGGAATACAGAGCCCTCACCGGGCTTGCTCGTGACGTAGATCTTGCCTGAGCATTTTGAGACGATCTCCTTGCAGAGCGCGAGCCCGAGACCGTTTCCCTGCGCCTGACGTGAGCTGTCCGCCTGATAGAATTTATCAAAGATATGCCGCTGCTCCTCTTCGGTCATACCGATGCCGGTGTCGCTGATGTAGACCTTGTAGTGGTGCTCGGATTCCTCTATTTTCACGGTAACAGAGCCGCCGCTGTCCGAGAATTTGATAGCGTTGCTGAGCAGATTCGTCCACACCTGAAACAGAAGCGAGCGCTGGCTGCATATCGTGAGCTCGGGCAGATCAAGCTCGAAGCTGATGTCCTTGCGGCTCCATTTCGGCTCAAGGAGAACTATCGCCTCGCGGAGCTGCTCATCGAGCCGGTATGAGGTCGGCTCGTCGAGGCTGACCTGATTTTCGAGCTTTGAGAGGCGCAGGATATTATCTGTGAGGTCGTTGAGCTTTTCGATGCTGAAAAATGCCTTTGAGAAATATTCGCTGCGCTCCGCGTCTGAGAGTGAGCTGTCCTGAAGCAGTGTGAGATAGCCGTTAAGTGAGGAGAGCGGTGTTTTGAATTCATGGGATACATTCGCGATGAAGTCGTTGCGTATCATCTCTATCGAGCTGAGCTCCTGCGCCATATAGTTGAAATTCTCGAACGATTCCGCAAGCTCCTTCAGCCTTCCCTTGTATTCGAGGCGGACGCTGTAATCTCCCTCGGCGATCTTCCGCGTACTCTTGCTCAGGTCTGAGAGCGGACGGAAGATGTTCCAGACGGCGAAATATGACACTGCGGTCGCGAGAACGACGCTGATGATGTAGATGCTCAGGCTGCCGAACGCCGAGAATGAGCCTGTCCGGAAGCTGAATCCGAGCCGTTCGAGGAGTATCATTATCAGCATAAATACGAGCAGAAGTATGAATATCGTCGCGAAAAAGGCGAGAGTGAGCCTTCGCGTAAGGCGCTTATAATGCCGTATCTCAGGCGTTTTTTTAGTCGGTATCATTTTTCACCGCCCTGTATCCGAGTCCGCGAAGAGTCACTATCCTGAAATCGGGATTGTCACGGAAGCGCTCGCGGAGCCTGCTGATATGGACATCGAGAGTATGAGGGTCAACGTCCTCTTCTATGCCCCAGATGTCGTCGAGTATCTGCTGGCGCGTAAAGATCTGTCCGGGGTAGGAGAGGAGCTTGTAGAGCAGCTGGAATTCCTTCTGCGGAAGCACCTGCGAGCCTGTTGCATCGGTGACTGTCCACGTACCGTATTCGAGAACGAAGCTGCCGAAGCTGAGTTTCTTCTCGCTCGCACTTTTTGCACGGCGCAGCAGAGCTGTAACGCGCATTATCATTTCCTTGAGGTCGACGGGCTTGACCATATAATCGTCCGCACCTGCGCCGAAGCCCTCCTGTTTGTCGGTGATGTCGCCCTTTGCTGTGATTATGAGTACCGGTACGTCGATCCGGGCTTCGCGCAGCTCCTTTGTGAGCTCGAAGCCGTCCATTCCGGGCATCATCACGTCTGAGATGATGAGGTCGACGTATTCGGTGTCGATGATCTCAAGTGCCCTGTCGGCGTTTTCGGCTGGAAGAGCGATGAAGTCGTTTTTGACGAGGGTGCGGCAGAAGAGCTCGCGCAGGTCTGCATCGTCCTCAACAACAAGTATCCGGAACATAGTGTACCTCCCGATGATTTTATGCCTCAATTATATCATATTATGTCTGGAATAGCAAGGGTGCGCGGCGATATACTTCCGCTTTGTGGAGCTTTGCCGCGAAACAGGCTGCGCGGACACCGCGCCGACACGCTGCAAAAATCCACGCGGCATTATAGTCCGCCCATTTTTTTGTAACGTTTTGCCGCTCAAAGGTACTAACAGACAGAAGCTTCTGAAGGAGGTCAGCCAATGAGGAAGGAAATCGAAGAATACTACGACAAATACGGAAACAAGGTCTACAGCTATCTGCTCGGACTCAGTGGAGACTCCGACATATCCCGCGAGCTCACTCAGGAGACCTTCCTGCGCGCGATAAGCTCGCTCAGCTCATTCAGAGGGAACTGCTCGGTCAGTACGTGGCTGTGCTCCATCGCAAAGAATCTGTGGCACAAAGAGCTCCGGCGGCGCGGACTGCATCCGTCTTCGGACGGTGAGCCTCCCCTGCCCGAGACTGACAGCTCGCCTCCGCCGATAAAGCCGCTGAGCAGAAGGACTCGAAGATGTTCGTGCTGAGACAGGTACACTCCCTCCCCGAGACAGAGAAGGAGATAATCCTCCTCCGCGCGACCGGTGCGATGACCTTCGCGGAGATAGGTGAGCTGTTCGGAAAGACCGAAAACTGGGCGCGTGTGACATTCTACCGCGCAAAGCAAAAGCTGAGAAAGGAGTAATACGATGAAATGTGAGATAATCAAGGACCTGCTGCCCGTATACTGCGACGGACTCGCCTCCGACGAGACACGCAACGCAGTCGAGACCCATATCGCCGAATGCAAGGACTGCCGTGCGCTCCTCTCGCAGATGAAGGAAGCGGTACCCGAGGTTCCGAAGCCCGATATTCAGCCGATGAAGAAGATAAAGCGCACTCTCCGGCTGAGGCTTGCGCTCGTGATAGGAATGGTCTGCCTCGGCATTTTCGTCGGGCTGTACAATATGCTCATTGCGAATCCTATGGCGATAAGCTCGAAGAATATCAGTGTCAGACACTTTGCAGAAGGTATCGGAAGCCAATACTACGATTGCCAGGTCAAAGTAAAAGGACAGACAAGGTTTCTGAGAGGCGATATACCACCCAACAGCGAGGTTAAGATCGACAAGGAAAACGACTGTGTATGGGTCAACGGCAAAAAGCTTGCTGTTATGTCAGTCGATTATGAGCCAGTATACGCGCCTGCTGACGGCAAGCTGACAGACGGGGGCGTACTGCTGGTCGAGATAACCTGCGATACACCGATGAAATACCTGAAGCGCGATTATCCGCCAAGATTCGGAGAATTCAGCCCTGCCGAGCAGGAGCTGACACTGCGTCCGTGTCTGAAACATAAAGAAGACGGAGAACACTACATCGAGGGGAAATCATTTATGGCAGATTTTCCTGTCACACAGTGCGGCGAGGGCGCGACCCTGACGGTACACTGCCGTGACAAGGACGTTGTCATCGACCTGCACAAGCTTGCCGTAGAGGACGGCTTGCTCGAAGAATGACACAAAGCCGGTACGCTGCTGCGTACCGGCTTAATTCATACTATGTCACTGAACTGCTGCTCCGCAGCCAGAAAAGCTTCAAGCTGGGAGATGAGCTCCTTTGTGCGGACAAGGCACTGCTCGCGCGTCCTGCCGCGAAAATACCGGACAGGGCTGTAAAAATCCGTCAGATAGCGCACTGCGAGCTCGCACACGACCCACAGGACTCCGAGGCTGAGCGTTTCACGTTCACGTGCTGTGAGCAGGTCACCTGCTCCTTCAACAAAGCCGCGTGTGACCTCGCCGACCTTCTCAGCAGAAAAACCTCCGCCGCAGACAGAGCGAACAAGGTCGCCGTAATCGAGCGCTGCGTATGAGGTCATAACTGTGTCGAGGTCGAGGACGGTGCAGGTCTCGCCGATGATGATATTGTCTGTCTTTGCGTCGCCGTGGATAATGCGGACGGGTACGCCCTCAAAGCAGCTTCTCAGCCGCTTTTCAGTCTCCTTCAGCAAGGACGGTATCTCCCCTTCCGGACAGACCATCCGCAGCTTTTCAAAATAGCCGCCGAGATCGTGGAATCTGCTTATCACCGGCTCTATCCGCGCCTGAGATGTGCTCATGATACGAATAAATCTGCCGTATGCAAAGCCTGTACGAAACAGCTGCTCATCACACGGAGCACTCTCACAGTAGGCGTACATCCTCCATATCTCGCCGCCGTCGGAGGCATAATTCCTCCCGTCACAGGTGAGAAAATGCGGCACTATCACTTCTCTGCTGCCCGAAAATGCCTGCCCGACCTGCGCGATATTAGCCATAACGGTCTCAGGCAAGCGGAATACTCCGCGGTTGAGCGATTGAAGCACATAACGCTGTCCGCCGCACGTTACGAGGAAGGTGCGATTGATGTGCCCCGTACTGATCTCAACGATACCGGTCGCGCCTTTGACTCCGAAGAGCTCCGGGATCTGTTCAATCCGCATTTCCTGCCACCCTTTTTATCATTATATCGTAGCAGAGAAAGTCTCCGCCGTCAGTGCCTATCGTCCGCGAATCTATCACCATATAGCCTTTTCTCAGGTATATCTGCTTAGCCGGAAGTGATGAATCGAGCCGTGCTGTGCCGTAGCTCTTTGCTATCGCCGACTCCGCAAAACGCAGCAGCTCTCCGCCGTATCCTTTCCCCTGCTCATCAGGCAGCACGAACAGCCGGTTCACGTTGTCCGCTTTGACAGTGACTGTACCGACAGTTCTGCCGTCAGAGAGAGCGATACTCACAATGCCGGCTTCGATGTCCGCAGCGATGTGCTCACGGCTGTGGTGAGCAGCAAAGAAGTCCACTGCACCCTTGGGGTAATAGTGCGGATATACCGCCTTTATCGTGGTCTGAACGATGTTGAAAACAGTTACGAGGTCGCCGGACTTAGCAGTTATTATCTCCATAGCCTTCTCCTTATGATAAAAATACAGGGTCGATGCTCAGTCTGCTCTTAGCAAAAACGCAGACTGCCGGGCGATAAACTTACGGTTTATACTCGGCAGCCTGCGAAACAGGCTGAAGGGACACCCTTTAATACGCTTCATCTAATGGAATAAGCGGGGTCACCGTGCCGTGAAGCTACGTCACGTATTCGGTATCCTGCGATACAAGCAGAAGGGCTACCCTTCCGCTGACCTGTGTCAATGTGATTCCCTTGTCATCATAAGCGCCGATATTGTGAGAAGCATCACCGACAGCCATATCGTCCCGAGCCCGTACTGCGCCGATATTACGCCGCCTGCACCTGCTCCGACTGCGAAGATGATGATGATACCGAAAAAGTGCAGAGCCTTGTAGAGCTGTTCACGCTCCCTGTCACGCAGGAACTTTGAAAGGCTCTCCGTTCCGCTCCGGAGATTGCCGATGCACATCGTGCTCGCATATCCGAATCCGTGTACTGTTCTGAACGTCTGCACCTGCATCGCGCAGGACAGCGAAACGAGTATATTTGCCGCCATATTCAGGCTCTCAGGCAGAAATCCGACTATACAGAGCATTATCGTTTCAAGCAGTATCACTATCTGCCGCCAGTGAAGGCTTTTCGTCTCCTTGAAGCGGTTCTCGATGCGCTCAGCGATGAATATCCCAGCCGCGAACGCCACAAGAGGAAGCAGATACCGCAGACCTGCGCTCCAGTTGCCTGTCATAAAATTCTGGCTCATCAGGACTACGTTTCCGGTCTGTGCATTGGCGAAAACGTGTCCGCGGACATTGTAGGTATAAGCGTCCTGCAATCCGCCCGAAAACGAAAGGAGCGCACATATACGGAAGCTCTCAGATGTCTGCATATTTTGTCTCCTTTCCTGTATATGCAAATTCTCAGCGATATTTCGACGTGTCAGTTTTTGAGGCTGTGCATCGGCGCAGGGATACGTCCGCCGCGGTTGATGAACTTTGCCGCAGACTTGTCACGGACAGGCATTACAGGTCCGCTTCCGAGAAGTCCGCCGAATTCGAGGGTCTCGCCCTCCTTCTTGCCGATAGCAGGGATAAGACGAACAGCCGTTGTCTTGGTGTTTACCATTCCTATAGCAGCTTCGTCCGCGATTATAGCTGAGATAGTCTCGGGTGTTATATCGCCGGGAACAACTATCATATCAAGTCCGACAGAGCAGACTGCTGTCATAGCTTCGAGCTTTTCGAGCGTGAGTACGCCGTCAACTGCCGCATCTATCATTCCTGCGTCCTCTGAGACGGGGATAAATGCGCCGGAAAGTCCACCGACAGTGGAGGAAGCCATGACTCCGCCCTTCTTCACGGCGTCATTGAGCATAGCAAGACAGGCTGTCGTGCCGTGTGTACCGCACATCTCAAGTCCCATTTCCTCGAGAATATGGGCAACGCTGTCGCCGACTGCCGGAGTCGGAGCGAGCGAGAGGTCGACAATGCCGAAGGGTACGCCGAGGAGCTCGGAAGCTCTTGCGCCGACGAGCTGACCCATACGTGTTATCTTGAATGCGGTCTTTTTTATGATGTCCGCAAGCTCATTTATCGAAGCATCGGGGTATTTCGAGAGTGCTGCACGGACGACTCCGGGACCGGATACGCCCACGTGTATCTCACAATCCGGCTCTCCTACGCCGTGGAATGCACCTGCCATAAACGGATTGTCCTCAACGGCATTGCAGAATACAACGAGCTTTGCAGCACCTATACAGTCGCGGTCAGCGGTGCGCTCGGCAGTCTGCTTTACTATCTGACCCATAAGCTTTACAGCGTCCATATTGATACCGGACTTCGTCGAGCCGATATTTACCGATGAGCAGATGTTCTGTGTGACATCGAGAGCCTCGGGGATAGAGCGGATAAGTGCCTCATCTCCGGCAGAAAAGCCCTTGTGGACAAGTGCGGAATAGCCGCCGATGAAGTTTACTCCGCAGGTGTCAGCCGCACGCTGGAGAGCCTTCGCAAACTTTACAGGGTCGCCGTCCGGGCAGGCTGCTGCAAGCATGGCTATCGGAGTTACCGAGATACGCTTGTTCACTATCGGGATACCGTATTCCTTCTCTATCTGCTGACCGACCTCTACAAGTCTGCCTGCTCTGCTGACTATCTTGTTATAGACCTTTTCGCAGGCACTGTCGATGTCGGTATCTATGCAGTCGAGCAGCGAGATACCCATAGTTATTGTTCTTATATCGAGACATTCGTCCTGTATCATCCTGATAGTCTCGAGTATGTTATATACGTTGAGCATTGAGCTTTCTTCCTTTCATCAGACACTGTGCATCGAATTGAAAATGTCCTCGTGCATCGTATGGATAGAGAGCCCGAGCTGACTGCCGAGACTGTCCATACTGTCGACGAGCTTTGCAAAATCCGCATTTATATTTGTGATGTCGACCAGCATTATCATAGCGAACATATCCTGAAGGACGCTCTGTGTCACCTCTATCACGTTAACGTTGTACTCGGCGCAGATACCGCTGACCTTGTGAAGAATGCCTACTGTGTCCTTGCCTATAACAGTTACTACTGCTCTCATAAAAATGACCTCCGTAATCAGCCGGACTTCCGCCGGCTTTTGTAGTATGACAATATTATAACATAGTTGGAGGAATAATGCAACACTCGCAGGAAAGTTTTTTAGCCGCCTGCCCTTGCTATTTTTTTAATACTATGATATAATAAACGAATAGGAATTATCAGGGAGATGATAAAATGGCACTTATGGACTGCCATACTCATACACAATTCTCGGTCGACTCCGAGGCTGACATAAACGCCTGCGTTGAGCGAGCCGCACAGCTCGGGCTCGCCGCCTATGCGATAACAGACCACTGCGAATGCGATGCATGGTACCCGAAGGAGCACTACACACCAGAGGAGCAGGGCTTCCTCGACGCAGCCAACTACCGCGCAGACTTTGAAGCCTCAGTTTCCGCCGTTACCGCCCTCAAGGAGAAATACGACGGCAGGATCAACCTCATCTGCGGCTCTGAGCTCGGACAGGTGCTCTTCGACCGCGAAGCCGCTCAGATAGTCTGCTCAGACAAGCGAGTGGACTTCATCATCGGCTCGGTACACCGTATCCGCGGCGAAAAGGACTTCTACTTCATCGACTACACCGAGCGCACGCCGGACGGGATATATGACCTTCTCGAGCGCTATTTCAATGAGGTCTATGAGCTCAGCCGGACCGGAATGTTCGACGTTATCGGTCATATCACCTACTCTCTCAGATATATGAAGCAGCGTCACGGCATCTGCCCCGACATAAGCCGCTTCGATGACATCATCGCCGAGACCTTCCGCACCCTCGCTCAGAGCGGCAAGGGCATCGAGATAAACACCTCCGGTCTCAGACAGGGCTTCGGTGCGACCTTCCCCGACCTGAAATACGTGAAGATGTACCGCGACCTCGGCGGAGAGATAATCACTATCGGCTCGGATTCACACACAGTCGAGGACATAAGCGCCGGTACCGCCGACGGTATCGAAATAGCAAGGGCTGCCGGATTCAGCCGACTGACATTCTTCAAGGAACGCAAGCCGGTCTTCATACCGATAGATAAGCTTATATGAAAGGATCAAGAATATGAAAAACGAGATAATCAGGATCTTACAGCAGAATGCGCGTATCTCCAATGCTTCGCTCGGCGAGATACTCGGTATATCCCCCGAGGAGGCTGCCGCTGAGATAAAAAAGCTCGAGGACGACGGAGTTATCCGCGGATACAGCGTCATACTCGACGATGACAAGTTCGACCAGTCCACCGTCTATGCCACTATCGAGCTGAAGGTAACTCCTCAGCGCGACCACGGCTTCAATGACATAGCAAAGACGATAATGATGTACGACGAGGTCGAGAGCGTCAGTCTGATGAGCTCCGGCGCATATGACCTCGCTGTCGAGGTCAAGGGACGCGACCTCAAGGAAGTCGCATTCTTCGTATCAGAGCGTCTCGCTACCATTGACGGTATCCTCTCGACATCCACGCACTTCATACTCAAAAAATATAAGGAAAAAGGTATCTTCATTGACAGCGAAGAGCCCGACGAAAGGGGTCTGTATTGAGCGTGATCGATTACGATAAGGTACTATCTCAAAAGATAAAGAACGTAAAACCGTCGGGCATACGCAAATTCTTCGACATCGCCGGAACAATGGAGGGCGTCATCTCCCTCGGCGTCGGTGAGCCTGACTTCTCGACACCGTGGGTCATCCGCAAGGCTGCGATACAAGTGCTTGAGCGCAAGCACATCATCTACGGTCCGAACAAGGGCATTCAGCCCCTGCGACAGGCTATCTCACAGCGCATCGAGAAAAAGCACGGCGTGAAATACGACCCCGACAAGGAAATAATCGTAACTGTCGGCGGCTCTGAGGCTATCGACCTTGCTGTAAGAGGTCTGCTCGACCCCGGCGACGAGGTGCTCGTTGTCGAGCCCTGCTTCGTCTGTTATGCTCCGCTCGTGGAGCTTATGGGAGGAGTTGCAGTCCCAGTCCCCACGCGGCTCGAAAACAATTTCAAGCTCACGGTCGAGGACCTGCGTGACAAGATAACCGAGCGCACAAAGCTGCTCATCCTCCCCTTCCCGAACAATCCCACAGCTGCGATAATGACGCGCGAGGACCTCGAGCCTATCGCCGACCTCCTCCGCGATACCAACATAATGATACTCAGCGACGAGATATACTCCGAGCTGACTTACGGACGCGAGCACTTCTCGATAATCGAGCTCGAAGGAATGCGTGAACGCACTATATACGTCAACGGCTTCTCAAAGGCATTCGCGATGACAGGCTGGAGACTCGGCTACGTCACCGCTCCTGCTCCGATAATCTCGCAGATAGCAAAGATCCATCAGTACGGCATCATGTGCAGCCCTTACATCAGCCAGAATGCCGCCGTTGAAGCACTTACGTCATGCGATGACGAGGTGCTGAAAATGGTGAATGAATACAATATCCGCCGCCGTTTTCTCGTCAGTGAGTTCAACAGACTCGGACTCACCTGCTTCGACCCCGAGGGCGCATTTTACGTATTCCCCTGCATAAAGAGCACAGGTCTCACAAGTGAGGAATTCTGCGAGCGGCTGCTGTATGAGAACAAGGTCGCAGTCGTTCCCGGAAGCGCGTTCGGAGCGTCCGGAGAGGGCTATATCCGCATATCCTATGCTTATTCGCTAAAGCACCTTATGGAGGCTATGAACCGCATCGAGCAGTTCCTCAACAAGCTAAGGGAGGAGAAAAAATGAAGGTAAAGACCGCTGCAAAGATAAACCTTGCCCTTGATGTCACCGGCAGGCTCAACCACGGATACCACTCGATCGAGAGCGTTTTCCAGACCGTCGGGCTTTACGACGAGGTAACAGTCGAGCTCACCGATGAGCGAACGATCAGGGTCAGCTGCGAGGTGCCCGAAGCATTTGAAAGCTCCGACCCTATCCCCTGCGATGAGAGAAATATCGCATACAAGGCTGCACAGTTCTACCTTGACCGCGCAGGTGACGCTCACGGCTGCACGATACATATAAAAAAAGGCATACCGTCTCAAGCCGGTATGGGCGGCGGAAGCACCGATGCCGCTGCTGTTCTGTACTGTCTGAACAAGCTCATCGGCAAGGAGATACCTGCTGCTGAGGGGCTCGGCGCGGACATTCCGTTTTTCCTGACCGGCGGAACTGCCTACGTAACAGGCATCGGTGAGAACATCGAGCCGATCGCCGACTATTCCGGCAGGACACTCGTCATCGCTAAGGGTAAGGAAGGCGTTTCGACCGCCGAGGCTTACGCACGTATCGACAGCCTTCAGGACCCGGCTCATCCGGATACTGCTGCCCTTGTTGACGCGATAAACAATGCTCCCGACGAGGCATACAAATACTTCGGCAATCTCTTTGAGCTTGCTGTC
>Ga0310697_10004721_pt1 | contig 13373 bp, 13 predicted proteins | sample 172DNAGHGlowgp2_FD_203883 | JGI IMG/M metagenome (GOLD analysis project Ga0310697, IMG submission 203883) | Sheep rumen microbial communities from Palmerston North, Manawatu-Wanganui, New Zealand - 1728 DNA GHGlow gp2 (v2) (version 2) | ecosystem: Host-associated > Mammals > Digestive system >...
AGGGGCGTCACCCATACGGGAATAAACTTGAGGGCTACAACAGAAAGAATCGTGGAGGCAAAGAATGCCACCACGATTCCACGGATAATTCGTTTAACGATTCTCAGCATCAAGAGTTTACTGAAGCGTACCGTTGTTGGCAGCATTGATCATTGCCTGGCTAGCATACATGTAAACCTCAACGCGACGGTTCTGCTTCTTTCCCTCAGCAGTAGAGTTATCAGCAACGGGGTTGGTAGAACCCTGACCCTCAACACGCTTGATGTTGGTCACGCCCAGCGACTTCAGCTTAGACTCCACAGCAGCGGCACGCTTCTGAGAAAGCGGGTTGTTGATAGCGTCGCTACCCGTGCTGTCAGTATGTCCGAAGATGGCCACGTCGACATCGGTATTCTGCTTCAGAACGTTGGCAATCTGTGAGATGCACTTATTAGATGCGCTGCTCAACGTAGACGAGTTCGTAGCAAAGAGAATACCAGAATCGAAAGTCACCTTAACAGCGTCGAAACCGTTGGCATCCTGAACCTCAGTCACCTGAGCGTTCTCAACAGCCTGTGCCTGCGCCTTCACCTTGTCCATGTGGCGACCGATAAGGGCACCGGTACCAGCACCGACAGCCGTACCGACAGCTGCTCCAACAGCCGTATTACCAGCAATCTTACCTACGATAGCACCCAGGGCAGCACCGCCGGCAGCGCCGATGGCCGTACCCTTGGCCAGGTTGTTACATCCCGTCATCACGATGCCAGCGCAGAGCGCGATGACCATTGTCTTCATACTTTTCATAATCATTCTTTTTTATGGTTATTAAACACGTTTTTTTTCGTTTTGCGGTGCAAAGTTACAAAATATTTCATAATTCATCATTCACAATTGATATTTTTTATGTAATTTTGCACGCAAATTACAAAAACCGAAATAAAACATGGCAAAAGAACTAAAAGATTTGACCAAAAGGGCTGACAACTACAGCCAATGGTACAACGACCTCGTAGTGAAGGCCGACCTCGCAGAACAGTCGGCCGTGCGCGGATGTATGGTCATCAAACCCTATGGCTATGCCATCTGGGAAAAGATGCAACAGCAGCTTGACAAGATGTTCAAGGAGACAGGTGCTCAGAACGCCTACTTCCCGCTTCTCATTCCAAAATCGTTCCTGAGCCGTGAGGCTGAGCATGTGGAGGGTTTCGCCAAGGAGGCTGCCGTGGTGACCCACTACCGTCTGAAGGCTTCCGACGGCGGCGTGGTGGTAGACCCCGCTGCCAAACTGGAGGAAGAGCTGATTATTCGTCCCACCAGCGAGACCATTATCTGGAACACGTATAAGAACTGGATTCACTCATGGCGTGACCTGCCCCTGATGTGCAACCAATGGTGTAACGTCATGCGCTGGGAGATGCGCACCCGTCCTTTCCTGCGCACCTCCGAGTTTCTGTGGCAGGAGGGTCACACCGCCCATGCCACCCGGGAAGAGGCAGAAGAGGAAGCACGGAAGATGCTGAAGGTGTATGCCACCTTTGCCGAGGAATGGATGGGCGTGCCCGTCGTCCAAGGTGTAAAGTCAGAGACAGAGCGATTTGCCGGAGCCCTCGACACCTATACCATTGAGGCCATGATGCAGGACGGCAAGGCCCTTCAGAGCGGCACCAGCCACTTCTTAGGCCAGAACTTTGCCAAGGCTTTCGAAGTAACCTATCTTAATAAGGAGAACAAGCCTGAGTACGTGTGGGCAACCTCATGGGGTGTCTCTACCCGTCTTATCGGTGCATTGATCATGACCCACAGCGATGACAACGGTCTGGTATTACCGCCGAAGCTCGCCCCCATCCAGGTGGTCATCATCCCCATCGCCACGAAGCCCGAGCAGATGGAGCTCGTCAACAAGGAGGTAGCCCCCATCATCAGCCAGCTGCGCCAGAAGGGTATCTCGGTGAAGTTCGATGATGCCGACAACAAGCGTCCCGGCTTCAAGTTCGCCGACTACGAGCTGAAGGGTGTCCCCGTGCGCCTCGTCCTGGGCGCCCGCGATCTGGAGAACGGCACCATCGAGGTCATGCGCCGCGACACCTTAGAGAAGGAGACCCGCCCGCTGGAAGGTATCGCCGACTACGTAGAGCAGCTTCTGGACGATATCCAGAAGAACATCTTCGAGAAAGCCCGTGCCTACCGTGATAGCCGTATCTACGAGTGCGACAACTACGACGAGTTCAAGGAGCGCGTGAAAGACGGCGGCTTCTTCCTCTGCCATTGGGACGGCACAGCCGAGACCGAGGCTCAGATCAAGGAAGAGACGCAGGCCACCATCCGCTGCGTGCCCTTCGGTGTCGAGCAGACGCCCGGTGTCGACATGGTAAGCGGCAAGCCCTCCAAGGCCCGCGTCATCATCGCCCGAAGCTATTAAACAGCAGTCTACAGCTCCTGTGCTTCGGCCAGGCGCCTCACCCGTTTCACATCCTTCTTGCTGATCTCACTGTTCAGGAAGAAGGATGTGTGTTTCATGGAGTGCGTGTCACTCCCGCAGTAGTCATACATCCCCCGTTCCAGCAGTTTCCTCGCCTTCGCCATCACCTCCGGTCCGTAGGCCCCCACCAGCGATGGCACGTTCAGCTGCAGCCTCACGCCCTTCTCCTTCCAGTGTCGGTAGTCGCTGGCATCCATATACTGGTAGCGCTCCGGGTGCGCCAGTATAGGCACATAGCCATGCTCCTTCACCCGGTCAATGATACTGTCCATGTTCATCGGCGGAATATAGTACGACGTTTCCACCAGCAGCCTCGTCCCCTCCTCGCCTATCGGCATCAGGACGTCCGCCGCCAGTCTTTTCAGGAACAGGCCGTCCATCATGTGTTCTGCCGCTAAGTGCAGTCTGATGTCGCCGTGGTAGTCAGCCGTCAGCCTCTCAAACACCCCTTTCAGCCCCTCCGGTTCGTTGGGCATGTCCTCCATGATGTGCGGTGTCAGCCACACCTCGCTCACGCCCAGCGTCTCCCAGTCTGCCAGTATCTGCATAGTCTCCTCCTGTTCGTCCACGCCGTCATCCACGCCAGGCAGCAGGTGACAGTGACAGTCGCGGAACCCCTCCAGGAGTCCGCTGTCACTCACCAACACTTTACTTGATAGTAGCCACATCTTTTATTAAATCATCACCAGTTCCCGTTAAACAACAGCCTCTTTGATACACTCCACGATATAGCGAACATCATCATCCGAGACATACGGTCCTGCAGGCAGGCACATACCCACCTTGAAGATTTCCTCCTCCACGCCATTGGTATAGACGTCAGTGCCGGCATACACCGGTTGCCTGTGCATAGGTTTCCAAACAGGCCGGCACTCCACCTTCTTGTTCAGCATCCATACACGCAGGGCCTCCACGTTGTCATTAGGCTGACAGTCAGTAGTAGGGCTGTCCACCTGATGTATCACACCAGCAGCGCCGCCCACAGCCGTCTTCACCACCTCCTGATAAGCATTCTCCTGTCCCTTGATCTTCACCGAAGGGTCAAGCGTCATCGTACACAGCCAGAAGTTGCTATCGAACACAGGCCCGTTCCCGTAAAGCTTTCCGTTATCGTTAACGTTATCGTTCCCGTTAACGTTCCCTCCAGGCTGACAGTGTACGTTGATGCCAGGCACGTCAGCCAGCAGTTCCTCGTACATCTTCTGCACATGCTTATGGTGAGCGATATGCGCATTCAGCACCGTCATCTGTCCGCGACCTATCCCAGCACACACATTACTCATGCGATAGTTAAAGCCAATGGCCGTATGCTGGTAGTATGGATAAGAGTCGCGCGCCTGAGTCGCCAGCCACATCACATGGTCAGCCTCTTCCTTATTACGACAAATCAGTGCGCCGCCACCGCTTGTCGTTATCATCTTATTACCATTGAACGACAGCACGCCATAGCGTCCAAAAGTACCAAGCACCTGTCCGTTATACCTCGACCCCATGCCCTCTGCAGCATCCTCAATCACAGGGATGTCATAGCGGTCCGCTATCTCCATAATATCTTCAATCCTGTACGGCATGCCATACAGTGCCACGGGCACAATAGCCTTAGGCTTCCTGCCCGTCTTGGCGATGCGGTCTTTGATAGCCTCTTCCAGCAGTACGGGATCCATGTTCCATGTCTCCTTCTCCGATCCGACAAACACCGGCTTAGCCCCGCAATAGGTGATAGGGTGCGAAGAAGCACAGAACGTAAAGCTCTGCACCAGCACCTCATCCCCCGGTCCTACGCCACAAGCCAGCAGTGCCAGATGCACCGCCGCCGTGCCCGCACTAAGCGCCACCACCGACCTGTTAAGGTTAAAGTTATCGTTAACGTTATCGTTAACGTTTACGTTTACGTTAACAAACCCTTCAAGCTCATGTTCAAAAGCATTCACATTAGGTCCCATCGGCACCACCCAGTTCGTGTCGAAAGCTTCCTTCACGTATTTCTGTTCATACCCCTCCTCCGACATGTGCGCCAGACAAAGGTAAATAGTCTTTCTTTCTGCCATATAATATTTCGATTAATCGTCTCAAGCAATTGCTCCTTTTATCTTGTTCATGATATAGGTAGCGTAGAATCTCGGTGCATCAACAGGGAACACCGGCACCAGCGATGCAAAGTCCACAAACCTCCTCCATGCTGCCACTACCTTATACACCATCCCAGAGTATCTCGTCCTATAGCTCAAATCATTGTTATGTCCGAAGTTCCCGCTCTTCAGCACACGCTTCAAAACGCGCTCACCCCTGGACTTATAACGAACGTCATAAAACGGCATCGCGTCACCCGGTATCCCAAGTGTATTTACCGCTAAAGTCCCGAACACCTTCCACTCCGTCATCAGTCCCATCCGTCGAATCCGTGACTCCAACAACCCCATATCCAATTCTTCACGATAGCGCCACAGCAACCTGCACCAGTCACAAATCTGTCGCAGCCCCACCCCCTCGATAAAGAAGTGATGCAGAAAATGCGTAAACACCAGAATCAAATGTTCATCCGCCCGAGGTATCCAAACCTCACCGTTCCCGTTAAAGTTCCCGTTATCGTTATCGTTAACGTTATCGTTCCCGTTATCGTTATCGTTAACGTTAATCCCCCTTTCTATCACCTCCTCAACCACCTCATCCACCCTGCGTGACATCTCAAACGGCATCCTTGCGTGCAGTTCCACGTCAAAACCGTTTATCACAAGAGCCAGATGCTTCTTTTCGATGTTTTCTTCATCCACCTCGTCAGCCATAGGCGTCAGGTAGGCTTTCGCAGCTTGGTAATCATCCTCACTCAGTAAGAGGTCAATATCCCCCGATGTTCTCCACAGCGGCTTCTCATAGCATTGCGCTACCCCCTGCCCTTTTACCAGCAGACTATGGATTTTCTCATTTCTCAACCTCCCCATCAGTTCCGCAATGAACTCATTCATGGCCAGGTTCCGTTGTTCAATCTGCAACGCCTCGCCAATAAAACCCAGTTTCAACTCGAATGGCAAATGAAGTTTCCCGTTGACGTTCCCGTTCCCGTTAACGTTCCCGTTATCCATTCCCGCCGCCACCAGTCCTACCACCGACTGTTCCGCCGCCAACCTAAACACCTCCTCCCACTCAACCCCATCATAGTTCCCGTTCCCGTTAAAGTTCCCGTTAACGTTAACGTTCCCGTTCCAAAGCCCGGCTCTTACCAATTCAAGAAACGCCTCAGAATTATTCATTGACCATCTCTATCAGTAACCTAAATCCGTTCCCCAGCATACACCATTTTCTTTCCCAATACCGTGCAGAGAATCATTTGTATGTCCTTGATGAACGAGTAGTGATGGTAGTCTACGCCTTAGTATTATCAGCCTTTAACGACGTTAATATCTCATCATAGAAATCATACAGGCATTTCCTCACAAACCCCTGTTCAAACCTGTCTGCAATCATTTTCCTGGCATTGCCGGCCATTGCTGTGCGCGCCTCCGTATCGTTAACCATCCGCAGCATGGCATCATACAGTGCATCCTCGTCCCGTGGCGGCACAATCAGTCCGTTCTCACCCTCTTTGATAATCTCTCGCGACCCATTGATATCCGTCACTATCGACGGCAGTCCCATGGCCCCCGCTTCAAGGACAGTGTTAGGGAAGCCCTCTCTATAACTGGGGAAAACGAAACAATCCGCTGCCGCATAATACTTCAGCAGATCCTTCCCCCGCTTCGGTCCCACAGCCTCAATACCATCATTCTCAGCAATCGCCTTCCGTGCCTCCTCGCTAATAGGGTCAAGATCATCCTCATAATGCCCCACCAGCCACAGCTTAGTGTGAGGCAACTGCTCATGCAGCCTGCAGAACGCCCTCACCAACTCATTGATACCCTTATCCCTCACAATCCGTCCCACAAACAGAAAAGTAAACACCCCGCTTTTTTTAACGTTAAGGTTAAGGTTAAGGTTGACGTTCCCGTTGACGTTCCCGTTGACGTTGACGTTATCGTTACAAAAGTAAGAAAGGTCAATCCCCCTCACATTCCCGTACCCCAGCACCCGCAGTGGCTTTCTGGTGATACCGTTGTTCAGCAGGTCGTTCTTCACCCCCTCCCCTTCCGGTATCACGTGCGTAGCACAGGCACAGGTCAGCCAGTCCGTAGCCATCAGGATACGGCGTTTCAGTCCCGTTGCCGTGGGGAACACCAGTCCAGTGAACGTATGCACACGCACCGGCACCCTCGTCAGCCATGCCGCCACCATGCAGAGCATCCCCGCCTTTGGTGTCATCGAGTGAACCATTGTTGGCTTCTCTTTGCGAAATACCCGCCAGATCTTCCATAATGACTTGCAATCATTCACTATAGAGATATGCCGTTCCATGGGCACTGCAATAGTGCGCACCCCCGGCACCTCTCCCGCCTCCGTCAGTTCCGGTCCAGGAGACGACAGCACCACCACCTCATACTTCTTGCAGAGGTCAGGCAGCATGCCCCTGACGAAGCCCACAGACTGTGATACCGTACAAGCTCGAATAATCTTCATGATTTATGTTATAACTCAACAACCCATATCAAGTCATGCAGCCTCTGGATAATCCTTGCCAGCGCCTCCGCATCCTCGTGCGGGAACAGCAGGCCGTAGCCGTCCGTCACCTCACGCAGGCCGTTGACGTCGCTGGCCACGAAGGGCTTGCCTGCCGACATCCCCTCGATGTTCGACAGTGACAGCCCCTCCCAGTGCGACGACATCACCACCACGTCCGCCGTCTTCAGTATCCGCGGCACGTCCGTCCGCAGTCCCAGCAGCTTCACCTGATCACCCAATTGTAAATTGTCAATTATCAATTGTAAATTAGCTCGCCTCGTCCCATCCTGCTTCCAGAGCCTCCCGCAATTATTACTGCAATATTCATAGCTTCAGATTTATCGAATCTTCCATTCTGTCATGCGCCTGGTCTCTGACGAGAAGTTGACACCAATCTAATAAATCCCTGTTCCACTTCGCGGTTGGGGAATCCCAGCCGATAGGCTTGGAACCTGTCGTCATAGCCTTTGATGGTCAGATAGCCACTCTGGTAGAGCAGCGGCAGCGGGTTCTCGTCCATGATGTCGATACTGTTCAGGGTGTCGGCAGTGATTTCCTCGGTGGTCATCTCCTCAAGGGGGTAGTTGGTCTTCTTCAGTTGGTATACCAGGAACGACGGTGTGCCCGTCTCAAACCAGTAGTCGCGGAACTGCTGGCTTGACAGCGTGTTCAATACACTGAACGGGTTATACATGCCTGGTGTCCCGATGTCGAAATGGTAGCCGTCGAAGTCGCGCTGCAGTCGTCCGTAACACTCCTCCTTCGTCAGATTGTTGGCTGTGGCCAGTTCTGCCACACTCTCGTCGAAATACCGGTGTAGCTCGTCCTCTGAGACACCGCATACCGTGGCATATCGGTTGTCGAGCGACATGTCCCAGAGGTTGTTAAGGTCGCTGAACACGCTCACCTTCCCGAACTTGGTGACACCTGTAAAGAAAGCGAAACGGATTTTCGCATCGTATGTCTTGACCACGGAATAAAAAGCCTTCAATTTGCTGCGGTAAGCTTTCTGTAGAGCCTCATTGCCGATGGCCTGTAGCAGTGGTTTGTCGTATTCGTCCACTAAGATGACCACCCGTTTGCCTGTCTTCTTAAACGCACCGTCTATGACATGCAGGAAACGCTCTTCCACGGCACGTTCCTTGTATTCATCGCCATACAGTTTTTCCCAGCCCTCTAAATGCCGGTTCAGCTCTGCCTCCAGTGATGTTTCGTCCTTGTATTCGCGGGTGTTCAGGTCCAGGTGCAGGATGGGGTATGTCTCCCAATTCTTCTCCAGTCCGCTAACAGCCAGTCCCTCAAAGAGTTCCTTTTTTCCACTGAAGTAGGCCTCCAGTGTGGATATTAACAAAGACTTGCCGAAACGGCGTGGCCGAGAGAGGAAGTAATAGCTCCCTTCAGACACCATCTTCCACATCAGCTGCGTCTTGTCTACATAGACATAGCCCTCACGCTGTAGCTTCTCAAAATTCTGTATTCCAATCGGGTATTTCATCGTCTCACGTTGCTTTGCTGCAAAGATAAGCAATTATTCCGAAACGTCCAAATGTTTTTGCAATTAATAAACAATACCTTCAGCATCACGGGCTCATATCTGAACACAGCATAAACATTCCCGCCTTCCAACCTCGGCAGCCTCTCAAAGGCTTCCTCAACAGCTGCCTCTAAGCTTCTGTCTGCTGACTGAAACGAAAAGAGCCTCCTGCTCTTTTCGGATAGCAGGTAGAACCTCTGAGGCATATAGTCAAAATAGTCTGTGTTCATCAAATAGGAAATTGTAAACTAAATCAGTTCCCCTGCATATCGCATTTTCTTTCCTAAGACCGTGCAGAGAATCATTTGTATATCCTTGATGAACGAGTAATGGTGGTAGTAATAGCAGTTCAGCCGCACCTTATCGGGGTAGATAACATGGTCATTATACCACACCGCAATCTCCTGCTCACTCATCTTCTCCAGCACAACCTTCAAGTTCCCGTTATCGTTCCCATTCTCCATCATTTTCTCCACCAAACTCCTTGCATTGCTTAGATACTCATCCTCCAGGCGATATTTCAGCGTTGCCGGTCCTGTGATTCCAGGACGCAGTTTCAGTACATCGCACTCCTCACCAGTCAGCTTATCAGCATACCCCGGCACGTCAGGCCTTGGCCCCACGAAACTCATGTTTCCTATCAGCACATCCCAGAGACCAGGCAGTTCATCGAGTTTATAATGACGTAGTTTTGCTCCCAGAGGCGTGATACGGCTATCCCCTGCCACGCTCACTGATGACCATTCTCCTTTTTTGTTGCCGTTAAGGTTATCGTTAGGGTTGGGTACCGTCATGGTCCTGAACTTATGGCAGTCAAACAACCGCCCATCTTTTCCCACCCGCTTCTGTACAAAGAAGACTGGTCCGCCAGACATTTTTATCTTAATCAGAACCGCAACAACAAAAAAGATTGGCCATAATACCGCCAATCCTATAAATGCTACTATTCTGTCAAATACCCATTTCAATATCATAATTCTTCGTTATCGTTACTGTTACCGTTACCGTTATCGTTAAGGTTAAGGTCACCATTAAAAAACTATCTCCAAATACAACTCGTTCTCCGGTAGTTCCTTCACCACTCTTACATTACTAGCCGACATCGCTGAACGATAAGATGCCACATTATCTTTCGACACCGTTTCAAATAATCTCAGTCCGATCCCGAATCCCACTTCGTTCAGCATCTTGTTCATCGCCGTGCCAAGGCCTTTACCACGATAGCCTATATCCACCATCCTGCCACGATAGCCCACACCATGGAAGAAGCTGCGGTTAAAGCAATAGCCAGCAATCTGACCATTAGTAGTATCCTTCAATACATACGCCAAGAAAGCCCTGTTACCCTGAAGCCAACTAATACTCTTTGCATCGAACCCATGAGGATGGAAAAAGGTAAATGCCTCCTCTGGCTGATGCTCAAAGAACGACACCAGTTGCTCTGTCGGGACATCACTCATTTTTACAATATCATACCCTTCAGGAACACTTGTAAACCTAAAGCCACGCAGTCTTTTCCCAAACCTCCAAGAAAACAGCATGGAATTCAACCATTCAATCAAATTCCACAGCCATCCCATCCTGTCCCTCAGCAGATGTGCGATTCTATACAACATATTTAGATTATTGCCAAATGGCCAAACGTTTTGAGTTATATGTTCTATGTAGTTCCTTTTTCATCCCCGATATTCATTCCCCCTCCTTAGAAAGGAGGGGCCAGAGGTGGTTGATAACTCTGCCTTCAGCCCTCAGACCTCTCCACCATACACCTTATTGTATTTCGCCACCATCTCTGTGATGTCAAACTGTTTTGCCCGTTCGTAGCATTTCTTCGCTACCTGCCGGTAAAAGTCAGGCTCATCATGCAGTTTTTGTATGACCTTCGCCAGCGCCTCCGCATCCTCGTGCGGGAACAGCAGGCCGTAGCCGTCCGTCACCTCACGCAGGCCATTGACGTCGCTGGCCACGAAGGGCTTGCCTGCCGACATCCCCTCGATGTTCGACAGCGACAGTCCCTCCCAGTGCGACGACATCACCACCACGTCCGCCGTCTTCAGTATCTGCGGCACGTCCGTCCGCAGTCCCAGCAGCTTCACCTGATCACCCAATTGTAAATTGTCAATTATCAATTGTAAACTGGCTCGCCTTGTCCCGTCTCCCACCAGCCACAGTTCATACTTCTCCTTGGGCAGCAGCGCCATGGCGCGTATCAGCGTGTCCTGGTCTTTCTGTTCCCGGAACCCCGCCACCATCACCGCCACGAACCGTTCCGACCGCAAAGTCTCTATCGGCTCCGCCTGGTGTATAGCCGTCACATCCACCCCGTTGTTAATAGTGCAGATATAATCAACGTTAACGCTAACCTTAACATCATTTCTATCATTCCCGTTAACGTTATCGTTATAGTTTTTCGTAGCGTTCCCGTTCCCGTTGACGTTCCCGTTCAAATACCCCCTCAACTTCCGCTCCGCAATCTCCGAGATGCATATCACCTTCTCGTGGCGAGGGTACATCCATTTGTCCAGCAGTCGCAGCAGGCGGTTGCTGCGTTTGCGGTTATTCGTGTTATGCTCCGTCGTCACCAGCCGCTTGCGGCATACGATGTTCGCGATGGCGGCAAACAGCTGTGGCGACGAGTTATGCGTATGTACCACGTCGTAGTGCCGCATGATCCGTGCCAGTTGAAAGATGTAGGCAGGACTGTAGTACGAGTGTCCCAGGCAGTATATTCTGCACTGCGGACACTCCCGTTCCAGGCGTTCCATCAGCGGCGTCTGCTGGCCGTTGAACACCACTACGCCCACCTCATGGCCCAGGGCCACGAACCGTGGCATGAGGTTCACCACCAGCGTCTCTGCCCCACCCGTCTGCAGCGATGTGATGACATGAAGGATTTTCACTTTATTTAATTGTCAATTATCAATTCTCAATTATCAATTATGCACGTCTCTAACATGCATCAAGTACCCAATGGGCATGGTCCAGTTCCACCACCACTTCAGCTTTGGTATGGTCTCTCCCCCTATCGGGGGGAGCTGGAGGGGGGCTAGCCTAAATCGCCAGTAATTGATGGCCGCCTTGACCTTCTTAGCGAAGGGTACGATAGAAGTTTTTACCAATTCCGAATATGTCATCATACTCGCTACCGGGCTCTGCATCCTCACCTTTACAATCGCAGATGTGATGCCATCACTCTGGTATTCAGCCAAATAGATGATACGGTTAAAGAATCGCAACTTGTATTTCGTGGCAATCCTGTTCCATACCAACATCTCTGGACAGAACCGTTCTCCGATAATCTCCGGAAAGGGAAACGCCTTCATGACATCGGTGCGGAAGACTTCCTTCATGTCACCCGTAACTCCCAACTTGAACCTGATGGCCAGTGAGTTGTCGTCAATTACCTCCTGCGGCAGGCCACTACCTATAATCTCACCGTCAGGAGTACCATCCAGGCCACAGACACCAGCAAAAGATGCATCGTCTCTGATGTCATCATATATCTTAGCCACCGTTTCCAAAGCATCATCCGGCAGCCAGTCGTCACTATCGGCAATAAAGAACAGCTCCCCCCGTGCCTCCTTTACTCCCCGGTTAATAGCGCGGTGCTTCCCCCCGTTCTCTTGATAGAAGTAGCGAATTTTAACGTTCCCGTTTTCGTTTTCGTTATCGTTTTCGTTCGATGAAAACAGTGAGGCTGTTTCATCGACACTTCCGTCATCTACGATGACCCATTCGAAGTCGTGGAACGTCTGGCGCTGCAGGCTCTCGTAGAGGCGGGGCAAGAGGTGAGCGCGGTTGTAGGCGGGGGTGAATACGGTGATCATCAATTTGATTTTATCTTTACATTTGAAATAGTTATTTTGATCAAAATCAATTACTTACAATATGGAATAAGCATTTGTATTGTATCCAATTCTTCTTTATTGGAATCGTAATTAAACTTCTGATTTCCTTCAATCAATATTCTATCATGTGACTTGAAATTTTGATTAATCACACTACGTTCTGGTTTGTTACCTTTAAAATCAATATTTGCAAGATCAAGAAGTAAATATGGGATATCATCATTGGAAAAGGGACGGTTAATAGCATTGCTTATTAATTTTAATTTATCAGGATGATTCTTTCTATAGCTATCACTAACCCATATAATAAAGGGGATTTCGTTAATACTTTTTATTCTTTCTCTTGAAAAAATTCCAAAAGTACGTCCATAAACATTTCGACTATCATCATAAAGCTGTTCACCATGATCTGAAAAATAGACGAGGACTGCATCTTCATGAGCAAAAGAGGTTATGACTCTTTTTAATACGGCATCATTATAGAAAGTGCAATTATCATAGCTAGCTATTTGCATGCGTTGTTTTTCATTTAAATCAGGGCGCAGTATGTCAGTATCCTTAAATTTTTCCCATTTTGGTGTTTTGGGGAAATGAGCTTCTGATGGAAGATGTTGTCCTTGCAAATGGATGATATTTAAAGATTTGGGGAAATGAAACAAATTATTCATATATATATCTAAACCATCTCCATCATGTTGAAATATTGAATCATTTCTAAAGTCAAAACATTGTTTATGAATTTTTATAGGATTAATAAAGAAGGAACAATGAAAATCAAACATAAAACTACTTCTTGATCTTGTAGCCTGAAAATCGGCGCACCCGGATTTTTCCGTGGCACACCTCTCCGCCCATCCATAGCCACACATAGAACAGGGAAGACCACTGCACTTATCCAAAGATTTTGCATACTCTGTAGAAGAAGAAAGTCAGACTTGAC
>Ga0310697_10004722_pt1 | contig 13373 bp, 13 predicted proteins | sample 172DNAGHGlowgp2_FD_203883 | JGI IMG/M metagenome (GOLD analysis project Ga0310697, IMG submission 203883) | Sheep rumen microbial communities from Palmerston North, Manawatu-Wanganui, New Zealand - 1728 DNA GHGlow gp2 (v2) (version 2) | ecosystem: Host-associated > Mammals > Digestive system >...
TGCCGGCGGCACCAACATCATCGTTGGCAAGCTGGACCAGCTGATGAACTGGGGTGTGAGCAACTCGCTGTGGCCGCTGTGCTTCGGCACCAGCTGCTGTGCTATCGAGTTCATGTGCCTGGGCGCCGCCCGCTATGACATGGCGCGCTACGGCTTTGAGGTGGCACGCAACAGCCCCCGCCAGGCCGACTACATCATGTGCCAGGGCACCATCAACTACCGCATGGCTCCGGCGTTGAAGCGCCTCTATGAGCAGATGGCCGAGCCCAAGTATGTCATCGCCTGTGGCTCGTGCACCGTCAGCGGTGGCCCGTTCAAGAACAGCTACTGTGTCGTCAAGGGTGTTGACGAGATCATCCCCGTCGACGTCTATCTGCCCGGTTGCCCGCCGCGTCCCGAGGCATTCTTCTATGCCCTGATGCAGCTGCAGCGCAAGATCAAGGTGCAGAAATACTTCGGCGGCGTAAACCGCAAGGAGAAACTCGACGGCCTCAAGTATGTGAAGGAAGAGGCAAAATAAGCTTTTAGCTATTAGCCTTTAGCTGTTAGCTACTAGCGGCTGACAACTAGGGACTAGAAACTAAGGACTAGAAACTAAAAAAATACAATATGGCAGAGATAGATAACAAAATCACTCAGTTGTGCCCCCAGGCCCAGGTGGACGTTACCGGCGAGTTCCCGCTGGTGACCGTGCCCGACGCACAGTGGCATGACCTGGCCCGTGCCCTGAAGACCCAGTTGCACTATGACGTGCTGAGCGCCGTCGTGGGCATGGAGTGGCCCGACGCATTCGGCTGCGTTTACTACCTGACCAACACCAGCACCCACGAGTTGCTGCATGTCAAGGTCACCGCCCCCGACCGCGAGAACCCGATGCTGCACAGCGTCGTGGACTTGTGGCCCGTGGCCAACTTCCAGGAGCGCGAGGTGTATGACTTCTTCGGCATCGTGTTCATCGGTCACCCCGACATGCGCCGCATGTTCCTGCGCAACGACTGGGTGGGTTACCCCCTGCGCAAGGACTACAACCCCGATAGCAACCCCCTGCGCCTCGACGACGAGACCAACGAGGACTACACCTGCCGTTGGGTCGAGGACGAGAACGGCAAGGTCAAGAAGGTCGACGGCAAGGTATTTGAGGACGACGAGTATGTCGTCAACGTCGGCCCGCAGCACCCGTCCACCCACGGTGTGATGCGCTACCGCGCCAGCCTCGATGGCGAGACGGTCAAGAAGATCGACGTCGTCAGCGGCTACATCCACCGCGGTATCGAGAAGATGTGCGAGAGCCTGACCTATCCCCAGATGCTCCTCTACACCGAGCGCATGGACTACATGGCTGCCCACATCAACCGCCACTGCATGTGCATGTGTGTCGAGAAGGCCCTCGGCCTTGAGGTGCCCCGCCGCGCCGAGCTCATCCGCCTGATGATGGACGAGCTGATGCGCCTGTCGTCCCACCTGTTGAGCTACGGTTGCTTGACGATGGACCAGGGTGCCACGACAGCCTTCTTCTACGGTTTCCGCGAGAGGGAGTTGATCTACGATATCTTTGACCGCACCTGCGGCGCCCGCATGTCGATGAGCTACAGCACCATCGGCGGCGTGGTGGCCGACGTGCACGAGGACTTCATCAAGGATGTGCGCCACGCCTGTGACGTCATCGAGAAGAACCTGCACGAGTATCACAAACTCTTCACCGGCAACGTCATCGCCGTGAACCGCATGACCGGCGTGGGCATCCTGAGCAAGGAAGACGCCATCGCCTATGACATCACCGGCCCCTCGGGCCGTGCCAGCGGTTGGCACTGCGACGTGCGCAAGACCAATCCCTACTCGCTGTACAACGAGTTCGACTTCGACGAGATTACCTATGAGAACGGTGACTCGATGGACCGCTACATGGTCCGCATGAAGGAGATGGAGCAGTGCATCAAGATCCTGCGTCAGGCCTGTGATAAGCTCGAGGCCGAGGGCATCCAGGGCGTGTACTGCGCCGAGAAGGTGCCCAAGGTGATGAAACTGCCCGCAGGACACTGGTACCAGCAGGTAGAGGCGAGCCGTGGCGCCTTCGGCGTGTATATCGAGAGTGACGGCAACACCAAGCCCGTGCGCGTCCACTTCCAGTCACCGTGCTTCAACCTGATCGGTGTGGTTGACCTGACGTGCCGCGACAACCTGATTGCCGACTTGATCACCATCACGGCGTCGCTCGACTTTGTCATCCCCGACATCGACCGCTAATCAACGAGTAAATTAAGACAGAACAAAACCACTAAAGAGAGATAAGATATGTTTGACTTCGGAATAGTCACGAAATGGTTGGATGACTGGATGAATGGCTTCATGCCAGGCTGGCTGACCACGACAATCGAGTGTGTGCTGGTGGCCGTGGGCCTGCTGGTAGCTTATTCGCTCATCGCCATGTTCTACATCTTCTACGAGCGCAAGGTCTGCGGTTGGATCCAGTGCCGTCTGGGCCCGATGCGCGTGGGTAAGTGGGGCTTGCTCCAGGTGTTTGCCGACGTGATCAAGATCCTGCAGAAGGAGCTCATCACCCTGTGGAACACCGACAAGTTCCTCTTCAAGCTGGCGCCCTATCTGGTGTTGATCGCCTCGATGCTGACCTTCGCCTGCCTGCCGTGGGGCAAGGGCCTGCAGATCATCGACATGAACATCGGCGTGTTCTTTATCGTCGCCGTGTCATCGATCGGTGTGCTGGGCATCCTGCTCGCCGGCTGGGCCAGTAACAGCAAGTATACCCTTATCGGCGCGATGCGTAGTGGTGCCCAGATGGTCAGCTACGAGCTGAGTTGCGGCATCTCGATCCTGACGGTCGTGTGCCTGGCAGGCACAATGTCCATCTCGGGTATCGTCGAGGCTCAGGCCGACGGCTGGTTCCTCTTCAAGGGTCACCTGCCCGCCATCCTCGCGTTCATTATCTATATGATCGCCGCCAATGCCGAAAACAACCGTGGCCCGTTCGACCTCCCCGAGGCCGAGCATGAGCTGACCGCCGGTTACCATACCGAGTATTCGGGTATCCACTTCGGCTTCTTCTACCTCGCCGAGTACCTGAACCTGTTCATTGTGTCGGGCATCGCCACGCTGCTCTTCCTGGGCGGCTGGATGCCGTTGCACATCCCCGGTTGGGAAGGCTTCAACACCATCATGGACTACATCCCCAGCGTGGTGTGGTTCCTGGGTAAGGCATTCTTCATCACCTTTATCTTCTTCTGGATCCGCTGGTCCTTCCCCCGCGTGCGCATCGACCAGATGCTCGCGCTGGAATGGCGCTACCTGATGCCCATCGGCCTGGTCAACCTGGTCGTGATGGCGATTATCGTGACCCAGGGTTGGTACTTCGGTGCTTGATCATGAATCAATCAAACAATAACACAATATAAAGTCAATCATCGTATTATGGCTGAAAATTTCGGAAAAATAACCCAAGTTATCGGGCCTGTTGTCGATATCGCGTTTGAGGGAGAAGGCACTACGCGTCCCCCTATCTACACCGCTTTGTCGGTAGAGCGTCCAGATGGCAGCGAACTCATTCTTGAGGTTGAGCAGCACGTCGGCGAGAACACCGTGCGCTGCGTCGCCATGGACAGTACCGACGGCCTCAAGCGAGGTGCCCGCGTGTTGTCCAAGGGCCGTCCCATCTCGGTTCCCACGGGTGAGCAGATCAAGGGCCGCCTGTTGAACGTGATCGGTCAGAGCATCGACCACCTGCAGCCCTTGCAGGAAGGTGCCCGCCGTTCTATCCATCAGCCGGCTCCCCCCTTCAGCGACCTGTCGATCACACAGGAGATTCTCTATACCGGTATCAAGGTCATCGACCTGATCGAGCCCTTCAGCAAGGGTGGTAAAATCGGTCTGTTCGGCGGTGCCGGTGTGGGCAAGACGGTGCTCATCATGGAGCTCATCCACAACATCGCCCACGGCCACAACGGCTTCTCGGTGTTCACCGGCGTCGGTGAGCGCACCCGTGAGGGTAACGACCTGCTGCGCGAGATGATCGAGAGCGGCGTTATCAACTACGGCGAGAAGTTCCGTGAGGGCATGGAAAAGGGCGAGTGGAACCTCAAGGACGTGGACATGAAGGCCGTGGCCAGCAGTCAGGCCACCCTCGTGTTCGGCCAGATGAACGAGCCTCCCGGTGCCCGCCTGCGCGTGGCCCTGTCCGGCCTGACCGTGGCCGAGCAGTTCCGCGACCAGGACGGCGGCGGCAAGGACATCCTGCTGTTCATGGACAACATCTTCCGTTTCACCCAGGCCGGTAGTGAGGTATCGGCGCTGCTGGGCCGTATGCCCTCGGCCGTGGGTTACCAGCCGACGCTGGCCAGTGAGATGGGTAAGCTGCAGGAGCGCATTACCTCGACCAAGACGGGTAGTATCACCTCGGTACAGGCCGTGTATGTGCCGGCCGACGACTTGACCGACCCCGCTCCCGCAACGACGTTCAACTTCCTGGATGCTACCTGCGTGTTGAGTCGCAAGATCGCCGAGCTGGGTATCTATCCCGCTGTGGATCCCCTGGCATCGACCTCGCGCATCATGGACCCGAACATCATCGGCCAGGAACACTATGACGTGGCACAACGCGTCATCCACCTGCTGCAGAAGTACAACGAGCTGCAGGACATCATCGCCATCCTGGGTGTCGAGGAGCTGAGCGACGAGGACAAGCTGGTCGTTTCGCGCGCCCGCCGTGCCCAGCGCTTCCTGTCGCAGCCCTTCTTCGTGGCCGAGCAGTTCACCGGTCTGCCCGGTGTGATGGTACCGCTTGCCGAGACCATCCGCGGCTTCAAGATGATTCTCGACGGCGAGGTGGACGACCTGCCCGAACAGGCCTTCCTGAGCGTCGGCACCATCGACGAGGCCATCGCCAAGGGCAAGAAGCTGCTCGAGCAGAGCTAATCACCACTGTATTGTTCTATACATTATTATATTTTATAAAATGACACTCAAAATCATATCGGCTGAAATGATCGAGTTTGAAGGCACTGTTGACTCCGTGACCCTGCCAGGCGTCATGGGCCAGTTCCAGGTGCTGAATAACCATGCCGCCCTCATCGCCGCCCTGCAGGCCGGCAAGATGAGCTACGTGGCCGATGGCAACACCGTGGAGCGAGACATCCACGGCGGCGTGGCCGATGTCAAGGATAATGTGGTGTCGGTGTGCTTGTATTGACAGTAATATGAAAAGCAAGATCATAATCGCTATCGTCGCGCTCGTGATTGTCGCGCTGATGGGGTGGGGCTACTACAGCACTGCCCAGCACCGCGCCCACGGACACACCAGCGAGCTCAACCCCAAGGAGACCATCTTTGAGCACCTGGGGGACGCCTATGGCTGGGAAGTGCCGTTCAATCACACGCAGCGCATCCCCTTGCCTATCATCGTCTGGGGACAGGACGGGCTGCACTGCTTCATGAGCAACCGCATCACCGACGGCGAGACCTATGACGGTTTCAAGATCTCGACCAGCGAGGAGCATCATGGCAAGGTGGTCCAGGTCATGGACGACGGCACCGAGGTGCGTCCCTGGGACTTCTCGATCACCAAGAACGTGGCTGGCATCATCATCGCGGCATTGCTCGTGATATGGATGGTGATGGCCCTCAAGCGCTGGTATGTCCGCAACGGCATGAAGGCGCCCCGAGGGACCAAGGGCTTCCTGGAACTGGTGGTGGACTTCGTCTATGGCGACACCATCCGTCCCATCCTGGGCAAGCATGCGCCCAAGTATGCCCCCTACCTGCTGACCGCCTTCTTCTTCATCTTGACGATGAACCTGTTGGGCCTGATCGTCATCTTCCCCGGTGGTGCCAACCTGACGGGCAACATCGCCGTGACGCTGGTACTCGCCCTGTTGACGTTCCTGATCACGACCTTCAGCGGTACCAAGGAGTACTGGAAGGAAATCTTCTGGCCCGAGGTGCCCATGGCGCTCAAGTGTCCCGTCCCGATGATGCAGTTGATCGAGGTGCTGGGTATGTTCACCAAGCCGCTGGCCCTGATGGTCCGACTGTTCGCCAACATGATGAGCGGCCACATGGTGGTCCTTGTCCTCGTGTTGCTCATCTTCATCTTCACTAACCTGTTCGGTGTGGGCGTGGGCATCGGCACGAGTATCTTCTCGGTGGCATTTACCCTGTTCATGCTCCTGCTGGACGTGCTGGTGAGCTTCATCCAGGCCTATGTGTTCACGATCCTGAGCACCATCTTCATCTCGATGGCGCTTGTTGAGCCCCATGAGCACAAGGCTGCCGAATAAATTGACAATCAAGAAATTAAAAAAATAACAAAATATTAATCATTAAAATTTTAAGACTATGTTAGGAATGATTTTATTAGAGGCTATGGCCAACCTTGGCGCAGCTATTGGCGCAGGTATTGCAGCAATCGCAGCAGGTATCGGTATTGGTAGAATCGGTGGCAGTGCCATGGAGGCTATCGCACGCCAGCCCGAGTCCACGGGTGACATCCGCAGCAACATGATTGTTATCGCTGCTCTGATCGAGGGTGTTGCTTTCCTGGCCCTCATCGTTTGCGTGCTCGCTATTATCATGTAATTATCCTGGGTTCAGATGGAACTTTTCACTCCTGAATTTGGCCTGGTGTTCTGGATGTTTGTGGCATTCTTGTGCCTGTACTTCATCCTTGCCAAGTGGGCATGGCCCTTCATCATCAAGAGCATGGAGGAACGCGCCGACAAGATTGACAAGGGTGTGGCCTACTATCAAGAAGCCGAAGCACGCCTGAACAACGCCAACGCCGAAGCGGACAGGATCATCGCCGAGGCCCGCGAGAAGCACAACGAGATGCTCCGCGAGACCGAGAAGTCACGCAACGAGCTCGTCGAGAGGGCACGGGGTGAGGCTGCCGCCGAGGCGCAGAAGGTGACCGAGGCCGCTCAAGTTTCCATTGAACAGGCGCGCAAGGAGTCGGAAAAGCAGTTGCGTCTCGAGATGGGCGAGCTCGCCCTGCAGATTGCCGAGAAGGTGATCCGCCGCAACATTGCCGACGACGACGCCCAGCGTGCGCTTGTTGACCAATATCTGAGTGAGGTTGAGACTAAAAACTAACGCGCTATGAGTGACGGACTGATTCCACGCCGTTATGCCAAGGCATTGTACAAGTTCGCTGTCGAGAACGGCGACTCGGCCGAAATCTATGAACTGTTGAAATCCATCAGTTTTCGACATGCCGCCATCGACCAGCTCAAGCGTGCCATGCTCAACCCCAACGTCCCCGACGAGGAGAAGGGAGCCCTGATGCTCAAGCTCGTGGGCGGCACGCCCGGCAGCTCGCTGGACAAGTTCCTGCTGCTGTGCATGCGTAATAACCGCTCCGAGTATCTACAGAAGATCACCCTTGCCTATGTCGATCTCTACCGCGAGGACCATGAGATTGCCCATGTGGTCATTACCACGGCAGTTCCCATGCCCGATGCCGAGGTGGACTCCATCATCGCCATCGTGAAGAAGCGCCTCGGCGCCAAGACACTGGAAATCGAGAAGAAGATTGACCCCGAGCTGATCGGCGGTTTCACCGTTGACATCAACGGGCTGGTGCTTGACGCGTCGGTCAAGAGAGAACTGAACGAATTGCGATTACAACTGCAAAAGAAATAAGACTTAGAGAGATTTTTTCAAGATGATTAATCCCAGTGAACAATCAGATATACTGAAACAACAGCTCGTCGAAGACATCGCCAAGCGACAGGTCGCCTTTGAGGAAGAAGGCACCGTCCTGGAGGTCGGCGACGGCGTGGCTCATGCCTATGGCCTGCACAATGTCGAGGCCAACGAGCTCGTGCAGTTCGAGAACGGCGTGACCGGTGTCGCTATGAACCTGGAGGAGAGCGATGTGGGTATCATCCTGCTCGACGAGGTGGACACCGTGACCGAGAACATGAAGGTGCGCCGCACGGGCGAGATCGCCTCGATCGAGGTCGGCGAGGGCCTGCTGGGTCGCGTGATCAACGTGCTCGCCAAGCCCATCGACGGCAAGGGACCCATCGAGGGTGACAGGCTGCGCCTGCCCCTGGAGCGCAAGGCGCCCGGTGTCATCTTCCGCCAGCCGGTGAACCAGCCGTTGCAGACGGGCCTCAAGGCCATCGACTCGATGATTCCCATCGGCCGTGGCCAGCGTGAGCTCATCATCGGTGACCGCCAGATCGGCAAGACCGCCATCGCGGTGGATACCATCATCAACCAGCGTGCTGGCTATGATGCCGGCAAGCCGGTATATTGCATCTATGTCGCCATCGGTCAGAAGGCCTCGACGGTCGCTGCCCTGGTGAACAAGCTCGAGGCGAGCGGCGCACTGCCTTACACCATCGTGGTGGCTGCCAACGCTGCCGACTCGGCATCGATGCGCTACTACGCCCCCTTTGCGGGAGCCGCCATCGGCGAGTACTTCCGTGACACCGGCCGTGACGCCCTGGTGATCTATGACGACCTGTCCAAGCATGCTGTCGCCTATCGTGAGATTTCGCTGATCCTCAAGCGCCCCTCGGGCCGTGAGGCTTATCCCGGCGATATCTTCTACCTGCACAGCCGTCTGCTGGAGCGTGCCGCCAAGATCAACGAGAACCAGGCCGTTGCCAGCGTGATGAACGATCTGCCCGCGCCTCTCAAGCCCATCGTCAAGGGTGGTGGCTCGTTGACGGCATTGCCCATCATCGAGACCCAGGCGGGCGACGTGAGCGCCTATATCCCCACCAACGTGATCTCGATCACCGACGGTCAGATCTACCTCGAGTCGGCCCTGTTCAACTCGGGTATCCGTCCTGCCGTCAACGTGGGTATCTCGGTATCGCGTGTCGGCGGTAACGCCCAGATCAAGTGTATGAAGAAGGTGGCAGGTACTCTCAAGATCGCCCAGGCACAGTATCGTGAGCTCGAGGCCTTCACCAAGTTCGGTGGCGACATTGACCCCGTTACTGCACGCACCATCGACACGGGCCGCAAGAACGAGCGCCTGCTCGTGCAGCCCCAGTACACACCCATGCTGGTCGAGGAACAGGTCGCTGTCATCTATTGCGGTGTGAACGGTCTGTTGCGCGACGTGCCCCTGGACAAGGTCGCCGAGTTTGAGAAGCTGTTTATTGACCACCTGCGCGGCAAGCACCAGAAGGACGTCCTCGAGGTGCTGCGTAGCGGCAAGATCGACGACGACGTCATGGCCAAGCTCAAGGTTGCCGCCGCCGAGGTTACTGCCCGATACACTGCCGCCAGTTAACACTTCCAGCAATCATTAAGTTAGCAAGATGTCAACACTTAGAGAACTCAAGACGCGCATTGGTTCGGTAGCCTCCACGCAGAAGACGACGAGTGCTATGAAGATGATCTCCTCGTCCAAGATGCGCAAGGCCACCGGCCAGCTCCAGCGACTGTCGCCTTACCGTCACATGGTGCAGCACGTCATCAGCCACCTGCTGGTGACCGACCAGCAGTTTGACTCGCCGCTCATTGCCGACCGCGATGTGCAGCGCGTGGCGCTGGTGGTGTTCGGCAGCGATGACGGCCTGTGTGGTGGCTTCAACGTCAACATCTTCAAGCAGTTGCTCACTACCATCCAGGCAGTGCGCAACGAGTACGGCAGTCAGGTGGGTATCACCGTCGTGCCCGTGGGCAAGAAGATGACCAAGGCGGTCGAGAAGATCACCGGCAAGGGCAAGGACGTCCAGATGGAGAAGGTGGCCCTCAACACCCGCAGTGGCAGCGAGGACCTGTATGCCTTCACCGACCTGATGAAGACCCGTTTCCTGGAACATACCTATGACCGCGTGGAGATGCTGTACATGCACTTCATCTCGACCGGCAAGCAGGTCTTCACCCGCGAGCAGCTACTGCCCGTGAGCTACCAGGGTCTGGCCGACAATGTCGACCCGCGTGCCGCCAACAGCCCCTGCCTGTTCGAGCCCGACGCCAACACCATCTTCAACACCGTGCTGCCCCTGCACATCAAGTCGATGCTCCAGGATGTATTCATCCAGAGCACGGCGAGCGAGCAGAGCGCACGCGTGATGGCGATGCAGGCAGCCAGTGACAATGCCAAGGAGCTGCTCGACGAATTGCAGCTGGAGTATAACAAACTGCGTCAGCAGGGCATCACCACCGAGCTGCTCGATATCCTGGGCGGCCAGGTGGAACGCTAATGCGATAATGTAAAAACAAGAAAAAACTTAGAAATATGAGCATCAAGGAGTATTTCGTCTCAATCTTTAAAGGCTTCCACAGCCTTCTTAAGGGCATGGCGGTCACCGGCAAGGAGCTGGTGACCCCCAAGGTGACCGAGCAGTATCCCGAGAACCGCGCCGAGCTGCATATCCCGGAGCGTTTCCGTGCGACACTCGAGTTCATCTATGATGACAATGGTGGTCACAAGTGCATCGCCTGCGGCAGCTGCGAGCGCAATTGTCCCAACCAGACCATCACCATCACCAAGCACATGGCCGAGTTGCCAGACGGTAAGAAAAAAATGAAACTGGACACCTACATGTACGATCTGGGTAGCTGTACCTTCTGCGGCCTGTGTGTCCAGGTGTGCCCCACCCATGCCATCCGCTTCAGCAACGACTTTGAGCAGGCGGTGTTCACACGCGAGAAACTCGTCAAGCAGCTCAATTACCTGCCCGAGAAGGACGAAGCTCCCGCTCCCGCACCTGCTGCCAAGCCCGCAGCGCCTGCTGCCGGTAAACCTGCTGCTGCCGAGAATAAACAAGAACCTAAAGAAAACAAGGAATAATGGAATCATTAGGTAACATCATTTTGTATTTTATCGTTGCCATCGCCATCATCGCCTTCTCGGTGTTGACGGTCACCACGCGCAAGATCCTGCGCTCGGCAACCTATCTGCTGTTTGTGCTCTTTGCAACAGCTATCATCTATTTCCAGATGGACTACCAGTTCCTGGGAGCCGTTCAGATCGCTGTCTATGCCGGCGGTATCCTCGTGCTGTTCGTGTTTGCCATCATGCTCACGCATCAGCCCGGTAAGGATGCTGACGTGCTGGCGTGTCACCGCCGCTGGCTGGGATTGTCGGCTGCGCTTGGCGGTGTCGCCCTGTGCGGCTACGGCCTGTTCAGCTATGCCGGCTTTGCCGGACGCCTGCTCTCGAGCGACCTGGACGTCACGATGGAGAGAATCGGCCAGTTCTTGTTGAGTACCGACAAGTTCGGCTATCTGTTGCCTTTTGAGGCCATCAGTGTGTTGTTATTGGCTTGTATCATCGGAGGTGTGGTTATTGCCCGTCGCCGCTAAACATTCATGACGATTATGGATTTGACATTATTTATGTATCTCATCCCCAGCCTCATCATGTTTGGCTGCGGTGTCTATGGTTTCATTACACGCAAGAACATGATTGCGATCATGATCTCCCTGGAGTTGATGCTCAACTCGGTGGATATCAACTTTGTAGTGTTTAACCGTTACCTGTTCCCCGGTCAGATGGACGGCATGTTCTTCTCGCTGTTCGCAATCGCTATCGCGGCTGCCGAGACGGCGCTTGCCCTGGCCATCATCATCAATGTGTTCCGCATTGCCAAGAACGTGGACATCAACCAGATCACTAAACTGAAATTCTAACGATTATGCCATTAAGTTTAGCAATAGTAGTTGTAGCATTACCCCTGTTCATGTTCCTGTTCCTGGGACTCGTCGGGGTGAAAATGGGTAGAAAAATTACCGGCGTGATTGGCGTGCTGGCGATGCTCGTCGATACCGTTCTTGCCTATGGCGTGGCATTGACCTACTTCTTCGGTAGCGGCCAGGGCCAGATGCTGGACGGTGTTCGTCAGGCTGTCGTTGTTGCCAATCCTGCCTGGTTGTCGTTTACCGACACGCTGGTGGTGCGCATGGGCGTCCTGGTGGACCCCATCGCTGCGATGATGCTCGTGGTCATCACCACGGTATCGTTGATGGTGCACCTCTACAGCCTCGGGTACATGAGTGACCATGACGGTAACGCCGAGAAGGGTTTCCAGCGTTACTACGCCTTCCTGGCGCTGTTCACGTTCTCGATGCTGGGTCTGGTGGTTGCCACCAACATTTTCCAGATTTTCATCTTCTTTGAGATGGTGGGTCTGTCGTCCTACCTGCTCATCGGTTTCTATTACTCGACGCCTGCCGCCAACCATGCCAACAAGAAGGCCTTCATCGTCACCCGTCTGGCTGACCTGTTCTTCCTGTTGGGTATCATGATCCTGAGCTTCTATACCGACACGTTCGACTTCGACAAGCTGGTCTTCGGTCCCACGATGTCGGGTAGCCTGGAGACGGCCCAGAGCGCCATCAGCACCGTTGGAGGCGCCACCTTCATGGGTTGCTCGGTTGTCGCTTGGGCGTTGACCTTCATCTTCATCGGCGGTGCCGGTAAGAGTGCGATGTATCCGTTGCACATCTGGCTGCCCGATGCTATGGAGGGTCCCACTCCCGTGTCGGCGTTGATCCATGCTGCTACGATGGTTGTCGCCGGTGTATTCCTGGTGGCTAGGTTGTTCCCGCTGTATGTCCTCGTGCAGGGTGCGATGAACGTCATCCTGGTGGTCGGTGCCTTCACGGCCTTCTATGCCGCCGCGATTGCCTGCACCCAGAGCGACATCAAGCGTGCGCTGGCCTTCTCGACCATCTCGCAGATCGCCTTCATGATGACCTCGCTGGCAGTGAGCTCGACCGAGAACACGCTCATCGAGATCCACCACGGCTACGGCCTGGGTTACATGGCGTCGATGTTCCACCTGTTCACCCACGCTATGTTCAAGGCGTTGCTCTTCCTGTGCGCCGGTGCTATCATCCATGCCGTCCACAGCAATGAGAACGACAAGATGCACGGCCTGCACAAGTTCATGCCCATCACGAGCATCTGCTTCCTTATCGGTTGCTTGGCGATTGCAGGTATTCCTCCGTTCGCCGGCTTCTTCAGTAAGGACGAGATCCTCGTCGCTGCCTATCACCGCGGCCTCGGTTGGGGTCTGTGGATGTCGATGGTAGCTTGCATGACCGCCTTCTACATGTTCCGCATCTACTACCTCATCTTCTTCTGGAAGAAACATGAGGTTCATGATCCTCACCACGCTCCCAAGGACCAGCCCTGGACGATGACGCTGCCGCTGATTATCCTGGCTGCCATCTCGTGTGTTGCCGGCTTCGTGCCCTTCCACGACCTGGTGACCTGGGACGGCAAGGCGCTGGAGACGTCCATCGACTGGACCGTTGCTGGCTCGAGTGTCGGTGTTGCCCTGCTGGGTATTGCCCTCGCTACCATCATGTACCGCAAGGAGAACCCGCTGCCCGAGCGCATGGCCAACGCGATGCGCGGCCTGTGGACAGCGAGCTACAAGCGCTTCTACATG
>Ga0310697_10004723_pt1 | contig 13372 bp, 9 predicted proteins | sample 172DNAGHGlowgp2_FD_203883 | JGI IMG/M metagenome (GOLD analysis project Ga0310697, IMG submission 203883) | Sheep rumen microbial communities from Palmerston North, Manawatu-Wanganui, New Zealand - 1728 DNA GHGlow gp2 (v2) (version 2) | ecosystem: Host-associated > Mammals > Digestive system >...
AGAACGGGGGGAAATTGTAGTGCAGCAGGAAGCGCTGATAGCTCTTGTCGAGCACGTCGTCGACGAGCTTCTCGTCCAGCTTGGTACCCAGCGTCACTGTCGTCAGCGACTGCGTCTCACCACGGGTGAAGATAGAACTTCCGTGAGGCATGGGCAGCGGAGAAACCTCGCACCAAATGGGGCGGATGTCGGTTGTCTTACGACCATCGAGACGAATACCCTCGTCGAGGATGCAACGGCGCATGGCGTCGCGCTCTACATCGTGGTAGTAACGATCCATCATAGCCTCGTAATCCTCCTTGGAGATTTCTGAATCCTCAGGAACCTCAGCCAGGAACTTCTCCTTGAAGTCCTCAAGGATCTTCTCGAAGGCCTCAGCACGGGCATGCTTCTCGAGAGCCTGCTTCGTGATGTCGTAGGCGGGCTGATAGAGCTCCTTGTTCATACGCTCGCGCAGAGCCTCGTCGTTAATCTCGTGGTCGTATTCGCGCTTCACGTCAACACCCAGTTCCTTAGACAGTTCAACCTGGAGCTCGCACATAGGCTTGATGGCATCCATAGCAGCCTTGAGGGCACCGAGCAGGTCCTGCTCTGAGACTTCCTTCATCTCGCCTTCCACCATCATGATGTTCTCGGCAGAGGCACCGACCATGATATCCATGTCGGCCTCCTTCATCTGCTCGAAGGTAGGATCGATCACGTACTCGCCATTGATGCGGGCTACGCGAACCTCAGAGATGGGGCACTCGAAGGGGATATCTGAACATGCCAACGCGGCCGATGCAGCAAAACCTGCCAAAGCATCGGGCTGGTCAACACCATCGGCGCTGAGCAGCATTACGTTGACAAAAACTTCTGCGTGATAGTTGGAGGGGAACAGGGGACGGAGCACACGGTCGACCAGACGGCTGGTCAGAATCTCGTTGTCCGAGGCTTTACCCTCGCGCTTGGTGAAACCACCGGGAAAACGTCCTGCGGCGGCATACTGCTCTCTGTAGTCTACCTGCAGAGGCATGAAATCTGTTCCGGGAACTGCATCTTTTGCGGCACAAACAGTAGCCAGCAGTACGGTATTGTTCATGCGGAGCATGACGCTGCCGTCGGCCTGCTTTGCCACTTTCCCGGTCTCAATTGTGATGGTTCTTCCATCGGGCAATTGAATGGTCTTTGTAATTACGTTCATCTTGTTTTATAAAACATCTAAATATAAAAAAACGCGCACCTTTGCGCAAAATCGGCCACAAAGGTACACATTATTATATAAAGAAACGAATTTTTGCTACAATATTATTGTTTTTTATGAAATCAGAGCACCAGTAGCTGCAGTTTGTCGGGAGTAAAGAACTGTTGCGCTACATCCTGAATTTGCGAAGACGTGATGGCATCGATGCGTTGCAACAGTTCGGCGATGCTGCGTTCGTGACCATAATGAAGGAAGTGCTTAGCGAAGTCGAGCGCAAACTGTTCGCGATTGTCGCAGGCGATGGCCAACTGGCCTTTCAACTGACGTTTAGCGGCCTGCAGCTGACGATCGGAGAGCGGATGCTGAAGGAGTCGGTCGAGTTCGCGATGTACCAATCGCAGACAACGTTTCACGTCATGATGGTCGCACCCGAAATAGACGCTCCAGCAACCCGTATCGCTGTAGCTGACCTGTGAACTCTCGACGGTATAAACCAGTCCGTGACGTTCGCGCAACGAGAGATTCAGGCGTGCATTCATACCTGGTCCACCCAAGATGTTGTTGAGCAAAAAGAGCGGCATGCGTCGCGGATCGTCGTAGCTAAAAGTCCTGACGCCCAACATGACATGTGCCTGGTGGTGGGAACTTTCAGTGGCAAGTGGTGAGGGGTGAGAGGTGAGAGAAATGTCTTGTGGTTGGGGGGCATAGCTAGAGTAATCTCTCGCCTCAAATTTCTCACATCTCACCTCCAAATTTTTCACCAATCGTGAAAAATCGATGTCACCATAGACGAAGAAGATAGCATTGTCAGGACGGTAATAACGTTGGGTGAAACGGCGGGCATCGAACGAAGTGAATTGCTGTACCTGCTGACGGGTACCCAGAATGTTGTGGCCCAGCGGATGACCTCGGAATATGAGGTTTTCGAACTCGTCGTAAATCAGTTCTGCCGGAGAGTCGTTGTAGCTCTCGATTTCATCACAGATGACGTCGATTTCGCGCTCTATTTCGTGTTGGGGATATTCGCTGCAGAAGACGATGTCGCACAACAGGTCGACAGCCCGTGAGAAGTGTTCGCGCTGGATGGCAGCATAAAACACGGTGTCTTCCTTGTTGGTAAAGGCGTTGAGGTCGCCACCGACACTCTCCAGAGCGTTCAGAATCTGCAGGGCAGAACGCCGACGGGTGCCTTTGAAGGTAGTATGTTCGCAGAAGTGTGCCAAGCCCTCCTCGCCAGATGCCTCGTGGCGTGCTCCAGCGTTGATGCCTATGCCGCAATAGACGACCGGCGAGACCGATGGCAGATGGATGACACGAAGGCCATTTGCAAGCGTTGTAACATTATATTTCGTCATTTCGGGTGCAAAGGTACAAAAAAATGAGAAATGAGAAATGAGAAATGAGAAATTATTCGTACCTTTGTAGCCAAAATATATAGTTATGCGAAAAATAATAGGAATCGGCGAGACTGTGCTCGACATCATCTTCCGCAACGACCAGCCCATTCAGGCTTTGCCCGGCGGGTCGACGTTCAATGCCATCATCTCGCTCAGCAGGTCAGGCGTCAACACCAGTTTCATCAGTGAGACGGGTAACGACCGTGTAGGACGGATGATTATCCAGTTTTTGAAGGACAATGGTTGCGAGGCCGACAGTGTCAGCGTCTATCCCGACTCGAAGTCGCCCTTGTCGCTAGCGTTTCTGAACGACCAAAACGATGCGGAATACATCTTCTACAAGGACCATCCCCACGACAGGCTGGACTTTACGTTACCCGAAATCAACGAGGACGACATCGTGCTTTTCGGCTCGTATTATGCCGTCAATCCCGTTATCCGTCCCCAGGTGAAGGCTTTCCTCGACTATGCCCACGAACGAGGCGCCATCCTGTATTACGACGTTAATTTCCGTGCATCACACCAGTATGAAGTGATGAAACTCACCCCCAACCTGCTGGAGAATTTCGAGCTGGCAGACATCGTGCGCGGTTCGGCAGAAGATTTCGAGGTGCTCTTCAAGAAGAACGATGCTGAGCAGGTGTACCGTTCGCAGATTATGTTCTACACGAAGAAATTCATCTATACCAATGCGTCAGCACCTATCCAACTGTTTGCCGACAACGGACTGAAGAAGCAATATCCCATCGACAAGATGGATACTGTTAGTACCATTGGGGCTGGCGATAATTTCAATGCCGGATTCCTTTATGGCATGCTGACAAACGGCATTACGCGCAGTCAACTGACAGAAGGACTGAGCGAGGAACAGTGGGACAGCATCGTAGAACAGGGCAAGAAGTTCTCTGCCGAGGTCTGTCGCAGCCTCTACAATTACGTATCACCCGAATTCGGAACAGCCCGAAAGGAAGAATTGAAACAATCCATTAATCAAGAATAAAAACTATGCAAAAGATTACTGAAAACATTTATTACGTCGGCGTCAACGACAGAAACAAGTCGTTGTTCGAGGGTCTGTGGCCCCTGCCGAATGGCGTCAGCTACAACTCCTACCTCATCGACGACGAGAAAGTGTGTCTGATTGATACCGTTGAGGTTGACTTCTTCACACAGTACATTGAACACATCCACGAGGTCATTGGTGACCGCAAGGTGGACTATCTGGTCATTAACCACATGGAGCCGGATCACAGCGGAAGCATCGCACTCATCAAGAAGTTCTACCCCGAGATTCAGATTGTGGGCAACAAGAAGACCTTCCAGATGATGGAGGGCTTCTATGGCATCACAGAAGGTACACTGGAAGTAAAAAACGGCGATTCCATCGAGCTTGGGAAGCAGACGTTGAACTTTGTGCTGACCCCTATGGTGCACTGGCCTGAAACGATGGTAACGCTTGCCGTTTCGACCGAATCGCAACGCACCGTACTATTCAGTGGAGATGCCTTTGGCTGCTTCGGAGCCCTGAATGGTGGTGTGATTGACGAACAGATCAACTGCGACACCTTCTGGTTGGAAATGGTTCGTTACTATTCGAACATCGTGGGCAAGTACGGCACACCTGTACAGAACGCCCTGAAGAAGTTGGCCGATGTAAAGCTGGACTACATCTGTGCTACGCATGGTCCCGTCTGGCACAAATATATTGACAAGGTGGTTGGCGAATACGACCGTATGTCGAAATACGAAACCGAGCCAGGACTAGTCATATGCTATGGTACGATGTATGGCAATACAGAACGTGCTGCAGAAGTTATAGCCCGTGCTGCCTCAGAGGCTGGTGTAAAGAATATCGTGATGTACAACGTGTCGAAGACCCACCATTCGTATATCATCCGCGACGTGTTCCGCTATCGTGGTCTCATCGTAGGTGCTCCTACGTATAATACGGCGCTGTATCACGAGATGGACGTGCTGCTCTCGGAGTTGGCAGGCAAGGACATCAAGAACCACCTGTTGGGTTGGTTTGGCTCTTTCGGGTGGGCATCGAAGGCTGTTGCCGAGATTCAGAAGTGGAACGACGAGCATCTGCACTACGAAGCAGTCGGTGAACCCGTAGAAATCAAACAGAGCCTCACCGCTGAGACAAAAGCAGCATGCGAGGCTCTGGGACGTGCGATGGCCGATCGACTAAAGGAGTGTTAACGCCTTTGTCAGCACATCGTTAGTTTCGCCCATGATAGAGTAATATTCGTTCATGCCCCACAGGTCGCGGGCAATGAGCGCTTTCAACTGAAGACGCAGATAAGGCAGGGTGCTTAGGCGCTCTGCCTCGTCTTTTGGCTGGATATTCTTTTTCTCAGCGTCAGCCATGATGCCGTCAATGAGGCTCTGCGGAACGTCGAAGCGCTGACGGTAGGCCTCAAAGGTCTTGTACTCCTGCTGCAACGACTTCCTATGCTGATCAACGTAGTGCAAGTTGGCATCGATGACGACAGATTTAGCGGCGAGTTCCCGATGGAATCGCGTATATTTGGTGGTGTCGAGGGGTACAAACTCATCGGGCATGATGCCTCCTCCACCATAGACGATGCGATGTTCCTTGAGCGTATAGAACTTCAGTGAGTCGGCAAAATGGACACTGTCCGCACTCATCAGCTCGCCACTCTTCAGACGATGGAGCATATCCTCGGAATAGTCCTTCTTGTTACCTTTCTCATAGGGTTTCTGGATACAGCGGCCCGAGGGTGTATAGTAGTGGGCAACGGTGAGACGGACCATAGAACCGTCGGGCAGTTCGATGGGTCGCTGGACGAGTCCCTTACCAAAGGTGCGACGTCCAACAACGATACCCCGATCGTGGTCTTGAATGGCACCAGAGACAATCTCTGCCGCAGAGGCCGTATAGCTGTCGACAAGCACGATGACCTTACCCTTAGTGAAGAGTCCCCCACCCTTGGCCTTATATTCCGTACGCTGAATGCGTCGTCCGCTGGTATATACGATGAGGTCGTTTTCCTGAAGGAATTCCTCTGCAATCTGTACGGCAGCATGAAGATAGCCTCCCCCATTCTCCTGCAGGTCGAGGATGAGCGACTGCATGCCTTGCTTCTGCAATGTCTTCATGCTCTCGCAAAACTCGTCGTGTGTGGTAGCACCAAAGCTACCAATACGGATGTAGCCCACCTTGGGGCGAACCATATAGGTGGCATCGATGGTGTGAACAGGAATCTTGTCGCGAATGACCTTGAATGTCAGCTTATCCTCTATGCCCCGACGGACAATGCCCAATACCGCCAACGTTCCTTTGGGACCCCGCAGACGCTTCATAATCTCCTCTTTCGACATCTTGACACCCGCAATGGCCGTATCGTTGACACTGACAATGCGGTCACCAGCCAAGATGCCTACCCGCTCGGAAGGTCCGTTGGAAACGGTCTGAATGACGAGCAACGTGTCCTCCACCATATTGAATTGTACACCGATACCCTCGAAATTGCCTTGTAGCGACTCGTTGGTTTCCTTCACTTCCTTCGCTGTCAGATAGCTGGAGTGAGGATCCAGCTTCTCCAACATGCCACGAATGCCATCCTCGACGAGTTTGTCTTCGTTGACGGAGTCGACATAGAGATTGGTCACAGCCATCTCTGCAATCTGCAACTTTCGCAAGGGAGAATCCTCGCCCATACGGATTGTCATCTGGGCAGAGGCATAACATATTTGCAGCGACAAAATCGCTGCACACACTAATCTAATCGTCTTATTCATAATCTTCTTCGGGGCGGTCTTCCTCAATGACAAGGTTGTCGATGATGAAGTTCTGACGCTCCATCGTGTTTTTACCCATGTAGTATTCCAACAGCTTCTGCACTTGGTCGTTTTTCTGAAGGGTTACCTGTTCCAGTCGCATATCAGGTCCGATAAAGCCCGCAAATTCCTCGGGCGATATTTCGCCAAGACCTTTGAATCGGGTAATTTCGGGGTCAGGTCCCAAATCCTGAATGGCTTTCACACGTTCCTCTTCGCTATAGCAGTAACGCACAACGAAGTCACCCTTCTTACCATCTTCGCGCATCTCCTTCTTACGGATTTTCGTACGTTTGTTTCGAACGCGGAACAATGGTGTCTGCAGCACGTAGACATGACCCTTCTTGATCAGTTCGGGGAAGAACTGCAGGAAGAAGGTAATGATAAGCAGACGGATATGCATGCCGTCGACATCGGCATCAGTGGCTACGATGACCTTATTATATCTGAGGGTGTCGAGACCTTCCTCGATGTCGAGGGCAGCCTGCAGCAGGTTGAACTCCTCGTTTTCGTAGACCACCTTTTTGGTGAGTCCGAACGAGTTCAGCGGCTTTCCACGCAGCGAGAATACTGCCTGAGTGTTTACGTCGCGACTCTTGGTGATGCTTCCGCTGGCTGAGTCACCCTCAGTAATAAAGATACACGATTCCTCCTTGCGGTCGTTCTTAACGTCAGAGAAATGAATGCGACAGTCGCGCAACTTACGGTTATGCAAGTTGGCCTTTTTGGCACGCTCACGAGCCAGTTTCGTCACACCGGCCATTGCCTTGCGCTCGCGCTCGCTCTCCTTGATCTTATTCTCGATGACATCAGCGACATCCTGATGAATGTGCAGGTAGTTGTCGACCTGCTGCTTGATGAAGTCGCCTACATATTTATTAATAGTCTCACCATCAGGGGCCATCTGCGTAGAACCGAGCTTGATCTTCGTCTGACTCTCGAAGACGGGTTCCTCGACGTTGATGGCGATGGCAGCTACCAGACCTGCACGAATGTCGCCAGGCTCGTATTTACCGAAATACTCCTTGATGGTCTTGGCGATATGCTCCTTAAAGGCACTCTGATGCGTACCGCCTTGAATGGTGTGCTGTCCGTTGACAAACGAATAGTACTCCTCGCCATACTGGTTGGCGTGGGTGAATGCAATCTCGATATCGTCGCCCTGCAGGTGGACAATGGGATAGAGCGGGTCGTTGGTCATACGGTCCTTCAGCAGGTCCTCCAAACCATTGCGCGAGAGGATGCGACGCCCGTTATACATGATGGCCAGTCCGGAGTTCAGGTAGGTATAGTTGCGCAGCATGTTCTCCACGATGTCGTTGTGGAAGGAATAGCCCTTGAACAGCGTGTCGTCCGGCTCGAAGAAGATGTACGTTCCCGTCTCGTCCTCTGTGGGTTCAGTGACGTCGCTCTGAAGGATACCTTTCTCGAATACTACCTTGCGAACCTGTCCGTCACGATAGCTATGGGCCTCGAAATGGGAGCTGAGGAAGTTGACGGCCTTGATACCCACGCCGTTCATACCTACCGACTTCTTGAAAGCCTTCGAGTCGTACTTACCGCCTGTATTCAATTGGCTCACAGCCTCGACAATCTTTCCCTGGGGGATGCCTCGACCGTAGTCGCGCACCTTGACACGCAGGTTGTCTTCAATGTCTATCTCGATACGCTTACCGGCATTCATGCGGAACTCGTCAATCGAGTTGTCGATGGTCTCCTTCAACAGCACATAGATACCGTCGTCGGAGTGCGAACCGTCGTCGAGTCGGCCCACATACATACCAGGACGTGTGCGGATATGGTCTACGTCTGAAAGATGACGGATGTTATCGTCATCATACTGTACTTGTTCTTCGATTATCTTGTTTTCTTCACTCATAAGCTTTTCTTATAGCACCTGCGGCGCTTATGCTGTATATGTTCCAAATACTGCCACTGGCTCTGCACCTTTTCGTTGGTTTCCATCTCGACATTCGTCTCGCCCCACTTGAAGCCGTACTTCTGATAGATGGGAATCAGGTCGTAGAACAACAGGGCGTTGGCACCCTTCTGCTGATATTCGGGCAGGATGCCTATGAGCATCAGGTCCAGACACTCTGCCTTGTGGAACTTCAAGGCCCGTAGACAATGCCACCAGCCAAAGGGGAACAAACGTCCGTTCTTGCACTTCTGCAGGGCTCGCGTCATATTGGTAATCGAGATGCCCACGCCAATGACCTCGTGGTTGGGAGTGTTCCAGTCTTCAATCAAGCAGAGCATGTCCATATCGAGCATGGGGAACCACATCTTCAGGTACTCGTCAATCTGGCGCTCCGTCATCTGCGAATAGCCGTAAAGATGGCCAAACGACTTATTGACCACATCGAGCACCTTGCGACCATATTGCTCCTTGCCGAACACCTGACTGCGCTTGGGGTGCATGGGATGCAGGTTGTAGCGTTTCATCACCATCTCGGCAACCTTCTTGAATTTCTCGGGCATACCCTCCTTAGGTACGATGAGTTTGAATTCCACGTAGTCGTTGTCCTTCTCCCATCCACCCAGCTTTTCCATGTGCTGCGGATAGTAGGCGTGGTTATAGATGGTGGCCATAGTACCCAACTCGTCGAAACCCTCGATGAGCATACCCTCAGGGTCCATATCGGTGAAACCCAACGGACCAATCATCTCCTTCATTCCCTTCGAGCGTCCCCAATCGGCTACTGCATCCAACAGTGCCTGTGACACTTCCATGTCGTCGATGAAGTCTATCCACCCGAAACGCACGCTGTCGCGTTCCCACCGTTCGTTGGCACGATGGTTGATGATGCCGGCAATACGGCCCACGACCTTTCCGTCCTTGTAGGCCAGAAAGTATTCAGCCTCGCAGAACTCAAAGGCTGCATTCTTGTCTTTACTCAAGGTGTGGACCTCGTCCGTATACAGGTTGGGGGCATCGTAGGCATTGCCTCGATATAGGTCATAGTGGAGCTGGATAAAGCTATCGAGCTCTTTCTTGGTGGTAACTTTCCGAATCTCTACTGATGGCATGTTCTTTTCTTATTTAATTGTGCAAAGTTAAGAAAAAAGGGGCAAAACGCCAAAATAATTAACCAATTTTACGGCAAATCAGCAACTTATGCTCTCCCGAAGCCCATGTTGTGGCGAAAATATAGGTGTCGCCGCCGTCCTTCAGTTTCAGCTTCTTACGCAGCGGATCGACGCTCATCGGGAAGTTGCGAACTGCAATATTTGCCGATTCCATCGGAACTAAATTTTCACTAAACTTTTTCTTGATTTCCTGTTTATTCATCGATGAAATGGCCAAAATCTGAAATTTCCGTCCAGGAAAATCACCGATTTCAACGGGCGACAAGAACAGGTGGGAGTTTACGGCAATCTGCTGAACCTTGAACCGCTCCTCCACTTCCGCAAAGCAACCAGCCTTCATGATACTGGCGTTGGGCTCGTAGAGATAAAGCGGACTGTCGGAGAGGTCGTAGTCGGAAGAATAGTCCCACCTTGGGAACAATTCATTCCCAGGCAGGGAACAATTTAGTCCCACCTTGGGAACAAATTCGAAGATACTATCTCCGTTTACGCAAACCAAGCGTAAGCTGTCAGTCGGCTCCTTGCTCAGTACCAACAGCAGTTCTTTGCATTCGTTATCGACGCTAATGATGTGTACTTCGTGAACGAAGGGTGATGGGTGATGGGTGTTGGGTGATGGGTGTTCAATGTCGTTTACTGCCTTGCGCCAGTCGAGCATGGGCGAGAGTTTCAGCATCACGCAGTCGGCCTTTTCCAATAGTTGGGGCATCAGTCCCAACACGTTGGGTGTACAGTCGCCAATGCCGTAGGTGCGTCCTCCGTGTTCGTTTCTGCGGGCAGGGTCCATGTAAATCAGGTTGGCGTGGGGCATCTGCGCCAAATAGGTTGCGGCAGAGCCGCAACACACCGAACAAGACAGGCCCAACACCCGGAAGTTATTTTCCGCAATCTCACAAAGCGTCTCGTTTTGCTCGACATAACATCGTTCATGAAACCCTTGCGACATCCAATAGAAGTCTATGCCAAACCCTCCCGTCAAATCCACAAATGATTTTCTATTTGACCATTTACTATTTACTATTTTCGCCTTATATCGGGCTGTCTGTTCGGACGAGCACTGCTCCATATTGAGATGAGGAGGATAGACAATGCCCTCCCGAGTTGCCCACGATGGTAGTTTTTTGCGTGCAGTCTGCCTGCCGGCAATCTGTTGCAAAGCCATCTGCAGGTCTACCTCCGGGCCCTTTGTGCCCTGCAAGGCCACCTTCCGCACATCCTCGTCAGCATGCTCGCAAATGAATTTCCACGTCTTCTCATTAATGTTCATGCTGCAAAATTAATGAAAAAAACGCTATTTACGTCGCTATTCGCAAAATAATTTGTAATTTTGCCAGCGAATGCAAGAACGACTATGGAATAGGAACTATTGCAAGGTGATGACAGCCAACTTCGCACTGTTCTTTGCCTTCTACGAGTTGACACCCCTGTTGCCGCTCTATCTGAGCGAGCATTTCGGTGCCACCAAGGATGTTATCGGACTGGTTCTCTCCGGCTATACCATCACGGCACTGGTGTTTCGTCCGTTCAGCGGATTCATGGTCGACTCCTTTCCTCGCAAGATGGTACTGATGGTCAGTTTCGCTTTCTTCTCGCTGTTCTTTGTTGGTTATCTGGCAGCATCCACGCTGTTGCTGTTCACCATTGTGCGAACACTTCACGGAGGGCCCTTTGGTGCGTTGACGGTAGCCAATTCCACAGTGGCTATAGATGTACTGCCTTCGTCGCGTCGTACGGAAGGCATCGGCTACTACGGGTTGTCGAACAACCTGGCAATGGCCATCGCTCCCACCATCGCCATCTTCATCTACCGCTATACCCATAGCTTCGAACTGCTCTTCTGGACGGCACTCATCATTGCCTGTGCAGGCTGGGCTACAGTGGCCACTATCCACATACAACCCAGAGAGAAGATCGCCAACAAGTCACGCCTGTCGCTCGACCGATTCTTCCTGCTCCGAGGATGGCTGTTGGGTGTCAACATGGTGGCTTTCGGCTTCTGCTTTGGCGTACTCAGCAACTATCTGGCCATCTATGGCAAAGAGCAGTTGGGGGTAACGGGTGGTACAGGAACCTACTTCATGCTCTGTTCCGTAGGACTCATGCTGAGCCGTCTGCAGGGCAGCAAGGCATTACGCAACGGACGCGTCACCCATAACGCCAGTACGGGAATCGTCACCTCGCTGGTGGGCTATACATTGTTTATCGCCATACCAACCCTCATGCCCGACAGCCATACGGCTATCATGACGGGCTACTACCTGTCAGCACTGCTCATCGGACTGGGCAATGGTCACATGTGGCCCGCTTTCCAGAATATGACCATCAATGTGGCACACAATAACCAGCGAGGCACAGCTAACTCCACCATCCTCGTATCGTGGGATATCGGTATTGGGTTGGGCATACTGGCTGGTGGTATTGTGGCAGAGCATCTGGGCTATGCCGCCTCGTTCTGGACGGTAGCCCTCGTCAACCTGATCGGTACACTGCTCTATTTCCTGCGTACCAAGCAATTCTTCCTGCAACGCAATTTGAATACAACTGTCAGATAAAAACCTAATGATTATGATTGATAAAGAAACCCGAAACCACATCATCGCGCTGGTCAACAAAGAGGTCGTTCCTGCCATTGGCTGCACGGAACCCATGTGTGTGGCGCTGTGTACAGCAAAGGCTACCGAACAACTGGGCTGTCGCCCTGAACATATCGAGGCCAAGCTGAGTGCCAACATCCTGAAAAATGCCATGGGCGTCGGCATTCCTGGAACGGGGATGATTGGTCTGCCCATCGCCATAGCCCTTGGAGCCCTCATTGGCAAGAGCGAGTACCAGCTGGAAGTGCTGAAAGAACTGACGCCCGAATCGTTGGAGGAGGGTAAGCGCTTTGTAGCTGAAAACCGCATCTCCATAGGTTTGAAAGAACACATCTGCGAAAAACTGTATGCCGAGATTACCTGTTCTGCTGGCGACAAACGGGCTACAGCCATCATCGCTGGCGGACATACCCGCTTCGTAACCGACTTTAAGGACGTCAGCGAGAAGGCTGAAGATGACGAGATAGCCCTGAACATGCGCATGGTCTACGACTTTGCCACAACGACACCCCTCGACGAGATACGCTTCATCGAGGAAGCCCGTACCTATAATATGAATGCAGCCCGCGAAGCACTGAAGGGCAACTACGGGCACAACCTCGGCAAGACCATCGACCGTCCGCTGTCCAAAGGCATCTTCGGAAACAGCATCTATTCGCACATCATATCGCGCACCGCCTCAGCTTGCGATGCCCGCATGGGCGGAGCCATGATTCCCGTGATGAGCAATTCCGGCTCGGGCAATCAGGGTATCTGTGCCACGAATCCCGTCTGCGTCTATGCTAAGGAGAATGAGAATACCTCCGAGGAACTCGTCCGTGCCCTGATGCTCAGCCATCTGACGGCCATCTACATCAAGCAGTCACTAGGCAAGCTGTCAGCCCTCTGTGGTTGTGTGGTAGCCAGCATCGGGTCCAGCTGTGGCATCACCTATTTGATGGGAGGCGACTACGAGCGCATCTGCTATTCCGTCAAGAATATGATAGCTAACCTGACGGGAATGATTTGCGATGGCGCCAAGCCCGCCTGCTCGCTGAAGATTTCCTCGGGAGTCTCCACGGCTCTGCTTTCCTCGCTGCTTGCGATGGAGGGCAAATGCGTTACCTCGTCAGAAGGTATCGTCGACGACGACGTCGATCGCAGCATCCATAATCTGACGAGTATCGGTGCTGATGCCATGTGCAAGACAGACGACATGGTACTTCAAATCATGGCCACGAAAGGCTGCTGAAAAAGAAAAACTCAATTATTTTTGGTTTTTCGCTCATTTATTCGTACCTTCGCGGCGTATTAATACAATT
>Ga0310697_10004724_pt1 | contig 13371 bp, 7 predicted proteins | sample 172DNAGHGlowgp2_FD_203883 | JGI IMG/M metagenome (GOLD analysis project Ga0310697, IMG submission 203883) | Sheep rumen microbial communities from Palmerston North, Manawatu-Wanganui, New Zealand - 1728 DNA GHGlow gp2 (v2) (version 2) | ecosystem: Host-associated > Mammals > Digestive system >...
ATAGTAAATGAAGTAAATATGTTCAAGATTGATATAATTAACAATAAGTGTCAACGATCATCTGATACAATGTGTCAACGAACTCCTGATACAAAAGTGTCAACGATCATCTGATACACGGCAATTAAGAGTTAAGAATTAAGAGTTAAGAAAAAAACTATTGTCCTGTGCATAGCACATAACTCCCAAGAGCGAAGCGAGTTTACTTCCATTTTTACTTCCGAAAGTTGAATTATTAACTTAAACGAAGACATTTATGATGCAATTTGTTGTAACAGCTTACGACGGAGAAGGAATGTTGGAAAAGAGGATGGAGGTTCGCCCTCGTCACTTGGAAGGCATGAAGAGATTGAAAGAGCACGTACTCTGTGCTGGTGGTTTACTGGATGAGAACGGAAAGATGAAGGGTTCTGTCCTCGTCATGCAGTTTCAGAACCGAGATGAACTTGACGCTTACCTCGCTGAGGAGCCATACGTACTGGAACAAGTATGGCAGAAGATAGAGGTAGAACGGATGAATGTGGTCATTCTTAATGGTGAGATGTACAAGTAAACAAAAGTTTTTTACGATATGAAGAAGATAATGATTATTGACGGAGGCCCAAGAAAGACATTCAATACAGCCTCTATGCTGCAGAAGTTTGCCGAAGGAGCAAGTTCTGTGAGCAGTCAGATAGAAGTGAAAACGGTGCGTTTGTATGGTCTTGACTATAAGGGTTGCATGTCGTGTATGGCTTGTAAAATCAAGGGCAAGGCGTCAAATGTCTGCAAGTTCAAGGATTTGCTGACTCCTGTCTTGGAGGAGATTGCGCAGGCTGATGGATTGGTGTTGGGCTCCCCGATTTACTTTGGTGACGTCACTGGTCAGATGCGGACTTTCTTGGAGCGTCTGGCATTCCCTTGGCTCTCTTACAACGACTACAGCATGACGGCTCCCAAGCGAATGCCAGTGCTATTGGTGGAAACCATGAACGGTTTGCCAGAGAGGAATAACAGCCAGGGCTATGGCTCGATGGAGTATTGCATCACGGCAGCCCTTGGTGAGCCAGAACATCTGATAGCCTACAACACCTATCAGGTGAAGAACTACAATAATTTCGAACTCGGTGGTTTTTCTGAGGAAGCCAAACGGAAATATCGTGACGAGCATTGGGAGCAAGACCTGCAGAAGGCTTATGATGCCGGCAAACGCATGGCAGAGAAGATTTTGGGCTGACCATCCTCTTCGGACTTGCCAAGACTTGTCAGTACGGAGGCCTGACCATTCTTGGTGTCGAGGGTTATAAACGTCTCAAAAGTAAGTTCAAAAGAAAAAAGAGAAATGACGGTCACGATTGAACCGTCATTTCACTTTTTTGGATACTATTAGCAGCCCATCTTTTTTCAAAGTTGGGACGTTACTTCTTAGGCTTGATTGTGATGACTCTGTCGTAGGCGGCTGGTTTGACTCTGTACTCATCGAGAACATATACACAGGTGCAACCTACGCCTGTGGTGCAGTAGTCGAGGTTGAATGTATAGCGGTCTGTCAGCGGCTGCAACTGATAGGTGAACTGACTCTTGGTCAAGTTGTCGGTCGAGAACTGATAAGCATTGAAGTTGAAGTGCTCGTTCATGGAAATCTGTATTCCCTTCCCGTCCTTGTCCAATAACTGCACGTAACGGTTGTCGGTACGCAGAGCGTGGTCCTGAGGCAGGAGGTAGGGTTCGTACATGTCGGCAACGGTCTTCGTCCACACGCCGACCTGATAGCCCGTCTTGCGGTCAGGGTAGTTCTCCTCCGGTCCTCGGCCATACCATGTGATGCAGTCGAAATCCTTTGCTACAGATGTGGTGAATCCGATACGTGGGAGAATCTCAGGCAGTCTGCCCTGTGGACTGAGATGGTTGTGAATCTCGACGGTTCCGTCATCGTAGAAACTATAGGTATACTCAAGTGTGAATCCCGCTAACTGCACGCCTTGAATATACAGGTCGAGGGCTCCGTACGACGAAGCGCCGACTTGCACAAGTTGGCTGATAGTAACGGTTGTTCCGTACTGATTATGTGCCAGTTCGACCTTGGCTGGACGGATTTTCAGTTGGTTCACGCCCTTGGAGTAGAACAGGGTTGACACCATGTTTCCATAACCTTCAGCGTAGCCTCCATTGACACGGAATGCATCCCATGAGTCGAACTCATTGGCCAGAGGAGCGCGCCACAAGTTGAATGTGAGTGGTGATTTGAGCATAGGCTTGCCTTCGACCTCAATCTGTTCGAGGTTGCCAGTCTCCTTGCTGATGACGTAGCAGAACCCATTTCCACTAATCTTGATTTGCTTGTCGTCTTCTTGCGCGCTGATGTTCTTGGCAGACCGTTGTGTTGTGGGTGCAGGGAGGTTCCATGACGAAAGTTCCAGCTGGTCCCAAGCTACTTCATGTCCGGCTTTTGCCCAAATCTCGTCTTTCTTCAATGTAGAGGTAATCGTGACACGATATTCCTTTCCAGCCACAATGGCAGGTTTGCGATAAGGAATCCTTACCACCTGTTGCTGTTGTGGCGCGGTTGTGAACTGGATGTCGCCTTCTTCCACCACCTCGTTGTCGGCCATCAAGGCCCAATGTGAGGCGAATTGGGAGAGGTCGGTGAAGAACAGTCGGTTGGTCACTTCCACCTCACCGGTTTCGGCATTGAGCAGGCGGATGCTCACGGGCTGTGTGGTCCACTTCATCTGTTTCATTTCTGGCTGTACGGTACGGTCGGGCCAGATGCTGCCGTAGGTACGCATGTTTCCGCCAATCGTATAGAAGGTTCCTTCATCACCATTGCTGTCGAACGTGAGGTAGAGCACAGCGTCTTCGGCACGTCCCTCGCCATCGGCAAGACATTTGTTGTAAATCGCCACATTGTCCATCTCCGCATCTGCTGTGTAAATGGTCTGAGGATCCTGGGCGTGGTTGCCAGCAAAACGACCGATGTTGATGGGGTAGGGGAAATTGCTCAGCAAGCCTCGCTCACCACCACCTCCTCTGTTGCCGCGACGGTTGTTGGCTGGCTCGTTTGAAGCGGTTGTTTCTGTGCCTTTCAGTTGTCCGTCAATGAAAAGTTTCATTTCCTTGGCATCCCATGAAGCAGTCACATGATGCCAGTTGCCGACCCAGTTGGCTGGCAAATCCACATTTAGTTCATGCCTTACTCCTGAGTGGAGATAGAATTGAAGTTTGCCTTCGCCTTTCTGAACAACACCAAATTGTGTGTTGCCCTTCGTCACGTAGGGAGCGCCCTCATACATTCCGCTCAGTTTGCCGGGTTTGACATCGAAACTGATGGTCAAGGCATTCCCTGACAATTCCACATTATTGCTGCGATAGACTTCCACCCACTCATCGTGTCCGCTGAGATGCAACACTCCCTTCTCCACCTTGGCATTGCCCATGAGATGGGCGGGGGTGTTGAAAGGAGAACTGTCTTTCAACGGACGGATGTGCTCTGTGATGCCAGGGTTGACGAAATCCCAGATGGCACCACCCATCAGGCGTGGGTGACGACGGATGACGGCCCAATATTCGTCAAGTCCGCCACCGGCATTGCCTGCCACCGATAGATACTCATCCATGAACGAGGGACGTGGGTCTTCCGACTCAGGCACCATCGCTGTGTTCATCTCAAGTTCGTATGGGGTGGGGTAGCGTGGTCCGATGATGTCCTCGCCTGGATGAGCGTAAGCATTGCCTCCATACATGAAATAACGGGTGGGGTCGTACTTCTTGCCCTCTTTGACCACTTCTGTGATATTCGGACCCTCACCACTCTCATTGCCAGCGCTCCAGAACAGAATGCATGGATGGTTGCGGTCGCGAAGCACCATCTGACGGACACGCTCAAGATACATAGGAAGGAATTTGGGGTCGTTCGATACGTATTCTGTAGCATGAGCCTCGTCTCCGGTCTCGTCGATGATGTAAAGGCCATACTCGTCGGCCAGTTCAAGATATTTGTTGACGGGAGGGTAGTGGGAGGTGCGGACAGCATTGAAGTTGTGCTGCTTCAGTATTTCCATATCCTTACGGATGGTTTCCTCGTTCATGGCATGTCCCAAATCAGGGTGTTGCATGTGTGTGTTGGTGGCATTCACTTTGATGGGCTTTCCATTGAGATAGAATGTCTGATGGCGGATTTCTGTCTCCTTGAATCCCATCTTGCTGGTGATTTCCTGGATGGCATTGTTTGACTCATCCAGCAGTTCGAGTTTCAGTTGATAGAGTATAGGTGTCTCGCATGTCCATTTGTCGGGATTGGAAATAAAGGATGAGAGTTCGACCGATTTCTTACCCTTGCTATCCATCGTGAAGCGGTCTGAAACCATCTCCTTCACTTTGTTGCCTTTGGAGTCTGCCAGTGTGGCACGTACGGCATAGGAAGCACGTGTGTCCTCATATTTCTTCACATCCACATTCACTTTGAGTGTGGCGTCTTTGTATTGGTCGTCAAGGTCGGTGGTGACAAACCAATCGAACAAACGGGTTTTTGGTGTGGCGTAGAGGGTCACATCATCGAATATACCAGCCAGACGCCAGTAGTCCTGACCTTCAAGATAGTAGCCGTCACAATATTTCAAAACGCATACAGCCAGTGTGTTTTTTCCTGGCCGTAAGAATGGTGTCACATCATATTCCGCAGGTTCCTGTCCTCCTTCGTTATAACCCACCTGTTGGCCATTGAGCCACACGAAAGAAGCGCTTTGTGTCTTTTCCATACGCAGGAAGACTTGCTGTCCTTTCCACTTGGAAGGCAAGGTAAAGGTTTTCCGGTAAGCACCTGTAGGATTATACTCTCTGGGTGCAAAGGGAGGATTGGCCTTGAATGGTGCGGCCACATTGCGGAACAGAGGGTCGCCGTAGCCTTCCATCTCCCAGTTGCTCGGCACATTGATGTAGCGCCACTTGCCGTCATTGAAGTTGGTCATGAAGAAGTTCTGCGGTACTTCTTCTGGTGTGTTGGCAAAATAGAAACGCCAGTTTCCATTGAGAGAAAGATGTTCGTCGGCCAGGTAGTAGGCGTGGCCTTCTTCTTGATTCTTCTCAAACACAGAAGTGTTCTCAATGTAATCATAAATGTGGTTAAGATACTGAGCGTTCATCTGTAACGAACAAGCTGCGAACAGACTAAGGGTTAGTTTTTTGATGTCCATGTTGTTGATTATTTTTTACACCATTTAAAGTTTAGGTATCGTGGATTCGACAATAACAACCGACTTTGCCGAACTGACGTTAAATGAACTACAAAATTACTCAGAATATTTCATTTCTACATGAAATCCGCTCTGTTTTTATGGAAAATCAAACCAATATCAACTCTTTGCATTCGAATTTAACGATTTTGACAACATTTTTATTTCTTATACTCATTTTCCTTATCATATTTTTGTATTTTTGCAATGTAGTTAGAACGATTTGTAATTATAAATTGCTATGAGAAATATTTTTGTTTTTTCACTTCTGGCATTCTTCGCCATTGGTACTCAAGCCCAGAAGGTTACCTTCAGAGGTGTCAACCATTGTGGTATCTATTCCAACGAGAAAAACCTTATGAAAGAGTGGCCAGCTGAGGGTCCTGAGAAATTGTGGGTGGTCAATGATGCTGGAAAAGGAAACTCCAGTGCTTTGGTCAGCGACGGTTTCATTTATACGGCAGGCCTTACAGATAGCGAGCAGGAAGAACAGTTGACATGCTTCAAACTTGACGGCTCCAAGGTCTGGCAAGTCACTTATGGGAACGCTTGGACGAAGTCTTATCAGGAAACACGTTCCACACCTGTCATCGACGACGACCGTCTGTATATGGTCAGCAACATGGGCGAACTGGTTTGCCTGAATCGGGCTGACGGTAAGATTCTTTGGAAGGTTGACTATTGGAAAAAATACGGTCTTACTCCCAACGACCAAGGTATTTGTGAACATCCTTTGGTTGACGGCAATAAAGTCATCGTGACCACTTGCGGCAAGGAAATCTGTATGGCGGCTTTCGACAAACTGACAGGAGAAGTGATATGGGAAACCAAAGGCTTTGGAGACAATGCCACCTATTGCACCTCACGCATCGTTGAATGGAACGGACATCGTCAGGTCATAGGCGGGACAGAACTGCACGTCTTCGGAGTGGACCCTGAGACAGGCAAGATGTGTTGGAGCGATGACCAGTGGATTCCCGATCAGGCAACCAAGAGATGGCAGAACGCCATGATTAACTCCCCTGTCTTCTATAAGGGCAAACTCTTGGTCAGTCTGGGCGACGGTCATGGATGTACGATGTATGAGATGGCTGATGACCTTTCGTCTGTCAAGTTCCTGTGGAAGAATAAAGAAATCGATTTCTACATGGGCGGCATGGTGGAAATCGACGGTGTGGTCTATGGCAGCACGGGCGATAAGCACAAATGGGCAGCTCTTGACATCGAGTCTGGTCGTGTGCTTTACCACGAGCCTTGGGCTGGAGGAAAAGGACGAGGTTCGCTGATTGTGGCCGACGATATGTTCTATATGTTCGACGAACGTCGTGGTACATTAGGACTCGCCCGTATCAATCCTGAGAAACTCGATATAGTGAGCGAGTTCCGTATTACCGATGGTTCAGGTGCCTGTTTCTCACATCCCACCATCTTCGACGGTGTCCTTTATGTGCGCCGCGGAACGGCTCTCATGGCTTACAACATCAAAAAATAAAGCCTTACAATTTCGATAGTCAAGCGGATAGGCTACCATTGATAATGATAAGCCTATCCGCATTCTACGGTGACGTGATGGATGACGTGGCCGTTTTATTGCGTTAATTCATCGTAAAGTTCTGTCAGCCGTTTTGCGGATGACATGTCGTCATAACGTTCTTTTGCCAGGGCCAAGGCTTGTTCTTTGCATCTGTCGTACATCTGCTTGTCGGTCAATATCTTTTCCAAGGCATCTGCCAAGTGCCGGGCGTCGTTGGGTTCATAAATCAGTCCGGCATGACCTACAATCTCTGCGAACGAGCCTGTGTTAGGCTCAATAGCAGGCCTTCCTGCGGCAAAAGCCTCGCAAAGATAAAGTCCCACACCCTCCTGAAAACGCAAAGGGACAGAAAGCAATGAGACCTTTCGATAGAAGTCGGCGTGTTTCTCCATGTCGTAAGAGTCTTCTATCACCACATCGGAGGCATACGGCTTCAGGGTGCGTTTCACCTGCCTGACCAGTTTCTTATCGGGACTCATGTATCCACCGCCAATCCGGAGTTTGAGATGGGGGACAGAACCACGTTTTTTCAATATCACAAATGCATCGGCCAGGATATCCAATCCGTCGAGCTTATTCATACGGTAAAAGAAACCGATGGTAGGGTCAACGGGGTAATCGCCCGATTGATACTTGGCTATATCGATGCCGGGATATATCACGTCCACACTGCCTAACTGCGGCAGTTTCTCCTTCACTATCTGCTGATAGTAATAACTGGTGGTGATAAAACGGTCAACATACTTGGCATTATCCGACACGCCTTTCCATGCCTTTTCCACGAACTCACTTTTCAGGCTGTCAATCCACACCTCTTCATCTTGCAGGGAGCAGACAATGGGAATGCCGGTTTCTTTCTTCAGCTCCTTAGCGATGCCCAACAGTAAAGAAGAGGACAGTTGAATAATGTCAGGTTTCTCGGATTGTTTCACCCAGTCAATCAACTGTTTCACGTTCTCTTCAAAGGCATGCCCTTCTCCTTCTATCATACTGAGGGTCATATCTTCCATACCCTCGGCTGTAGTTGTACCTGACAAAGAGGAAGCCATGTCGAGCAACACTTCCGACCCCAGCATCCGCTTCATCCACGACGGCATCTTGCGTTTGCTAAACATTTTCTGTTCCACATAATAGGTGGTGGCAGGGAAAAACAAAGGCACATCGCTCTGAAAAGCATGATGCTTCAGAGGCAGATATAGAGGCATGATGATTACTTCGTGTCCCGCTTTGCGCAAGGCCTGTGCCTGCAGATTGTCACGGAAACAGTTCCCGCAATAAAAGGAATCACCTGCTCCAGGGAGGATAAACAGTATTTTCATTCGGAATTGAGCCCTAATCATCCATTTGTGTAAAAACAAAGCATCCGCAGCGGTTGCCACGGATGCTCGATTCTTAAGTCCTATTCTTGGGGTGCGGTCTTGCGGAATGCGTCAAGTTTTTCCACAATCACGTCGAAGTCGTCGGTAAGGGTCAGTTGCAGGTTCTTGTACTTGCCCATCTCAACCAGTTTTTCCAAGAATGGGTATACGGGCATTTCTTTCGTCCAGAAGTCGGTGCCAAGGAAAATCATCGGGCTGGCAAAGCCGAAGGACTGGTAGTGGTTCTGCACTGCGTCTTGGAAGATTTCCTGCATGGTTCCAGCACTGCCTGAGGTGTAGATGATGCCTCCGAATGCCACGGTGAGGATGAGGTCTTCGCGGATGCTGTTCTCGAAGAACTTGGCGATGTGTGTGGCGAAAGGAGCAGAAGGCTCATGACCATAGAGGTATGTGGGGATACCAAGGCTCACGTAGTCGCCTTTGCGGGGATATTTCTTCATCACCTCGAACGAAGTGGCCAGCCATCCCTCATCCTTGAACGATGGTGCAGAAGCCAGTATCTTTACGGCATCAGCCACCTCTTCATCAGTTCTCTCTGCCATCCATGCGCCAAGGTGTGTAGCTTCCATCGCTCCTGGGCCGCCACCGCTCAGCATGACGTAGCCTTGCTCGGTGAGCCGTTTGCTCAAGAGCACGACGCGTTCGTACATCGGGTCGGTGCGCAGCAGGGCGTGACCACCCATGATGCCCACGCAGAGGCGGGAGTCATGTTCCTTGAAGAACTGGTCGAGGGCTGTGTGGATGCCATGGTCGTGGAGTGTGCGAGCCAGCGACTCCTCCACATCCTGGGCTTGCTTGCCCTTGGCGATGTAGTGCTGATACACCTTCGTGTCGTAGCAAGTCTCAAAACTCTCGGGTTTGGCAGGGTCATAGCCAGCATACAACTCTTCGGCGCTGTAAAGCGAAGTGCGATTCACGTCGAAGGGAACAGATTCGATGTAGTCAATAGCTTTCTGGCTAAAAAGTTGTTTGGTCTCATTGCTTGCATTGTTGCAAGAAGTAGCAACAGCGAGCACCGTCAGTGCTCCAATCAGAATCTTTTTCATGCGCTTGTTGTTATTAAGGTTTAATGATGATGCGTCCTTGTGGTTCGGCATACTCTTTGCCGATGTGACCGTTCAGTTTTTCGGTGAGAAAATCGATGAAGACATCGCTGTAGGTCTTAGAGGTCTCATGTGTGATTTTGCTTCCTTCCAGTGTGTTGTGGAGTCCGCCATCTGCCACACAATATTTCGTGGTGGCGATGGAGTAGATGCGGTCGAGGTTGAGTGGCTCGTATTGCTGGGTGACTTTGTTGAGTACCTGCACATCGCTCACACTGTGGTCGCTCATTTTTACCGTGAACTTCAGACCTGATACCTGCGGGAACTGTCCGTCTGGTTCGGGAAGGAAGCTGACCAACTTCTGGAGCATCTTAAAGATAGTGCTGCCAGTTGTTTCGGCTACGACGATATAATTGTCATACGGCAGAAGTGTGAGGATGTCGCCGTAAGTCAGGTCGCCTGTCTTTTTCAACTCGTTTCGTATGCTGCCACTGTTGAGCAATCCGATGTCCGCACCCGTCATCAGACGATAGGCATCAGTCACGATGTCACCGGCATTGACTTCGCTCATGCGTGCCAACTCGTTGCCCTCGTCGTCGAGGATGAGCAATGGCACCTCACTGTGGCAGATGATACGGCTGGTCTGTTCGTTGAGCATGGCATGGATGCTATCCACTACCTGCGCCACGAATGCATTTCGTTCTGTCACACTCTCGATGGGGATAAGCGAGGTAATCATCTGTCCGTTGGGGGTGATGAGCAGTTTGCCGATGTTGGCGAATTTTGTGCCAGTCTGCGTCACTTGGATGGGTTTGCCTACCTTGTTCATCACTGTGTCTGCCACGATGACGGCATGGCTGTGGCCATCCAGCACGATGTCTATGCCTTGAGTGTTAGCTACCATTGTATGGGAGTCGGAGTTGCGGTAGGTGGTTTCTTCTCCGAGGTGTGAATCTACAATCACATAATCTGCTCCAGCTCTTCGCGCTTCGTCCACCGCACGCTGCACCAGCACGGGGATGTCCTCGGGTTGGAGGTCGTAGATGATGTTGCCCTCAGCGTCGCGGAAAGCGTACGCTTCGGTTTCCATCGTGGTGGGGGTGACCGCTCCAACGAAAGCTATCCGCTTGCCACCTACGCGCTTGATGACGTATGGGGAAAAGACTGTGCGTCCTTGGCGCACGTCATAAAGGTTACAGCATACAATGGGGGAGGGAACCTGGCGCAGCAGTTGGAACATGCGCTCGATGCCATAGTCAAACTCATGGTTACCCAGGGTAATGGCGTCGTAGTTCAGCGTCTTCATAATATCCACCACATATTGGCCTTTGGAGATGGCGCCCACAGTCATACCTTGTACATAGTCGCCGTTCGACACCAGGCAGACGTCGGCTGTGTCGGCAATGGCGTCGCGCAGGCCCGCCAACTTGGCATAGCCATCCACAGCGCAATGGACATCATTCTCGTAAAGTACCACGATACTGCGTTCTTTCTTACTGACCTCTGCATCCTTCTTCCTACGCTTCTTATCTTTCTTCTTCTTTGGCTTTGAGGTAGCCTCCACCAACTTTGCGTTATTCCACAACCTGGCTTGAACCGCCTCAGCACCGCATACAGTCAGCACATACGCCAACATCGTAATCCATAAAAATCTTTTCATATTATTAATCGCATTTAGTATTCAAAGCTAAGATAATGCAAGTGACGCCATTGGGTTCTTTAGATATTTGGGTGATTTGAACTTGCATGTCAACATCGCAATCAGTCGTTCGGACGATACGATTACGCAAAAATAGCTATTTTCTCTGAATAATTCAACAAATAGGTCATATTTTACTTTCGGAAGTTGAGAATTCTTGTTATTTTTGCAATAGGCTTTGTTAATGTGAGTATTACAATCGTCTAATAGTTAGAGTAGAAAAATACAGCCTCAATCATTGACAACTATCTGCTATTCAGAATCGTTTAAATATGGGACAAGTTAAAGAATATTTTGCATTTATCAGCTACAAGCGGGAAGATGAGAAGTGGGCAAAATGGTTACAGCATAAGTTGGAGCATTATAAACTTCCCGTTAATGTACGGAAAGAGAATCCTTCTTTGCCTCAAAACATCCGTCCTGTATTCAAAGATACTTCCGAGTTGGCTTCAGGTGTATTGGCTGATGAGATACACGATGCACTTGAAAAGTCAAAGTTCCTTATTGTTATTTGCTCTCCTAAGGCTGTAGAATCAGACTGGGTGGGAATAGAAATCCAGACTTTCATCGACATGGGAAGGTCTGACAAGATCATACCTTTTATCATAGGTGGTAAGCCTTATTCTGAAAATTCCGACGAAGAGTGTTACCACTCTGCTTTGTTGAATTTGCCAAAGAATCAAGTGTTACTTGGTGTGAACATCAATGAACAAGGACGTGACGCGGCTGCAGTGAAAGTAATCGCACATATGTTTGGATTGAAGTTTGACACCCTTTGGCAACGTTATGAACGAGAAAGAAAGCGACAAAGACATCTTATCATGGCGAGTATCATAGCTTTTGCTTTGATTGTTTTGGGTGTTGCAGTATGGATTTGGCATCAAAATGTGCAACTGAAGGAGAAGGATTGGAAAATGATGACAAACCAATCAAGATTCGTTGCAGAAAAGGCATCTGCGTTGGTTGATGAAGGGGATTCGTATTTAGCCCAACGCCTTTTGTTGGAAGTCTTGCCTGAAAATATGGACAAACCCAATAGGCCCTATACTGTTGAGGCCGAACAAGCAATGTGGAAAGCATATTTTAATAACGATATAGTTGTTCTTCGTGGACATAATGATGTTATTACATCCGCAGTTTTTAGTCCTGATGGAAAACAAATACTAACCGCCTCTATGGACAATACGTTCAGAATTTGGAATGCAGAAACTGGACGAGAATTGAGGATTTTTGAAAAAAAAGCAAAGGGTGATATCTGTGGAGCGGCTTTCAGTCCAGACGGAAAAAGAATTATGTGCGAAACAAGTGATAAAATCAGTATTCTGGATGTTGAAACAGGAAAGGAACTAATAGATAAATTTGGGTGCTTTTCAGCCTCATTCAGCCCTGATGGCAAGAGGATAGCGTCTCGATTAACCGATGACACTATTTGCATTTGGGATGCAGAAACAGGGATCGAGCAGATAGTATTAGAGGAGAGTACAGACTCTGCTATTCCTGTTTCTTTCAGTCCTGACGGAAAGAAACTCGTGTCTGTTTCAGATAACAAAACCATCCAAATTTGGGATACACAAACAGGGAAAGGACTGAAAGTTCTAAAGGGGCATACGGACGATATTAATTCTGCAACTTTCAGTCCCGACGGAAAGAGAATAGTATCAGCTTCAAATGACAAAACTGTTCGAATCTGGGATGTTGAGACGGGACAAGAACTGAAATCTTTGAAAGGACATACAGGTTCTGTGCATCGTGCGGTTTGTAGTCCTGATGGAAAGTTGGTATTATCAACCTCATCTGATTGCACTGTAAGAATTTGGGATTTAGTGACTGGACAGGAACGACAATGTTATGCATTTGATGATGTTCCATTGGTGGATTTCAGCCCTGATGGTAATATCTTACTCTCAACAGGCTCTGTCGTAAAGGTCAAGAAGGATGAGACAAAAAACACTCAGATGACATTGAGAGGGCATCACGAACATGTTTCATCTATAGCATTTAGTCCCGACGGGAAAAGAATTGTATCAGCAGCTAAGGATCAAACTGTCAGAGTATGGGATTTTGAGACGGGAGAAGAACTGAAAACTCTGACAGGACATTCATCCGAAGTATTGTATGCAAGTTTCAACCCCAACGGAGATAAAATTATCTCTGTTTCGTTTGATCATATTGTCAAATTATGGGATGCAGGAACCGGAAGATTATCGAGCACTATTGAAGATCCGAATCATGGTTATTTGTCTGCGTCATTCAGTCCCGATGGGGAGAGCGTTTTATCTGTTGATGGCTGGAATGTTATTATATGGAATGTAAAAACAAAACAAGTATTGAGAGTTCTGGAAGGGCATGGACGTTTTGTTACTTCTGCTTTTTTCAACACTGACGGAACAGAAATAGTTTCTGCATCGCAGGATAATACCATTAAAATTTGGAAAACAGAAACAGGTGAAGAACTGAGAACTTTAGAAGGTCACACCGATGATGTCATCTTTGCGAACTTCAGTCC
>Ga0310697_10004726_pt1 | contig 13370 bp, 1 predicted proteins | sample 172DNAGHGlowgp2_FD_203883 | JGI IMG/M metagenome (GOLD analysis project Ga0310697, IMG submission 203883) | Sheep rumen microbial communities from Palmerston North, Manawatu-Wanganui, New Zealand - 1728 DNA GHGlow gp2 (v2) (version 2) | ecosystem: Host-associated > Mammals > Digestive system >...
ATTTCGAGAAGAAAATAAAAGTATTGATGAAATATATGAAGAAAATAAAGTAATTTTCGATGACATTAAGAGAAAATTAGTTAATAATGAAAAAAAAGCAGTTGAATTCTTTAAAACATTTGAAATATTTCTTTTCGGTGAAACTAAAGAGAAAGAAGAAATTAAAGACAATAAAGAAGAGAAAAAAATTAAAGGAAAAGAAGAAACTAAGGGAAAAGAAGAAACTAAAGGAAAAGAAGAAAATAAAAAACTAATCGCTGACTTAAAATTATTTTTTAAAGGTAAAAAATATGAATTAGATTTAAAAGGTATTTTCTATTTCTTTAATTGTCTTAATAAAGAAGATGAATGGTCTAAAAATTTAACCAAAAACTACGAAAAATTATCAGAAAAAAAATTAGATGAACTTAAAAATAATTTAGATGAACTGAAATTAAATGGAATTTATGATCATAAAGAAGAGAATAATTATTCTAAATTATTTACTTCTTTATACGAAAAAAAAGAAGCCATAGTATTTTTGAGCAAAAAAACAGAACAAAATATTGAAAAATTTAAGAAAGATCTATCTGATCGAATTGATCCTAATAGTCCTACGTTAACTGTGCAGAAAATAAATGATACTGCAAAATGCATTGAAGTATTTAAGAAATTCAAAGAAAAGAAAGGCAATAAGGAAATATTTGAATATATAAAAACTTTAAATCCCGAACAAATTGATGCCTTTAAATCTTATTCTAAAGTATTTTCATCAATCATTGAATTAGATAGAAATGAAAATTCATCTCTTAATATATTTGATCAAGTTAATAAAATTATAACAAATGCTAAATTCCTTTTCCTCCAAGAAATAGAAATATTTTCTTATGCTGGAGATAATAAAATTACAATGGAAGAGTTAGTCCATTTAAAAAATAAAATAAATGTCATAAAAAAAGAATCCAAAAAGATAAAAAAAGATAAAAATGAAAAAGAAAAAAAAGAAGGTGAGAACCAGATAAGTACAAAAATGGAAGAAAAAGAAGAAGAAAAAAAGCAAGCAGAAGAGGAAGATAAAAATGATTTATTAAAAATAAAATCAGAAAAATTATTGAGTTTTAAAAATTTAGTAGCCAATATGGAAATAATATATGAAAATATGCAAATATTAAGAAGAAAAGGAAATAATTTGCCTATTAATATAAAAATAATAATAAAATATGATAAGAAAAAAGAGCCAGAATATTATTTGGACCAAAAAGAATCAAGTTTCGACCTCATTGAGCATTTCTTATTAAATGCCAAAGATGATTATAACAAGAAATTGAATGCAGCTTATAAAGAAAAAAAACATTTACGATATTTATATGGAAAATTATTCAGAAAGCTCTTTTGGTATTTAGATGGAGGAAGCTTTGATAAAATTATTGATATTTTTAGATATATTTTAAATAAAAAAAATGATGAAGATATTAAACAGAGTAAACCAACAAATCCAAAAATAAAAGATTATGTCAAAATGTACTCAGATTATAACAGTGACTCTTTTGAAAATATGTATAAATATTTGATTTCTTTATTCGAGGTAAATAATACTTCATTAAGAGCTGAATACGAAAAAATGTTAATGTTAGATAAAGATAAATATAAAGGAATCTACTTACATGAATGTGAAGAAAATTCTGTAGGAAAATTTATCTATGAATTATTCTTGCAAAAAATAGGGAAAGCACCAATTGCACAAAATATCCTAATAAGTAGCAAAGAAACATCAGAAGAAGAAATTCAAGCATTTTTGAATAGGGCTATTTTATGTGATTATAATACTTTATTTATAGTTGAAATTAATGATTCTTTATCTGACTATCAACAAGGTATAATGAATAATTATCTCGATGGATTATTAACATATAAATTAGAAACGTATAAAGAATCAAAAAAAGATGTAAGTTTATTAAAAGAAAAAACTCATAATTATTTGGATGCATGTGTTGTATTTATATATGCTACAAAAAATAAGGAATTATCTTTAGTAAATGAAATAGGAAAATATGAAAAACTAGATATACAATTAGATAATGATAAAGTAGACGTATCTCAAACACAATTAGAACTAGAAATAGAAAACTCAAATATAACAGTATTTTCTTCAGATAAGTGCGGTGTAGGTAAATCATTTCAAATAAGAAAACTTATAGAACAAAAAAAACAGAAATATTTTTATTTCCCTCTTGGAGGAATATTAACCAAAAAAGTTATTACAAATAAACTATTCAATTTATTAAAAAAGATAAATGAAGAAAACCAAAAAGAAAAAGAAAAAAAGGAATCAACGATTGAAAAAGAGGGAGCTAAAATAAAAAATGCAATTCATTTAGATTTAACTGAATCAGAAGAAACTAGTTTAATAAATGAATTTTTATTTGCTTTTCTTATTACTAAATTTTATACAGATAAAGAAACCATAATTTATATTCCTAAAGATATAGAAATATATATTGAAGCTCCTAATTGTTTTAAAAATTATTTGTCCCAATTTGGAATATTAAACATATTTCCAAAGAAAATTTTAACTTTAGCAAATAAACCAAAATTAGATTTGCCAAAAGAAATAACAAATATTTTTGAAAGAATGGTTGAATTAAAAACAAATAAAGAAATAGACGAAAAATTTCTTCAGAAATATATGAAGAATTATAAAAATAAGTCTTATTATCAGATTAATACATTTATTAAATTATTCATTTCTCAATATAGTAAATTTGAATCTAAAATACGTTTCTTGGTTAAAAATGAAAAGGGTGTAGTTATAAAGGATAATACAGAAAAATGTATTCTTGATTTTGCTAATAGTACAACATACTTTTTAGATGGAGAATTCTCTAATTTAATTATGAAAGACATTGATGAAGAAGAATTAAAGAAGGAAAATAAAGATCATATAGATCTTTTGTCTGATGCATATGCAAATGATTTAAAAGGTAAAAAGTTTAATATTCCACTTATTTTTATTAACAAAGAAAAAAAGACATATGAGGAATTAAAAATTGAAGATATAATTTCAAAAGAAGCAAATGATGTAAAGACTTATTTAGGACATATGAAAAAAATGTTATATATTGCTAATGAAGTGGAAGTAGAAAAAGATGGATTAAAATCTTTATTATCTATATTAAATTATAAAACAGATAATTATGTAATAACAAATGATAATTTTACTAAAATGATTTTATTGGTTTATAGAATATTAGCTGACATTCCTGTTATTATAATGGGTGAAACTGGTTGCGGTAAAACTGCATTAATAACCAAATTGAGTCAACTTTTGAATAATGGAGAAATTATGGTAGAAATAATTAATATTCATCCAGGTATTACAGATGAATATTTATGTCAAAAAATGGAAGAAATGAACAAAAAAGCCAAAAAGCAAAATAAAGAACTTTGGGTATTCTTTGACGAGATTAATACTTGTTTATCTTTATCTCTTCTAACAGAAATATTTGTCAATAAAAGCTTCAATAGAAAGCCATTAGAAAAGAATATACGTTTAATAGGTGCTTGTAATCCCTATAGAAAAAGACAACAAGAAATAGAAATATGTGGTTATTCAAGGGAGAATGATGGAAAGAAAGACAAGGTTGATTTAATTTATTTAGTACAACCTTTGCCTCAATCTTTATTAAATTTCGTATTTAGTTTTGGAGCTTTAAATCCTGAAGATGAAAAAAAATATATTTATAGTATCATTGAGAAATTATTCAAAAAAGGTGAAGAAAAATTGCATGAAGCGACAAAAGAAGTAATATTTAATTGTCATAAATATTTAAGAGATACATTTGATACTTCAGTAGTTTCTCTTAGAGAAATTAATAGATTTGTTAAAATTGTTGGATTTTTCCAAAAATATTTCACTATAAAAAGAAAATGTAAAGAAAAAGAGGAAAATTACAAAGGTGAAGAGGATAAAAAAGAACCAGGTAAACCTAATGAACAAAATACTAGAAAAGAAAATATAGAAAAATTTGATAAAATTCTTAGTATAATATGCTCTGTGTATTTATGTTATTATATCAGATTAATTGATGAATCTAAAAGAACTCAATTCAATAATGAACTCCAACCTTATTTAATTAAATTAGTAAACTTAATTCAAATCCAAGCTCCTATCAATCTTAAAGTAGCTTCAACTAAATCTAACGAAGAAGATTCAACCATAACAACTAATGACAATATAGGTTCTCAAATAACAAATAGGTATTTACAATCTTTCATCCAAGAAAACGGTATAAAATATTTCAGTGACTTCTTAAGATTAGAAGAGCAATATTTAATAGATAAAATAGAACTAAAAAAAGGTATAGGTAAAAATGATCTCTTAAAAGAAAATTTATTTTTAATGTTTGTAGCTGTTACTACACAAATTCCTTTAATTATAGTAGGTAAACCAGGTACAGGCAAAAGTCTTAGTTCACAATTAATATGTAATGCAATGAAAGGAGAATATTCAAAAGATGAATTTTTCAGAGAATTTTCTCAGATTATATTGACATATTTCCAAGGAGCTGAATCAACCTCTCCAGATGATGTAGAAAAACTTTTCGAAATAGCAGGAAATAAATTGAATTATTATAAAGATAAGGAAGAATACAAAAATAAATTACCAATATCAATGATATTATTCGATGAACTTGGACTCGCCGAAAAATCAGAAAGTAATCCACTTAAAGTATTACATTCTAAGCTTGAATATTCAGGATGCACAGAAGGAGTTTCTTTCATTGGAATAAGTAATTACTCCCTTGATGCTGCGAAAGTAAATAGAGCGATGAATTTATCAGTACCTAATTTAGAAAGTCATATAGATCAATTAAATGAAACCACAAGTAGTATTGTTGAAAGCATTTCAGAAGAATTAAAAGATAATAAAATATTCGAATTTCTTTCAAGAGCTTATTATGAATATAAAAATGAATTAAGATTAATAAAAGAATTAATTGCTCTTAAAGAATATAATGAAGAAATTAAAGGAATAGACAAAAATGCATTATTTAATGAAATAAAACTAAAAAAAGAATATAAGAATAAATTAAAAAAAGAAAAAAAAATCACCGAAGATTTCCATTCAAATCGTGATTTATATTATTATATAAGAGGAATTGCTTCAAGAATAGCTATATTGGATAGCTTTGATGAAGCTGAAGTAAAAAGAATCATAAATAATTGTATTGAAAGAAATTTCGGAGGTATTGAATATGAAATTGATATAGACTTCAATTTAAAATTGGATATTAAAAATCAAGTCGATACTCTTTTCAAAATTTTGAAAGAAAAAATTGATGAAAAAAAGAAAGAAAAAAAGCCAGCAAGAGGAAAAAAGGGAAATAAATCAGAAAAAGAAAATAAAGATAAATTTAAAGAAGATAGTAATAAAGAAGATAAAAATGAAAAAGAAAAAAAAGAAGTTGAGAAAAAGGATAAATTAATGGTTAACTCCGTGTTTTTATTCAAAAAATTATATAACCAAGTATGCGAAGCAAATAGCGAAAAAACTCTCCAACTTGAAAATAAAGAAGTCGTTGAATATGATTTAAATAGATGTATTATAAGTAATATTGAGGATTTACACAGTCGTTATTTACTTTTAGAAATATCGTCATCTTTGGTATCATTAATTGTTCAAAATATCAAAATTCAAAATGATAAAGAATTAGTCTTTTTAGATGGTAGTCCATTCAAAGACGACAATAATAATGAATATAAATTTATGAAATTAAGAGAAATACAATCAAATGCAAATAAGGATAAATTACTCATAATTCAAAATTTGAATCAAATTCAGCCATTTTTATATGATCTTTATAATATGAATTATATTATAAAAGATGAAGAAAAATGTGTAAGAATATGCTTTGATAGTTTTAGTGAATCATTAACTCCTGTTAAAGAATCATTTAGAATAATTATATTGGTTGATAGGAAATCTGTAAGTGATTTTGATCTAGCATTATTAAACAGGCTTGAAAAGATGAAAATAAACTTTGCAAAATTATTAGATGATAACCAGATAACTCTTTCAAAGAGAATAGTAGAGGAAATTGGATTTAAAAAATATATTGAGGCCTATCATATAAATTATTCACTCAAAGATTTATTAATAAATTGCGGAAGAAAAGAAATTCAAGGATTGATTTATTATGAAACGAAAAAAAATAATAATAGAATGGATGAAGAAAATATAAAAGAAACAATTTTGAATAAAATAGTAAAAATTTCTTCGCAAGATATAATTTCAATTTTACCTGAAGGGAATATAATAAAAGAAAGATATCTTAATGAAAAAAAATATTATAATTTAAAATCCTATATAAAAGATTTAAATGAAGAAAGTCCAAAAATTTCTATCATTTATACCTTTGATAGTATAGCCTATGCTATAGATGGAGTTAGAATTTACATATCAAATATAAAAACGGAAAATAAATTAGATTCATTAATAAGGGAAATTAAATATCAAAATGAAAAGCCAACTTCATTTGCAAGGAGAAAGAATATTATTTATATATCCTTCGAACAATTTAATTCTAATAAAATTCAATATGTAAGTGAATATATTAAAAAAAATTATAAAGGTAATAAAGATGAAAATAAAGATGATAAATATAAATATATATTTATAATTCATATACAAAGAAAATTTAATGACAAAGAAAAAAGTAATATATATTCTATATTAGATATAGATTCCGATATTGAACAATTATTCATCGATAGTTTAAATGGTCCTGATATTGAATTTAAAGACTTATTAAAAAAGCCAATTAAAGATATTATGAGTGATAATAGTGCCTATATGAATTTAAATGACGAATTTAATAAATTATTAGAAAGCTTTGTTTATAAAGAACTAAACGAGAAAAGGAATCAATCAAATCAAACAAATTTATCTCAAATAAAAGACTTAAATAAATCATCAATGAGTGATATTCCCTTGAAACAAAAAGATAGCAGATATTACAATGAACTTAAAAAATATATGGAAAATAATCCTTATTTAAAAGAAAAAATCCTCGATAAAGCAAAGTCTTTCCTTTCTGAGGATAGAACTATGGCAGGAACTAGTCAAAAATTAGTAGAAAGAATATTACAAAAGAATTATATAGGTAAAAATAGTAGAGATATAATTTCTTGTGTATTGAATTATATAAAAGAAGAAATATTTGGAAAATATATTAAATATATTTTCAAAGCTCTGGAAGATAACAATATCTTAACTACGTTAATAGAAATTCAGAATGATAAAAATAAAGGAATTGATGGTTCAATAATAAAAGAATTAATTGAAAGCTTATTAGAATCTTTAACTTATGATGAGCAAAAAGATTATAGTCCTAAATTTTTATATAATTATAAAATTCCAGGATTCTTTAATTCATATAAGGATTTATTAAATTATATCAAAAAAAATATTGCAGTTGATTACTTCAATTTAGAAAAAAATTTAAGAAAATATGACTCTAAAGCAGTTCTGGTAAAAAAGAAGGAAGAATTTTTCGAAAAAGAAAATAAACTTTTATCTTCTTTATATGATTATTTATCTAATGAGGAAAAATTAAAATTCTTTTTTGATATTTTAGAAAAAAGAAAAATGGAGCCTAATATAATATTAAAAGATTTTATAACATTTTATTTAGAAGAATTTGATTTAAAAAATAAAGCAAATAATAATTTGGTTGAATTATTATTAAATTTGAGATTTAATCCAGAAAAAAATAAAATAATAGAAGAAAATATGTCTGAGCCAAATAAGATCTTACTAATGAAAATAATATGGTTAGAAGCAAATTCAAATTATATTCAAAATATTTTGGGTATTTATTCACATGCTGAAAAAATATATGGTAAAAATAAATTTTTAGAAATGGTTAAAAATAAAATAAATAATGAAGATAATATAATAAGTTATATAATAAATGAAACAAGAAATCCTGAATATACAAGAGAAGTTAATGAATGTTATTATATATTATTAGCAAGTATATGTTATTGTTTAACTGATGATCAAATTGAATTAACAGAAGATTTAGAATTAGAAAATAATAATAAAATAGGAATTGATCAATATTTAGGAGTATTGAAAAAAATAAATTTGAATTTACAAAGTTTAAATACTGATTTAAATATATCTTTAAATGAAATGTATATTATTGATGAATTAATCGCATATATTGAATTACAAAAAATTAAAGTTATTAATATACAAAAAATAAAAGAAATAAGGAAATTATTTATAGAAAATGCTTTAATTATTCAAAAAGACCAAGCTGATAAATTCGATGATCTTGTAGTTAATTTCGAAAATATTTATCAAAAATTAACTGAAGAAAAATTAAAAGAAATTAAAACAGAAGAAGATAAATTTTATGAAAATAAATATTATGATATATTAAAATATATATATCTCAAAGAAATACAAAAAGTTATTGATTCAAATTATAGAAATAAAATTTTCGAGAAAATAATTCGTGATAAGGAAGTAATTAAAAGAGCAGGAGATATTTTTGAAATTCTTTTGAAGAAAGTAATAAAAACAGCAATAGCAGATAAAGATGGATTTAAGACAAATTTATCTAATTTAAAAAAAGGAGAAGTTGTAAATATAATCGAAATTAATTTAGAAGATAGTAAAAAAGATAATTATTTATCTTTACAAGAAACAATTCTATCATTTTTCGAAAAAAGTTCTTTGATTTATTTAAATAATGTTTTAGAAGATGAAAAAACTAAATATATAGATGAGGGCACACCTTTAGAAATATTCGAAGATTGTGTTAAATTTTTAAATAAATATAACTTCCCGGAAAAACAAACCTCAGAAGTCAAACATATAAGAAAATTATTTTCTATAGGATATATCAAAGTATATTGTAATAAATTCATCGAAATGATAAATGCTAATAATCCAAAATTAAAAGACCCTTTATCGATAGAAACTTTATTAGAAAGCAAAAGTGATAAAGAAAAGCATATGAACAAAATTATAAGATTATATGTATATAAGACAATATTTAACAAAAATGGAAGAGAATTTGATGTCTTTTTAAATAAAGCAAAAAAAAAGCCTTATAAATTTGAGAAATATAAAGGCTTTAAAGAATTCTTTAAATTCCAAGAAGAAGAAAAAATTAATTATGGATTTGAATCATTAGATGAGGACTTTGATTCATTCTTTAATAAAATTGAAAAGTATAAAAAAAAAGAATACGATAAAAAAATTAAAAAGGAGGAAATAATCGAATCTAATGAAACTTTCATTGATAATTTTATAAATACTTCAATTATATTAATATTATCAAAATTAAAGCAAAAAGAATTTGAACTTACAGATGAATATGATAATTATTATAAAAATATATGCAAGCCATTTTTTGAAGAAGAACCTAAATTATCTATATTAATGGAATTTTTATTTAATCAAAAGAAGTATGAAGAATTACAAAAATATGGATTTGATAATACTAATATTGAATCTCTTTTTTATGGAGCAAGATATGCTTTTAATTGTTTAAGTGATTTACAAGAAGATGAAGATGATAAAATTTATGCAACTTTATATGAAAGAAATAAAATTAGTTATTTAACAGAAAAATGTTATCCAGGTTGCAATCCTAAAAATGAGCCTAGATATGAATTATATAATAAAATTATTAATCATTTTAAATTTAATCCTAATGAAGGATGTTATGTATGTTTATGTGAAAAAGGATTTTATCAATCAATTCCATCAGGATTTCCTGGAGATTATGAAAAAGATAGGAAATGTCCAAATTGTGGAAAACCAATAGGTACTGAATATATTGAAGAAGAAAATGGTAAAAAATTAAAAATAATAAATAGAAAAGATTATATAAGAATATTTAAAGATGAAGATGAAATAGATAAAACTAAAGAAGATAGTGGTAAAAATATAAAATTACAAGAAATATTTTATATGACACTTGATGAATTTAAAGAAAAATATATTAATGAATTATATAAAAAAGATAAAGGATTGCACAAAATTGAAGAAAATTATTTCAAAAAAAATGATAAGTTAGTTCGTAATTTAAGTCAAATATCTTATAGATTATTAAATTATATATTATATTCTCATTTATTTTTTGCTAGATTATATACAGGTGTCTCAGAGAATTTCGATAAATATCTTCCGGAAAGAAAAAATAATTCAGGTAATTCATTTATCAGAATGAGTTGGGGTGAAGCCTTAAATGAATGTTGGATTTTATTAAAGAAAGAATTATCCGAGAAAGATATTAATTATCCAGAAATATTCATGAACTTTATTTTTAAAGACCTTTATACTAAATTAAATGAACAAAATTGTTTAGATGATTTTGACAGTCTTATCGCTTTTGAAAATAATTTGGAAGAATTGATTCAACAAAAATTGGAGAAATCAAAAGAAGAATGTAAAAAATACAAAGAATTAATTAATAAAAACTGCAAAGACAAAGATTCCTGTGTCAGTTTATTAACAGAAAAATTCGATAAAAGTAATTATGATAATGAAAAATATCCTAATTATGAGAACTTTTATTATACGGATTACTTAGATGAAGAAAATATAGGTAAAATATTAATTCACTTAACTAAAGAAAAATATTTAGTTTTAAATAAATACTTAATATATGCAGAGGAGAAAAGAAAGATAGGAACACAAAAGAAAAAAGATGGTGTTGCCAAAGATTACAATTCTTTAAATAAATTAAAAGTATTTATCAATGTATTAAATTTATTCAATGAAAATTATTCTCATTTAATTTCAAGAGATAAAGCTGAAATGATAAAAATAGAAGACGATAAAATTTATAGACAACATACAAAAGAAGTCGAAGAATTCATTAAATTCTTTAATCATTTGCAAAGCAGTGAAAGCAAAGCAAAAAAAGATAATGAAGAAAAAGAAGACATAAAAGAAAAAGATAAAAAAGATGAAAAGAAAAAAAAAAATTATTTACAATTAAGTGTCAAAGATAATCACTTATCTGATCTTTTCTTGGATCCAGAAAATAAATATGGTATAATCTATAAAAAAATATTAAAAGAATTTATTAAAAGACAAAATAATGAATTATCTGATTTATTAGAAAAAAAAATAATCCAAGGAAAAATAGATGTTAATAGTTCAAATAAGATAAGCATACAACAAATTAAAGAAGATGAAATATTTACTTTTAATGAGCCTGATAAATTCTCCTTTATAACTGAAACATTTAATTCTTCTTATAGGAAACTAATTGACAATAATAACTACGAAAAGTATAATGATTATGTAATAGACTTTGATTCCATCGAAGAAAGATTAACCGAATTATTGCTAAAAAATAAAAAGCTATTAAATGATGATATTATTGAGTTCAGTTATAATAATGAATTATTCACTATAGAAATATCTAATGTAATTGCCACATTTAAAGATAAATATAATCAATCTATATTAACAAAAGATGATAAAGAAATTATTTATAAATTTTATGATACAAATAAAGAGAACAAAGATTTGTATCAAAAAATAATATTAGATTTTATGACCCTACTAAAATATTTATCTAATAATAACGAGAAAAATATTCCTATTTCAGAAATAAATGCTAAAATTGAAAGCAACTTCTCAAATGAATTTTTGGAAATATTTAAAGAAGAAAAAGGTGATGACGATAACGATGAAAAAGGACAAAAAAGTAATAAAAGAGACCTAACAGTAAATAAGGCTTTAGCAATATTTGAATATTTCTTGATATTCATTTTCAAGGAAATTAAAGAAGATTTAGAGGAATATAGCCCTTCTGAATTCAAGGAAAAAAAATTAGAAAAAAAAGCAAAGGAAGAAATCGAAAAATTTTTCAGCAATGAAGAAAAGGAAGATAAAGAGATAAATAATATTGATAACAAAAAAATTATTACAAAAGATAATTTAGCTTTAGCATTAAAATGGTTTATGATTCTTGTTTTATTCAATGAAAAAGATAAGGAGAATAAAATAAAAGGTAATAAAAAGAATTTATTTAATTATTTAAATGCTGCAGATTTATGGGATAAAAGTATTTATAAAGAAACTAAATACTTCAATTCAGATTTAGTAGAGCTAAAAAAAGCTAATATACCAATTAATAAAATTATTTGGCTTTACGACTTTTTAATAGAAGGAGCAGAAAATGAAGAAGATCCTGAAAAGGAAGAAAAGGAAATTAAGGATTATATAGAAAATAAAAATAAAAAACCAGGTGAAGAAGATGAAGAAAAACAAAATGGAAAAGAAGGAGATAATGGAGACGGAGACGATGATGACGATGATGAATCGAGTCATTCTAGTGATGATGGCGGAAACAACGAAGAAAATGAAGAAGGTGATTAATTAATTTAGATTAAAATTCTATTAAATCAAAGTATTTAAGTACTTAATTTAAGCTCTATTATTATTAAATTAAATAATATATTTATTATGGTGTTATTAACTAAAATATATTTAAATAAATTTAAAATAATTATATATATATTAAGGGATTGGGATGGGAATGGGGAATTGGATTGGGCAATCCCCAGCATTAATATTGTTTAAATCATTTTGAATTTATTCCTAATTATCATTACTATTAGCACTATTTAAAATTATTTCATTTCTTTCTCCAGATTTATTTTGCTCCAATTGTTCTTCTTTATTTTTTAAATAATCTTCAATTTCTTGTATAAAATCTTCATCTTCTTCTCCTTCGATTAAATAATCATAAAGCCAAATTATTTTATTTACTGTGATATTTAATTCTTTTAACCCATTTAATTCTTTTTTAAATTTATCATGATTATAAATTGATTTTTCCCATAAATCTTCTATATCTAAATAATTTACTATATTTTTTTTGTTTTCTTTAATTTTTTTTTTTTTGTCTTTTTCTCCAAATAGCACAAGACAAATAAACCATCTTAATGCACAAGATAAATTTTTTTTATTAATAATTTCATGTTTATCATTTGAATCTGTATCATCACCATTATCAAAATATTTTTCTAATTCATCCTTTATTTTTTTTTCAGATTTTTTATCCTGGAAATTAGTGATATAATTCATCAAATCTTCTTTGATATAATTAAAAATTAATTTCAAGTAATATTGGAATAATTCAACAATTTTGCTTATTGTGAGGTCATTTTTATCTTCAAATAATTTAATAAATTTATTTGAAATATTATTCTCTATATGTGAATTCATTTCTGAAATTAATACATTTTCTTCTTTCCTCTTAATTAAGAAATTAATTAAAGACATAAAATCATCAATGACTTTTTTGTATAAATCTTTATTTGATTTATTTTCTTCACAGAAATTATATATA
>Ga0310697_10004727_pt1 | contig 13369 bp, 13 predicted proteins | sample 172DNAGHGlowgp2_FD_203883 | JGI IMG/M metagenome (GOLD analysis project Ga0310697, IMG submission 203883) | Sheep rumen microbial communities from Palmerston North, Manawatu-Wanganui, New Zealand - 1728 DNA GHGlow gp2 (v2) (version 2) | ecosystem: Host-associated > Mammals > Digestive system >...
AGTCGAAGCACTGTGTCAAGGTGTTGCGCATGACCGAAGGCGAGCGCTTCTGTGTCACCAATGGCGAGGGTTTTCTCTTCGATGCCGAGTTGGTAGAGGCACTGCCGAAAAGGGCAACCGTCAACTTGACCAACAAGCGCGAAGGGTATGACCATTGGGGCTTCAACCTCGAAATCGCCATTGCGCCGACCAAACTCAACGAGCGCACGGAGTGGTTCTTGGAGAAAGCCACGGAAATCGGCATCGACAAGGTGAGGCTGTTCACGTCGTACCATTCCGAGCGTCGCGCCGCCAACGTGGAGCGCTTCCAAAAGGTGATGGTGGCGGCCATGAAGCAGAGCATCAAGTCGCGCCTGCCCAAAGTGGAGGACTTGGTGCCATTCGACAAACTGGTGAAACAACCCTTCGACGGCCAGAAGTTCATCGCTTGGATCGACGACGACGTGAAGGACTGCCTCTGTGACCTATATAATAAAGGTGAGAACGCACTGGTGCTCATCGGTCCCGAAGGCGATTTCAGCCCCGAGGAAGTGGCTCTGGCCAAGGAAAACGGCTTCGTGCCATGCAGTCTCGGCGAGGCAAGATTGCGCACCGAGACGGCGGCCATCGTGGCTTGCCATACGATTCAACTCATAAATCAAATGAAATGAAAAAGCTGTTGATTGCCATATTGTTGTCGTTCTCGTTCGTTGCCTCGGCCCAGCAACTCAACATCGCCTTGCTGAAATACCGTGGGGGCGGCGACTGGTACGGCAACCCGACCTCGTTGCCCAACTTGGTGCGTTTCTGCAACCAAGAAATCGGCACCGACATCAACCCCAACGTGCCGACCGTGGAGCCGTCGAGTCCCGACTTGTTCAACTATCCCTACGTCTACATGACAGGGCACGGCAACGTCGTCTTCGATGCAGCCGAGGCGCAAAACTTGCGTAACTACATGCTGGCAGGCGGTTTCCTCCACATCGACGACAACTACGGCATTCGACAATACATCGAGCCTCAGATGAAAAAGGTGTTTCCCGAACTCGACTTCGTGGAATTGCCTTACACGCACGAGATTTTCAAGGAGCCTTACGCTTTCCCGAATGGCCTGCCGAAGATCCACGAGCACGACAACAAGCCCCCACAACTCTTCGCCCTGATTTACGAAGGCCGCATCGTGTGCATCTTCACCTACGAATGCGACCTCGGCGACGGCTGGGAAGACCAGCGCGTGCACCACGACTCGCAAGAAACGCGTGAAAAGGCGTTGAAGATGGGAGCGAATATCTTGCGATACGTCTTCACCAAATAACGGAGCCCTGAAAGGGCGACAAGATGTCAACGGGCGATTTCAATCCCCGATACAAACGAACAATAAAACTACACTAATATGGAACAAGAAGAAAAAAGAAAATGCCTCTACTGCGGTGAACCCATCATCGGGCGCGTCGACAAGAAGTTTTGCTGCGACTCGTGCCGCAACAGCTACAACTACGAAAAAACGCACAAGCAGGTCAACGTGATTCGGCGCATCAACGGCATCTTGGCGCGCAACTGATCGAACTGAACCCCAACGGCAAAGGCTTTGCCAGTCGCCAACAGCTGAAAGAGAAAGGCTTTGATTTCAAGTACTTTACGAGTACCTATACCACCAAAGCCGGAGCCGTTTACCATTACGTCTACGACCAAGGCTATGTGCCCAAGGAAGCCAACCCCGACCAGTTCCTTTTGGTTAGGAAAGTTGAGGAATGACCGATTATTTACACCTTAAAAACATTGACTTGTATGAAAAGACTCATCAAAACCCTCGTCTTATTGGCCATCATCGGTGGCATCATGCTCTACACATGCCCTGCGCGCGAGAAGCATGTCGACAAATTGACCGAGCAAATCCTTGAATCGGCGCGAGATCAGCGGCAGGGTGGCGAAGGTACCGACATCATCGAAAGCATAGGTAACGCAATTGTAGGCTCCATCAGCGAAAAGGTGGCGCATGTCTACGTTGACAGCCAGCTGAATGTCGACGACTATTCTGTGCTCAACGTGGGTAAGATGTATTACGATGGCGAGACCCGTGTGGTCACCATAGGGGCCTTCAACCATGTGTTTTGCCTCGTCAAAGCCTACGACTTGCTCGATGAGGTGAAGTAGGACACGTCGCTGTCGTGGCCATGGCGACAAAAACGGCCAAAATTGCGCTTACGCCAACTCAGGCATTGTTTCGGCCACCGTCCCTTCGGTCTCGCAGTTGGCCTTGGCCATCGCTATGCCAAATAATACGGCTTCTTTGCCCCGCCTTCCCGCCGCATTGGAATGAACAACACCGGCGAGGAACGCATCCCCCGACCCCATAGCGCTGACGGTTTCGGCTTCAATGGCAGGGAAAAACCGCACTTCGTTCTTGTTGCAGTAGCAAACCCCATCCGCGCCAAGGGTGAGATAAACCTCCTTTATGCCTTTGGATACCAATCGTTTGGCGGCTTCTTCGGCCTCTGGCGCATCTGTCATGGCTTGCGCTTCGGCGAGGTTGCATTTCAAGGCTTGGAAAGACTTTTTCCACGAGTTTTGCATGGCTTCGTTGAGCAGCAAGGCACGGTTGGGCGAAACCGTGTCGATGTAAAGAGGCACGAGGCAATGGTTGATGAGGAAGGCGAGCGCATCGACGCTCAAAAGCGTGTCGGCCACCACCAAATCAGAGCGGTTGATGGCGTCGATTTTGTCCATAATCCAGTCCAAATCCAAACAACGGTTCAGCTCAATGTCGGAAAAAGCCGACTGCATTTGTCCAACTTCGTCGTTGAAACTGAGGAAGATAGGACTGCGCGAGTTTTCGTATTGCGTGGAAAGCGAAAGGTCGATGCCCAAGTCGCTACATTCGGCCATCATTTGTTCGGCAAAGTGGTCGTCGCCAAAGACGGAAACTAGTCGCACCTCGTGGCCTAAAAGCTTGAGGTTGTGTGCGATATTGCGTGCCACACCGCCGTGGCAAAAGCGGATGTCGGCAGGGGAGCATCCGCCTTGTCGTGGCTCGCCATGCGCCCTGACGGCAATATCGATGTTGGATTCTCCTATGACGGTGATTCTCATGCGTTCAAAATTTGGCCAAAATTAGAAAACTTTTGCCATAATTTGCTTTTCCCGAATTATTTTTGTTATTTCGTGCCTTCAAATCAAGGTGTTATGGCGCAACAAAACAAGAAACGGAAACGCCGCAGCTATAAGTACCATGCGATTACGTTCAAGTTGTCGGCAGGACAATACCGCTCGCTTCGGAATTATTGCAAGGCGCGCAAAACGACTCCTATTAAGTTGATCAAGAAGAATATAGAGCGGTTTTTGACGGCTTACGAATACGAGGTGCCGCATGATTTGTATCTCACCGAGAACCAGTTGGACCTCTTCGCCGAGATGCCCAAAACAGAGGTTGACCTTTTTGGCACCTCCTTGTAGCGACGCGATTCATCACGTCTTCCACCCCGATTCGTTCATTTCTGATTGAAAGGAATCCTGTTCTGTATTGACCGTCCCAATGTGACCTCGTCAACGAATTCCAGGGCATCGCCCACGGCAATGCCCTTCGAAATCACCGAAATCTTTCCCTCGAAATCCTTCAGCTGGCGGAAAATGTAGAAGTTGGTCGTGTCGCCCTCGATGGTGGCGGGTAAGGCCAAAATGATTTCCTTAATATCTTCTTTATGAGTGCGTTGCACCAATTGCTCAATCTTCAGGTCATTGGGCGAAATGCCTTCGATTGGGCTGATTACACCGCCCAACACATGGTAGAGTCCGTTGAACGATGCCGTCCGTTCGATGGCTAACACATCGCGCATGTCGGCCACTACGCAGAGCGTGTTTTCGTCGCGGCGCGGGTTGCTGCAAATGCTGCACACTTTGGTGTCGCTGATGTTGTAGCACCGTTCGCAAAGCATGATGTTGTGCTTCATTTTTAGCAGTGAATCAGCGAGTTGTTCCGTTTCCAATTGGTCTTCGTTGAGCAAATGCAGTGCCAGTCGCAATGCGGTTTTCTTGCCTATGCCAGGCAATTTCGACAGCGATTCGACGGCGTTTTCAAGCAATATCGATGAATATTCAGCCATAATATTTGCCGCAAAGTTACGTTATTTTTCTAAATTTGCACCTTCAAAATCGCAGAATGATGAAAAGATATTTCTTCGCAATTATTGCTTTGTTTTTGGCTCTCACCTCTGTAGCCCAGGATGTTAACCGCACTGATTCCAAAGGCCGTCGTCAGGGTCTTTGGATGGATTTTTACCCTAACGGTACAAAACGCTACGAAGGACAGTTCAAGAACGACAAATGCAAGGGGACGTTTACTTATTATGACGAACAGGGCAACTTGAAGGCTACCAATGAGTTCGACAAGTCGGGCGAGAAAGCCTTGAACAAGACTTACGCATCGAATGGCCGGCTTGTGGCAACGGGTTATTACGTCAGCCAAAAGAAGGAAGGCGAATGGAAATACTTTGACAAGGATTCGGGGCAACTGCTTCTGTCAGAGGAAAATAAGAACGGAAAGGTGCATGGCTGGTCGCGGCTCTACAACCCGAATAACGGCATGCTGGCCGAAGAGACGCAATATGTTGAGGGGCAGCCCGAAGGCCAATGCAAGAAATATTCCGACACGGGCGTTTTGCTGATGGATTGCCGCTACCATAACGGACTTTTGGACGGGCAATGCAAAACCTATTATCCGAGCCAGCTTTTGAAGGAGGAAGGGCAGTATACCGAAGGCCGCAAATCGGGCGAATGGAAGACCTACAACGAGGACGGCGACTTGATTTCAACCGAGAATTACGAATAGCTTACTGGCATCTTTTCAGGTAGTCTTCCATGTTGGGACGACCGTATTGTGCGGCTAATTTGTAGTTCTCGCAAGCCTTATCGTGGTTTTTCATCAGGAAATAGGTTTTCCCCATGAGGTAATAGGCGTCGGCATAGTCGGGTTTCAGGCGGGTGGCGTCTTCGAAGTCTTCGAGAGCTTCGGCATATTTTTTTGCGTTTACTTTGGCACAACCGCGCAGGTAGTAGGCTTCGTAATTGTGCTTGTCGTATTTGATGGCTTTGGTGAGCGTTTCCTCTGCTTTTTCATAGTTGCTGTAGCGCATCATCTGCTTGTTGCCTTCGTCCATGTAAACCCTCGACTTGGCTGGGTCTTGGCACGATGCTAAACCTAAGAAAGTGAGTGCGATAAGTATAAGTAGATGGATTGTTCTTTTCATGGATGTGGTCCGGGTGTTAGTTGTTTGTTGATAATTGATAGTTATTGTGGCGGTGTGTTTGTGTCCGTGTTTTGTTATTAAACGATTGTTTTGACGATTTCTTTTACCGTGGTGATAATTTCTTTCAATTTGGCCTCGCTTTTGGCTTCGCAGAGGAAACGGAGATATGGCTCGGTGTTGGAGGGCCTTACGTTGAGCCACCAGTCGGGATAGTCGAGACGGTAGCCGTCGAAATCCAGGAAACGCTCAGGCTTTTCTTGTTTCAAGAAATGGTCGCGCACGGCATCCATGGCTTGTTGTTTCTCTTCAATCTTGAAGTTGATTTCGCCCGAGTTGTAATAAGGTGTGATTGCGTCGATGATTTGGCTCATGGTCTTGCCTTCCTTTTTCCGCTCGGCCAAAAGGCGCAGCACGATGGAAGCTGCCAAGAGTGCAGAGTCGGAATAGTAGAAGTCGCGGAAATAGTAGTGTCCGGCCAGTTCGCCTCCGTAGCAGCCGTCCAATTCCCTGAGTTTCAGTGCCGCGTAGGCTCGACCCACACGCCAAGTTTCCACTTTTGCGCCATAGCGGTCAAGGTATTCCTGAATGGCTCGCGAGCTTCTGATGTCTTGTAGGACAATGCCTTTCTGGTGTTGCTCGCCGATGAAATAATCCCCCAAGAAAGCGATGATGAGGTCAGGGGAGATGAAGCGGCCTTTTTCGTCGATGAAGGTGATGCGGTCGGCGTCGCCATCGAAGAGCAACCCGATGTCGCATTTCTCTTTCGTCACCAAGGCTTTGATTTGTTCTTGTGCGTTGGCTTCCAATGGATTGGGTTCGTGGTTGGGGAAATTGCCATCCAAAGTGCCGTTGATGTAATGGGCTTCGCCAATCAGGTCGTGAACAAAGAGCGAGGCCATCCCGTTGCTGCAATCCACGGCGATGTTGAGGTTCGTGAGGTCGCCTACGAATTGCTTTTGGAAGGCCAAATAGTCTGCATAGACGTTCTTTTCTCGGATTTGGCCCTTCTTTTCGCAGGGTGTCGTGGCTTTGTCGCTGTCCACCAAGGTTTCGAGGCGGTTTAATCCAGTGTCGTAGCCCACGGGCAGGGCGTTTTGGGCCGAAATCTTCAGGCCGTTGTGGCTCTTAGGGTTGTGCGACGCCGTGATTTGTATGGAAGCACCATAGCCGTATTTGGCTGTGGCCCAATAGACCAAGGGTGTGGTGGCGAGTCCGATGTTGTCAACGTTTTTGCCACGGTCGGTAAGGCCACGGGTGAGGGCTTCGAAGAGGGTAGGGGACGAGAGGCGCATGTCGCGACCCACAAGGTAGGTGTCGGTGTCGAGCACTTCGGGCAGGAAGTAGCCGATTCGATAGGCGATGTCGGCGTTGAGGTCGGTGCCCCATTCGCCACGGATGTCGTATGCTTTGAAGGCTTTCATTTCAGTTGTCAGTTTGAAGTTGATAGTTTTCTGTCGTTCATTTGCTTTTGGCTTGTTAACTTTTAGCAGTTAGCCATTTGTTTAACAGCTTATGGTTTAATAGCCAACAGCCAATAGCCATAATTATTTAATCCCTCTCTGATTCAGTGCTTGTTGGTATCGTGTCGCGTTGCGGTTGTGTTCGGCCAAGGTTTTGGCGAAGTTGTGATAGCCAGAGAAGTCCTCCTTGGCGCAAAAATAGTAATAATGGTGTTCTTCTGCGTTGAGCACGGCCTTAATAGCGGCGATGGATGGGATGCAAATAGGCCCGGGCGGCATGCCTATATATTTATAGGTGTTGTAAGGCGACTCAATTTCCTTGTGATAGTTGAGTACGCGTTTGATGTTGTAGTCGTTCCAAGCGAAGATGAGCGTTGGGTCGGCTTGCAGCAACCAGTTGCTTTTCAGTCGGTTGAGGTAAACGCCAGCCACGCGCGGCATCTCGTCGGTCTTGTTGGTCTCTTTGTTGACGATGGCGGCCAATGTGCTGACTTCCACGGGTGTAAGGCCTTCGGCTTTGGCTTGTTGCTTGCGTTCGTCGGTCCAGAACTTGTCGTATTCGCGCATCATGCGGGCGATGAAGTTCTCGGCGTCGGTGTTCCAATAAAACTCGTAGGTGTCGGGTAGGAATAGGGCAGGGATGGTGTATTTGTTGAAGCCTAATTGTTTCACATAGTCCTGATTGTGAAGCAGATTGGCGATGGAGGCCGAGTCTGCTTCGATTTGCTGGGCGATGCGTCCTGCCAGCTGGTCGATGTCGCGCATATTGTTGAACTTCACTTGGACGGGCGTTTGCAGCCCACCGCGCAGCATGTTGACCAATTGGTTGTTGCTCAATCCGTTTTTAATGACGTAGCGTCCGGGATGGACGTTCTGAGGATAGTCTTTGTGTTGCGCCACCCATTGGAAGCTTTTCGTGTTGACCAATATGCCAGCCTCGTCGAGCCGTTTGCCGACTTCATCGTAGTCTGAGCCGGTCGGGATATAGAGCACAAACTCCTTCCCGTCAGCGGTTTGCACGTTGGGCGACATCACGGTTTTGTAGGCCCAGTAGCCGAAGGCCAAGGCAAAGACGAGGAGGATGCCCAAGACCAAAAACACGGTCAGTCGTGTGCGTTGTGGCGCTTTCTTTTTGCTTTTCTTTTTGCCCTTTTTCTCGTCGGGCAGTTTGGTTTCTATTTTGACCATGGGGTTGTCGTTTTCAGCCCACAAAGTTACAACTTTTTCCTGGTTTTTGGCTTTTGGGGATCAGATGATGAATGGCAAAAATCTGCCAGAACTTGGAATGATGAAGTTAAAATATGGAGTGCTTTTGTAAAACATTAATTACCATCAATTTAACACGAATTGTCATTAATTTCATTTTTGGGAAATTCGTGGTAGATTCATGGTAATTCGTGTAAAAAAGTGAAGAAAGGACTGTTGCGCCCTGTCTCTGTTCCAGCGAATTTGCAATTCGCTGGCACCGAGTATGGGGATTTGCAATCCCTTTCTATGGCTGAGGCTTTCATGGTAACAAGGTCTTTTACAGCGGCAAATATAGCAGTTTTTTCGGAAAAGCAGGGAAGAAATGGGGGGGCATTATAAATGCTGATATTCTTACCTGGCAGATTGTTAAACTGCCTGATCAGGTTGCGGACGTCAGGTTGCCTTGGTGGTCTTTTAAGGTGTAGTGCATTGTGCTTTCTCTTGGTTCCATGACAAGCAAAGCTCGCCTATGTTGCACTCTGATGACATGACAAATCATAACACAATGAACATTCCTATCACAACTATTATTATGCATGTTATCAGTCCTATAATGTAATTTTCCGTATCGTATGACTTTAACCATTTTGGCTCGAGTCTACCGTGTATTTCGTCGCCTAATTTGGTTTTACATCCTTTTAATAACCATCGTACAAAACCACCTATATGTTCAGCTGTTTCTATCATATATTTACCTTGGTCTTTTTATAGTTACTTCAAAAACTCTTTTCTATAAGTATTACCATAGTTGATGGCATTTCTAATCGTTTTATAGTCTTCAACACTTTGTTGATTGACCTTATTAATCTTGTAGTATCGGCTTGCTTGTTTTTGCCAATTTGGCCCACCCATTTGAATACCGGCTTTCTTGGCCCCTTTGACGAACTGGTTATAGCCTTCAAGACCGCTTGCCGAAGTTTTTATTATTTGGCCAGATTTGGTCATCCCGAAGGATAACAAACCAGGAGCAAAATCAGCGAAAGCATCTTCTTTCTCGGTCACGGTAGCAACCGAGCCTCCAATTGTTCTTCCTGTAAACAAAACGTACGGTGAGTTTACGGCACTATACGCAATATTCAATACTACTTTTTCTGTAGCTTCGCCAGCAGTTCTGGCAGGCTCATCGAGCCACATTTCAAAACTTGTCAAATTGTCGGCTTGATTAATCTCACCAGGCCAAGGGGTTCGGTTCGCTCCAAACTTTGGGCTTCTGAATACAAATGTATATGGATAGTTTTTCCTAAAGTGTTTATACACGTCGTTTTTGGAGCCACCAACATACTCAAATCCATCGGGAGTGTTTTCAGGGCTGCTGATGTTATCGTCCCAAACATATTCTTTTGTTTCCATATTGTATATCCAATCGTCTTTAGGCCGCTGCATACCTTCAGTTGCTTCTGTATTAAAGGAAGAGCCTTTAAAGGAATGTCTTCCCCAATACCCGTAGTTGAAAGTTTCTAATCCATAATACTCGAAAGGCATCGTCACCAAATACCCGCTCGGATCCGTAAATCTCAAAGGATTATTCACGCAATACCCATATGGTGTTATCGAATAATACTTCGCTGCCATCGGGTCAGTTGTATGGAACCTTCCGATGAGCGGGTCATACATTCTTGCCTCGAAGTCGTACCAGTCGAGGGTGTTGCCGGCGAGCGTCTCGTCCTGAAGTTCCTTGCCGTAGTAATAGTTTGAACACTTTTTTCGTTTGGTTGCCATCCCTTTTCGTTTTTCCCGTAATTCTACTTTTCAATTGAACTATTACCCATATTCTCGGGGTAGAATATTACTTATCTTGGGCATGAAGTAATTTCATCCAAAAATTAGTTTTCTCTATTCTTGAATAGCCATCATTAAACAGTTTGGATTCTATTTTCTTTTTATCCTGTATAATGGAGTCATTCACATAAAACAATTTCCATCCATTTTGAGTTGAAGAGAAAAAATAATCGCCATTTCTGAAAAACTGTATCATACTTATTCTGTATTCATGAACCAAAATATAAAATGATTTACAAATGGAATCGATATACATAGGGTATTCATTAATGTCTATATTCCATTCTCTGCATAATGCAATTGTGTCATTAATATAATCATGGTTTTGTTCTCCAGTGGCAAGATTATGGATATTCATATATTTTGCCAATCCTTCACTTTCAGTTAACCAAGGATCATAATAATTATACATTAATGCATAAATGTCCATTTCTTTTTCAATTCTAGTGGCATTTGCTGACCATCCGACCAGAGCTTCGTTTTTTAAAATAGAATCGTGTTTTTCCAAAAATACAATATAGTCTTCTATAGGAACTTGCTTGTGCCGAGTTCCACAAGACAAGAGACTAGCACAGACGCACAAAAATAAACTAACGATAATAAATCCCTTTTTCATTTTTTTGCTTTATTATATCCAAACCAAATGGAACGTTGATCGTCACGAGAATCAAATTTCCCAGTATGCACGAAGCAGTCCCCATGAGCCCCCATCCATGCTAACCACTTAGGTATTTCTAATCGTCCCAAAGCCATTCCCCATAAAAAATTTCCGAAGTTGAATTTATCATGTGCCATGAATTCTCCTCTAGAACTTGTCAAAATAAGTGCGTATGGATTTATGGATTGTACCGTAGGATAGTTTACGAAATCAAGGTCTTTATTGCCGCCACGGCTTTGTTCTTTTATATAGTTTATCTTATCAAATAGCGATTGTGATTGTAATGCAGAGAAATCAATTTCCTCTAAGATTGATTCAATCTTTTGGTCATTTACAAATACAATCTTGTTGTAAAAAAGTTCATCTTTTTCTCTTCCAAGATTCTTTTCTAACATGTCATCATTGCTACATGCTACAAATCTATCACACCATCGTTCGTCCGCAAATTCAAATTTTGTTGCATACTTACCATCCTTTCCTCTAATCATACCAACATTATTTCCTCCAGGTAGTTTCTTTTCATAGTATCCTGTGTGTGAAAAAACCAACGTATCCATCCCGCTCGGATCCGTAAATCTCATCGGATTATTCACGCAATACCCATATGGTGTTATCGAATAATACTTCGCTGCCATCGGGTCAGTTGTATGGAACCTTCCGATGAGCGGGTCATACATTCTTGCCTCGAAGTCGTACCAGTCGAGGGTGTTGCCGGCGAGCGTCTCGTCCTGCAGCTCCTTGCCGCCGAAGAGTCTGCGGTTGGGGAGCTGGCTGCCGTAGTCCTCGCGGCGCAGCGTGAAGCCGAAGGGGTAGTAGTCCGCCTGCTGCACCAGTTCGGGCTGGCCGCTGTCGTGGGCGGCAAACTCGGCCCTCACGTTACCCAAGTGGTCGGTGAGACTGTAGTACGCCCTCCATTGTATTCCTTGGCCTGTCATAATGGGTCTAATCCTTCCAAACGGTGCAAAGATACAAACTAATTCGTTGTCCTCGTACATGAACTCACCGCAATAGTCCGTCGTCAGGTTCTGCGGCGTGGCCGAGGCTTCCACTTTTTTGCGGAGTTTCGTGCCCGTCGAGGAGTAGGAGTAGCGTATCCTGTCGTTAGGCGAGAACCCCACCGTGAGGGGTTTGTTCAGCTGGCTGTATTCTATCGTGGCATGTCGCGAGGGGTCGTAGGTCGGGTTGCCGTTGTAGTCGTAGTTGTACGGATGCAGGTGCGCATGGTATCCACCTACTGTTTGGGCATCATCGACGATGGTCTCGATGCGGTTTGTGCCTTCATAATAGCGATAGGATAACGCATCTATCACCTCTCCGTTGTATTTACGCCACAACCATGTAATGTTGCCGTTACCGTCATACCAATAGCTCTCAGAATAGGTATCAGGATTTTGATTAAAGTCAATTCCTTCTGCATAATAAGAATCGGAAAGACTTCCGTAGCCGTCGTAGACAAAACCATAGCCAAAAGATGTGGCGTAGCGACCGTTGGAGCACATCTGCGATACGTTGCCGTTATAGTTCGCCTCGTCCGACAAGTTTGTGTCGGGTGTCTCGTAGGCCAGCCTAAAGGCGAAAAGGTCGAAGCCCGGGTTTTCGAAGTCGTTCAAGCCCTTCAGCCAACCCCTGATGTTGTAGCGGTGCTTCAGTTTCTGAGTGAAGGTGTTGCCGCCGTCCGGACTGTAAAGGTAGGTGTTGAGCAGGTCGCCCACGGCGTTGTACTCGTATGCACGGGCGACGAACTCCGGGGCATCGTTCACTTTATATAACTCCTGTAGCCTGCGTCCCGTATGGTCGTATGTGTATCGGCTGCGGGTGACGATGGCATCCTGCCCGCCCACCGTGTGCACGACACTCTCCTCTGTGACCTCACCGTTGAAGTTGTACCTGAAGAAGCGGTCGGTGCGGCCGCCCAGGTGGTTGTCGTTCACGGAGCAAAGCGGTCGACCTTTCGCGTCGTAATAGCTCACGTGCAGCATCTCCGTGTCTCCGGTGGGAAGGTTGGCCTTGTCCAGGCTGCCCGTCGGGAGGCATTTCGTCCGCGTGTCGTAGGCGATGGCCTCGCCCGAAGGATAGTCCGGGCAGGAATAGTCTTGCTGGAACAGCCCCAGGAAGCCGTACTGGTCGTACCAGTTGGCGTTCTGAATGTCATCGGCCGCGACGTTCAACGTTGCGGGGAAGCTTGCGCCCGAGTAGCCGTACAGGCTCCCGTTGCCCGTCCATTGCTCATCCACGGTGTTTTGCGCGTCGAAGAGAGCCTGTAGCTGTGCCCTGTCCAAGGTCGAGACGAGATAGCCACCGGCAACCGTTCTCCCGTACACATCGTAAAGCGAGAATGCCCATTCGCCGTTGGCGAGCAGGTTGCCGTCCTGCGACATCACCATGCGGTTGCGCCTGTCGTAGACGCAGCGTTCCGTCCCGTGGTCGGGGACGGTCTTCTCTATGATGCGCCCTTTCGCGTCGTATGTGTAGTGGTAGCAAAGCCCCGTGTCGTCGGGCGAGGCGGCCTTGGGCGGCACCACGCAGCGCAGGCGGCCAAGGTCGTCGTAGACGTATGCGGTACGGAGCACACCCCCGTTGTCGCCCACGGCCTCTTCCCTCACTTTGCGTCCAAGGTTGTCGGTATAGACCCTATGCAGGCGGCCGTCCTCGTCGGCACGCTCCTCATAGCGCAACGAGCCTGCCGGATAGGAAACGGCGGAGCAGGTCCCCGTGGCGTCGGACCTCCAATGGGAGACGGCGGAAGCGTTGCACTTGTATCCGATGTGCGTGGGATGGCTCGCCCAATGGCTTCCCTCGCCGATGTATCCGGCATCGCGGCCCAGGGGCGAGTTGTCGTAGAGGTATTGCCTGAACGGGCGGCTGTCCGCGTCCTTGCCCTCCAGTATGCCCAACCTGTAATAATCCTTGACATACCCACTAAAACCACTATGGTATCTCCCGTCGTCGTCCTCCACCTCGCAAGGCAGATATATCGAATCGACTCGTCCTCCGATGCCGTA
>Ga0310697_10004728_pt1 | contig 13367 bp, 12 predicted proteins | sample 172DNAGHGlowgp2_FD_203883 | JGI IMG/M metagenome (GOLD analysis project Ga0310697, IMG submission 203883) | Sheep rumen microbial communities from Palmerston North, Manawatu-Wanganui, New Zealand - 1728 DNA GHGlow gp2 (v2) (version 2) | ecosystem: Host-associated > Mammals > Digestive system >...
GGTCGATGGCCTTCTGGATCAGTGCGTGGGAGTTGCCGGTGCCGTCCTCGTTCAGGACGTCGGCAGAGGGGGTAAACTTGTCATAGAGCGCGCCGTCGGACTCCATGCGTTCCGACTGGGTGCCCAAATAGGTGTCGATCGTCTGGGCATTGGCTTCAAGAACGTTGCCCGCGATGATCGAGAGGGCGAGGAAGAAGCACATCAGGCTTGTCAGTCCTCGCCAGAGACCGGTTCTTTTCACTTTCATTCCTCCTATAAATAGATATGCCAGGGGCAGAATTACGCTGTTCATGTTATATCACAGGAAAAAGTGAAACAGCGGTTCAAAGAGCGAATTGCCGTTTTTTCAGAGCGAATTGCATCATAGTAGCGCCGACCAGTGGTCGGCGAATAGAAACGCCGAGCAATGCTCGGCGCTACGCGGCAAGGGAGGCTTTAGGCCCGGCCATGGGTTGGGCACCTGCGCCTACGGGGCGCAAACCTTCTCTATCATAAATTGACAGCCGCTGCTTCACTCGCCGGGAGCGGAGCAGCGGTTGCTGGTTTTCGCTTTTTTCAGCTTTTCATCAGATAGACATCCAGGGTAAACAGGTCGCCGTCGGCGGAGGCGGAGAGGCTGCCGCCGTACTTCTCGGCTATGAGCTTCATGCTCTTCATGCCGTAACCGTGGAAGCCCTCCTCTTCCGTCTTGCTGGTCAGCGGCATGCCGTCCTCCATGCGGAGCTCACCGTCAAAGAAGTTACTGATGTGGATGCTCACCAGATCGCCCCGGCACTCGGAGACGATGTCGATGATCTTCTTCTCCGGATCCTGCAGCTTCTCCACGGCCTCCACCGCGTTGGAGATGGCGTTTCCGAAGAGAGAGTAGACGTCCATGACCTGCATGAAACCCAGATCCGCGCCGTTTCCCATGTAGGTCAGGCGGATCCCCGCTTCGGAACAGCGGAGGCTGTTTTCGGTCAGAAGCACGTCCAGCGCCTCGTTGCCGGTGCGGATGCGGCTGCCGTAGATCCGCACAGCGTCCTTGATGCTCTCCACTTCTTCCGCGGGCAGGCGCATGTCCCGCAGCTTGTGCTTGAGGTCGTGGTACTTGATGTTGATGGTGTCGATGGTTTTTTTCGACAGCTCGTACTGCTTGCGCTCCTCCTGCCACAGAAGGTTCAGCGCCGTATTTTCACTCTTCAGGTCCACCGTGTGGTACAGCACGAACTGCACCACCAGGGCCATGACACAGCAGGTGATGGCATAGATGCTCACGGGGATGGAGTTTACCTCGCCATAGCGGTTCACCAGGCGGGTCAGACCGATGCAGATGAACACCACCGCGATGGCCAGGGCGTTGAAGCGCAGGTCGGACTTCTTCCAGGTCTCGTTCTTCTCGGCATAGTAGCCGATCGTCCCCAGCGCGATCAGATACACCAGCGGGAACACCACCAGCTCCATCAGCTCCCAGTCCCGCAGCGGCCCGAGAGAGGCGCCGATGAAAAGCCCCGTGGCCTGCTGCACGATCTTGGAGACGTGATAGGCGATATGCTCCACCGCGTAGCCCGCGACGCAGAGGGAAAAGAGCGAGGGGAAGGGCAGACGGAAGCAGAAGCCCATGGCTGCGACGGTGAGGAAAAAGAGGCCCGCAAAGGTGCCGAGTTGGGTCAGCATGGTCTGGGTATGAGCTGCCCCGGTGGGAAACAGCAGCTGCCCCGCAACACAAAGCAGCAGCACCAGCCCCAAGCGCAGGGGAAAGCGGCTGCGCTTGTCCGCAGGGTAGAGAAAAATCAGCTCCGCGAGCAGCATTTCCAGCAGAAATTTCATCGTCTCCCCCCCATAAAGTCCGACATGGCGGCGAGAAAGCTCTTGCGCTGCGGGCGGGAGATGTCCAGCTGGCGCTCCCCCACGGTCACGCTGTTGCGGCTGACCGCGCTCACATGATAGAGGTTCACCAGGCAGCTGCGGTTGACGAACACAAAGCTCGGGCGATTGAGCTTGCCGTAGGCCTCCTTGAGGGTGCCGTACTCGGTCAGCTCCCCGTCCGTGGTATGATAGACCACATAATGCCCGTCAATGTCCAGATAGCGGATGGACGAGACGGAAAGCTGCCGCAGCTCCCCCTCGACCTTGACGGGGATATATTCCTCATTCCGCTTGGGGATGCGGCTCAGGGCCCGCTTCATCTTGATAGCGAAGGAGTACTTGTTGACGGGCTTGAGGACAAAGTCCAGCGCGTCCACCTCGTAGCCGTCCACGGCGTACTGGGCCATATTGGTGACGAAGATGAGCAGCACCGAGGCATCCACCTTCCGCAATTCCCGGGCGGTCTCCATGCCGTTCATGCCGGGCATCTCAATGTCCATGAACACGAGATCGTAGCCGCCCGCAAAGCTGCCGATGAAGGCGGTGCCGGTGGAAAACTCGGTGACGTGAAACTGCAGCCCCTCACTCTCCTCCAGCCAGCGCAGGCAGGCGCGCAGACGCTCCCGCTCGGCGCTGTCATCCTCCACGATGGCGACACGGATCAATGCTCTCACCCCCAATCAATTATCTATATTTATATCACAATTCTGTCTTCCTGACAACATGCACGCTCCGCTGAATGCTTGCTTCCGCGCCCGCACTGTGCTAAGATGGGAAAAGCAACTGCAGGGAGGCACTACGATGAAGAAAAAGAGCATTTATCTGGCCGGGGGCTGCTTCTGGGGCACCCAGAAGTTCTTCGATCAGTTCGACGGCGTTCTGGAGACCGAGGTGGGCTACGCCAACGGCCCCACCGAGAACCCCAGCTATCAGCAGGTCTGCGCAAGCGCGGGGCACGCCGAGACCGTGCGCATCGTCTATGACGCGGAAAAGCTCAGCCTGTCTCAGCTGCTGGACTGGTATTTTCTCACCATCGACCCCACTTCCTATCACCGGCAGGGCGGGGACAAGGGCGTACAGTACCGCACGGGCATCTACTATGGGGACGCGGAAGACCTGCCGGAGCTGGAGACCCGCTATGCCGCCGAGCAGGCCAAATACAAGGCGAAGCTGGAGGTGGAGCTGCAGCCTCTGCAGAACTTCTACCCCGCCGAGGAATATCACCAGAAATACCTGGACAAGAACCCCGGCGGCTACTGCCACATTCCACAGAAGCTGCTGCACCTGAAATAAAGCGAAAACGCGGGCTGCCCTGCAGCCCGCGTTTTTCTTATCCTTCAAAGCCCTGCATTTTGTCCAGAATCGCGTCGATGGCCGCGAAGCGGTCCTCCCGCATGCCGACACTTTCCCCCAGCTCCATCAGCTGATTGCCGTCGGTGCTCCGCTCCCAGACGGGAAGGCCCTCCCCGTTGGGGTCGCCCGTGCGGCAGAAATTGGCAAAGTAGGAGGAGAAGATCTCCGCAAGCTCCCGGTCGGAGGCGTCATAGAGCCGGGATCTGGCCGGCACATTGCCATAGCAGTAAACCTCCTCGCCGCTGTGCCAGGGGCCGAGGCGGCCGTTTTCCTTGCTGAAATAGTACTCATAGGCCGGGATGCCGTTGGCGATGGCCTGCCGCGTCCAGCAGGAGTGACCGTGGGTGAAGAAGATGGCGGAGTAGATGTCGATCCACATGGCCTTGGCCTCCTCGTCCGTAGTGGGCGCGTACAGGGCCAGCACCTCGTCGGCATATTCGCCGAAGTAGGAGCGCACTTTGCCCTCGAAGTTTTTCATGTCCGCGTTGGCAAAGAGGATGAAGGGCACGCCCTCCAGGGAGTTGAAGCCCTGCAGGATGGCCTCCTCGTTGTGGATCCCCTGCCGGTAGGCCTCATAGGGCGTCATGGGCAGCACATAGCCGTCCACGGTCATGTGGTGGTTCGTATCCGCCGCGGCCACCAGGGTCTCCGCATCCATCTGCCGAAGCTCTGCAATGCTCTTTGCCCCGAATCGCTCCAGCGTCTCCGCCCCGGTCGCCAGCGCCCGATCCAGCGTGCGGAAAGAATGGGCGGGCTCCGGCGCTGTGACGGTGGAGCTCTCGCCGATCGCCCGGCGGAAAAGCCCCTTCGCCAGGGGCGAAGTGCAGAGGGCGCTGACGCAGGCCGAGCCCGCGCTCTCCCCCGCGAGGGTCACATTGTCCGGGTCGCCGCCGAAGGCCGCGATGTTGTCGCGCACCCATTCAAGCGCCTTGATCTGGTCCAGGAGGCCGTAATTGCCGGTGGTGCCGCTGGGCGACTCTGCCTGCAGCTCCTCCGTCGCCAGAAAGCCGAACACCCCCAGGCGGTAGCCCAGGTTCACCGCAACCACGCCCTTGCGGGCAAGGCCCTCGCCGCGATAGTCGGCGTACCAGGGCTGGCCGGTCTGCAGGGAGCCGCCGTGGATGTAGACCAGCACCGGGAGCTTCTCCTGCTGACCCGCCGGTTTCCAGATGTTCAGATACAGCGCGTCCTCGGAATTGGCGTCCCGGTAATTGTCCGTAAGGGAGATCTCATAGTCGTGATAACCGATGATCTGGGCCAGGGAGCTGTAGAGCACCGAGTTCTGCGGCTGCATGGCCATGGGCGCGAAGGCGTCCGCCGCGAGCACACCCTCCCAGGGCGTCGGGTCCTGGGGTTCCCGCCAGCGCAGCTCGCCCACCGGGGGTGCGGCGTAGGGGATGCCCGCGTAGACCTCCACCGCCCGATCGGCGGTGTAGACGCCGGTGAACTGCCCGTCGGCAACCGTGACCACATCGGTCACGCCGCCGTTTTTCCCCTCCACCGCCGGGTGGAGCCTGACCGGCCCCTGGGTGTGGAGAAGGATGCCCGCCAGCGCCGCCGCGAGCAAGGCGAAGGAGAAGAAGCGAAACAGAAAGGCGCGGGGCTTTTTTACCCGCCAATAGGCGAACATCACCAGCAGCAGAAGCGCCAGGCCCCAGCCGAGGAGCGTATTCTTATTGAGCTCCAGCACTGCCAGAACGATCAGCGCGAAGAGCACATAAAAGAGCCAGAAGCCGAACCCGGCTTTTTTCTGTTTCATTGGATCACCTCGTTGATTGGATGCTATTCAATTGTATGAAAAAAGAGCTTTCATGTCAAGAAAAAGCGGCCCCGGATGGGGTCGCTTTTGTATTAAAATTTTCCGCTGGTGTGGGAATGGCCGCTGAAGCCGCCGCCCGAATGGCCGCCCCCGCCGCCGGAATCCCGGGGCTCCTGCTGGATCACCTGCACCGTACGGGTGCGGTTGAGGAAGTGATCCTGCACGATCTGCATGTGGGGGCTGGTCGGCGTCATGTATTCGTCGGCGTCGTCCTTTTCCCGTGCGGTCTTCATCTGCCGCTTCATGCCGCCGCACACGCCGGCCGCAGTCAGCACGCCGGCCAGGAAGGAGCCGATGCCCTTCGCGCCGGCGATCATCTTCGCCTGCTGGGCCTGCTGGGTCTCCAGCGTCTCGAGATAGGCGGGATAGGCAGCCACCGCAGGCACGAGGCGCTGCTCCACGGCCACCAGATAGGCCTTGAAGCCGTTATACCAGTCGTCATTGCGGAAGAAGGGGCCGAAGGAATTGACCAGGCGGTCCCGCTGCTGATAGTCAAAGGCATAGTTGCCGAAGCTGCCGTGGGCGTCAAGGTCAAAGTCCCGGTCGGCCATGCTTACAAGAAAGAGGATGCCGTCCCCGGTCTCGCCGAAGCCGTGCAGATAGCGGTCATAGATCTCCTCCGCGCAGAGGGAGATGGTACCGCGGCCGAAGTCGTTGTAGTCCGGGGTAGTCACGATGTAGACGCCGCACTGGTATTTCTCCGAGATGCCGGTAGCGATGTCCTCCAGTTCCAGGCGCTGCTCCTCGGTCAGGATCCCGGCCGAGTCGGTCACATAGCTCAGATTTCCGTTGGAGGAAGCAGAGGCGGTGACCGGCAGGAGCAGGCTCAGCAGGAGGATCAGCAGAAGGGAAAGCGCGAATTTCCGTTTCATCACTCGCTCCCCTCCTCACACAAAGAAGTACAGCAGCGCGGCCAGCGCCCCCGCCACCGGAATGGCGATGCGGGCAAACCAGCTCCAGTAGCGCTCTTTCGACACAGGCAGGTCGCCGATCAGCTTGCCGGTCTGCCCGTTCATGGCGAAGAGGAAGCTCTGATCCTTCCAGCGGGTGGACAGCATCCAAACCGGCATCAGCGCGTAGTTGACCTCGCCACGGTGCAGGCGGATGCTCTTGCCCATGGGCGAGCAGGTGGCATAGCCGCTGCTCATGGCCGTGGCCTCGATGACCTCCTCGGCGGTGTGGGCCGCGCGCTCATCGGCGCGGGCGGCGCACTCTTCCTTGTCCACATCGTACTTGTTGGCCAAAAAGCCCGGCAGATAGCCCGGGGAAAAGGGCTTGAGCTCGCTGTAGTCAAAGGGCTCGATGGCGTCCATATGCGCGTCCGGCATGCGGCGGGAACCGTCCACCGGGATGCGCTCAAAGTCCACATTGCCCGCGCGGCGCAGCTGGAAATGATCGGTCTCGGTGATGATCCTGTCCCCTTCCCGGTGAGTCATGCTGCGGCTCGCGCGAAAGCTCATATCCACTTCGGCGGTGCCGTTGAAGAGCCAGAAGGGCACGTAAACGCCCTGGATCTTTTCGATCTGGTTATTGGAGGCAAACTCCCGGGGCAGCAGCTTCTTGCCCCGGTAGAACTCTTTCAGCGCCTTGACGGCGGCCTCCTTGTCCAGCTTGAAGGGCAGGATGTAGTCCGGCTTCAGATGCCCGTCAAACTGACTGGGCACCACGGTGGGATTGCCGCAGTAGGGGCACTGTGTGGCCACAGTCGTCGCGTCGCAGATCAGCTCCGCCCCGCAGGAGGGGCAGGTGTAGGCGCGCATGTCGATGCCCGCTTCACCCCAGTCGTCAGAGACGGCGTTCCAGTTCCAGTCCTGTTCGGGAGGGCTCTGCTGGGCGCTCTCGGCCGCCTGGGCTGCCTGGGCCGCGGCGGTCTGCGCGTCCTCGATCTTGTCGCCGTAGAGCGCCTCGATCTCCTGCACCGTGAACGTGCTGCCGCAGTAATCGCAGCGGAGCTTGCCGATGCTGCCGTCGAAATGCAGCGGCCCGGTACAGGATGGGCACTGGAAATTGGTGATCTGTTCAGGCACAGGCACTCTCCTCACTTTCCTTCAGTTTCAATGATGCTGTCCGGCATCGTCTCACCCGCTTCGATGAGCGGCAGATACCAGAAGCGATAGGAATAGGGCCGGGCGTCCGGGTCCTCCCATTCCGCGCCCCAGGGGCGCAGATGGATGGCATAGGAAAAGCGCTCGCCCTCCGCGTCATGGGTGCCGGAAATCTCCAGCACGCCGTCGGCAAGGCGGATCTCCGCGCCGTTTTCCGTGACGGTATCATACCAGAACCAGCCGCCCGTGACACGCAGCTCCTCGCCCTCGCCGCTCAGGCTCAGGACCGCCATGGGCTCCTGGCGGGAGAGCCGCTCATCCCACAGCGTGAGCACGACGCCGTCCCGGTTCAGCACGGCGGAACCGCAGCAGTCATACCATGTCTCCGGCATGTCGCCCGCGGAGTTTTGGATCTCCCACCAGCCGTAGTAGTCCCCTGTCAGATCCTTAAGGATCTGGGGCTGCGGCGTGGGGGTGGGCAGCGTGTCCGCCAGCTCTGCCCGGATCAGGGAGAGGATCACGCCCTCGCCCAGCAGGTCGAGCCGGATGACGCCGTCTTTGAGCGAGCCGGGGCAGGATACCCCGTTTAAGTCAACGCTCAGCCGCTCACCCTCCAGACTCCAGCGGAGGTCCCCCTCGTTTTCGCCGAGGAGCAGCCGCCCGCTGCCGCCGGTACGCAGCTCCAGGCGCACGTCTCCGTTATAGAGTTCGGACGGCGGGACCAGATCCTCGCCCACTTCCACTGCCGTGCAGAGATAGACGCCCGCGTTGGGGTCCTGCTCGCCGCAGGCGGAGAGCAGGAACAGAAGCAGGGCGGCAAGCAGCAAGGCCGCCGCCCCATGGATTCTCTGTTTCAAATTATTCGACCGAGTCGTCTGCGTTGAAGGGATCACCGCACTCCGGGCAGAAGCGGGGCGGATTTGCGGGATCTGCCGGCTCCCAGCCGCACTTGTCACACTTGTAGAGGAGAGCGCCGGCGGGCTTCTTCGCACCGCACTCGGAGCAGAACTTGCCCTTGTTGACGGCGCCGCAGCTGGGGCAGGTCCAGCCGACGGGCGCAGCCTCGGGCTTCTTCGTGCCGCACTCGGGGCAGAACTTGCCGCTGGCCTTGTGGCCGCAGCTGGGGCAGGTCCAGCCTTCCGCTTCCGCGGCGGGGGCAGGAGCCGCCTGCTGACCCATCTGGTACAGGTTCTGGGCGTTGACGCCGCCCGCCTGCTGGGCCATGTTCATGCCCATGAAGGCCATAGCGGCACCGCCCTCGTTGGCGGCAGCGCTCTGCATGGCGGCAGCCTGCGCGCCAACCAGGTGCGCGGCCGCCATGGTGGGATCGCGGAAAGCGGCATTGCGCTGCAGTTCCTTGATCATGGCCTCGTCCTCTTCACTGGCCTTCACGCTGGAGACACCGCAGGAGACGATCTCGATGCCGCGCAGGTCGCGCCACTTGGCGGACAGCTCCTCATTCAGGGCGTCAGCCAGCTCGGCGGTGTGGGCGGGCAGGGAGGAGTAGCGGATGCCCATGTCGGAAATGCGGGCGAAGGCGGGCTGCAGCGCGGTGAGCAGCTCGGTCTTCATCTGGCCTTCCAGCATGTCGATGGTGTAGTTGGAAGACACGTTGCCGCAGACGTTGGTGTAGAACAGCAGAGGGTTCGACATCCGGATGCTGTACTCGCCAAAGCAGCGGATCGCAATATCGATATCCAGGCCGATGTTCTTGTCCACCACGCGGAAGGGCACGGGATTGGGCGTGCCATACTTGTTGCCGGTCAGCTCGCGGGTGTTGAAGTAGTAGACGCGCTGATCTTTCGGGGCCTGGCCGCCGAAGGTGAAGCGCTTGCCGATGTTCTGGAACACGGCGGCGATACTGTCGCCCAGGTTGCCGGAGAAGACGGAGGGCTCGGTGGAGGCGTCGTAAACATACTCGCCCGGCTCGGCGCAGACGTCCACGATCTTGCCCTGTTCGACGATCAGCATGCACTGGCCGTCGGCCACGGCGATCACGGAACCGCTGGTGATGATGTTGTCATCGCCGCGATTGGAGGAGCGGCCGGAAACCTTTTTCTGGCCCTTGACAGCCAGCACGTTGTTGGGCAGCGCCTCGCAGTAGAAATATTCCTTCCACTGATCGGACAGGACGCCGGTGGCGGCGCCGAGAACGGCAGAAACAAGACCCATAGTGATTTTCTCCTTTCAGATCTATCGCAGTTTTATTGTTTGTATTCATACTTGCGCTGTCTTAAATATAGTAGATGCTCCCCGGAAAATCAACAGGAAATTGTGAATTTGCCGGGGAGCATCGGCATGTGCGGACATGATTCGACTCCCGCATCCTATTTGTTCCAAAAAAAGAACGGACCACTCCGTGGTCCGTCCTTTTTTGGAGCGGATGATGGGAGTCGCTTGCGTAATCTTTTCGTAGTCGAAAAGATTACATTAGTATTCGCCAGTTTTTGAACTGGCGAATGCACATGCCCTTTGGCATGTGCGGACATGATTCGACTCCCACATCCTATTTGTTCCAAAAAAAGAACGGACCACTCCGTGGCCCGTCCTTTTTTGGAGCGGATGATGGGAGTCGAACCCACCTTATCGGCTTGGGAAGCCGGAGTTCTACCGATGAACTACATCCGCGTGTATGGGGAGTATAACACAAGTCGTGCAAAAGTGCAATAAAAAGTTTTCCCGCCCTTTCGCCCGGTTGCGCGGCCAGGATAGGGTAAACTGGCCCTGCCGGCGGCGGGCTGATGGAGGGCAGACTGCGCGCATGCCCATCCGGAGGCCTGCCATGCCGGGGAAGCGCCTTGACAAAGCGCGCCGCCGGGACTATCATTTTCCCATCCGTTCAAGGAGGGATTCTGCCATGTCCCGCAGATGCATCATCATTACCGGCGGCGAGTACAGCCCTATCCCCCGGCCCGAGGCCGGAGACTTCGTCATCGCCTGCGACCGGGGCTACGAATACTGCCTGCGCGATTCGATCCGGCCGGATCTGGTGATTGCCGACTTCGACTCCTACGGCGGGCAGATCGCGCCGGGAATTCCGGTGCTGCAGCTGCCGACGGAGAAAGACGACACGGACACCATGGCCGCCCTGCGCTATGCGTCAGACGAGGGCTACGAGGAAGTGCATCTGTACTGCGCCCTGGGCGGTCGGCTGGACCACACGCTTGCGAATGTGCAGGCCCTGGCCTGGTGCGCCGAGCGCGGCATCTTCGCCGCCATTGAGAGCCCGGATACCCGGCTCTTTTCCCTGCGAAACGCCATGCTGCATCTCCCCCGGCGGGAGGGCTTCTCCCTCTCCGTGTTCAGTCTCACGGACCACAGCCGCGTTTCAATCCGGGGCGCGAAGTATGAACTGGAGAACGCTCGGATCACGAACGCCTTCCCCCTCGGCGTCAGCAACGAGTGGACGGAGGACGAGGCCCTGGTCGCGGCCCATGAAGGGACGCTGCTGATCGTGGAGTCCAGACTGTAAGAGATAAGAAAAAACCTGTCATCCTGAGGGCATAGCCCGAAGGATCTCAAATGAGATTCTTCGCTGCGCTCAGAATGACAGGTTTTTTATCGGAAACGTTCTCCGTCCCCTCAAAGCTCAAAACTCACGCCTCAAAACTCACTTACAGCAGCATGACGCCCGCGTCCTCGCAGGCTTTGACCGTGGCATCATCCCAGATGGAGGCCTGGACCTCGCCGATGTGGGCCTTGCCCAGCAACAGCATGGACACACGGGACTGGCCGATGCCGCCGCCGATGGTGAGCGGCAGCTCGCCGTTTAAGAGCGCCTGATGGTAGGGCAGCGCGCGGCGATCGTCGCAGCCCGCCAGCGTCAGCTGCCGGTCCAGGGACTCGGGACTCACCCGGATGCCCATGGAGCTGACCTCCATGGCGCAATCCAGCACATCGTCCCAGAACAGGATATCGCCGTTCAGGTCCCAGTCGTCATAGTCGGGGGCGCGACCGTCGTGGGGCTTGCCGGATCTGAGCTTTCCGCCGATGCCGATGATGAAGACGGTCTTGTGTTCCTTCACATAGGCGTTCTCCCGCTGCTTGGGCGTGAGATCGGGGTAGAGATCCTCCAGCGCCTGGGCGGTGATGAAGGACACGCGGCGCTCCAGCTTGCCCAGCCGCTGCAGCTGGGGGTAGATGGCCTGCATGGTGTCCTGGGTGTCGCAGATGGCGGTGACAATGTCCATCACCGTGAGCTTCAGATAATCGAGATTTCGGTTTTCGGACAGGATGACTTTCTCCCAGTCCCACTGGTCCACGTACACGGAGTGGAGGTTGTCCAGCTCGTCCTCGTCGCGGCGGATGGCGTCCATATCGGTATAGAGGCCCTTGCCGGGGAAGAAGCCGTAGCGCTTGAGGGCCAGGCGCTTCCACTTGGCCAGAGACTGCACCACCTGCGCCCGGTGGTCGGAGCGCAGAATGTCAAAGGAGACGGGGCGCTCATAGCCGTTCAGGTTGTCGTTCAGGCCGGAGTTTTCGTCCACAAACAGCGGCGCGGACACGCGGTAGAGGTCCAGCAGCGCGCCGAGGCGGTCCTCAAACAGGCGCTTTAAGAGGCTGATGGCTTTCTGGGTGTCATAGATGGAGAGCAGGCTTTTGTAGCCCTCGGGGATATGTGTCTGCATAAAGGTGTCTCCTTTCCGTCTGGCCGGGAATAGCACGCGAAACGGAAGGAAACTGCCGATCGTGCACTGTTCACTCGCTTCTCTGTTTTCTTTTATTCGCTCAGAAGCTCCATGATCTTCTGATAGTAGCCCTCGGCGTTCTTGCGAAAGCGCTTTTCGATGGCCCGGGCCTGTTCCTCATCGGCGCAGAGCAGCCGCAGATGCGCAAGCTCCCCTTTCCCGTCGGACATACCCAGCTCCACCATGCAGCCCTGCTCGTCGGCCTCATGGCGGGCCACGATCATGGCCTCCCGGCGCAGGCGCTCCTCCACCGGGGCGATCAGGTGCAGCGCCTTCATGCGCACCGAATAGGGCAGGCTGCTCTCCACCGCGTCGGCGTTGCGGGCGCCCTTTTCGGTGATGCGGTAGCCGTCCTCGCTCTCTTCGATGTGGCCGGTGTCCACCAGCTCGCTCAGACAGTCGGAATAATCGAAGTAGCCGATGCCGCCGTCGCACTGGCAGAGCTCCAGCAGCGTCTCCGGGTCCACAATACCGGGCAGGCGGCGCAGGACGAAGAGGATGAGGATCTTGATATCCAGCTTGTCATGGATAAAACCGAAGTTGTCCATATTCGTCCTCCCCTTTCCAATATAATAACTCATTATACTTCATCCCCGCCATTTTTCAAGCACAAATTCCGCGCGGCCGCATACACTGTACTGAAACCATTTCCATGGAGGTGCTGTTATGCCCGAGAGAGTTGTGCCTAACAGGCAGGACGACGTGCCCCAGATCCGCGAGGCCGTCTCCGTCAGTACCCGCAAGATCTTCGACGGCTGCCGCGACAAGGACTGTGTGGACGATCTGCGGGTCTACCCGACGCTCACATCGCAGACCTACATAGAGAGTGCGCTGAGCATCCGGCCCCGCTCGGCGGAGCTGCTGCACGTGGCCGTGAAGGTGGAGCCCATCAGCTTCAACCGTGGCCACTACACGGTGGACTGTACCTATTTCTACCGGGTCACCGCCGAGACCTTCCCTGCCGGGGAGACGGCGCTGGGCCTCGCCATCTTTGATAAGCGGGTCATGCTCTTCGGCAGTGAGGGCAATTCCATGACCTTCTCCTCCGATGCGCCGCTGCCTGCCGGTGAGAACGACGAGCTGCCCATCGCGGTGGTCAACGCCGTGGACCCCATTGCCCTGCACATGAAGCTGGTGGACCCGGGCACGCTGCCGCCCACCGACCTGGAGCCCGGCGACATCCCCGCCTACATCACCGACGCCTTCCCGGAGGAGCTGGTGCTGACTACCACCGGACGGCGCTGGTACACCACCATCGGCCAGTTCAGCCTGGTGCGGCTGGAGCGGGACACCCAGCTGCTGATCCCGGCCTATGACTACAGTCTGCCGGAGAAGGAGTGCCCCGGCAGCAGCGAGGACGATCCCTGCGAGCTCTTCGGGCGCATCCGCTTCCCGGTGGAGGAGTTCTTCCCGCCCGACAGCGTGCAGAACGCCAACGAATACAGAAATATGGTATAAGATGCGGGGGCGTTTTCACGCCCCCGCAAGAGACTGTCAAAAAACTACCGCGATCGCTTTGGAAAACAGAGCCGCGGGGGAGCTCGAGGGGGCAAGACCCGCCTCGAGTACAATCAGACGCCGCCCCAAAAGCTTGATTATTCAAGCTTTTGGGAA
>Ga0310697_10004729_pt1 | contig 13366 bp, 6 predicted proteins | sample 172DNAGHGlowgp2_FD_203883 | JGI IMG/M metagenome (GOLD analysis project Ga0310697, IMG submission 203883) | Sheep rumen microbial communities from Palmerston North, Manawatu-Wanganui, New Zealand - 1728 DNA GHGlow gp2 (v2) (version 2) | ecosystem: Host-associated > Mammals > Digestive system >...
CATTTGCACCTAACCCGGGCTTATCGCAGCTTGTCACGTCCTTCGTCGCCTCCGAGAGCCAAGGCATCCACCGGCTGCACTTGACTTTTTCTCTTATGCCGTTATTCTTTCGAATATACTTGCTACTCGTTACTCTTGATTGTCTATTTAACCTCGTGGTTTTCTATTTGCAATCGTTTTGTGTCAGTATGTCAAAGATCGTCGCTTTGCCTCGTTTCGCGTTGAGGCTACGCTATGCTAATACAGATAAGTCAGTACGACCGAGTATTGCGAGCCGTAGAGATTGACCCTCCACTGTAGAGGACTTGTTCTTTGATGACCTTGACCCTCGCTCACGCTCGGGTCGAGCTGCATCAAGAACAACTCTCCAAAAAGGAGTTGTTCCAGCCGCACCTTCCGGTACGGCTACCTTGTTACGACTTAGCCCCAATTACCAGGTTCGCCCTAGGCCGATCCTCGCGGTTACGGACTTCAGGCGCCCCCGGCTTTCATGGCTTGACGGGCGGTGTGTACAAGGCCCGGGAACGTATTCACCGCGCCATGGCTGATGCGCGATTACTAGCGAATCCAGCTTCACGGAGTCGGGTTCCAGACTCCGATCCGAACTGAGAAGGGATTTCGGGATCCGCGCCCTGTCGCCAGGTGGCTTCCCTCTGTACCCCCCATTGTAACACGTGTGTAGCCCCGGACATAAGGGCCGTGCTGATTTGACGTCATCCCCACCTTCCTCACATCTTACGATGGCAGTCCCGATAGAGTGCCCAGCTTAACCTGATGGCAACTAACGGCAAGGGTTGCGCTCGTTATGGCACTTGAGCCGACACCTTACGGCACGAGCTGACGACAACCATGCAGCACCTTCACTAACGTCCCGAAGGAAGGATACTGTCTCCAGTAACCGTCGTTAGCAATTCAAGCCCGGGTAAGGTTCCTCGCGTATCATCGAATTAAACCACATGTTCCTCCGCTTGTGCGGGCCCCCGTCAATTCCTTTGAGTTTCACCGTTGCCGGCGTACTCCCCAGGTGGGATACTTAACGCTTTCGCTTGGCCACCGACCGTATATCGCCGACAGCGAGTATCCATCGTTTACTGTGCGGACTACCAGGGTATCTAATCCTGTTCGATACCCGCACCTTCGAGCTTCAGCGTCAGTCGCGGCCCGGCAAGCTGCCTTCGCGATCGGAGTTCTTCGTCATATCTAAGCATTTCACCGCTACACGACGAATTCCGCCTGCCTCTTACGCACTCAAGGGAACCAGTTTCAACTGCAGTGCAGATGTTGAGCATCTACATTTCACAGCTGACTTGATCCTCCGCCTACGCTCCCTTTAAACCCAATAAATCCGGATAACGCTCGGATCCTCCGTATTACCGCGGCTGCTGGCACGGAGTTAGCCGATCCTTATTCGTACGGTACATGCACTTACGCTCACGAGCACAACGTTATTCCCGTACAAAAGCAGTTTACAACCCATAGGGCCGTCATCCTGCACGCTACTTGGCTGGTTCAGGCTCTCGCCCATTGACCAATATTCCTCACTGCTGCCTCCCGTAGGAGTTTGGACCGTGTCGCAGTTCCAATGTGGGGGACCTTCCTCTCAGAACCCCTATCCATCATCGGCTAGGTGGGCCGTTGCCCCGCCTACTACCTAATGGAACGCATCCCCACCCCTTACCGATTAATCTTTGGTGTGCATTACATGCGAAGCGTACACCACATCGGGGATTACTCTCAGTTTCCCGAGGCTATACCCGAGTAAGGGAAAGGTTGGATACGTGTTACTCACCCGTCTGCCGCTAAATGCCCGAAGGCATTCCGCTCGACTTGCATGTGTTAAGCCTGTAGCTAGCGTTCATCCTGAGCCAGGATCAAACTCTTCTTTGTAAATTTTACCGTATTTCATGTATGCCCATAAAAAAACGTGCATAAAGCACGCTGCATCTATGGACGTACCAGTCTGTCTTTTTTGCTCAGGTCCGTCTCGTTTTCCTTTCTTATATTGACGGTTCGTATTACCCTCGGACTTACCTTTTACAGTAAGACCGTCGTACTACTTGTCTGTATGAAATCGTATCAAAGATCGTTTTAATGTACTTTCCAAGGATTTCCCTTTGGAAAGCGGATGCAAAGATACGGCGAGTTTATATTCTGACCAAATATTTTCAACTATTTTTTTCAGAAAAAAGTTAGATGTCAGAAAGTGATACCGTTAGATATAAAAAATGGCCGACTCTCATATTTATCATAGTTTCCATGACTGAATGTCTTTTTATTTATTGGTTAAGAATGCCTATCTTTGCATATGACTAATATTAATTAAGGTGTGACAAGGCATATTGCAAAATATATCATTTCAGTAATCCTGCTGATAGCGGAAACTGCTTTAATGTTTGCCCAGGGTCCCGTCAGAATAAGCGGAAGCGTTAAAAGCACAAAAGGCGAGAAACTTCCATACGTCACGGTCAGGCTGAAAGACAAATCAATAGGATGCATCACTGACCACAATGGAAATTTTTCATTCTACGGCAGTGTAGATCAGCAGACACTGATTGTCACTTCTATTGGTTATGAATTATTTGAATTGCCACTATCGGTCAACACAGTATTTCCGCTGAACATTACATTAAAAGAGATTACGTATGAGATTGATGAGATAGTAATAAAGCCACAAAAAGAAAAATACTCTAACAAAGGGAATCCGGCTGTTGACCTTATAACAGAGATAATCAGACGAAAGAATAGTGACAACCCTTACAACAACGATTATGTATCAAGGGAACGATATGAGACCTATGTGGTTGCTTTAGATAATTTCACTACAGAAAAACAGCAACAGCCTTTGTACCGTAAATTCCCTTTTCTGAATGAATTTGTTGACACTTCAAAAGTATCCGGAAAACCCATTCTCAATGTATCTACGCGCGAATTAGCTGCAACAGATTATCATCAGAGGAAACCATCCCGGGAAAAACAGATAGTACACGGAAGGGAATGGGTTGGCATAGAAGACTTCCTTCCGGATGAAGAGGTCCGCTCTGCCGTAGAGGCCACATTGAGAGACATTGATTTTTTTAACGAGAAGGTTATTATACTGCGCAACGAGTTTGTGAGCCCATTTGCCGATTACGCAACGACATACTACCGGTTTTACCTTTTGGACACGATAATGGTTGAAGGTGAAAGATGTGTGGATTTAGCTTTCTTTCCCAGAAACGCACAATCATTAGGCTTTACCGGACATCTGTACATAACCAGTGATTCTGATCACTTTGTAAAATGGATTCAGATGAATGTTCCATCTGACATCAATCTGAATTTTGTGCAGTATATGAATATTGAACAAAAGTTTGATCGCGATTTTGAACACCCCAGGCTATTGACGTACGAATCCATTACGGCTGAATTCAAACTATATGATTTTATAGACGGCATTTATGGCAGACGTGAAGTATACTACTCTGACTACAGATTCAATGATGATGTTGACCGCGAACCCTTCGGCCACCAAGAGCAGATTATTGAGAGTCCGGAATCAACTGAAAGAGACGCTGAATTCTGGGCACAATACCGTAACAACAATGGTGGCGGTGATGGAGGAAAGGCAAAGGATGTCCATGAAATGCTAGTTAGACTGCGAAAAGTACCGGTTTATTATTGGACTGAACAGTTTGTGAATCTGCTATTCTCCGGATTCATACCGGTAAGGGAGGAAAACACGCCGTTTTACATAGGACCTGTAAACACCATGATGAGCTACAACGGCATGGAGTTATTAAGACTTAAGCTTGGAGGAATGACCACAGCTTATTTGAATCCTCATCTGTTTGGTACCGGATATCTGATATATGGAGTTAACGACGACAGGTTTAAGTATTATGGAAGACTGGAATACTCTTTTAGGCCTAAGAAAGAACAATGGAATGAGTTTCCGATTCATTCTTTAAGGTTGCAGTATGAGAATGACATTTACCAGTATGGCCAACAATACATCTACACCAATAAAGATAATGCATTACTTTCTTTAAAGCGCCTTCCAGACGATCTGATAGGATATGTCAGGAATGCCGAATTGACCTATACTCTTGAACGCCACAGCGGTTTTACATTTACAGGGACTATCAGGAACCGAGTTAATGAAGCAACTAAATTCATTCCCATGGAGAAAAGTGACGGAAGCGGCCCTGTAAAGGAGATAACACAGACGGAACTGGAGTTAGGACTCAGATACGCGCCACATGAAAAGTTTGTTCAACATAAATGGAACAGAAAAAGCAAGACTCCAGAGCATCCGGTATTCACCTTGAATCATGCCATCTCCAAGGAAGGTTTATTGGGAAGCGATTATTCAATACAACATACAGAATTTTCGTACCGCCAGAGACTTATGGCCGCTCCTGTAGGTTATTTTGACGTCATGCTAAAAGCCGGCAAGATATGGGGGCAGGCCCCCTACCCTCTACTGATAATTCCCAATGCCAATCTGTCATACACATATCGGAAAGAAACATTCGAAACAATGACTCCAATGGAGTTTGTGATGGATCAGCATCTCACCTGGGATATCGTATATTACATGAATGGTCTGATTTTCAACAGAACGCCATTAATCAGGAACCTCAAATTAAGGGAGGTGTTGTACTGCCGTGGAACTTGGGGATCACTCAGTGACATAAATAATCCGGAGATAGACACCAGTGGAAAAGTATTCTATTACCCGACCGGTCGTAGCAGAGCAACCGGAACACTAATGAAAGAGCCGTTCGTGGAAATTGGAGCCGGAATTGAGAACATTTTCAATATCATGTCAATCAGTTGGTTCCAAAGAATGACATATAAAGAGAGTCCAGACGTTGACAGGTGGGGATTAAGAGTTGCTGTTCATCTCCAATATTAATCGGAAGGATCCGGCAAAGAAGGTTTCGAAAAGCTAAACCCTTGTACGTTAATTAAAAGAAAACGATTCTTCCTGGCATTTCTTTTTATGAGAGCAGAACGTCGTTTAGTAATTTTCTTGAGCTTTTCGGAATAATACAAAGAGGTAAGAAGCGATTCCTCATCACCTGCGCCAATATGGGTCGTAAACTGAGACTCATATTCAGAACGTTGCTTAATGAACCATCTATTATTGACGACAACATCATTGACCTTCTGAATATCAGAAACATATAGAACCGAATCCAATATAGAAAAAGATGCTGCGAACATATACACATCTACCTGACGAGCATTCTTATTCTGATTCTGATTGCGCATCTTATCAAGATCCGAACGCGTCATCTCAAGTCCCTCACCTTTATTAAGTGTAGGATCTTTTGTCCTGCCGGACCTCTGTGCCGCGAGTGACAACGACAACAACAGAAACGTTGCCAATAAAGCCGGTTTAGTTACCGTCACCATATCAGCCAAGGTATGATTTCAACAGTTTGCTGCGTGAATTCTGACGCAGGCGACGGATAGCCTTCTCTTTTATCTGGCGGACACGCTCACGTGTAAGACCAAACTTGTCACCTATCTCCTCAAGTGTCATTTCGCGACAACCGATTCCGAAGAACATTCGGATGATATCCTTTTCACGATCGGTCAATGTTGAAAGTGCACGGTCAATCTCTTTTGATAAAGATTCATTGACAAGTGTCTTATCCGCCATAGGTGAATCATCATTGACAAGCACATCCAACAAACTGTTATCCTCGCCGTCAACGAACGGAGCATCTACAGATATATGACGACCTGATACCTTAAGGGTATCGGCAATCTTATCTACTGGAATATCAAGAACTTCGGCCAACTCCTCGGGTGACGGACGACGCTCATTGTCCTGTTCGAACTTGGAAAGAGCCTTACTTATCTTATTAAGGGAACCGACCTGGTTTAATGGCAGACGTACTATACGGGCTTGCTCTGCCAAAGCCTGCAGTATTGACTGGCGAATCCACCATACAGCATAACTAATAAATTTGAATCCACGGGTTTCATCAAACTTTTCGGCAGCCTTGATCAGGCCTAGATTACCCTCATTGATAAGGTCCGGAAGACTGAGTCCCTGATTCTGATACTGTTTAGAGACTGATACGACAAAACGGAGATTAGCACGTGTCAACTTTTCAAGAGCAGCCCGGTCTCCCCTGCGAATGCGTTGTGCCAATTCGACTTCCTCCTCTACGGTAATCAGCTCCTCTCGCCCGATCTCCTGCAGATACTTGTCAAGTGATGCGCTTTCACGGTTTGTTATACTCTTTGTGATCTTAAGTTGTCTCATTTTCAGTATTTAACGTTATTGTTCTTTAAAGACTTGAAATCGCCTATTATTCTCAAATAAGCGAATTGGGTGCAAATTTACTTATTTTATTAGAGAATTTCTTATTTGAATGCAAAAAATTGAAGTGGTTTATAAGCCACTCCAATTCTTTTGCAGTCATTATAAAGCACAAATCGTTAGTTGTCTGATAGGTCTATGGAATAATAAGCCCTACGGCCGCTGGGATAAACTCCGGATATGAAGAGTACGGGATCGGTCGAATTTGAAGCTTCTTTATATATCTCCTCAATATCTGATACTGATGTAATCTGTCTGTTATTTACTCTCAGAATTATGAATCCTTTCTGAATTCCGTTGTCTTTAATAAGACCTTTGTTTACTGAACTGACCTGGATGCCATAACCGATATTCAACTGACGGCGTGTCTGTTCCGGAACATCTTGGAAAACTGCTCCCAGCACCTCCAAACCTGTATCTTTAATCAGGTCTGTATTGCCACGCACGTTTTTGAGCTCTACCTGTATGGTTTTTTGCTTCTTATTACGGAGGATGGTAACTGAAACCTTGTCACCTGGGCGATATTGGACTATAGTCTCCTGTAACTCAGTCATAGTCTTGATGTTCTTGCCGTCAATTGCAATAATGACATCACCTTTTTCTATTCCAGCGGCAAGTGCTCCACCTCCGTCAGTAAGATCACTTACATACACGCCATCAATTGAACCGAAATCCTTACCCTTGTTTTCTTCCAACTGAAGCATTGACGATACGTCTCCGCCCATTATACCCAGTATTGCACGCTGAACAGATCCGAACTCCTTAAGATCGGCCACTACTTTCTTGACGATAGTTGTAGGAATGGCAAAGCCATAACCTGCATATGTACCCGTGGGCGATTCCAGAGCTGCATTAATACCAACAAGCTCGCCCCTTACATTAACAAGTGCTCCTCCACTGTTGCCCATATTGATTGCGGCATCTGTCTGAATGAAAGCCTCAATACTCTCACCTCCCTCATAAATACCGATCTTACGCGATTTGGCACTCACCACTCCGGCTGTAACACTTGATGTCAGATTAAATGGATTGCCGACTGCAAGAACCCACTCTCCAAGTTTCAGTTCATCGGAGTTCCCCATTGGAATCACTGGGAAATCCTTACCTTCAATCTTGATTAGAGCCAGGTCGGTATTGGAGTCCGCGCCGACAAGGGTTGCTTGGAACACCCTATTGTCATTCAGCGTCACCTGAATCTCATCGGCATCTTCAATCACGTGATTGTTTGTTACAATATATCCATCGGATGTGAGTATCACGCCCGAACCGTAACCGACTTGAGGCTGGCTTTGATACTGACGCTGACGGGGACGTGCGCCAAAGAAATAATCAAAAATGTCAGGCATCTCCTGCACTGTCTGAGTACGGCCTTTGACAGTAGATTTGATATGGACTACGCCATGAACAGTCTTCTCTGCCGCTTCGGTAAGATCAACCGGCTGCATTCTGCCTGCAGTAGGCATGGATGCCTGAGATAACTTAGTATAAGGAGCGTTATCTGTAGGCACATAAACAGTATTGCTATTCTTTTTGTTGACCAGATTAGTGGTAATGACTGATGCCAGCACGCAGCAGCATATCATAGTAAAAAAGAACGCTACGATTTTAGTTACTTTTTTCATAGTCATTTTATCTGTTTTAGTTAATTAATTGGTTTGTGTTAACACTACACACATCCAAATATATGCAACTTTCGGGCCATTGTTATAAACGGGAGAATATTTTTGCCAATAATTAACCTAAAAAGTGCCAATTTAACGTTATAAGGTATTCAATCAGACAAAAGACGGACGGAGTGTAAGATACTCTGTCCGTCTTTTGAATTAAACAGGATCACTTATAACCGAACAGTTCGTCAAGTGATACCTCCTGTACACTGCCAAGAGTATTCAGATATTTCATATCCAGATCCTTGGAATCGCCCAAAATACCATAGATGTATGTACGTCCCTTGATCCATTTCTTTTGACATGCCAAAAGATCGGCCATTGTCAAATCTGCCAGATTGTCATATACCACTTTGGCAAGGGGCTCTGTCAGTCCAAGCTCCCGGGCATTCAGATAACTGTTAAGCACTGCCATGCCGGTTGTACGGTTGGTACGAAGTACTGATTCAAGTCCGGCCTTAGCTATCTGGAAAGATTTGTCAGACTCCGGCATCTCATTGATAATAAGATCAAAAGCCTCGACTGCAGCCTTCAGTTTGTCATTTTGGGAACCTATTCTTGCATAGAAGCTATAAGTATCATCTTTAAATGAGGGAGATGAAAGGAATGCTCCGGCACTATATGCAAGAGCCCTGGCTTCACGCATCTCCTGGAATACAATCGTATTCATACCACCACCGAAGTACTCATTGAAAAGTTCAATGGCAGGCACATCTTTCATGGAGAATTTCTCGCCACGGTCCGAATACTGTATGTAGTTGAACTGCCGTGAGTCATATGGAGCGATATACACCTTTGACTGATTTACCAGTTGTTTCTGAGTATACTTCTTGTCCAGTTTTTCAGGATTGTCTGAATAATGATGATGTCCCTCGAATACTTTTTTGGCATCCGCCTCGCTTTGAGGACCGTAATAGAGAATAGTGTGCTCCTTCTTAATGAAATCCTTAACCAATGACAGCAGTTCGTCCGATGAAAGAGACATCAGTTTTTCATCAGAAAGAGTCACTGACTTGATATACTCCTGTCCATATATGACATAACGGTTAAGTGCGCTTGAACAGCTGTTCTGATTGGCCTTGGCCATCTGGCGGGCCATAAGTTCATCGGCTTTAAGATTATTCAGGATATCCTCATCCGGGACGGCATTAAGGAGAAGATCCTCTACGATATCCAACATCTGACCAAGATTCTCAGATAGTCCGTTAACTGTTATCGTTGTGGAGTTATCACCAACATTGAAGCTGTGGTTACCGGCTATCTGATACTCTTCCAGAGCAAATTCATCTGCACTGCGTGTGGGGGTTCCCAGATATGAGAGATACTCAAAAGCCAGGGAAAGTGCCGGATTTGTACTGTTGCCGGTTTCAAAACGTAATGCGGCAGTAACAATATCATTATTCTCATTCTGTTTGTAAAGCATCTCTATGCCCTTGCTGAACTCAGATTTGGAAAGATCCTTCTCATAATCGACAAACACCGGCTCAATAGGGGCGACATATGAACCTGATATCTCTGTCAGGAAATCACTCTGTTTATCGCGGTTGGTTGCTATTGGGGTGATTGCCGGTGCAATAATCTTGTTGTTGCGGGGATTAACGCCCTGATGCTTATATACAACTACATACGAGTTTTCTCCAAGGTACTTGTTTGCCCATTCCACGACATCGGCCTTAGTTATCTTGGCAAGACGATCAAGCATGCCAACCTCATCAGCCCAATCTGAACCTTTGATAAATGAATTGACAAACTGCATAGCACGACTGTTGTTTGACTCAAGCTGTCTCATCTGACGCAGTTTGATATTTGCTATGGCCGCCTCTATAAGAGATTCGTCGAAATCGCCGGAACGGAGTTTGGACAACTCTTCGAGAAGCAGGTCTTTAACCTCTTCCATTGTCTGACCATCCTTAGCATATCCCTGAATAAGAAAATCAGTATAGTCAACGCGGTCATAAAGCTGAGAACCGGCATAAAGGACTTTCTGCTGCTGGTTCAGATCCAGATCAATAAGACCTGCCTTACCATTGGTCAGAATTGAATTGACAATTCCGGCAATCTCACTCTCCTTTTCTTTTTCTCCGGGGCAACGCCAACCCATAAGCAGGAAATCCGCCTGATTACCGTAAACATCTCTTACCACGGGTGTGGTAATAGGCTCTTCAGGTTCATACCTGAACTCAGGAATAGAAGGATTGGGCTCCCAATCGCCAAAGTACTTTTCTATAATGGCAACGAATTTATCCGGATCAAAATCGCCAGAAACACAAATAGCCACATTGTTGGGCACATACATTGTAGCCTTCTGTTTCTTAATGGCTGTGATTGACGGGTTCTTGAGGTGTTCCTGAGTACCTATCACCTGCTGGATTCCGTACGGATGATGCTTATAGAGCACGGAATCCATTGCGTAGAGAGCATTTTCCACATCCTCATTCAGATACATGTTATACTCTTCATAAACAGCTTCCAGTTCAGTGTGGAATCCACGGATTACCATATTCTTGAAGCGATCGGCCTGTATTTTCGCCCAATTTTCAATCTGGTTGGAAGGAATGTTCTCCTGATAGCATGTAACATCTTCGGAAGTGAATGCATTGGTTCCCTGAGAGCCGATAACCGACATCAGTTTATCATACTCATTGGGGATGGATATCTCAGATGCCGCATAACTCAGACTGTCAATGACATGATAGACAGCAAGGCGCTCCTGCGGGTCAGTCTTGGTACGGTATATATTGAACTGCTCTTCTATCTGGTCAAGAAGAGGTTTCTCCGCTTCATAGTCAGTTGTTCCGAAGCTCTCTGTTCCCTTGAACATTATGTGCTCCAGATAATGAGCAAGACCTGTATTGTCAGACGGATCATTTTTGCCTCCACTACGGACTGCAATATATGTCTGCAAACGAGGCTGTTCTTTGTTTACCGTCATATAAACCTTCAGACCATTGTCAAGAGTGTAGATTTTTGCTTTCATCGGGTCACCCTTGACAGTCTCATACTTTGAGCATGAAACAACTCCCATCAGCATGATTGCTGAAAAGGAAATCAAAAGAAATTTCTTCATTTCGTTATGTAATAATTATTGCTGTTATTCTTCGGGCATAAACATCGGATCCCAGGCCGGCAGCTTACTGGGCTTTTTGTCCAGCAGCTTCAATATATCGGCAGGAACATATTTCTTTTCCACAACAAGGCGGAACATATACTCATTGAACCATTCGTCGGTCATAATAAGGAATCCCTTATAGCCCGATGTGCTACCCCAACTGTTCTCAACCATCCATTTTTTGGAATTGCCGTCATCGTCCAGGTCAACAGCCATCAAAGTCATAGCATGCGAAGAACCGCTTGCATGTGTCTGTACACGCTGTTTTTTGTCCATAGGAAACTGAGTGTCAAACAGAGAGGCGTAGTCCATATTGGCCAGATCCAGGGTTCCCTTTTCCGAGTCAAGGTATTTCTTGACATCACATGAGAAATAAAGGGCGGTATTGTCCTTGATGGAAGCGATAGCCATCTCCTTAATACGTTCAATGGGAAGGTTTACATAAATCCAGTTGTCACCATCATATACATGGCGGTCATACTCGATCTCATAAGTTTTGTAATACTCACGTACAGGATCATTCATGAACATTACATAATTATTCTCCAGATCCTGACCGATGAACTCATCGTAAAAGCTCTTGGGAGTATAAGTCTTACGGCTTACGAACTTACCCTTGGAATCATATCGGGCCCACTCAAACTCAGTGGGAGGAACACCCAGGCACTTGACAAGAATACCGTAAATCTCAGTAAGCATCTCCACCTTACGTTTTGAAGCATCGGCTGTTTTGAGTTCACGCAGTTCAAGTCCGAACTGACGAAGTTTCTGAGACAGAATGGATCGCATCTCAGATGTATTGTTGCTCTGATAAGTCTCAGGCATGACATCTTTAGGCACCACTCCATATTTCATAATCAGGTTGGAAACGCCGGTAAACTGGCCTCCGTCGCCTATAGGATTCTCAAAAAGCCAGTCTACTTCACGATCATCGGCCGGTTTTGAACGGGTGTCGATGATGGCCTGAAGAAACAGGTTTGATTTTTCCAGCAGATCATAGAAAGAGCAGTAGTTCTGCGAAAATTCGAACTCACCCAGGTCATGTGTGACAATCATCTTGGCTCTGAGAACATTGAGGCCGGTAAAGAGCCAGCATCGTCCGGATGATTTCTGATTGGTTATACCTTTTGTGGAAACCCTATTTGAAAAATGAGTATCTGTCATTGCCAGATTATCGGCATTTACAGCCAAGGTTGAGATAGACTGTCCAGCCAAAGCATTACGCACGGCTTTTTCGGCTGGTGTATCACTATAGCCTTTACGGATCTCACCAAGCATAGAATCTGTAATTCCACCATCTTTCTGCGCAGCGACGGCAATCGGGGACAAGAAGAGAAGGGATACAAACAATTTTCTCATAATATCTGTATTTTTAAACTGCAAATATAGTTTATATAAACTTATGATGAAGAAAAATATGTGTAATTTTGTGCTCTGAAAGCTGACCGGTCTGCCGCTGTCCCCCACGGGGCTGAGGAAAGTCCGGGCGACACAGAGCATTCCACTTCCTAACGGGAAGCAGTCGGCAACGGCTGATAAGCGCAGAAGAGAACAACCGCCGCAAGGTAAGGGTGAGAAGGCGGGGTAAGAGCCCACCAGGCTTGTGGTGACACAAGTGCTGTGCGCCTTGGAAGTTGCAAGTTCATGTATACCGGCGTCAGAGGGCTGCTCGCCTGAGCCGGAGGGTAGAACGCGCGTAATCATAAGGTTACGGAGCCTTGCCGGTGACGGCAGGTCAAGATTAATGGCAGACAGGGAAAGTACGTGTACCGACCCTACAGAACCCGGCTTACAGGTCAGCTTTTGTTTGACAATAACAATACTCTACATATGAAACGGGTTCGCTGTCCCAAATGTGACCACTACAATACTTTCGACGAGACTCTCTACAAGGAGGGGCAGTCATTGGTTTTTGAGTGTGAGAACTGCCGCAGACAGTTCAAGATACGCATTGGGACAAGCAAGCTTTCCGCGACCCGTAAAGATGCCGACAACCGGAAAGAGGTCAATGACATCGGATTCGGATCAATTACGGTTATAGAGAATGTGTTCGGGTTTCGTCAGAATTTCGCCCTGAAGGAAGGCGACAATATCATAGGGCGTTATAATCCCGGAGACAGTATAACGATACCTATTGACACCACTGACAGGAGCATGGACAGAAGACATTGCGTCATAACCGTCAAAAGGGATTCTTCGGGCGATATCAGCTATACGCTCAGAGACTTTCCAAGCCTAACCGGCACATTCCTGTTCAACCGCATCCTTGGC
>Ga0310697_10004730_pt1 | contig 13366 bp, 12 predicted proteins | sample 172DNAGHGlowgp2_FD_203883 | JGI IMG/M metagenome (GOLD analysis project Ga0310697, IMG submission 203883) | Sheep rumen microbial communities from Palmerston North, Manawatu-Wanganui, New Zealand - 1728 DNA GHGlow gp2 (v2) (version 2) | ecosystem: Host-associated > Mammals > Digestive system >...
AGAAGGGCATCAGCTTCCGCGCCATCGGCGCAAGCTATATCAAGGCCTACAAGAAGGACCCCAACGTCCTCAACGCCACGGTCATCTTCGTGACCGCGCCGGGCTATGATTACGCTGCCATGAAGGACAACGCCAAGAAGGCAAACGACATCACCAACACCCTGACGCATATCCTGGAGGGCCTGCCCACCGACTGCTCGGTCTGCTCCCTCAAGGGCATCTGCGACGAGGTGGAGGGTATGAAGGAGCTGCACTTCGGCGTGGGCGACAAGGGCACCGACAAGGGCCACAAGCATTAAATCGAAAAACCTCCGGGAAACGCGGTTTCCCGGAGGTTTTTGATAATGAATAGTGAATAATGAATAATGAATAATGAATAATGATGGTGTCGCTTCGCGACGGATTGAAAACAAAATCCGTCCCCGATGGGGACACCTTAATTATTCATTACTCATTTTACATTATTCATTCTACCAACGGTCTTTACTGCTTCTATCCCGCCTCATCTCTGCATATACTCTCCCGGGGGGTGAGCCTATGCCGCATGAGGAGACGCAGCGCGCGCCAGCGCGCTGGCACAGCCTGAGCCTGGAGGGCCGGGAGAAACTGAGCATCACAGGTGTGGATGATGTATCCGGCTTTGACGAGGAACTGGTGGTCCTGCGCACCGGGCAGGGGGAGCTGACGGTTCGCGGCAGGCAGCTGCACATTGAGCACATCGACCTGGACAGCGGCATGCTGGAGCTGCACGGCCATGTGCAGGAGCTGAGCTATGACGAGCCGACGGAGGGCCGCTCTCTTTGGAAAAGGCTCTTCGGATGAGCGCTTCGATTGCAGACGAGGCAGTTGTGCTGCTGCCTGCGCTGCTGCTCGGGATCGGGCTCGGCCTTGTCTACGATCTGCTAAGCTCACTTCGCCATTGCGTTGAGAGGACGGCAGCCTGGACGGATGTGCTCTTCGCCCTGCTCGCCGGAGCGGCCGCCTTTTCGCTGGCCATGTATGCGCCGGACGGACGGCTCAGCTTATGGTCCCTGACGGCCGTGCTGCTGGGCTTACTCCTCCAGCTGCATCTTTTGAGCGGAGTTAAGCACCTGAGAACACGGTTTCTATCACGGATTCACCTAAAAAAAGAGAAAAATCCCCGCAAATTTCGTCAAAAAAGTACTTCCAAATTTTGATAAAATGTTTTATATTGATAGCGTGGCGCAGCAGAGTCCGGATGAGGACAAAGATGGGGCCTGCCGCGCTGCTCAAAGTCGGAGAATGCCATGAAAATGCGGGATCGAATCCTTCGCGTGGTCGTGCTTGCGCTGCTGCTGTATGCGATGGTCAGCCTTGCCCGGGAGTACCGTCTGCTCTGCCGGACGGAAGAGAGGGCGGAGGCGCTTGCTGCCCGGCAGGAACTGCTGGCGGAGCAGAACCGGGTGCTGACGCAGCGACTGGAACAACCGCCGGACCGGCAGGAAATGCGCCGGCTCGCGTGGGAGCGCCTGGGCATGGTGGCCCCGGGAGAAAAAATCTTTATCTTTACCCAAGAGGACACAGACAGAGAGGAAACGGTATGGGACTGGAAGTTGGAAGCATTGTGGAAGGACGGGTGACCGGAATCACCAAGTTCGGTGCTTTTGTCGCGCTGCCCGGCGGGAAAAGCGGTCTGGTGCATATCTCCGAAGTTGCCAACAGTTTTGTAAGTGACGTGCACGATCATGTGCAGATGGGCCAGACGGTCAGAGTCCGCGTGCTGAGCGTCAGCGACGAAGGCAAAATCAACCTCTCCCTCAAGCGTGTGGAGGAGGCGCCGGAGCCGCAGCCGCGGCAGGACGTGCGCCGCAGCGCGCCGCGCAGTCCCGCACCGGCGGCCCCGCGCGTGGTGACGCCGGAGCGCACGACGGCGGACGGCCCCAGCACCAATCAGGATTTTGAAGACCGGCTGAAGAAATTCATGCAGGATTCGGACAGCCGCATTGCGGATAACCGCCTCTATGCGGATCACCGCTCCCGCAGCCGCAGACGCTGAAAAAAGGAAGCCCGGCAGGGCTTCCTTTTTTTCAGATATAGTCATTTTTTATGAAATTCTTTATATTTCTTAATGGTTTTCGCCGTTGCAGGAAGGCCCGGAGTATGCTATACTGTGCCAGGAAATCAGAGTAAACGATGATTCATTGCGGCGAGAACAGCAGGCGAACGATTGCCGTCAGCTGCCGGAGACGAATCTATCAGCGTTTACCTAAGTTTGGAGTATGGGAATGATCGACTGGCTGACCACAACGGTCATCGGAAAATTTATCACGACCTTTGCTATTTCCATGGTCCCGGTGGTGGAGCTGCGCCTGGGTCTGCCCTACGGCATCGCGCAGGGCCTCAGCTATCCGCTGGCGCTGGCGGCGGCCGTGCTGGGCAACATGTTCCCCACGCCCTTTATCATCGTCTACATCCGGAGGATCTTCAGCTGGCTGCGCGCTCACTGGCCCGCGCTGAACGGCCTGATCACCCGGCTGGAAAAAAAGGCGGATACAAAAGGGGAGACCATCCGGCGCTACGGCTTCTGGGGCCTGATCATTCTGGTGGCGATTCCGCTGCCGGGTACCGGCGCCTGGACCGGCGCGCTGGCGGCGGCCTTTTTGAACCTGCGTCTGCGGGAGGCGGTTCCCGCCATTTTTATCGGCGTCTGCATCGCCGCGGCCATCATGACTGGCCTGACCTTCGGCGTCATCCACGCAATTTGAATCAGAGAACAAAACAAACCGCCCGTGGGGAACCCACGGGCGGTTTTGCAGCTTCAGCGCTTATGTTCTTCCTTGACGGCGCCGTCGTGATAGGCGTCCAGCAAGGCCCGCAGATCCTCAATGCGGCTCTGCAGCTCCCGGCCGGTATCGGTGTCCTGCACCTTTTGCCGCAGTTCCAGCCGCTCAAAGATTTCGGTGGAGGAGGCGATGCCGGAGTCGTCCCGGATGGCGGCGGCCTTCCCGGCAAAGGGCTGGTGGGCCACGATGCGGTAGGCGTGGGAGTTGTAGATCAATGTGTAGCCCGCGATGCCGGAGGTGGGCTGGTAGGCCTTGCAGAAACCGCCGTCGATGACGATTAGCTTGCCGCCGCCCTTGATGGGGCTCTCGCCCTTGCCGGCCTTGACCGGCACATGGCCGTTTATGATGTGGCAATGGGGGCCCTCCAGGCCGAATTCGCGGAGGATGCGGTCGCAGACGGCGGGCTCATTATAGAGCGTGTAGTAGGGGTTCTTTTTCTCGACCCAGGCGCTCTCGTCAAGGATGAGGCGGCGCTCGAAGGTGGTCATCCGGTCCCGGCCGAAGATGGGGCTGTTCCGCCCGGCCCAGAGCCACCAGAGCAGATCCATGCTCAGCCGGCGCTCCGGGCTGCCCGGCCGGTAGTAGTAGGCCCGGCGGGCGGCGGTGTCGGCAAAGTCCAGAAAGTCCTTGCCGCGGCGCTCAATGCCGTCCAGATTGAAGGACAGGAGCTCGCCCTTTTCATCCATGGGGATGCAGCCGTGGAACAGCAGGTTGCCGTTGTAAATCTTGTACAGGCTGCCCCTGGAGTAGAGAAAGCGCACGTGGGCCTGCAGCTTCTCGCTGTGCTCAAAGGAGGCGGTGAGCTGATCAATGACCGCGTTCTCCTCCGCCGTGAGCGTATAGGGATCGGCCGGATCCACAGTGGGGAAGTCCGTGTCCTCCAGGGCATAACGCTGTCCGTCGATGGTGATGCAGTGATTCTCGTAGTCGATCTTATCCAGCAGCAGACGGTCGTCCATGCCGTACTCCGGATGGCGGAGGATCTTCTGCCCCTCCAGCTTGAAGAGAATGACTGTGATGGCCTTGTGCATCCGGGCGGAGAGCAGCTTGTCCTTCTCACTGAAGTGGGCGTCCTCGCCCCCGGCCAGCTTCACCTCAAAGCGGTGCAGGTCACAGTGACGGTAGACCTCGTTGGCAAAGACCGACAGGGGCCGCAGTGAGATGCCGTAGCCGGTCTCCACCACCTCCAGGTTGTTGTAGTGGATGGAGTTTGCCAGGACTGTTGCCACCAGGGTACGGCTGCCGGAGGCAGCGCCCATCCAGAGCACGTCGTGGTTGCCCCACTGAATGTCCACGCTGTGGTGGTGCAGCAGGGAGTCCATGATGATGTCCGCCCGGGGACCGCGGTCGAAAATGTCGCCCACCAGGTGCAGATGATCCACGGCGGCGCACTTGATGACCCGGGCCAGGGCTGCGATCATGTCCGGCGCCTGATCGGTGTCCACAATGGCGGAGATGATGTTTTTGTAATAATCCTGCTTGTCCACTTCCTCACTGTGGGTGTGCAGCAGGTCTTCGATGATGGCGCGGTAATCCTCCGGGATCATGCCGCGCAGGCGGGAGCGGGAGTAGCGGGCCGTGACGGCGCGGCAGACCTCCACCAGGCGGTAGAGCGTGATGCGGTAGAATTCGCCCGGGTCCCGGATCTGCGGCAGCAGTGCCTCCAGCTTCTCCTCGGGGTAGTAGATCAGCGTGGCCAGGGAATCCAGCTCAGCCCGGGGCACACTGTCCTGAAACAGCAGATCCAGCCGTTCCCGGATCACGCCGGAACAGGAATTGAGAATGTGCAGAAACGCCTCATACTCGCCGTGTACGTCGGAGATGAAGTGCTCGCAGCCCTTGGGCAGGTTCAGAATGGCCTGCAGGTTGATGATCTCCGTGCCTGCCGCACGGACGGTGGGGTACTGCCGCGCAAGAAGCTTCAAATAGCGAAGTTCCTCCGGGGAATAGCTCTTGTGCCGCTTCATGGTTCTCAGCCTCCAATTGTCTTCCTTTATCAGAGAATTGTATGATATTTATATCATGGCATAAATCGCGAAATTGCGCAAGTGCCTTTTCGTCGCGTCATGATGCAAAACGCCCGCCGGTTTCTAAACCGGCGGGCGTTTGTTCTTGTTTATGCGGTGCCCTGGATGGCGGCGACCAGGGCGTCATCCCCGCGGACATACCAGCCACCGCTGTAAATGAGCTGCAGCGTCAGTTCGTGGTCGGCGTAGAACTCGGGCATCCGGCCCAGCAGGTCGGCGATGGCAGCGTCGCAGGCCTCCTGCACCACGGCGGGGAGGTAATAGCCGTTCTCGTCGCAGAGCTCCTGATACGTGCGCTCTGAGGCGATCTGCTGCAGATGGGCGCGGGCGCTCTCCTGCAGGGCGGCTTCCACCGCCTTGAGATCCAGTGAGCGGAGGTACACGTCCTGCTCGGCGGTGTCGCCGCTGACGCGGCTCTCGCCCTCCAGGTGGTAGGAGTAGCTGTCCTTCAGCGCGCCGAGCACCATGCGGCCCGCCGCGTCCTCGGGGCGCTCCTCCAGCCCAAGGCTGCTGTAGCCGTCCAGCAGGGAATAGAACTTCTCATAATCCTGCAGCTCCAGCGCGTCGAAAAAGGCCATGACCGTCTCCTGCGGGTCGGGGTGGGAGAAGAGGGAGATGGCCGGCGCTTTTGGCGAAGTGCTGCCGTTACTGCCTGCCATGATGGCGGGAGAGCGGTCCACCACGGCTACGGCGATCGCCATGAGGGCCAGCGGCAGCGAGAGCAGCAGGGCAACCAGGCGCTTTTTCGTCCGGAAGCTGTAGCGCCGCCCGACGGCGCAGAGCAGGAAGACGAGCCCGCCCAGCAGCGCAAGCCCCGCGAAGGCCAGCGGCGCGATCCGCCGGGGCGTATCCGCTTCGCCGGCGGCTTCCTCCGCTTCCGGTTCCGGCGTGGGCTCGGCCGTGACTTCCGGCTCGGGGAGCGTCTCCTCGGTTTGCCGCGCGAAGGCGGGCAGAGCCAGGTCGGCAAGGGCGGCGTCCAGCGCGCCCTCCGCCGCCTCCCGGTGGGCGGTGGTGTACTGGGCGTAGTCGCACATCAGCGAGCAGTACTGAGCCAGCACGTCGTAGGCGTTGAACTGCCCGTCGGTAAAGACGACGAGCAGGATCGGCTCATCCGTGTAGACGATGCCGCAGTCGTTGAGGTAGAGGGTGTAGTCGTTCTGCAGGAAGCCGTATTTGTGGGCGATCTCGAAGCGGGTCTCGCTCTTGCGGAAATAGTTCTTTGGCTCGGCCTGCTTCATGCAGTCGATAACGCCGGGGTAGAGCTCGGAATGATCGTAGAGCTCCCGCAGGCAGGTGATGACCTGGCGGGACGTGAAGAAGTTGTTTTCGTAGAATTTGGGATCCACGGTGTCCGCATCCTCGCCCATCAGCGGGGCGATGACCCGGCGGTAGCTGCGGTAGACGCCGTTGCCAACGTGGAGCCAGAGAATCTTGGCGTAGTCATTGTCGGAGTGGATGATGCTGCCTTCCTGCAGCTTCTTGTAGCTGATGCCGCCGAACTGGGTGTCCCAGGTGATGTCCCCGTTATAGAGCTCGTTGGCAACCACCATGTTCAGCGGGACCTTGTACATGCTGCCGGAGACCATATAGGTGTCGCCGTTATAATAATGCTCCTCGCCGGTGACGGTGTTGTAGTAGCCGTAGGCCACGTTCTGGGGCCGGACGGACAGGCGGTCGTTGAACTCCTCCACGATCTCCAGCCAGCTTTTGCCGGTAAAGCGCTCGTCCTCCTCCAGAGCGGCGGAGGCGGCGGGCAGCATGCTCAGCAGCAGACAGAGGGCGCAGAGGGCGGACAGGGCGGTTTTCAGCAGCTTCATGGTTCTCTCTCCCAAATACAGGTACTCTTCATTCTACCACGCTTCGACCGTTTTGCAAGAGTCTCGCGGCATCGCTTCGACAAAGTTTTTCGCCTTGTGGCGAGGGAGAGAATATGATATACTCTCTTCATCTATTGAAATAACATGGAGGAAAACAACATGGATGCGAAAACCGTTCTGCCCCGCGAGCAGGTGCCCGAGGAGTTTACCTGGAACCTGCAGGATATGTTTGAAAGCGACGAGGCCTGGCTCAAAGAGTACGAGGCTCTCAAGGAGATGCCCGCGCGCATCGCGGCCTTCAAGGGCCGTCTCGGCGAGAGCGCCGAGACCCTGCTGACCTATTTCCGCCTGGAGGACGAGCTGAACGTACGGCTCAGCATCCTCTACGGCTACGCTTCCTGCAAGGGCGACCAGGACACCGGCAACGGCTTCTATCAGGATCTGCGCGGCAAGGCCATGGCCACGCTGGTGGCCATCTCCAGCGCGGACGCCTTTGCGGCCCCGGAGATCATGGCCATCGACGAGGATACCCTGAACCTCTTCTATATCGCCCAGCCGGAGCTGGAGACCTATCGCCGCAGCCTGTACCAGATCCGCCGCCGCGCAGCCCACATCCTCTCACCCGCGGAGGAAAAGCTGCTGGCCGCGGCAGGGGAGATGGCGGACGCGCCGGACAGCATCGGCGGCGTGCTGCGCGACAGCGACATGAAGTTTGCCGACGCGGTCGACGGCGAGGGCAAGGCCCATCCGCTCACCAACGGCTCCTACGGCGTCATCATGGAGAGCGCCGACCGCGCCCTGCGCAAAGACGGCTTTGAGAAGCTCTACGGCCGCTTCGGCGAGATGAAGAACACCCTGGCCGCCACGCTGGACGCCCAGTTCAAGTCCCTGCGCTTCTTCGCCAACGCCCGGGGCTATGAGAGCACGCTGGCCGCCTCTCTCGACCGGACCGAGGTGCCGACGGAGGTCTACACCAATCTGATCGAGACCGTGCACGCCAATCTCGACAAGATGTACCGCTATGTTGCCCTGCGCAAAAAGCTCCTCGGCGTGGAGGAGCTGCACATGTACGACGTCTATACGCCCATCGTCGCCGACAGCGCGAAGTCCATCTCCTTCGAGGAGGCCAAGAGCACGGTGCTGGACGCGCTCGGCGTCCTAGGCGAGGACTACACGGCGCTTCTGCGCGAGGGCTTTGAAAACCGCTGGATCGACGTGTATGAGAACGTTGGCAAGCGCGGCGGCGCCTACTCCTCCGGCAGCGCCCGGCCCCACCCCTATGTGCTTCTGAACCAGAAGGACACGCTGGACAGCATGTTCACCCTGGCCCATGAGATGGGCCACGCCCTGCACAGCTATCACAGCACCAAATATCAGCCCGTCTGCACCAGCGACTATGTGATCTTCGTGGCCGAGGTGGCCTCCACCTGCAACGAGGTGCTGCTGATGCGCTACCTGCTCTCGAAGACTGGGGACAAGAAGGAGCGGGCCTACCTCATCAACCACTTCCTGGATCAGTTCAAGGGCACCATCTACCGCCAGACCATGTTTGCCGAGTTTGAGCTGGAGATGGGCCGCATGGCCGAAAACGGCGAGACCCTGACTGCCGACGCCCTGAGCGAGAAGTACCTGGCCCTCAACAAGCTGTACTACGGCCCCAACATGATCTCCGATCCCGAGATCGCGCTGGAGTGGTCCCGGATCCCCCACTTCTTCTACAACTACTACGTCTTCCAGTACGCCACCGGCTTCTCCGCCGCCGTGGCCATCGCCAACCGTATCCTCGAAGAGGGCGCGCCCGCCGTGGCGGACTACAAGCGCTTCCTCTCCGGCGGCAGCAGCACCGATCCCATCTCGCTGCTGAAGATCGCGGGCGTGGACATGTCCAGCCCTGCCCCGGTGAACTCCGCCCTGCAGCTCTTCGGCGAGCTGGTGGAGGAGATGGAGAAGCTCTGCTGAGATGCTGCAAAAGCAGTACCTCCCAACAAAAACTCAAACGGCCTGCCGTGCGTTCACGGCAGGCCGTCTCAGCTTGTCAAAAAAGTCCGCAGATGGACTTTTTTGACTGCGCTTCTGCCGCCGAGGATTTTGTCAGAAGACAAAAACCATTTTCCCAAAAGCTTGAATAATCAAGCTTTTGGGGCGGCGTCTGATTGTACTCGAGGCGGGTCTTGCCCCCTCGAGCTCCCCCGCGGATCTGTTTTCCAAAGCGATCGCGGTAGTTTTTTGACAGTCTCAAACGGCCTGCCGTGCGTTCACGGCAGGCCGTCTTTTCAGCTGGCTTCAAAGGTGCGGCGGCAGAAGGAGATGAAGCTCTTGGCCTCTTTGGTCAGGTAGTCGTCTTTTCGCCAGACCACCGCCACGTTCAGACGCAGCCCCTCCTCCACCTCAATGGGGAGGATGCCGTCCTCTTCGTGGATGATCTGCGGCATGATGAAGCCGCTCGCGATATTCTCCCGGATAAAGCTTTTGATCGTGGTCAGCTGGTTGGAGTGAAACAGGATCTCCGGATTGATGTCCAGGGTACGGAAGCTGGATTCCAGCAGCGTCCGCTGGTAGTAGCCGCCGGAAAACAGAATCATGGGATACTGCGCCGTCTCTCTCAGAGAGACGGTTTTTCTGTATGCCAGCGGGTGCTCCGGCCCCACGCAGTACATCATCTCGTAGCGGGTCAAGCGCAGAGAGTCCAGCCGGGCGGGGAGATCGTCGCCCATGGTGATGACCGCGAGATCCAGCTCTCCGCTGATCACCTGTTCCTTGGCCGCCTGGGAGCCGATCTCCACGGGATTGATGCGGATCTCCGGGTGTCGGGTACGAAAGCTGCGGAAAATTTCCGGAAACAGAACGGAGCCGATCATGGGCGGGATGCCCACATGGATGATTTTGTGCTTGCGGCTGATCTCCGCAAACTCCTCGGCGAGGCTGTCCACCTCGGCCAGGATCGCGTCGCAGCGGGCAAGAAAGCGCTCCCCGTCCGGCGTGGGTGAGACGGCGCGGTTGCTGCGGTGTAGCAGCGCCACGCCCAGCTCGTCCTCCAGCGCCTTGATGGAGGCCGTGATGGAGGGCTGGGAGATGTGCAGCTCTGCGGCGGCTTTGCTGATGTTTCCCGCGTGGCAGGAGGCGGAAAAATAGCGCATTTGAGACAGTTTCACGGCGTGTTCTCCTTTTTGATCTGATATAGGAATTTCCTATATGTTGATAAATAAGCGATATTTTACTTATAATAACATCCATGCTATTGTATAGGCAAGAGAAAACCACAGAAAAACTCAAAAAGAAAAGCAGGAGGTCAACGCATCATGAACAGTCTCGCACTCGTGTCTCTGATCGTGCTGGTCGCGGTCATTCTGATCGGCTTCTTCCGCAAGGTCAACGTCGGTCTCGTCGCCATCCTCGCAGTCACCATCTTCGGCATGTTCATCGGTCAGTCGGATTCCACGACCATCAAGGGTTTCAGCGCCAGCCTCTTCATCATGCTGCTGGGCGTCTCCTTCCTGTGTTCCGTGGCCATCAGCAACGGCTCGCTGGAGCTGATGAGCAAGAAGTTTCTCAAGCTCTCCGGCGGCCACGCCATCGTGGCCCCGATCCTGATCTATCTGATCGGCGCCGGCATCGCCGCCATCGGCCCCGGCTGCGTCCCCGCTCTCGGCATTGTGGCGGCGCTCTCCCTGCCCCTCGGCAAGTCCACCGGCTACAACTCCGTAATGCTGGCCCTGATCGGTGAGATCGGCTCCTTCGCAGGCCGCTTCTCTCCCATCACGCCGGAGTCCGTGCTGATCCGCTCCCTGGCGGAGCCCCAGGGCATCAGCGGCTACCAGGTTCCCCTGATCATCTACGCCATCGTGACCACGGTCGTCCTGTCCGTCGTCGTGTTCTTCGTCTTCAAGAGCCACAAGGTGCAGACCACCCGGATGGAGGCCGAGGAGCTTCCCAAATTCACCCCGCACCAGATCCTGACTCTGCTGGGCTTCGTGGTCGTCATCATCGCCTGCGCCTTCTTCAAGCGCAATGTGGGCCTCATTTCCTTCGCGGTCGGCATCTTCCTGATCCTCATCAAGGCCGCCGATGAAAAGACCGTGTTCAAGACCATCTCCTGGTCCACCCTGCTCATGGTCACCGGCTTTGGCATGCTGATGGAGGCCGTCATCAACGTGGGCGGTGTGACGCTCCTGTCCAACTCTCTCGCTTCCATCATGACGCCGCGCACCGCGGTCGCCATCCAGGGCCTGACCGCCGGCCTCATGAGCTGGTTCTCTTCCGCCATCGGCGTCGTGTGGCCCACCCTGGTGCCCACCGTCGGCGACATCGCCGCCAAGGTCGGTGTCTCTCCCAACGGCCTCATCTCGATCATGGCGCTCACCGCGGCCTTTGCCGGCCTGAGCCCCGCCTCCACCGGCGGCGGTCTGATCATGGCGGCCAACGCCACCGACCCCGAGTTTACCAAGGAGAAGGAAAACAAGCTCTTCGTGCAGCTCTTCGGCATCTCCGCGCTGATGCTGGCCATCATCGTCGTGGCCGCTCTGCTCGGCCTCTACAGCATCCTTTAACAAATCAAATACCAGTCCTGTCCGGACTGGTATTTGAAGAGAGAAAACACTCCGTTCGCGCACTCGCTTGCGGGAGATGCTCGCACACTCACTCCGTGCAAAGCGTTTTTCCGAGGTACACGCCCCGGAAAAAACAGAGTGGTACCCACTCTGAACTCCCCGGACACACAAACCACACATCAAACTTACATATTTTTGAGAGGAGAATACTCATGGAAAAAGGACTTCTGGACGGCGTTGTTGTACTGGACCTGACCCGCGTGCTGGCCGGCCCCTACTGCGGCATGATCCTGGCGGACATGGGCGCGACCGTGATTAAGATTGAGAATCCCAAGGGCGGCGACGACACCCGCAAGATGGGCCCCTTCATCAACGAAAACAGCGTTTACTATGCAAACTTCAACCGCTCCAAGGTGGGCTGCACCCTGAACCTCAAGGAACCCGAGGCCAAGGAGATCTTCAAGGAAATGGTCAAGAAGGCCGACGTGGTCATCGAGAACTACCGTCCCGGCACCATGGAGAAGCTGGGCCTGGGCTATGACGTGCTCAAGGAAGTCAACCCCGCCATCATCTACGGCGCAGTCTCCGGCTTCGGTCACACCGGCCCTCTCAGCAAGCGCGCCGGCTATGACATCGTCGGCCAGGCCATGGGCGGCCTGATGAGCACCACCGGCTGGCCCGGCGGCGAGGCGACCCGCGTCGGCACCCCCATGGGCGACGTGCTGGGCGGCCTGAACCTGACCATCGGTGTGCTGGCCGCGCTGGTGAACCGCCAGAAGACCGGCCTCGGCGAGAAAGTGGACGTGGCCCTGGTCGACTCCGTGGTCTCCGCCATGGAGAACATCACCATGATCTATCAGGCCACCGGCCGCATTCCCCAGCGCATCGGCAACCGCTACGAGTCCACCTATCCCTACGACTCCTTCCCCACCAAGGACGGCAACGTCATCGTGGCCGCGGGCAACAACAAGCTCTTCGGCATCCTCTGCGACGTGATGGGCCAGCCCGAACTGAAGACCGACCCGCGTTTCGCCGAAGTCCGCGACCGTGTGGAGAACCACGCCCCGCTGCGTGAGATCGTCGCCGCCTGGACGCAGCAGCACACCATCGACGAAGTGGATCAGCTCCTCAACGCCGCCGGCTGCCCGGCCAGCCCCGTCAACACCATCGACCGCATGGTCGTCGATCCCCAGATCGCCGGCGCACGAGGCATGTTCCCCGAGATCGACCAGCCCGGCATCGGCAAGCTGCATGTGACCGCCACCGCGCAGAAGCTGACCCGCACCAAGTCCGAGCCGCGCAAGCCCGCCCCGCTGCTGGGCGAGGACAACGCTGCCATCTACGGCGCGTACCTGGGCTTTGACGAGGCAAAGCTCGCCGAACTGAAGGAAAAGGGCGTCATCTGATTCGAAAGGAGAGAACACCATGACGAAGAACATTCAGATTTGTGAAGTCGGCCCCCGCGACGGGTTCCAGAGCATCAAATGCGCACAGATCCCCACCGAGCAGAAGATCCAGATCATTGAAGAACTGCTGGCCGCCGGTGTGAAGCACATGGAGTTCACCTCCTTCGTCAGCCCCAAGGCCATCCCCCAGATGGCGGACGCCGCCGACGTGACCAGAGCTGTTCTCGAGCGTCACCCCGACGCCGACCTCTTCGCCCTGGTCCCCAATCTGCGCGGCGCGGCCAACGCCTACAACCTGGGTCTGCGCAAGGTCTGCTACGTGGTCTCCCTCTCCGTGAGCCACAACAAGGCCAACATCAACCGTACCCACGAGCAGTCCCTGGACGCTTACAGGGAGATCCGCGCCACCTATCCCGATCTGGACGTGATCGTGGACCTGGCCACCACCTTCGGCTGCCCCTTTGAGGGCAAGTATGAGGATCCGGCCGCCGTTGTGGCCTTCCTCAAGGACTATGTGGACGCGGGCATGACGGCCGTCTGCCTCTGCGACACCATCGGCATTGCCGACCCCGCCCAGGTCAAGGCCGTCATCGAGGCCGTGAAGGCCGCTTACCCCGCGCTACACCTGGGCGTCCACTTCCACGACACCCGCGGCCTCGGCATGGTCAATACGCTGACGGCCATGGAGGCGGGCGTGGACGAGATCCAGTCCACCCTGGGCGGCCTGGGCGGCTGCCCCTTCGCCCCCGGCGCCTCCGGGAATCT
>Ga0310697_10004731_pt1 | contig 13364 bp, 11 predicted proteins | sample 172DNAGHGlowgp2_FD_203883 | JGI IMG/M metagenome (GOLD analysis project Ga0310697, IMG submission 203883) | Sheep rumen microbial communities from Palmerston North, Manawatu-Wanganui, New Zealand - 1728 DNA GHGlow gp2 (v2) (version 2) | ecosystem: Host-associated > Mammals > Digestive system >...
GACGCAAAATTTTGCGTCTCCGGGCTGGCGTTGTAGTAGCATCTATCGCTGGGAGACGCAAAATTTTGCGTCTCTACAAAGCGGACTAATTGAGTATCAATACTTTATTTTCGTCGAACTCACGTTAAATAGAGACTAAAAATACACAACAACAAATACAATCTAATTAATTGATGGTTAATAAATTGTATTTGTTGTGTTTATTGTTTTCCTTATATTACAGTCGGCAGATGATAGCTCACCCCCACCTTTTATCAGGTGACCCCAGATGAGATGCGTTGTAGCGTGGGGTGAGTTAGGTTATTCATTGATGTGGACCTTGCCGCTGCCGGCGATGTCCTCCTTGTGTGAGCCCATCTTGCCGCGCAGGTAGATGTCGCCCGAGCCAGCAATATCACTATAGACCTGATCCACATTCAGGTTATTGAAGGTGATGTCACCCGAGCCGGCAATCTCATTGCTCAGTTTCTTGCAGGTGAGGCTGGCAACATCGATGTCACCCGAGCCGGCGATTTCGGTCTTCACCTCGTTGGCTTGAACCATACCCGTGGTCACGTTGCCCGAGCCGGCAATCTCGATCTTCATATCCTGGCACGTCAGTTCTGCCAGGGTGATGTTGCCCGAGCCGGCAATCGAGAGATTGATGTGATCGTCCTTTAATGCATTGGGAGCGGTTACCTGGCCCGAACCTGCAATGTCGATATTGCTGATGGTGGGGGTGGTGACAACCACTTGCATGCCCTTAAAGAAATTGGAGGCATTGATGATGTCTTCTTTCGTGTCGATGGTCAGGGTGCCGTTCTTGACATAGATGGTCATCTTACCAAGTTGGTCCACGGTACCATCCACCCGCACTGTGCTTTCCTGACCCTGCTCCAGGATAATGTTGAATGGGCCAGCCACATCAAGGTGATCAAACGGTTGCATCTGTGTCGCTGAATTGACTTGATGCACCTGGGTGGGCGTGTCGTTGTGATGCCCACTCATGTTGACGAGTGACCAGCCATTCTCGCCGACTTTTACGCGCAGGCACGATCCCATAGTCATCATTACAAGCACTAACAGGCTCATTGTCAAGAAAATCTTCTTCATAGCTATTACAATTCTTAATTGGGTTATTTTGTTTGTTCACATATTAGACGCACAGGGTGGTCAAAAAGTTTCACAAAAATAAGAAAAAAATTATTGAGGCCTCGATAGATACTATAATTAAGTTTCTAAAGTAGCTGCGCCACTTTTAAAACTTGAGGAGTAGAGAGTAACGATGAACGAGAAATGCAGCGCAGGCTCACACCGGTTAGCGACCGTTGTGGTTGGGTGAGCTGGATTACCAGTTGAAGATGTTGCGCAGTAGCCACCAGGCGAGTACCAGGACGAGAAAGAGCCAGATGAGTACTGGTGGATGGAGGCGGACATAGAGGCGAGGATTGCGGGTGCGCTGGGTCTCGGCAAACAGGCACAGCGCGACCCAGGGGACTGCGATAAACAGCATGGCATTGTAGCCGAAAGCCCCGGCGACATCGCCGTTGAGCAGGGCATGGACAGCTCGCTGACTGCCACAACCAGGGCATTTATAGCCCGTTAGCGTCAAGAAGCCGCAACGGGGAAATACTGCCGACGAGGCAGGATCAAGTGCAAAATAGATGAAGCCGAGCAGCATCAGCACGGCAATAGCTAACACAATGATGGGGTAGCGGCGCATGTCGCCAGCAGTGTCAGTTAAGCGACCCCATCAGAGCCGGCAGTAGTGACATGAATGGCTGAATGATGATGCCCAGGACTATCGTGGCAATACACCACCAGGCGCTCGTCTCGCTGGCACGCTTGGCACCCTCGATGTCTCCCTCACGGTACTTGTTGGTCACCTTGAGCGCATACACGATGGCAACAATGCCAGTGGGAATGCAACACAAGATCATCGAGATAATAGCCCATGCAAGGTTGGTGGGTGGGCAAGGCTCGGATGATGCTTGGGGCTGTACATACTGTGGCTGTTGCTGATAAGGCTGTTGCTGATAAGGCTGGTAGGGTTGCCCCATGACGGTCTGGCCCTCTTCTTGGGCTTGTGGCTCGGCTGCAACAGTGGCTTGTTGTGGCTGGGGTGCGGTGGTGTCGCTCTCCATTACATATAGTCCCTGCAGCTCGGGCAACTGGGTGATTTTTACCCAATCGGGCAGTCCCTCATGCCACACATAGGCTGCCGACGTGAGCCCCATTTCCTTGAGCGCGTCGAGATCCACGGGCCCCGACTGCACTCCGCGATGATTGATCCAGTATTGCATAATCCTATTGTTTTTTCTCTGTTGCTACAAAAGTAATAAAAAACTTACAATCCCAAACGATTTGTGATGATTATCTTGCTTCAAGCGATTATCTTGATTAGAAGTCGCTGAAGAAGCGCGGTCTGATGAGCAGACCGATGCGGATGCGCGAGTGGTACTGGTTGTAGTCCAGCATACTCTCGCCATAGCCGTTGTAATATTGCAACATGATGAACTGGTTGGAGTTGTGGTTGATGCGGTAACCCAGCTGGACGATCGTGTTGAAGTTGAGGTTCCATCCCTTGCGCTTGACCAGTGTCATGTCGAGCACCCACTTGTCGTCAAGGCTCTTGGCCTGGAATCCCGCCTGTGAGATACCCATATACTTGAGAATGTCCTTGTTGTACTTGCCGTCGATAATGGGAATCCAGAACTTGGCGTGTGCCATCAGGTAGGGCGAGATGTAGGCCTCGCCTGCCCATGAGATCTTGTTCCAGCTGCGTGATGCTGTACCATCACGTCCATTGGACTCATGCTCGATCATCATCGTGGCCTTGCCCACGAGGCGTCCCTTCAAGATAATGAATCGCGAGATTCCAATTCCCGGGTTAAAGTTCAGGTCGTGGAAAGGCAATGAGCGCTCAAGGACGTTCCACATCGCCTTTTGGGTATAGAACAGGTACAGGTAACTGTTCCAGGGGAGCACACTCTTGGTGAGGCGTTGCTGGAAACTGATCTGGAACTTGACGTCGCTGTTATGGATGGTGGGCTCACCGCCCAGCACAGTACCACCCACAAAGTAGGTATCCTTGTACAAGCTGAAGTAAGGCCTGTTATCCAATTCTTCACGTATGCTGTCGGCAATTATGCCCGTCCGGTCGGTCGTGACAATCTGCCCCCATGCGGGCATCGAGGTTCCCGCAATCAGGATGGCAATTATCAGTAAAATGAGTTTGGAGTTCATATTAGTTTGTTGTGTTAGAGGGGACAAATATAATCAAAAAGTTGTAAACTTCCGCTATTATCCGCTCAGTTTACCCTATCAAGGACATGATGAGGAACCATATCGGGGGTACGAGTAGTGCTGGCAGCATGTTGAGCACATGGCAGTCCTTGATGCGCAGCAGCGACAGTCCCGAGCCCGTGATGAGCAGTCCGCCCACAATGAGCAGCTCGGCCATTAGCGCCTCGCTCACGGCGGTGCTCGACAACATCGCTATGCCATAGAACATGCCCTGCCACAAGAATAACACAGGTGCTGCCAGTAGCATCCCGATGCCATAGGTCGAGCCAAAGATGGTCGCCGTGACCAGGTCGAGAGTCGCATTGGTAAACAAGAAAGTGTTGTCGCCCTCAAGCGCGCTGATGACAGGTCCCAACATCGATAACGGACCAATGCAATAGACCAGCGTTGCGGTCGCCAGCCCATCGGCTAGACGGCTCGATGAGTTAGCCTCACTGCCCTTCTGGCTCTTGCGGTCCACCAAGCGATGGAACCGCCCGTCGATATCGAGCGCCACGCCCACAATGCTGCCAACAGCCATTGCCGCAATAAACAGTACGGGGTACTGGCTCTTGGGCAGATTGGTGACCACCGCGTTCAGGCCAATGGCAAAACATGCCAGCCCCAACGCATCATAAAGCACATTCTTGTATTTCTCCTTAATGCCCTTGTGCAATGCCACCCCAATGAGGGTGCCTGTCACTATCGTGCAAGTGTTGACTATCGTCCCAATCATAATCTACTTGTTGAATCGATGCCACAAAATTACTTCATAATTGCGCAAAAAGTTGAATGATTTTTGCGGTTTTTTGCACATTATTTTATGCTAAATGGATTTTTAGGGGGTGGGTAACGGTTTCATGTGGCGGTGTGAATAGGGAAAAAAGGGTTGTTGGGTCATGATTTATAGAGAATAATCGTTACATTTGCGTCCTCAACAATGATATTATTTAGTAAGGCTATGGCAAGACGATTAACGATATGGATGATGGCTGCTCTCGTGGCCGTGGCTGCCAGTGCAGCGGTAAATGGTGATGTGGAACAGGCAAGGGCGCTGGCCGGGAGGCTTGCTCCTGCACTGGTCGGCAAGGTGGATTTTAAGGTTATCGAGTCCGACCAGGGCAAGGACGTGTTCACCCTGGAGAGTCGTGACGGCAAGGTCATCGTGGGGGGCAACAATGCTGGGGCAATGGCAGTGGGCTTGAACCGTTACCTGAATCGTTATTGCAGGGCTACGGTATCGTGGTATGCCGATGTGCCCCTACAGCTGCCCGCTGTGTTGCCTAGCGTGCCTGCCCCCGAACGGGTAACGGCCCGTGTGCCCCAACGCTTCTTCCTGAATTACTGCACGTGGGGCTACACGATGCCTTTCTGGCAATGGCGTGACTGGGAACGCTTTATCGACTGGATGGCGTTAAACGGCGTGAACCTGCCACTGGCCATCACGGGGCAGGAAGCGGTGTGGTACAACGTGTGGACAAGCCTGGGACTGAGCGACAAGCAGGTGCGCAGCTACTTTACCGGTCCTGCTTACTTGCCGTGGCACCGCATGGCCAACATAGACGGCTGGTGCGGTCCCTTGCCCAAGCAATGGCTCGAAGGGCAGACCGTCTTGCAGCAACGCATCGTGGAGCGCGAGCGGGCTCTGGGCATGCGTCCCGTGTTGCCTGCTTTTGCGGGGCATGTCCCTGGGGCGCTGCGCCAGCTGTTCCCCGATGCCGATATCCAATCACTCTCCTCCTGGGCGGGCTTTGACGAGCAGTACCGCACCTACTTCCTCAACAGCGAGGATCCGCTATATAGCCGCATCCAGCGACTGTTCCTGGAGGAGCAGACCCGCTTGTTCGGCACCGACCACATTTATGGCATCGACCCCTTCAACGAGGTGGATCCACCCAGCTTTGAACCCGATTATCTCAACAAGGTGTCGCGCCACATCTATGAGAGCCTCACCGCTGTTGATCCCGATGCCGAGTGGTTGCAGATGGCATGGTTCCTCTATTACCAGCGCAAGGATTACACGCCCGAGCGCACTCGTGCCATGCTCACTGGTGTGCCCCAAGGCAAGATGACCATGCTCGACTACTACTGTGAGTACAAGGAGATGTGGCGAGAGCACGAGGGCTTCTACGGCCAGCCGTTCATCTGGTGCTACCTGGGCAACTTTGGCGGTAACACCAATGTGCAGGGGCGTGTCAAGGAAGCTGGCCAGCGCATCGAGCGCGCCCTGGCCGAGTGTGGTGACAACCTAGTGGGCATTGGCTCGACACTCGAAGGGCTCGACGTGCAGCAGTTCCCCTATGAGTATATACTGGAAAAAGCATGGGACTTTGCCAAAACCGACGAGCAGGTGGTGAATGAGCTCGCCGACCGTCACTCTGGCAATGAGAACCCTGCTGCCCGCCAGGCCTGGTCGCTGCTTTATCATAATGTGCTCGATATCACTCCAGGCAACTTTGCCGCACCCCTGCCTTGCTCCTATCCCGTCATGGACAAGGAGAGCCGCACCGTCAAGTATAATCCATACGACCTGCTGACCGTGTGGGACAATCTGCTGGCACAAGACCGTGTCACCACCGATGCGATGACTATCGACCTCGTGTGGGTAGGACGGCAACTGCTTGGAGACCTTTTCCTTGTCGAAAAACAGGCACTTGACAAAGCCTTGACAGAGAAGGACAAAGACGCTTTCTACGACCACAGCAACCGGATGATTGAACTCCTTTCTGACCTGGATGACCTGAATAGTCATCTACCACATGCGTCGCTGGCACAGTGGCTGGAACAGGCACGGGATTTGGGCACAACCGAGCAGGTCAAAGACTACTATGAAATGAATGCCCGTCGCCTGATTACCACGTGGGGAGGGAGCCTGAATGATTATGCCTGCCGCAACTGGAGCGGCCTGATGTGGGATTACTATGCCAAGCGCTGGAGTATCTACATCAAGGATGCCAACGTTGCCCTGATTTCGGGAATGATTTTTGACAAGGATGCCTGTAACGAAGCCATCGACAAACTGCAATCCAAGTGGGTCATTTCGACCGAAAAAGACTTTCAAGGGAAGATAGAACAGGATGTCCTGGCCCATTGCCGCCAACTGCGCGACAAATACTGCCAGCAATTCGCCGACTGGGGCCACCGCTAACGTGAATCCGCACAGGACTGATAAAACGGCACGGTTCTTGCTTGATGGGATGGTGTATGTTTATCTATACTTATACCGAAGCTGAAGGAACCGAGTCACAGCGCGTGGCTGGGGAAATCGACCATGTCATGAAACCAGCCTTTGGCGACAGGCCAGGAGCCAATGGGCACGAGGCCACTGGCCCACGGCTGAGCGCAAGGATGCTGCAAGAGTATGAGGCGGCACACAGCCAACTCATCAATGGGGTGGTCACCCCCGAGATGGTTGAACTGGTGGACATGGGCAATTATGGCGTGGGACTGAACGTGAAATCGCCCTGTGGACTGACATTATGTCATGCCGTGCAAGGATCCAATGTGCGTGCCCGCATCGATATCGAGGACCTGCACTACCACCAGCAGTGGAGTGGTGCTCCCATGGAGGTAATCGACCGTGGACGCGTGGTGGAGGCCTCACGTGTGTTTCTGGAACATGCTCCCGCATGGCGCGAACAACTCACCGCAGCCTTCAAGGCCGACAGCAAGGGTGTGAAAATGCGCAACATGGCGCTGAACAACATGGATGCCTACCTGAAACGCTACTTTGACGGAACGGGCATAACCTACCACTTTGACAAACGCCATGCCGATGGGCACAAGGCTCGTCTGCTCATTCACCTGAACCGCTACAAGACCCTCGACCTAGCCATCCCCCACGACGATTTCATCAACCATCTGGATCTGGTCAAGCCCTACATGGTAGAGTTTGCCTATATGGCTCGTGATGGACGCTTCACCGTGCGCGGCGAGGTGCGTGACGACTGGCAGGAAGCACCACAGCCCACGACTCAAGCGCCACAGGCCACCACCGCACAGCCCCATGGCATCAAGGGGTGGTTACACCGCCTGGTGGATGGTGGCAGCGCAAAAAACACTGTCCCGGTGCCCCGTAGTGCCTTGCAGCAACAGGTGGATGAACTCATGCAGGGCAAGGGCCTGCACTATCACCTCACCGAGGTCGAGGAGGACGGGCGCTGTGAACTACACATTCGCTTGAATCGTGGCAAGGCGATGATTATCGATCTGGCACAGTGTGGCGACATCAAGTCCCGCATCACCCACGATTTGACCTACATTTCCCGCCTGGTGGAACTCGGCAAACTGTTCCCCTACCGCCTGACGGGTCCCCGTAAGAAGGTGGAATGGATTACCGCCTCTAGGCAATAGAAATCCAGGCCTGCCGCTAGAGTATCCATAACATCAAGCCCAACGCACTAACAACTAGAAACTAGAAACTAATAACTATAATAATGGCAATTACCATCAACACTGGCGACCTCAAGACCATTCTCGAGACCACGCCATCGACACAAAACATCCTGCTTGTAGGTAAGCACGGCATTGGCAAGAGTGAAATCATTACCCGTCACTTTGAGGACCAGGGCATTCCTGTTATCGCTCTGTTCCTGGGGCAGATGAGCGACCCGGGTGACCTCATCGGTCTGCCCAACAAGGACGAGGCTACCGGCAAGACCGAGTTCATGCCGCCCTACTGGTTCCCGATGGATGATAAACCCGTGGTACTCTTCCTGGACGAGATGAACCGCGCGCGCCCCGAAATCCTGCAATCGGTCATGGACCTGTCGCTCAACCGCAAGCTGGCGGGACGTTCCTTGCCCCCAGGTAGCCGCGTCATCGCCGCCGTCAACGACGGTGAGGAGTATCAGTTGACCGATCTGGACCCCGCATTGGTATCACGCTTTAATGTCTATTTCTTTAGCCCCACGGTAGGCGAGTGGCTTTTCTGGGCCAAGCAGCATGACGTGGACCAGCGGGTCATCAACTTCATCGAGGAACATCCCGATGAGCTTGAGAAGAACGTGGACATCAATAAGGGCACGTTTGACAAGACCCCCGACCGCCGCGCTTGGGTGCGCGTCTCGGGCCTGCTCAAGTCCTGTGGCAACATCACCGACATGAACCGTCTGGCCAAGATGATCACTGGCGTGATTGGTGCCCGCTCGGCATCGATGTTCATGCAGTCGCTCAACCAGTCGCGTATGCTCACCGCACGTGACGTGCTTAGCGACTTTGCCGCTTGCCAGCACGACCTGGCCTCCTATACCATGCCTCAGATCGCTATCATCAACGAGGGCATCTATCAGGTGCTGGAGCTGGGCGTGGACAAGAAGGCGGTAGAGGCCGTAGGCCACAACCTGGTGCGTTACATCAACTGGATGCTGACCAATGGCCGCCAGGAGGCGATTGCCCATTTTGCATCCTTCTTTGAGAACGCTACCTATCCCAACGCCAACGCCTTTATCATGATGGATTGTCGCGATGCGTTGCAGTTGATTAACCAGATGATAGCCAACCTATGACCGTCGGTGACCGCATAAAGACCATCTCGCAGGAGTGGTTCCTTACCGAGCCCCTCATCTTTGCCGTGTTGTGCACCCATGCGATCAAGCGCAACGACAACATGGGGTGCGACATGCGGTGTGGTAAAGGAATCATCGAGTACAACCCCGAACGGCTGGAGCACTTCGACGACAACCAGCTGGCTCTGCGACTCAAGGCCGAGGTGGTGCGCATCATCCTTAAGCATCCCTACCAGCGCCAGCCCTATAACCCGCGTCGCGACGTGATGCGCCTGTCGAGCGACATGACGTTGAGCGACAACCTTGAGGGGATGGATACCATCGGGCTGGAACCACCGCGCATCTTTGACGTCCCGCGTGACCAGGCCTTTGAGCAATATTACTCACTCATGGCTGGCCAGGTGGTGCAGTTTGAACAGAATGCCGACGATGACGGCGTGCCCATCGACATGGAGCTGCCCCTCACTGGTGATGTCGAGGGAAGTAACCTGACCGACGACTTGCTTGAGGCCGACGCCGGGGCTTCGCTGTGGGAAGAGGATGAACTCATGAGCGAGAAGGTCAATCACGAGATCGAGACCGCTCAGCGATGTAACCAGTGGGGCTCGTTGAGTGGAGACCTGCGCGCCTTGATCGAGAGTACCCTGGTGAGCAAGCAGAACTTCCGCGCTATTCTTAGTCAGTTCCGCGCATCCATCTTGAGCACCAAGCGCCACTTGACACGTATGCGTCCCAACCGCCGATACGGCTTTGATGCGATGGGCAGCCAGTATGCCTACAGCACTTGCTTGCTGGTGGCCGTTGATGTGAGCGGCAGTGTCCCCGACGAGGACATCCGCAAGTTCCTGGCTGTCATCAACCGCTTCTTCAAGCAGGGCATCGAGCGCATCGAGGTCATCGAGTTTGACAGCAAAATCACTACCGACAAGCCCATTGCCCTCAAGCAGGCGACAAGGGGCATCAAGGTGACAGGGCGCGGCGGAACCAATTTCCAACCTGCCATCGACTTCTACTACGAGCACGAGGAATATGATGGGCTCGTCTTCCTGACCGATGGCTATGCAGCAGTGCCTAAACTCCCTGACGACAAGCGGCACAAGCCGCTGGCATGGATCCTGACCACCAACGGCGGTAACGAGGACAACCTCAAGCCCTTAGGCCCCGTGGTGCGCATTGCGGGATTATAGCTTTGAGGCTTCCCGTTTGCAGCCTCTAGCACCACTGAAAAGCGTGACAACTCATCAAGAGCCGTGTCACGCTTTTTGGCCTTTTATCCCCTGTCTGTAAAAAACCGAGAGGTTAAACCCGAAAACTGAAAAGTATTTAGTAACTTTGCAAGTTCAAAACAACCCTTTATCATTACATATGGACGTTAAACAATCAATGCAAGAAATTCTGGAGGCCGAGAGCAAGGCCGTCCTTAATATACCTGTAACCGATGACTACGAGGAGGCTGTGAAACTCATCGTGGAGCAAGTGAAGCACGAGGGGGGCAAACTGGTCACCTCGGGCATGGGTAAGTGTGGCCAGATTGCCGACAATATCGCCACCACTTTCTCCTCGACCGGCATCCCCGCCATCTTCCTTCACCCCAGCGAAGCGCAGCATGGCGACTTGGGTGTGGTGCAACCCCACGACGTGCTGCTGTTGCTGTCCAATTCGGGCCGCACCAACGAAATCTGCGCCCTTGTATCGTTAGCCCATAACCTGTACCCACAACTCAAGATTGTGGTCATCACGGGTAACAAAGATAGCGAACTGGCTCATCTGGCCGACATCTGTCTGTGGACAGGCAATACCCGGGAGGTATGCCCGCTGGGACTCACGCCCACCACTTCGACCACAGTGATGACCGTCATTGGAGACGTGCTGGTGGTCAACACCATGCGCGCTACTGGCTTTACACGCGAGGACTATGCCCTGCGTCACCATGGCGGCTACCTAGGCAGCATCGCCAAGGGCACTAAATATTGAGTTAACTGTGTGCCGCCAGGCTAAGCCCAAGCACTATTTTATCTATTCAATCCTGTTTCTTTACTAGAAAGATGAATTCCTTGCCGATTACTGTGGCACTGCCTCGATTCAAGAACGACATGACCATTGCCCGTGCTCAGATGGCCGTGAGCGGCACCATGCCGTCAAGCAAAGGGCTGGATAAGGATCTTGTCAACGAGATGAAGATTTCCTACATCGAGTTCCTGATTGCCGAGAAGCGGGATATCGAGGCCGAGCAACAAATCGAGGAGTTCATCTACGACGACATGCAGATGCAAGAATTGCCCGAACTGTATGCCGCCTGGCTATGGCTGGCCCGCATGAGCCTGCTCATCGATAGTGGTAACCCATCACTCTCGTTAGGGGCTGCCGAGAATACCCTGCTGGTCCTGTCGGCACACACTGGCAAGAAGACCGAGGACTTCAACGCTATCGTCGCCTCGTTGCTGCTTAACCTGGCCCTGGCCCATCACGACATGGGTGACAACAGCCGCGCCGCCAAGGAGCTAACCAAGTCACAACAGATACTGGAGCGCCTGTCCAAGCGTAACGAAGCACGATTCTCGGCGCTACTGCTAATGGCTGTCGAAGCCTCTACCGAAGTCATCAAGTCCAAGACCAAGCAGATGAACGTCCTGGCGCACTACCAGAGCGCCAGCGAACTCTACATGAGTGAGCTCAACAGTGGTGACGCCAATGCCACCCGCATGGCGATGTCCAACCTGGTGGATACCTTGGGCAAGGAAGGCGATATCATGCTGGAAATGGGTAACGGACGCAATGCGGTCAAATATTATACCAAGGCGTTGCGTTATCAGAAGAAATTGGGTGAGAAAATGGGACACCGTGAGTTGCAGCTTTCGATAGGATTGGCCAAGGCGCTCATGCGCCTGATCAACCGCCGAGCCGCCGCCGAGCAACTGTTGCGTTCCCTGTTGCCACTGGCCCAGCGTCTTGATGCCACTGCCGAAGCACACGAAATCCAAGACCTGCTCAACAACAAGAACAAAAACGTGAATATTATGACACTGCTCAAGAGTATTTTTACTGTTGCCCTCATCATCGTGGGCACATTGAACATGCAGGCCCAACTCATCGTGGGGCATCGTGGCTCACAGTGGGGTGTAGAGAACAGCCGCGCCGCATTTATCAACGGAGCCCAAGCTGGTGCTTGGGGACTGGAATGTGACATCCGCGTTACTGCCGATGGCACCTTTGTCATCAGTCATGATGACAGCTACAAGCGGCTGGGCGGACCCGAGACCAAGATTGCCAACATGAGCACCGCTACAGTGCTCTCGACACGTCTCACCAGCAAGCGGCACGGCATCACCTATGCTGGCAACCCTTGCACGCTGGGCGAGTTTCTCGACATCTGTAACGAGCACCATGTGGTGCCGGTTGTCGAGGTGAAGGTGTGCACCAACATCCACAGCAATACCAAGGCCGAGAACGAACCCGTCTTTGACGGCATCCCAGCTCTCATCAATCTAATTGACCAGAAGGGTTGCAGTGACCGTGTCGTGATCATCTCCTTCATGCCAGGCGTGGTGGACTTTATCCACCGCCACTATCCCGACATCTCTGTTCAGGTGCTTGCTGGTGACCAGGACGGCACCATCGACGAATGGGTGGACTGGTGCATTGAGCACAACATGGACCTGGACTGCGTTCATTCTATTGTAACCAAGAGTGCCGTTGACCGCATGCACGCCGCTGGCCTCAAGGTGAACGCTTGGACCGTTGACCGCGTTGAGGACTTTGAGCGTGTCAAGGCGGCTGGCGTGGACTACATTACCACCAATGCCCGCTTCCCCAAGGAACTGTAATTCAGGTTTTCTGGCTTGATGAGTGCTGGATGGTATGTACTCATCCTTACCTCACTAGACCCAACCTTATTGTATTAGGGGCGGGGCACGGAGGGATTATTACAGGCCGTAGAGAGAACCGACGGATCCTTCCTGGATCTGCTGCAACAGGTTGGGGTTAGACAGCAATTGATAGCCCTGGATTCCAGACCAAACCACCATTACAACGATAGCAATGAGCACCCATTTCTTGGCCGATGACGAAGCCGCATTGGCACCTTGCACGTCGCCCTGCATGAACTTGGTCTTGACCGTATTGGCTTTGAAGATAGCGATCACACCAGGGATAATCGACAAGAAGTTGCACAGGCACAGGAACGACAGCACGGTGACGAGCACCGACTCGGTGAGCCACGTCTTGGGCATCATCTGCTGGCTGGGTGTGTTGGTGCTGGGACCATATTGGGGCGGTGCATAAGGTTGGTTGGGGGTGCCTTGACCGTAGGGGGTGCCATAAGGGGTGGGCTGTGTTGGCTGCTGACCGCCAAAGGGGGGTACCTGCGGCAACTGCACCTCGCCCCCCACAGGAGGAACCGGTGGCATCGACACGTCAATATTGCCAGGATTAAAGGTCTGGCCCGAGAGGATTGCCATCAATTCGGGCACCTGGCTTGCCGAGGTCCAGTTGGGCATTCCCTCGCACCACACGAGCGAGTTGACCGTTAATCCGTGCAGCAATAGTTCATTGGGTTCAAAGGGGCCAGCCTGCTGGCCATTTTCTGCAATGTAG
>Ga0310697_10004733_pt1 | contig 13363 bp, 13 predicted proteins | sample 172DNAGHGlowgp2_FD_203883 | JGI IMG/M metagenome (GOLD analysis project Ga0310697, IMG submission 203883) | Sheep rumen microbial communities from Palmerston North, Manawatu-Wanganui, New Zealand - 1728 DNA GHGlow gp2 (v2) (version 2) | ecosystem: Host-associated > Mammals > Digestive system >...
ACCCGATTTTACCATATATTTTATTGTGGTGAACGATAAGGACAGTTTATTTTTTTAAAATTTTTGAGCGGTTTGCTCATTACGTTTGTAAATTTTTTTATTTTTAAACTTCCTTTCTTTTGCAACCACAAAAGACTCGCTCAAAAAGCGGGGGAACAGCGGGTACCCACAGCAGTCATCCATGACGGTCGGGGTTTCGCTCACATTGGCGACCGGGTCCTCTCACCGCAATTAACGATAAGAATTTTCTTTAATAAAAATCCGTTTAACTTTGGTCGCTTTGTTGGTCGTGTCGTCAATGTCAATCAGCAGGGCGCAATAAATACTCGGTCGTTCTGCTACTTCAAATTTGCTCGGTCGGCTCGTTAAAAATCTTTTTATCACCGGCTCGGTTGTCATGCCCAAAATTGAATTTTCTGCACCGACCATGCCCAAATCGCTGATATACGCCGTGCCTTTTGGCAAAATTTTCTCATCAGCCGTCTGAACGTGCGTGTGCGTGCCTACAACTGCCGTCAATCGCCCGTCAAAGTGATAGGCAAAGGCAAGTTTTTCGCTCGTCGTCTCCGCGTGAAAGTCAACCAAAATTATGTCGCAGTCTTTGCTTATATTTTTTAAAATTTTTTCTGCCTGCGCGAACGGACAATCAAGTAGCGGTGTTCCCATAAAAACACGTCCTTGCAGATTTATGACGCCGATATTTTTTTTCCCGCAACGGAAAATACAAAAGCCCTTGCCTGGCGTGCCTTCCGGATAATTCGCGGGGCGCAATAAAAAGGGTTCTGTTTCGATAATCTGCATGACGTTTGGATTGTCCCAAATGTGGTTGCCGCTCGTCACAACGTCCGCGCCGCCTCTTATCAGTTCGTCGAAAATATTTTGCGTTAAGCCTTTGCCGTGAGCGGCGTTTTCGCCGTTGACAATTACCACGTCAATTTTTTTCGCCTGTCTAAGTTCGGGCGTTTGCTCCATAAAAAAATATCTGCCGGCTTTGCCGACAACATCACCCGTTAATAAAATCCTCAAATAATTCGCTCCTTTTTTAGCGAGAATAGACAACAACGCGTTCATGTTCGCGAACGCCGACTAATCGCCCTTCCACACGCAGTTGACGCATATTATTTAAACACTGGTCTAAATAATCTTCCTGCGCCATTAAATAATCTTCGTCGGGGAAAAAGTGTTCGTCAAATTCTTCTATCAGTTCATCGCCGAAATAATTTTCTGCTAGTTCCGTTAAAAGTGACAACTCCCGAAAAGTCAGTGTTGCCATATCCCGCCGAACATTTAAAAAGCACGTGCCGTAAACGCCCTCGACGTTCAGTTCAATTTTTGCGCCTTTCAGTCCTTCCAAATGGTGAAAAGTTTCTACAGACTCTGCCGCGTTTGTCAAAAATTCGGTGAAATAATCCTGTGAAAATTTCCCGTTCAATGCAAAGGAGAATTCAAGCGTCTCGCCTTTTGAATCATAAGTCACTGATTGAATCGCGGGAAACACCACAAGAATCGACGCCAAAAGCCGCGTGGCATCGGGATTGGGTTTCTTCGTCTTCTTCAGAAAATCAAACACCGCTCTAACCTCCTTTGTAAGGAATAAGGGAAAAGGGATAAGGAAGTAAGAAACCTTATCCCTTCTCCTTTAACCTAATTAATTACTTTGCATAATCTACAACGCGGACTTCGCGAATGACGGTAGCCCGAACTTGTCCGGGGTAATCCAAATCTTTTTCAATCTTTTTAACAATGTCATGAGCCAGAGTAATTGCCGCCTCGTCGTTTACTTTGTCGGGTTTAACCATTACGCGAATTTCGCGACCGGCTTGAATGGCAAAGCAGCGTTCGACGCCCTCGAAAGATTCGGCAATTTCTTCCAACATTTTCAGCCGTTTTAGATACATTTCCAGACTTTCGCGACGTGCACCGGGTCTGGCTGCGGAAACAGCGTCGGCTGCCGCAACCAAAACTGCCTCGACGGAAGTAGCTTCCACGTCGCCATGATGAGAGGCAATAGCGTTAATGACAACTTTGTTTTCGCGATAACGTTTAGCCAAATCCGCGCCGATTGTCACGTGGGGACCTTCGACTTCGTGATCTACTGCCTTGCCGATGTCGTGAAGAAGTCCTGCGCGTTTTGCCAAATTCACGTCAACGCCCAATTCGCTTGCCATAATGCCCGCAAGCATTGCCACTTCGATTGAATGATTAAGGACGTTTTGCCCGTAACTTGTACGATATTTCAGCCGCCCCAAAAGTTTGACAAGTTCGGGGTGAATCCCATGTACGCCGACTTTAAAAGTTGCCTGTTCGCCCGCTTCTTTCATGCGGTTATCGACTTCGCGGGTTGCCTTCTCGACCATCTCTTCGATTCGCGCCGGATGAATTCTTCCGTCTGAAATTAATTTTTCCAGTGCGACGCGGGCAATTTCACGCCTTACGGGGTCAAAGCCGGAGAGGATAACCGCTTCGGGCGTGTCGTCGATAATTAAATCAATGCCCGTCAAAGTTTCCAGTGTGCGAATATTTCTGCCTTCGCGACCGATAATTCTGCCTTTCATATCGTCGCTTGGCAGTGCCACTACTGATACCGTTGTTTCCGTGACATGATCTGCCGCGCAACGTTGAATTGCTGTGCTTAAGATGTCACGGGCTTTTTTGTCTGCCTCGTCCTTGATTTGTGTTTCATATTCTTTGATTTTGAGTGCCTTGTCATGTTTTAAACTTTCTTCGACCTCATTCATCAGAATATCGCGCGCTTCTTCCTTGCTTAGCGCGGCAATGCGTTCCAGTTCGGCATCTTCTTTTTCCTGCATTGCGTCAAGTTGTGCCTGTGACTCGTTTAGGCGAGTCTCTTTCTTACTTAGAAGAAGTTCTTTTTTTTCCAGTGAATCCAGCTTCTTATCTAGGTTCTCTTCCTTTTGCACCACGCGGCGTTCTTGGCGAGAAAGTTCTGTGCGCCGTTCTTTGGTGTCGCGGTCGAGATCCTGCCGCATTCTATGAATTTCTTCCTTAGCTTCCAGAATGGCTTCTTTTTTTTCTGCATTACTTTTTTCTCGCGCTTCGTCAACGATACGCCGTGCTTCTTCCTCAGCCGAGCCGATTTGAGCTTCGGCAGATTTTTTTCGCGCCGCATAGCCGCCGACTGCGCCGAGAATTATTGCGATGATGACTGCTGCGATTGTAATAGCGATAATATTCACCCCCTAAATTTTTTTTCTTGAATACCAAGATATTTTATAGATTGTCAAAGGATATGTCAAATGTTTTGCGCCCGAAATGTTTGCTAAATTTTGTGCAATGCGCTATAGTTTACGAGAAAATTTTTTGAGAGGTTAAAAAATGCAAGTAATAGGAATCAGATTAAAAAAAGCAGGCAGAATACATTTTTTTGATCCGGACGGCGCGGAAATAGTCAAAGGCGATTTTGTCCTTGTCGAAACGGCGCGGGGTCTTGAGTGTGCAGAAGTCGTCATTGCTCCGCGTGAATTGCCCACTGCAGAAAATCCGGAATCGGAGCCGGGACTGCCGATTAGAAAAATTTATCGTAAGGCAACGCCCGAAGATTTAATTCAGCTTGAAGAGAATCACGCGGACGAAAAACGAGCCTTTGACATTTGCCTGGAAAAGATCGCTGAACACAATTTACCGATGAAGTTAATCAACGTGGAATTTACCTTCGACGTGAACAAAATGATTTTCTTTTTTACGGCGGATGGGCGCGTTGATTTCCGCGATTTGGTTCGGGATTTGGCGTCAATTTTTCGCACGCGAATTGAATTGCGGCAAGTCGGCGTTCGTGACGAAGCAAAACTTTTGGGCGGCATGGGAGGTTGCGGGCGTCCTCTATGTTGTGCAACTTTTCTGGGTGATTTTATTCCCGTGTCAATTCGCATGGCTAAGGAACAAAATCTTTCCCTGAACCCGACAAAAATTTCCGGTGTGTGCGGGCGGCTGATGTGCTGTCTCAAATACGAAAACGATTTGTATTGCGAGAATTGCCCGCGCCAAAACGTTATCTTCAGACCGAAGGTAGGCAGCCGCGTTATTTTGGCGGAAGGCGAAGGCAAAGTTGTCGCTGTGAGTTTTTCGCGCAGAAACGCAACGATTCTCCTTGACACAAATAAAACGGTCGTGACGAGTTGGGAAGATATTTTACCGGTGAACGCTGAAGATTTTGAGCCGGTTGAAGAAAATGAATTAGGTGAAGAACCGCCGGTCGAAGAAATTGCGCCTATTGACCCGCCGCCTAAACCTGAACGCCCGCCGCGCTTTGAACGTCCTGCACGAACTGAACGCTTACCGCAAACTGAACAAACTGAACAGCCGCCGCGTTATGACAGAACAGAGCGTTACGAGAAATATGACCGCCCCGAACGTTACGAGCGCAGTGAACGCCCGCGCAGGACAGAAAATTTCAATCGCCGCTACAATCGCCAGGAAACCGAGCGCGATAAACGTTCACGCAATGACAGAAGCCGACGCCCTCCCAGACGAGACCCACGCAGATGAATGAAAAAATTTTTCTGCGCAAAGGAGAACGCCTTGATGATTTGATGAGGTCGGGGCGCGACATTATCCAAAACGAAAAAGAATTCTGCTTTTCAATGGATTCGGTGCTTATCGCGCATTTCCCGCAGTTCAAAAAAAATGCCCGCGTCCTGGATTTGGGCACGGGCACGGGCGTTATCCCGCTGTTAATCGCCGACGACGTTAAAGAAATCTGCGCAGTTGAACTAAATCCGCTGATGGCTGACCTTGCTCGTCGAAATGTCGAACTGAACAGCTTGACGGAAAAAATTTTCGTAATGGAAGGCGATTATCGCAAGCACCGCGAAATTTTTAAAGCAGAAAGTTTTGACGCAGCAATAGCCAACCCGCCCTACACACCAATTTTAAACGGTGAGGCAAATAAAATTTCGGGAATAGCGCGTGCGCGGCACGAATTCACAGCCACGCTTGAAGATGTGGTGACGGCGGCACGCTACGTTTTGAAATTTCGCGGCGCATTTTACATGATTCACCTTGCCTCAAGACTTTGCGAGATAATCGACGCTTTGCATCGCCACCAAATGGAAATGAAACGCTTGCGAATGATTCACCCCAAAGCCGGACGCGACGCGAATTTAATCATGCTTGAAGCTGTGGTCGGTGCGAATGTCGGCAATTTAAAAATTTTACCGCCGCTTATCGTTCACAATGACGACGGCTCTTATACAGACGAAATTTTTAAAATCTACAACGCCACATAAAAAAAGACCGGTGAAAATTTCATCGGTCTTTTAAATTTTTCTGTCAATATTGTCTGTTAAAAACGGTTCCGCGCAATCCCAGCGAACTTGACACGTCGTAGGAACGCACCGCGCTGTTTTGCCGCCGCGATTTGTTTAACCAAGCCTTTGCCCGATAAATTATCTGCCTGTCCATCGGGATTATCTGCTCAATCATGGCTTTGCACTCTTCCGAGTCGCGATAATTATTTTCCGGCAATGCCTGCAATTTTTCTATAAGCCGCCCGCGCTGGTCAACAATGTCCATAAAAAGTTCGCTGTCTTTCTGGTCGCTGAACTTCACAAGTTCTTTTGTCAACGCGAAATATTTCTGCCATAGGAGCCGCGCCTGATTCCACGTTGCGTCCGGTTCAGCAGTTTTCGCCGCGTCAAGCATAACCGTTGCCGCCTTTGCCTTCGCCTTTCTCAATTCTGGCTGTCTTCATGGCCTCAACCCAGGCATCGCGCAGTTCGGAAATAATGGTGATCGCTTCGTCGATTTGTTTGGTGTCACTTTTGATATTCCCCTCAACAAGCCGGTCGTAAACATAGTTATACAGCGGAAGCAACTGGTGAGAGATTTCATAATCAAAGTTTAACGTCAGGCGAAATTCCGAAATTATCCTCTGCGCCCTCTGCAACAAATTATTTGCCGCCTCGTAGTCTTTGTCATTGAGAGCCGCTTTGCCGTCGTCCATAAATTTTAAGCAACCGTTATACAGCATGAGCGTCAAGTGCTCCGGCGGCGCGTTCAAAATCCGCTGCTGCCTATATGCCTCTGCTGCATTTACCATAGCATTACCTCCATTTAAGGGAAAAATTTTTTATTTACGTATTACGCATTGCCTTACTGATTGCCGCCCATGACAAAGTTAAGTTGCGTGCCGAGTTTGGCAAGCGTCGCTTCCATAGCGTCATATTTTTTGTAAAGTCTGTCTTCAAACGAATTCATAAGCTTCTTAAAGTTACTCATCTTCGTCTGCAACTGCCGCAAAAGATTGTTTAAGTCGCTGTCTTCGGTGATGTCAGCCGTGGAACCTGCGCGGGTTTTGATATTCTTGTTTGCAGTGGTGAGAATATCGCCGAGCCGCTGAGCAATGCCGTTATAACTCGTGTCTTCAACCTGTTGACCGTTTACAGTCGTCGTTTTGTTACCCAACTTTGCAAAGACATTATAAACCGCATCGGAATCGTTATCCAATGCCTTGCGCAGTTTCGTTTCGTCCAAAACCAGCTGACCTTTAAGCCCCGTAGTGGAAATGCCAATGCTGTAAGCCGAATTATAATCACCGTCTACGCCTTCGACTTTGGAAGCAAGCGCATTGCGCATTTCGTTGATAATCTTGCCAATCGTCTGGTCGTGATAGAGGAGACCGGTTTTAGCTTTTTCTTCCCATTTGGTTATCTGCTCTTCCTTCATGCCGTCTTTCTGCGTTTGAGTGAGCGGCGCATAACCGGATTCGGGCTTTTCGTCATAGGCTTTGTAAAGACCGGAAAGGAGCTTGTTATAATCTTCGACGAAACTTTTAACCTTGTTGACAATTTCGTCCACGTCCTGCGTAACGGAAACGCGAACAGGCTCCGTCGTCAAGTTCAGCGCGTTGTAAGTTACGCCGTCAACGGTGGCTTTGTTGTCCTTAAGTTCATAACTCACGCCGTCAACGTTTATGCTACCGGTCGTGTTCATAAACTTATTTTTATCCATACTGAACGTCAAGGGATTGCTATAGGTTCCAGTTGCTTCCGCGTCGCCGTTGTAAAGTTTGCCGTTTTTCGACTGATAAAGCCCCATGTTTTCAAAGAAATTTTTAGCAACGAGGCTGGCACGTGACTTTTCGTAGCCGTCATCTGTGCCAAACGAAAGAATTATGCCGCCTTCGGTGCCGCTTTCGGTGTTGTAGAAAGAAAATCTGTCGTTTACCGAATCGTAACTTGCTTGAATGTTGAGCGGATTATTGTCTTTGTTTTTTATATCCGATATCAACGTGTTAAAAGTTACCGCTGTTTCTCCGTTCGTGCCGAGCAACTGGTCGTAAGTATAGCTGATAGTTTTAGTGTTTTTGCCGTCAGAAATGGAGAACGAAAACGCAGTTTGATTGCTGTCAATAGGTTGAGTATCTCCCGCAGTAATGGTTTTATCCGCAACATATCTAAAATTCGACGTACTGTTTAAAATATTCTGAGCTACAGGGTCATTAAGAATTTTGTCTAAAGCATCTGCGTAAGTGGTCTGATTATTCCTATAACGCCAAGCACCGGCATTATAACGAATATCAAGCCCCATATTACTCCCATCATTTCTACCGTACGTCAATGCAGTTTGAAGAGCAGACTTTACAGCTGTATTTGTACTATCCACAGTTTCCCATTCGCTGGTTGCTGTGTTGTAATATTCCAAATGTGCTGGTATGGTTTTATCTGTCATACCGAATAATTGTTCAGAACCACCTGCACTCGTGGGAGCAACTTCGCCATAAACGCCGCTACCTGTATCCGTTATGCTTTTAAAGAGGACGTCCTTTAGTTCCATACTTTCGGGATTATCGCTGTAGCGGGTCATTTTGTTTGTGCTGATTAGATAGGCATTTGCGCTGAGCGATTCAACCGAAACAGTATGGCTCATGACCGCCGCCGAAGCATTCGCGCTGACTTTAACCGCCGACGACGAAGATTCCGCCTCTTTTGCGTTCATGCTGGAAGACATTTTGTATTGCGAAAGGGTAGAATTATTAAACGTGGTGATAGAACTGTTGAGTTCAAGATAAGCTGCCTTTGTCCACTCGTTTTTAGTGAACTTTTGTGCCATCTTGTCGTATTCGTTCTGCTTGCTCATCATGCCGACTTTAACCATCGACTCGATATCAAGCCCCGAACCCGACAAGCCGTAAATTCCATTGACACCCATGGTAATCCCTCCTTAGAAGGGCGTCGATTCAAATCGCCTTGTCGATGAACGCGCCCAGCCAATCCTTAGCTTTAATCATGTTTTCGATCATCTCTTCGGGCGGAAATTCCTTGATAACTTCCTTGGTTTCTTTGTCAATCATCTTGACGTTCAACATATCAACTTCTTTGTTATAGCTGAATTCGAGATTGACGTTGATTTTGTCCATGAGTTTGTTAAAAGTTTCCGTCATTTCGTTGACAGACTCTTCGGACATTGTGCCAGGTACCAGGCGACCTTCTTCTTTTTCCTGCTCTTTAGCGTCTTTGGCTGCCTGCGCGTCCTGCGGAATTGTAGTTACGGGCTTAATCTGCGCGAAATCCTGCTCGCCGACAGGTTTAGCCTTGGGAGTTGAGTCTACAACGACCGCTGCCGTGACCATATCATTAAGTTTCCCTACCATGATTAAAACACTCCTTTGTCAATGCAATTATTTCTAATTGCTGTTCAGCGGCAACGCGCCGTGTAAATCGACGTTCAATTTTTGAGCCGCCTTTTGATTTTCCTCTTGTATAGCACGATAGATTTCGCCACGATAAATTTTTATATCCCGCGGCGCATCAATCGCAATACGCACGTTTTCGCCTTGCACTTCGACGACGTTTATAATAATGTTATCGCCAATCATTATCTGCTGACGAGGTTTTCTCGTCAAGACAAGCATTTAATCACCCCTCCTTTTTTGCAGATTCGGGGAAGAGGCGGTGTTTGGTGGTATAATTGCTCTTTTCCAAGACGACTTGTTTTGCCTGCATATTGTCGGAATTGAGGATGATGGGTGCAACAAGATTTGCCGTCATGTAGCGAATAGAGCCGTTGGGGATTGTTACCATGGAATAATAGAAGACGTTTTCCGGATCTTTAATGCCCAATTCGGCAATGGTAGTGTCGTCAACCTCAAAGGCATAGTCTTGGAAAAACAGGAAAGGAATCGTCAGCAAGAAAGCCAAATCCGGCGACTTGAGCGACTGCATGAAGTAATAAGGGCTTTCTTCTTCGTAGGGCAGAATAACAAATTCATGCTCGTCCTCGAACGCGGGAATTCCGTCCTTGAAATGAACAACTTTTTTTTCGTCAACCTCAATCTCACCAAATCTGCTGGTATTAACCTTGCGCATACAGCTTTCCTCCTTTGAACTTTCCCTGACAGTATGAAAAAAACTTCTCGGCTAGGCATATATGTCATAGTGATCCGTGGATACCCAGTGGCGGATAAAGCCTTCGTTTTGAAGATACGTTTCCACACTGCCCGGCGTGTAATGAATCCTTGCACTTGGCGTGGCTTGAATATCGACAGAAATATCACTTTGTTCGGGTTCGCCGATAACCTCGTTTGGGTAGCCCTGCATTTGCACATCGGGTATACCGCGTGTAGTAAAAACAGGGCGCGCCTCGTATTGGGAAAAAATTTCGGCTTTAATTTCTTGGACAACGTCATCGCCGCGTTGTGCTGCGGTGGTGGCTTTTGTCCAATTTTTTTGCGCGTGCCGACCTGTTGCCGCTTGCACGTCCGAAAGACCGCGTTGACCGCGCTCGGCAGTGTAATCCCGCATATTTTTAAAGCCGTAAGCTTTTCGGCTTTGGTAGCTGTCCAAACTCAATCCGGGTTGAGTGACGGTTTGATTTGAACGCGCCTGTCGATTACCTCTTCCCTGCGGTTGCGGCTGAATTATTCCAGATTCGTCAAGGCGTCCTTGCGTCTGCCGTATAGCTATTCGCGGCAGTTCGTGTCGAGTATTTAACCTCACCATCATGGCTTATTCCCCCCTTTCGATAAAATTTCCTGCTTGTTATCGAAATTTTTGCCGAGAAAATAAAATCCCGAAAACAGCAATAGACGGCAACGTAAAATTTTCGTTGACGCCTGAAATTAATTAGAAATTAGAAATTAGGAATTAAAGATTTTTTAGTTACTAATTCCTAGAAATTAAAGATAATCTGCAAGGGACTGCGGCAAAATTCGCCCGCCCATAGACAGTGCCAAATTGTAAAGCGCGGTCTGTTGCATAAGTTTTGTAGCAAGTTGGGCAATATCCGCGCCGCTGACGTTTGTTATATCCTCGGTGATATTGTCAGCCTGATTGTCAAGCATGGTTTCCACACTGGTATAAAGTTGCTGGCGTGCGCCGATTCTGGTTTCTTCGACAAGCAAGGTAGAATGAGCCACATCGGTTACCGTCACGCCGTCGGAAGACATCCAGTGAATATCGCAGGAATTAACTTTTTCGCAAACGCAGAAAAGTTCATTAAGCATGGCTGTTCCGGATGCCGTGTTGCCGGAGGCGGCGTTGTCAAAAATGTCTCTGCCAAACATACCCGCGCCCGTTGAATTGACAGTATCGGAGCCGGGATCGGTCGCGCCGTTCAGCTTAACCATTGAAATTAAATTTTCGTCGCCGTTGTAAGTGACGATATTTTGTTTAGCTGTTGAGAAGAAATATTCCGTGCCGTTCAAAGTTACCGAATTGACGGAATCATCTTTCAAAAGTCCCTGGTTGTTGAAGTAGTCAGAAATGGCGAAATCGCTAGCCGTATCAACTTTGCCAGCCGCAAGCAGTTCTTGAACTTTGGGATTTGTGGAGGCTTCAGCTTCTTTTATGTTAGTGCAACCAAAGGCGATAAGTTCTTTATAGCCGTTGTCGATAAATTCTTTGGTGTAGAGGTTACCCTTGCCAGTGTTGTCGCCGAATTTGCCGCCGCCCGTGTCAAGATAATATGTACCGGTGACGTTGCCTTCAGAATCACGCGTTTCCACTGTCAGCATTTGGAAAAGTTCGGTGTTGTAATCGGCGTCGCTACCTTTGAAAAATGCCGCTTGCGATCTGTCGAGAGTTTTGGCTTGTCCGCGTTCATACATTTGCAAAGACATTTCAAAAGGTTTAGTCATATCCTTTTGACCGGAAAATAAATATCTGTCGCCAATTTGGCTGTTCGCCGTAGAAACAAGCTCTTGCATATGCGCGAACATCTCTTTATAAATTGCGGCGTAATCGTCTTCGGTGTTGTCTGAATTCGCCGTGTGTACTGATTTTTCCTTCAATGTTTGCATCATTTCCGTCATATGAATCATTACGTCATCGGAAGTTTTCATCCACGAAGACGCCGTTTTGAGATTTTCGCGGTACTGGGTATTTTCGGTTTCGCTGACGTTGTAGCGCAGGAGTTTTGCATAATTCATCGGGTTATCGCTGGCGCGGTGCAAAGACGAGCCGTCCGCCTGCTCAAAAAGCTTTGTCTGCTGTTGATAAGTATAGTTCAGCGAATTTTGATAATTATACATGAAGTGCATACTGCCTATTCTTGCGCCCATAAAAATTCCTCCTTTTTAAGCTAATTATCTGCCGACAACGCCGGTAGAATTGACGAGCCTGTCTAAACATTCGTCCATGGCATTAAGGCAACGTGAGCACGAAGAAAAACCTTTTTGGAATTTAATCATGTTGGTGAGTTCTTCGTTCCAGTCAACGCCGGCTGTAGAATCGCGCCAGTTAATTACCTGCGTTATGACGGCTTGGGAAGCGTCAAAGTTCACGTCGGTTGAATAAGCGTCAATGCCCAAAGTAGACATGCTCTTTTGATAGAAAGAATTTATACTGAGATTTGAAATAGCCGTGGTGTTTTTGGTTAAACCGTTGTCGTCAAGTATGGCGTTGCCGTCCATGTCGCGGAGAATATAATTTTTAGAAATGAGCGCGTTTGCTTTGCCGTCCTTTAAAATTGTCTCTTGAGAAATGTTAAAGAGTTCGCTTAAATAAACAGCGTTGGTACCGTCACCGGTGCGGTTGCCCCAAGCTTTGTCGGCATAGTCGCGGGTGATTGACATATCGGCATTTTGCGTTTCCAAAACGTCATAACTTGTTGCTGCCGCAACGTAACGGTCGCCGCGGTTGCCATTAAACAGCCCGTTGACTTTAAGTTCAGCGATAATTTGTACGCCGCTTAACATTTCGCCATTAGTTTTGTTATTGGGATTGGTCGGGTCGGCGACATCGTTCGGGTCGTATGAATAAAGATAATTATCTTTGTTAATTTCGTCATAGCGATATTCGTAAGTGAGATCACTTTTGCCGAAGAAATTAATTGTGTCGGGTACTTTGCTAAAAATCGTTGTGCCGTCGGTGCCCAGATATTTTGTATCGTCGGGAACTTGTGTAACTTTAAGATAATATGTGCCGTTAACGTCCACAACATTTTCTGCGTCTACTTCGTCGTTGTTGGCGTCGTAATATTTACCGGCGTGTTCAGTAAGAGTGGCGGTGCTGTCGTAATAATCGCCGTCAGATAATTTTACATTAGAGGCAACAACGTAATTTCCTTTCGGATCTAAGAATTCAACCATTGTGGAAGAAACGTTCGCCGCGTCAACGTCATCTCCGTTGCTGTCCACAAATTTATAATGGCCGTCGAAATCCCAGCCCTGTTTATGCTGGTCGTTAAAAGCACTGAGCATGAAAGAGGCAATGTCCGCCATTTTGTCTATATAGGCTTTATCTTCGGCGATTGAATCCATGCGTGCCTTTAATATACCGTTCTGCGGCAAGAAGACGAGGTTACTTTCCTTAATTTTAATGCTGTAATCGGTTATACCGTAATCCACGCCGTAAAAACTCGAAGAGACGCCGTCGCTCATGACAAGATGCGCCCTTGAGGGGCCATTGACAAGAGTGACGCCGCCGGAATTTATTATGTATGCTCCGAATTCATTTTCGGTTACGTTTATGTTCATGTAATTTGACAGCTGGTCAACGAGCAAATCGCGGCGGTCGCGCAGATCGTTTGCCGTGGCTCCGGTGACTTCCTGCGCGGTTATCTCCTTGTTAAAAAGGACAATTTCTTCCAGCATATCATCGACTTGCAGAATTTCGGATTTTAAGTCGCTGTATTCCGAGTTAATCTGGTCTTGCAAATCCGCCGTGACTGTTTGAAGAATATCGCTTAAATTTCTGCCCTGTTCAATAACGGCGGTTCGTGATGCGGTAGTTGAAGCTGTGGTAGAAAGATCAACCCACGATTGATAAAATTTTCCTATAGCCGATTCGACGCCCAAACCTTTGCTGTCGTCAAAAATAGTTTCCAGCCTGTCATAGTTTACCGCCATAGTCTCATAATATTTCAGCGAAGGATTTTCGTTGCGGTATTGAATATCGGCATAAAC
>Ga0310697_10004734_pt1 | contig 13362 bp, 5 predicted proteins | sample 172DNAGHGlowgp2_FD_203883 | JGI IMG/M metagenome (GOLD analysis project Ga0310697, IMG submission 203883) | Sheep rumen microbial communities from Palmerston North, Manawatu-Wanganui, New Zealand - 1728 DNA GHGlow gp2 (v2) (version 2) | ecosystem: Host-associated > Mammals > Digestive system >...
CGAGTGAGCAGAAGATTTGCGTGGAAGGCGCTCGCGTTCACAACCTCAAGAATGTCGATGTCGAGTTGCCTCGCAACAGTCTTACTGTCTTTACTGGCCTAAGCGGAAGCGGCAAGTCGTCTCTCGCCTTTGATACCATTTATGCAGAAGGCCAACGTCGCTATATCGAGACCTTTAGCGCTTATGCACGCAACTTCTTGGGCAACATGGAACGGCCTGATGTCGATAAGATAACGGGGCTCAGTCCTGTCATCAGCATCGAGCAGAAGACGACGAACAAGAACCCCAGAAGCACAGTCGGCACAACAACTGAGATTTACGACTTCCTTCGCTTGCTTTATGCAAGGACAGCCGAAGCATATTCCTATGTTAGCGGCGAAAAGATGGTACGCTACACAGAAGAGCAGATAATTGATTTGCTCCTGAACGAATACTTGGGTAAACGCATCATCCTGCTTGCTCCGCTCATCAAGAACCGCAAGGGACACTACAAAGAACTCTTCGAAACGATTCGGCGAAAAGGTTATCTCTATGCCCGAATTGACGGAGAGATGCAGGAACTCTTGCCTGGCATGAAGCTCGACCGCTATCGCAATCATAGCATAGAAGTTGTGATTGACCGTCTTCAAGTTCAGGACAAGGACGATAAACGTTTGGTCCAAAGCGTCGCGATTGCCATGAAGCAAGGCGAAGGCGAGATGCTCGTCTGCAATATGGATACGAATGAGGTTCGCCATTACAGCAAGCACTTGATGTGTCCCACGAGTGGCATTTCCTATCACGACCCTGCGCCTCACGACTTCTCGTTCAACAGTCCTCAAGGTGCTTGCCCTCGTTGCAAAGGTTTGGGGTTCGTTCATATCATCGACCGCAACAAAGTCATCCCAGATCCAACTCTTTCGCTTCGAGATGGAGGCTTCGCGCCACTTGGCAAAGCCAAGCAAGCAATGATTTTCTGGCAAGTGGAGACTGTGCTCGAAGAGTATGGATGTACGATTGACACACCACTTGGCGAGGTTCCAGACGAAGCGATTGACGAGATTCTGGAAGGCAGTCCTGAGCGGCTTCGAATTCCTGCCAGCAAGACAAAGACTACGAACGATGTTTATACGGAGTTCAATGGTTTGGTCAAATACATTGAGCAGATGAAGGATGCGGACGTCGGAGTTGCCGCCCAGAAATGGGCCGATCAGTTCAACGGCGTTTGTGAATGTCCTGAATGTCGAGGTCAAAGGTTGAAGAAGGAGTCGTTGCATTTCCTACTCGACGGCAAGAACATAGCCGAAGTCTCTGCCCTCGAACTCAATCAACTCTACGAATGGTTGGAACAGCTCGACAAGAACATAAGTGAAAGACAACGCGCCATTGCCGCAGAAATCATTAAGGAGATAAAGACGCGACTCAAGTTCTTGCTTGATGTGGGACTTGACTACCTGTCCCTTTCGCGTCCTTCGATGAGTCTTTCTGGTGGCGAGAGTCAGCGTATTCGCCTTGCAACCCAGATTGGAAGCCAGCTTGTGGGCGTTCTCTACATACTGGACGAACCCAGTATCGGCCTTCATCAACGCGACAATATCAAGCTCATCCATTCCCTCCAGGCACTTCGAGATGCAGGCAATACTGTGCTTGTGGTGGAGCACGACCGCGAGATGATGGAGAATGCCGACTACATCGTTGATATAGGACCTTTGGCAGGAAGACGAGGAGGCGAAGTCGTCTTCCAAGGGACCTACAAGGATATGCTGAAGAAGGACACGCTAACGAGCAAATATCTGAAGAACGAACTGACGATTGACCCACCCTCGGAATACCGAAAAGGAAATGGGCTTTCGCTGACCATCAAAGGTGCGAGTGGGCATAACCTGAAGAATATCGATGTCAACATACCGCTTGGCAAGCTGATTTGCATAACTGGTGTGAGTGGAAGCGGCAAGAGTTCGCTCATCAGCGAAACGCTCTACCCCATCCTGAGCAAGCATTTCTACCGTTCCTTGACAGAACCTTTGCCCTACTCTTCCATTGAAGGATTGGAAAACATCGACAAAGTGATTGATGTTGACCAAAGTCCTCTTGGTCGCACACCTCGCTCAAATCCAGCGACTTACACAGATGTCTTTACGGATATTCGCAAGCTTTTTGTGGAACTTCCTGAGGCTCGAATCCGAGGATATAAGCCTGGACGATTCTCCTTCAACGTGAAAGGCGGACGTTGTGAAACTTGTGGAGGCAACGGATATCGCACCATCGAAATGAACTTCCTGCCTAACGTTTTCGTTCCTTGCGAGGAATGTCGGGGAAAGCGGTACAACAGAGAGACGCTCGAGGTTCGCTTCAGGGGCAAAAGCATAGCGGATGTGCTGGATATGACTATCAACCAGGCAGTAGATTTCTTTCAGAATCAGCCCACAATTCTCAGCAAAATCAAGGTCTTGCAGGAAGTCGGACTGGGTTACATCAAACTCGGACAGCCCAGCAACACCCTTTCTGGAGGAGAGAGTCAGCGAGTCAAACTGGCTGCCGAACTAGCCAGAAAAGATACAGGACGAACGCTCTACATTCTGGACGAACCCACTACAGGACTCCATTTCGAAGACATTCGCGTCCTTCTTGGCGTGCTTGGGAAGCTTGTGGACAAGGGCAACACGATTATTGTGATTGAGCACAACCCCGACATTATCCGTTCTGCAGACTGGATTATCGAGATGGGACCTGGTGGAGGACGCAATGGCGGAAAGGTGCTTTACTGCGGAACTCCAAAAGAATCGCTGCTGGAATGAAACGCTATACATTATTTATATTAGCACTTTTGGCTTTCGTTTTTGTACGGGCTCAGAACAAAGACTTGGAACATCTGCTTCAAAAACAGAGGAGCAATCCTGCGATAGAATACGTGAACCTGTTGGAAACTGGACCTGAAGCCGAGAATGTGAAAGTGGCCGAGACTTTGGATTTCGACGATTCGCTCTATCTTGTCCGCCATTTTGTCGAGGAATACAAGCAGATAAAGGGGTTCAAGAAACTGAAGCCGAGCAAGGTGCTTAGCATAGATGGGAATTTCTTCATGAAGATGGCCCTGAACAAAGCCATCGCTATCCGACTTTGGGAAGACGAAAACGGCTATAAAGATGCGATTATAGAATTCGACGGCTGCAAGTATCTCGTCATCCATCTTGGCGGTTTCTACAAGGTGGAGGAAATAGCAAAATACATTGGCATTACGGGTGCTCACTAACCTTCCGCAGAACTAGGCGTGCTATGATGGCAAACGTATAGTGTTACGTTTTCAATTTACTAGTGTGACGTTTGCGATTTACTAACGTGAAGTTTGCGATTTACTAACGTGAAGTTTGCGATTTACTAACGTGAAGTTTGCGATTGTCAAATGTGTCGTTTGAAGTTTTTCCTTTCCTAAATGAAAGAAATACCATTTTTTCTTTTGTTTTTAGATTAGTTCTTCGTATTTTTGCAAAAAGATTAGTTTGGCACAGCATTTGTAGAACAAAGACGGACAACTATAGTAAGTATATGACAACGAACTTTTCACCAGATACGTTCAACATATTGAACTTCAGCAAGGAAGAGGCCAGCCGACTGCATTGTGGCAGCGTTTCGCCGCTGCATTTGCTGCTCGGAATCATCCGACATACTGACAACAAAGCCAGTCAGCTCTTGGCATATTACCTGCCAGACGGGGTGTCTCAGCTCAAGAGTCAGCTCGAGATGACAGCCCGTCAGCATCAGGTGCTCATCTCTCCCACCCCTGCCGACATGAATTTCGACACGCAGGCAAACCGCATCATGCGCCTCTGCAAGCTCGAAGCAAGCCTGATGAAGTCGGAAACAATCGAGCCGATTCACGTCCTGCTTGCCATTCTGAAGGCGAACGACAACGAAGCAAGCGACATCCTGCAGCGGCTGGACATCACTTACGAGAAGGTGCAATCCTCCCCCAACTCCTCTCAGGAAGAGGAAAACGGTCCTTTCTCTCAGGGTGACGGATGGAGCGACAGTGGTGACGACGAGGATATGGAGCCCGTTTCGGCTGGTTTGGAGGGCAACGTGATTTCCGCCCGACAGCAAAAGAAACACGAGAGCAAGACGCCGGCACTCGACAACTTCGGCACAGACCTTACTTATATGGCGCTGAACGACCTACTCGACCCGGTTGTGGGGCGTGAGAAAGAGATCGAGCGAGTGGCTCAAATCCTGAACCGACGCAAGAAAAACAACCCCATTCTCATAGGCGAACCTGGCGTAGGAAAGAGCGCCATCGTGGAAGGACTGGCACAACGCATTGTGGCTCATCGTGTTAGCCGAACACTTTGGGACAAGCGAATCGTGGTGCTCGACCTGGCAAGTGTTGTTGCGGGAACAAAGTATCGCGGTCAGTTCGAAGAGCGTCTGCGCTGCATCATCAAGGAACTCCAGCAGAATCCCGATGTCATCGTCTTCATCGACGAGATTCACACCATCGTCGGAGCCGGCAATGCCGCAGGTTCGATGGATGCCGCAAACATGCTGAAGCCAGCCCTGAGCAGAGGTGAATTCCAATGTATAGGCTCCACTACACTCGACGAGTTCCGCAAGACGATTGAGAAAGACGGGGCTCTGGAACGCCGATTCCAAAAGGTTCAGGTCGCTCCGACAACTGCAGAAGAGACTCTGCAGATCCTCCAAAACCTGCGTGAACGCTACGAAAGACACCATAATGTCCGCTACACGGACGACGCCCTGCTGGCTTGTGTCAAGTTGACAGGCCGCTACATTACTGACAGGAGTTTCCCAGACAAAGCAATCGACGCCCTCGACGAAGCAGGAAGTCGGATGAGAATCCAGAACTATCCGGTTCCTGAAGAAGTCATCAGGTTGGAACAACTCATGGGAGAACTCGAAGAGAAGAAACTCGAGGCTGCTGAAAGGCAAGACTTCGAGGTGGCTGCCGACCTGCGTGACCAATGCAAGAGGGTGATGGAACAAATAGACCAAGCACAGAAAGATTGGGACAAGAGCATCATCGAAAGCGAGAAAAGCCTTGTGGATGAGCAAGTTGTGGCTGAAGTCATCAGCACGATGACAGGCATTCCCGTCCAAAGAATCGGTCAGGAAGAGAACGAAAGACTGCGCAATCTCAAGGAAACTCTCCAGCAAAAAGTCATCGGACAGGACGAAGCAGTTGCCACCGTCTCGAGAGCCATCCAGCGCAGTCGCGTCGGACTGAAAGACCCGCAAAGGCCCATCGGAACCTTCCTCTTTGTCGGTCCGACCGGTGTGGGCAAGACATATCTGGCAAAGTGCCTCGCAGAAGAACTTTTCGGAAAAGCAGACGCCATCATTCGCATTGATATGAGCGAGTACATGGAGAAGCATACAGTCAGCAGAATGGTTGGCGCACCTCCTGGATACGTCGGCTATGATGAAGGCGGACAACTCACCGAACAAGTTCGTCGCAAGCCCTACTCCATCGTACTTCTCGACGAGATAGAGAAGGCACATAGCGATGTCTTCAACCTCCTCCTGCAAGTCATGGACGAAGGACGCTTGACAGACGGCAATGGCAACACGATAGACTTCCGCAACACAGTCATCATCATGACCAGCAACTGCGGCTCGAAGCAGATTCGCGACTTTGGCCGAGGCGTAGGTTTCCAAAGCGAGACAGACGTTATGACAGGCAAAAAGCAGAATCGCGACATCGTGAAGAAAGCCCTCGACAAGCAGTTTGCACCCGAGTTCATGAATCGCGTGGACAACATCGTTTACTTCGATCACCTCTCGCAAGAGGACTTGCAGAAGATTGTTGACATCGAACTCAAGCCTTTGCTCGACCGCATCAACGAGATGGGGCACAGCCTCGAAGTCAGCCCAGAAGCTCGTGAACTGCTTGGCCGCAAGGGTTACGACGTGCAATTCGGTGCCCGTCCACTAAAGAGAGCTATTCAGGACCTCATCGAAGACCCGCTTTGCGAAATCCTGATGGAGCCCCTCTCCAACTCCCCCAAAGGGGAGGGCAACCTCCAGCTCAAAGCAGAAGTGGATGCTAATAACAAAGAAAGAATTACCATAACTAAACAATAAAACCCAACTGCCAACCCCTGTATGCAGTTCTCTCCCCTTGGGGAGAGTTAGAGAGGGGGCGTATTATGAAACAAGGTAACATCGGGGTTACAACCGAGAATATCTTCCCCGTCATCAAAAAGTTCCTCTATAGCGACCACGAAATCTTCATTCGCGAAATCGTCAGCAACGCCGTCGATGCCACGCAGAAGCTCAAGACACTTGCCGGCAAAGGCGACTTCAAAGGCGAAATGGGCGACCTGAAGATTCGTGTCATCATCGATAAAGACGCTAAGACAATTACAGTCAGCGACAACGGCATCGGTATGACGGCCGACGAAATCGAGAAGTACATCAACCAGATTGCCTTCTCGGGTGCCAACGACTTCCTCGACAAGTACAAGGACGACGCGAATGCCATCATCGGTCACTTCGGACTGGGTTTCTACTCGTCGTTCATGGTGAGCAAGCAAGTCGACATCATCACGAAGAGCTATCAAGACGCTCCTGCCGTGAAATGGAGTTGCGACGGAAGCCCTTCGTTTACTTTGGAAGAGACAGATAAGGCAGAGCGTGGCACAGACATCGTGATGCACATCGACGACGATTGCCTCGAGTTCCTCGAGAAGGACAAGATGGAAGGTCTGCTTCGCAAGTACTGCCACTTCCTTCCCGTTCCCATCGCTTTTGGCAAGAAGACAGAATGGAAGGACGGCAAGCAAGTTGATACCGACGAGGACAACATTATTAATAATGTAGAGCCTCTGTGGGCAAAGAAGCCTGCCGACCTGAAGGATGAGGACTACAAGGAGTTCTACCGTCACCTCTTCCCGATGGCTGACGAACCGCTCTTCTGGATTCACCTCAACGTTGATTACCCCTTCAACCTGACTGGCATCCTCTATTTCCCGAAGATAAAGAACAATCTCGACATCCAGCGCAACAAGATTCAGCTCTACTGCAATCAAGTCTTCGTGACTGACGCTGTGGAAGGCATCGTGCCCGAGTTCCTGACCTTGCTGCATGGCGTCATCGACTCGCCAGACATTCCTCTGAACGTCAGCCGAAGCTACCTGCAGAGTGACGCCAACGTCAAGAAGATTAGCTCCTACATCACGAAGAAGGTGAACGACCGCCTCGCTTCTATCTTCAAGAACGAGCGCGAGGACTTCGAGAAGAAGTGGGACGACATCAAGATATTCATCCACTACGGCTTGCTGACCGAGGAGGACTACTTCGACAAGGCGAAGGCCTACTTCCTGCTGAAGGATACCGAGGGCAAGCACTACACGCTCGACGAGTACCAAGCCCTCATCAAGGACCAGCAGACGAACAAGGACGGACAGCTCGTCTATCTCTATGCCAACGACCCTGACGCGCAGTACACCTACATCGACGCAGCTAAGCAGAAGGGCTACAACGTCCTCCTCATGGATGGTCAGCTCGATGCTCCGTTGGTAGGAATGCTCGAGAGGAAGTTGGAGAAGACATCATTCACCCGCGTTGATGCCGACGTCGTTGAGCGCCTCATTCAGAAGGAAGAAACCAAGCGCGAGAAGCTCGAAGCGGAACGCTCGGACAAGCTCTCCATCGTCTTCCGCTCACAAGCGCCCAAGACAGAGAAGATGGATTTCAACGTCGAGGCTCAAGCGCTTGGCGAAGACCAGTTGCCCGTGATGATGACACAGAGCGAGTACATGCGAAGGATGAAAGAGATGGCTCGCTTGCAGCCAGGAATGGCTTTCTACGGCGAGATGCCCGATATGTACAACATTGTGCTCAACACCGACTCACCGCTCATCCGCGAAGTCCTCGAGGATTGCGAAAAGAGTACAGAAGAGGCCCTGAAGCCCATCGAGGCAGAGCTGCGCGGACTGAATGCCCGTCAGGCTGTGCTTCGCCAGGAACAGGACAAGAAGAAACCTGAAGAGATTACGCAGGAAGAGAAGGACGACCTGAAGAAGTGCGGCGAAGACATCCGTGCAGAGCAACAGAAGCGCGACGACGTGCTCAAGAGCTATGCCGAGAAGAACGACCGCGTACATCAGCTCATTGACTTGGCCCTGCTCCAAAACGGCCTCCTCAAGGGCGAAGCACTCACACGTTTCGTCAAGAGAAGTGTAGAACTCATCAAGTAATATAATTCATAATGTAAAGAAACGGCAGCCGCTTGTAAGAGAGTGACTGCCGTTATGCTTTATTAGCCCCTTCTTGTCAGGCAAAGGTGCAAAAGATGATGGGAAATACAAACAAAATCAGCTTTTCTCTGCATTCTTTTTTCTTTATTATTAAATAATTTGTATCTTTGCACTGAAAAACGTACTTAGTAAATCGCACATATGAATCACGGATTTGTCAAAGTTGCGTCGGCCATTCCTTCAGTGAAGGTTGCAGACTGCCAGTACAACGTCGAGCAAATAGAGTCGCTCGTCATTCAAGCAGAAGGCAAAGGTATAGAAATCATTTGCCTGCCCGAACTCTCGCTTACCGCATACTCCTGTGGCGACCTCTTCGCCCAGCAACTCTTGCTCGACGAGGCAGAGATGGCGCTTATCCACTTGATGAACACTACGCGAAGCCTGAACATCATCAGCATTGTTGGTTTGCCTGTGCCCTATCGTGGAGCCTTGCTCAATTGTGCTGCAGTCGTGCAGCGAGGCAAAATACTCGGTCTTGTGCCGAAGACTTTCCTGCCGAACTACAAGGAGTTCTACGAGAAGCGCTGGTTCCAGAGCGGTGCCGATGTGCCCGAGGGAACAGTCCTCATCTGCGGACAGCAAGTGACAGTCAGCACAAATCTGCTCTTCTCGACGCCTTCATGCACGTTTGGCGTAGAGATTTGCGAAGACCTTTGGGCTCCTGTTCCGCCAAGTTCGACACTTACTTTGCAAGGTGCTGACATCATCTTCAATCTCAGTGCCGATAGCGATGCTGTGGGCAAGTACACATATTTGCAGAACCTTCTAGCCCAACAGAGTGCCCGATGCATTTGCGGCTATGTTTACAGCGCTTGCGGTTTCGGTGAGAGCACTCAGGATGTTGTCTTCAGCGGAAAGGGTCTCATCTACGAGAATGGCATACTGCTGGCTGAGGCAAAACGTCACCAGTTTGATTCGCAGATGCTCGAGGCGGAAATTGACGTGGAAAGGCTTCGTAGCGAGCGAAGGATGAACACCACTTTCTCTGCTTGCGCATCACGCAAGAGACAGCCTAACGTTGTCGACACAGAGCGTGTTCCCGCCCGTCCGTTCTCCTTGACGCGAACCATCGACGCGCATCCTTTTGTACCTACAGGAGCACGTCTGGACGAGCGTTGCCAAGAGATTTTCGACATTCAAACTGAAGGTTTAGCAAAGAGAATACAACACACTGGTGCAGAGACAGTTGTGGTTGGCATAAGTGGTGGACTCGATTCGACACTTGCCCTGCTGGTTTGCGTAAGTGCTTTCGACAGGCTTGGCAAGAATCGTCGAGGCATTGTGGGCATCACGATGCCGGGCTTCGGCACAACGGACCGAACGTACACCAATGCCGTGAACCTCATGAAGCTGCTCGGTATCACCATTCGCGAGATAAGCATCAAGGAGGCTTGCATCCAGCACTTCAACGACATCGGGCACGATATGGAAAGGCACGATGTGACCTACGAAAACGGACAGGCTCGCGAGCGCACACAAATCCTGATGGATGCAGCCAACCAGATGAACGGCTTCGTGGTGGGTACGGGCGACCTGAGCGAACTGGCACTCGGATGGGCTACATACAACGGTGACCACATGAGCATGTATGGCGTAAACGCTTCTGTACCAAAGACTTTGGTAAGGCACCTCGTCAATTGGGTGGCAGAGCGTACGAAGGACGAAAGTACGAGACAGACGCTCCTCGACATTGTAGACACGCCCATCTCGCCCGAACTGATTCCTGCCGACGAACAGGGCAACATCACGCAGAAGACGGAGGACCTGGTGGGACCCTACGAGTTGCACGACTTCTTCCTCTACTACCTGCTCCGGTGGGGTTTCCGTCCCGCCAAGATATACCTCTTGGCTCGTCAGGCATTCGGCCAAAAATACGACGATGCCACCATCCGCAAGTGGCTCAGGACTTTCTGCCGCCGCTTCTTTGCCCAGCAGTTCAAGCGGAGTTGCCTGCCAGACGGACCGAAGGTGGGCTCTTGCTCCCTGAGTCCTCGTGGCGACTGGCGCATGCCGAGCGATGCAAGTTCCGAACTATGGCTCAAAGAGTGCGACGAACTGGGATAAAGTCCATAGTTCATAGTTCATAGTCCATAGTCCATAAAAAAAATAAACTTTAAACTATAAACTTTCTAGTATCATGAATGTAGAGAAAATCATGCAAGGCTTGGAGCAGAAGCATCCAGGCGAAAGAGAGTACCTGCAGGCTGTCCGAGAGGTGTTGGACAGCATCAAGGACGTATATAATCAACACCCCGAGTTCGAGAAAGCAAAGATTGTGGAGCGCATTGTCGAGCCCGAACGCATCATCACTTTCCGCGTGCCTTGGGTGGACGACAAGGGCGAAGTGCAAGTCAATCTGGGCTATCGTGTGCAGTTCAACAGCGCGATTGGCCCGTACAAGGGCGGCCTTCGTTTCCACAGCTCAGTCAACCTCAGCATCCTGAAGTTCCTCGGCTTCGAGCAGACCTTCAAGAATGCCCTCACAACGCTTCCCATGGGCGGCGGCAAGGGCGGCAGCGACTTCTCTCCAAGAGGCAAGAGCGACGCTGAAATCATGCGTTTCTGCCAAGCCTTCATGTCGGAGCTCTTCAAGTACATCGGCCCCGATGTGGACGTTCCTGCCGGCGATATCGGCGTGGGCGGCAGAGAGATTGGCTACCTCTTCGGCATGTATAAGAAACTGACTACACAGTTCCATGCCGCAACCCTTACCGGCAAAGGCCTTGAGTGGGGAGGAAGCATCCTTCGCCCAGAGGCTACGGGCTTCGGTGCGCTCTATTTCGTCAACCAGATGATGCAGACGCACGGACTTGACATCAAGGGCAAGACGGTGGCACTCTCGGGCTTCGGAAATGTGGCTTGGGGCGCTGCAAAGAAGGCTACGGAACTGGGCGCGAAAGTCATCACAATCAGCGGTCCCGACGGCTACATCTACGACCCGCAAGGGCTTGATGCCGAGAAGATTGAATACTTGCTCGAGCTTCGCGCCAGCGGTAACGACATCTGCCAGCCTTATGCCGAGCAGTTCCCCGGCTCCACCTTCTTCGAGGGCAAGAAGCCTTGGGAGCAGAAGGCCGACATCTACCTGCCTTGCGCCACCCAGAACGAGTTGAATGGCGAGGATGCAGACAAGATCCTGGCCAACAAGCCGCTGTGTGTAGCCGAAGTCAGCAATATGGGATGCACGGCAGAAGCAGCCGAGAAGTTCATCGCAGCAAAGCAGCTCTTTGCACCAGGTAAGGCTGTGAACGCAGGCGGTGTGGCAACCTCAGGCCTCGAGATGACGCAGAACTCGATGCGAATCAGTTGGACTGCCGAGGAAGTTGACAAGCGCTTGCATCAGATCATGTCGGGCATCCACGAACAATGCGTCAAGTACGGCCGCGAAGGCGACTATGTCAACTACGTCAAAGGCGCCAACATCGCCGGCTTCATGAAGGTCGCAAAGGCTATGATGGCTCAAGGCATAGTCTGAGAGCTCGACGGAGCAAAGCGAAGTCAAGGTCTTTGAGCTATGATGGCTCAAAGCTCGACAGAGCAAAATACATAGCCCCTACCATTCATTTGGCAGGGGCTTGTTTTATATAAATCCCGGTGAACGAGCATTAGACTTGCGAAGACTCAACATGCCAACATGGAGAGTAAAATTCTTTGAATTTTAAAGCCCCGCTACGAGGCCCGTAGAGCGCTTGGGTTTGCTTCGACGACAGATTTGCGCCAGAGGGATTTGAAGCGATTCTAGGGCCATTTACGGGCGAAAAGGAGCACTTCCGTCGCCAGCCGATACAAGCTTCGGATATAATGACAAACATAAATTTTTCAAAGTCAAGCATCTTCCTCCAGAAAAGTAGAGAAAGTCAGAAAAGCGGAAAATCACTTTATGGACAGGAATAGATATTCACTACTTTCGACGCAGCAAATAAGAGATAATCTATATTATCTATTATTTATATAATATATAATTAATATTATATATTATAATTATTATAATATTATTAATAATAAAACTCTATTAATAATCTTATAGAGATGTCCATATACCGTCACTTTCGCTTCCTGTCTATAAGTGATTATCTGATTAAGTGATTATCTCCCGAAAGGACGAATGAAACAGGGGAAACCTGCATTTCGCGTGAAAATAATTGCCAATTTACTTGCATAATTCGCGATTATTTCGTAAATTCGCAGTGTGAAAGATGAGGGAACTGCTGCAGGGTAAACTCGGATTTTCACACGCGATGTTTGCAAACTTCAAACGCGACAAATGCAATCGTCACACTAGTCAATCGCAAACGTCACACGCGAAAGTGGCCGATTTGACACGTTACGTTTGGCAACTTGGCACGCCACATCGGGTTGCGAACCTGTATTATCGCTTCAGCAAGACCTTCTGCCCGTTGGTGATGACGATGCCACGATAATCAGGGCTGACTCTTTGCCCGCTTAGGTTGTAGAGCCGTTCGGGCATGAGCGAGGCGGAACGAGGGTCAATTACCCCATCGGCATCATCGATATCCTCGAGGAGGAACTCGCCCGGGACAGTCTTGTCGGCATAGATATAGCTGCCAACATTCCTCGAGTCGAAGCCCACTACCCTGCTGTTCTGCCAGCCACAACGCAGATAGGCATTCCCTTCCTCCAATCGCTCCACCTGAATCCAGCCGTTCTTGTCTGTGGGCCGTGTCGTAGTCGATATGATTCGCCATCCTGCGCTGCTGTCGTACGACATATAACGCCCATTTGCCTTCAGCCTGAAGAACGCCGTGAAACCCGGAACCTGCTCGAAGGAGAAGGTGTATGTCGGGTCGTTCGCGTTGAACTCTCCAAGGCAGAAATGGCCTTCATTGTTATGCGTCTGATAGTGCAGGCAAAGCCTGGATTGCTTCTCGCGTATGCGATAGCGATGAGCCGTGTTGACGGGCGGAATCAGCCATATGATCTGCGGCACCACAGCCTCAGCCTCAACGTACAATTCGGCTGCAGAGGCATAGGCTCTGTCGTCCACTACGGAGCGCACCAGGAACTTCATGTAGCGCGCTTCGGGCTTGCTGGGGATGTTTACTGTCTGCTTGTCCGACGTATTGCTGAAGGTGCCGCTGGCTGCCGGCTC
>Ga0310697_10004737_pt1 | contig 13355 bp, 13 predicted proteins | sample 172DNAGHGlowgp2_FD_203883 | JGI IMG/M metagenome (GOLD analysis project Ga0310697, IMG submission 203883) | Sheep rumen microbial communities from Palmerston North, Manawatu-Wanganui, New Zealand - 1728 DNA GHGlow gp2 (v2) (version 2) | ecosystem: Host-associated > Mammals > Digestive system >...
CGCATTGGGTTGGAGTTTAGCTATCGCGGTGACTGGCATACCGTTCAAAGAAAATGCCGCGCTCAGCCATTCCCACGTTCCAACATGCCCCGTTAAAACTACGACGCCTTGACCGCCTAAAAGTGCCGCCCGCATTCTTTCCAGGTGGTCAATTTCTATGTACTCCGATAAATTCTTTTCATTAAGATTGGGCATGTAAAGTATATCTAGCATATTTCGCGCCAAATTTATAAATGATTGCCTGACGAGTTTTCGCGCTTCTTTTTCTGAAATGTTAAGCGCGGGCATCATTTGCGCGACCGCTCGTTCTCGCTGTTTCTTGACAAGCGCATAATATAAATTCCCGAACACGTGCCCCAAAAATAAAAGCACGTCGTAGGGCAGAAGACATATTATTTTGCTCATCAACATCAGCGTTTTATAAAGCATTTTATCCTCCAAAAATTGTTTTTATTCAAAAATCGCGACTTGCCTATCAAGAATGTAGCAATCATGACGTTTCGGCATAGGGAAATTATTTTCCTTTGCCAACTCAAAAAGTTCATTGTAGAAAACGTTTTTATCGGCTTCCGCCACGATTTTAGCTTTGTAATCAAAAGATTTTTCTTTGTACGTCTTGAGGTCGAAAACTTGCGAAAAATTTTCCAGTTTGCCTAAAATCTCCAATGCAAGCAAAGTCCTCATACATTTTTCACACCAACTGCAGTTCGCGGAATTTTCGTTGCTTACATGACAAACATTTAAATATTTCTGCGCAATGTGCCAGTCAGCAAGATTTTTAATTTTATCGACGCGGCGATATTGGCAACCGTCAATTATAAATTCCGTCCGCTCAGTTCCAAGTAGCGGAACAAAATACGACTCGCAAAACTCCGCAAAATCAAAGAGATTATATTTAGTGCCACTGTATTTTATACCCTTGTAACTGCAAGCACTACCAATGTAATATCGGCGAATTATGTTTTGCAGAGCTAGCACGCATGAATAATTTGATAAAAAAATGAAGGTATCGCCATATTCTGAACGTGAGAATTCGTGTAAATTTGAATCCATAGGAAAGAGCGGCAAGCCCAATTCCCTAGCAAGTGAAATTCCTCTTTCAGAACGACTTTGAGCAATATATTGCGTTACGGAATCTTTTATAGTACCGTTCGAGCCGCAGTTGAAGAAAAACAGCGCGTTAATTTTATAATCGGGGTCGTTTTCCTTGATAAAGCGGTCGTAAAGCGTGGAAAGAGAGTCGACGCCGCAAGAAATGCCCGTGCCGATTAAAGCTCCTTGCGCTTGAGGCGGTGCAAAGCCGTCAACAATAATATTAACGGGCGAGATTTTGGGCGAAAAGTCGCAGAAGATTTTTTGCCCGTACCACGTCAAATTTTTATAAAGCCTTTTTGAAACGTTACCGCAAATTCTCAAATCGGTCTTGTGATGCATTGCCAAGAATAAAGGGACGAGCAAAAACGCGTCGTAGGTGTCGTTCGTCAAGATACGGTCATAATTTGCATCAATTTCAAACCATATCGTTTCGGCAGGAGATTTTACTTCCATATCGATAAATTTTATATCGACTTCGAGCCGCGCTCTTTTTTCCTCCGAATGATACCTGCGCAAATTGGAAATTTCTATCACGATAATTCCTCCGCTATATCATCATCATTTTTAACAATCGCGACTTGCTTGCCGAGAGTATAACATTCGTGACGCTTTGGCAAGGCGAAATTATTTTCCTTAGCAAAGTCAACATTTTCTGTATCGAAAACATTCACGTTATAATTTTTTATGCAATCAATCTTATAGTTAAAGGAAATTGCCTGATATTTTTCCAAGTCAAAAACGTTTTTATAATCGTCGAGTTTGCCCATAATCTCAAGCGGTAACAAAGTCCTCAAGCATTTGGGGCAAAGTGTGCAATTCGAGCCGTCAGGAGTATATCGCCAACAAACGTTTAAATATTTTTTGGTAATATCCCAATCAACAATGTTACGCAATTTGTCAACGCGACGATATTGGCAACCGTCAATAATTAAATCGACGCGCTCATTTTGAATCAATGGTACGAGATATGACTCACAAAATTCCGCCATATCGTCATTATGAAAACTATCTCTGAATTTCTTTATTTCCTCATAATTTGTAGTGTTTGAAACATAATATCTGCCTACATCATTGCTTAAGCTCAAAGCACACGAGTAAACCGCGATATAATTAAACCGTACAAGGTCGTCCTGTTTTCTGAAGGCATGTAAATTGGATTTCAAGTAGTAATAGGGCAAGCCCAACTCCGTCGCGACATTTCTACCGGGAATGCTTCTAGTAAGCGTTATATCTTTACTCATTTCGTCACCGAACGTTCCGAAAATCCCGCAATCAAAATAAAACAACGCATTAATTCTATAATCGGGGTCATCTTCGCGAATGAAATGATCATAAATGGTAGAAAGGGAATCAACGCCGCAGGAGATACCCGCACCAACAATTTTTCCACGTTCTTTAAGAGGCGAAGTGAAGCCGTCCACAATCAAATTGACCGGCGAGAAGACATCCCAATAATCACACCAAATTTTTTGGATATACCATTTGATATTTTGAAAAAGTTTCTTAGAGATTTTTCCGCGAATATGCAAATTTTGTTTATGATACATTGCCAGCCACAGCGGAACAAGAACAAAAGCATCGTAGCTATCGTCGGCGAACATATAATCATATTTTTTGTCAATCTCATAGTAAAGCGTTTTTTCAGAGTAGGGCGACGTCATGCCGATAAAATTTATTTCGACTTCAAGGCGCGTCATATCTCCTAAAGTGCGCTTACGCAAGTTAGAAATTTCTATCAAAGTAAATCTCCTCACTGATTGAGCATAACTGATTTTTTATCGTCAAGTTCGGGCGTGGTATATCGTTCGATAATTTCCTGCCAAAAACCTTGCGCCTTTAAAATAAATTCTATGACTTCGCGAGCGGCTCCGCGTCCGCCAAAATTATTCGATACATAATGCGCCCGTTCGATAACTTCCGGCGCGGCGTCAGCAACTGCCGCTCTGAATCCGACTTGCACGAAGACTGGCAAATCAATAACATCGTCGGCAATGTAACAAATTTCCGCGTCGGTTAAGCCGAAATGCACCTTGATTTTCTTGTAAGCGTCGCGCTTATTCATCTGCCCTTGCATAACGAAATTTATTTTCAGCTCGGCGGCGCGGTGATTTACTATGCCTGAAGTCCTGCCGGTGATTATCGCCGTTTTTAGCCCGCAAGCTTGCGCAAGCGTTATGCCGAAACCGTCGCGGCTATGGAATGATTTAAAAAGTTCGCCATGCTCGCTGATTTGCAATCTGCCGTCAGTCAAGACGCCGTCCACGTCGAATATTATTAACTTAACTTGCCGCGCTCTGTCAAGTGCCTCTGCCGAAATTTTCATTTAAACCACTCCCTGACGCAGTAAATCTGTCAAGTGAATTATTCCAACCGGGAAATTTTTATCGTCGATAACTGGCAAGACCGTCACGGGACGCGGTTTATGTTTTTCCATAACCGATAACGCCGCCGCCGCTAATTTGTCCGCGCTAATGATAAGCGGCTTTTCAAACATAATGTGTTCGACCGGCTCATCAATGAAACTGCGATTTTTTTCCAAAGCGCGGCGAATTATCCCGTCCGTGACAAGCCCGACAAATTTATTATTCTCGTCGATAACGGAGACTGCGCCCAAACCTTTCGCGGTCATCTCAAAAAGCGCGTCTTTAGCGGTCGCTCCAACTTTGACAATAGGATTATCTTCGCCGCTGTGCATAACGTCGCCAACTGTCAGCAAAAGTTTTCTACCCAATGCGCCGCCGGGGTGGAATAATGCAAAGTCGCTTGACGTGAAATTTTTCTCGTCCATAAGAGCCATTGCCAGCGCGTCACCCATTGCAAGCGTCGCAGTCGTCGAAGCGGTCGGGGCTAAGCCTAAAGGACACGCCTCGCGCTCAACGCTTATGTCGATAAAATAATCGCAGTTCTTGCCCAGCGTCGAAGTTCTTTTGCCACACATGGCGATAATTTCCGCGCCAATTCTGCGCACGACCGGCAAAATATTTACAATCTCGGAAGATTCGCCGCTGTTTGAAATCGCAATCAGAATATCGCGTTCAGTGAGCATTCCTAAATCGCCGTGATAAGCTTCGGCGGGGTGCATGAAAAATGACGGCGTGCCGGTTGAAGAAAGCGTAGCCGCAATTTTCCTTCCGACGTGTCCAGATTTGCCCATGCCAGTTACCGCGACGCGACCGCGACAACTCATAATCCTTTCCACCGCCGCAATAAATTCGTCGTCAATGCGCGGGATTAAATGTTCAATCGCCGCCGCCTCAATCTTTAAAGTTTCAATCGCCTTTTCCTTTATCATTTCAACGCCTCGTGAATTGCTAATGCATTAGTCAAAAGTTTTTCCAAATCGTCAAGGGAAATCATATTTGCGCCGTCGGAAAGTCCTTCTTCGGGCTTGTCGTGCACTTCCAAAAATAATCCGTCAATGCCGACTGCGCAAGCCGCTCTGACAAGTGGCGCGACGAATTCTCTTTGCCCGCCCGAACTTGTACCCGCGCCGCCCGGCAGTTGTACACTGTGCGTGCCGTCGAAAATCACGGGGCAATTAAAGCCGCGCATAATCGGCAAATTGCGCATATCCACGACCAAATTATTATAACCAAATGAAGTCCCGCGCTCAGTCAGCAAAATTTTTTCCGTTTGACTGCGCAACTTTTCCACAACGTTAATCATATCCCGCGCAGATAAAAATTGCGCCTTCTTGACGTTGACAGCTTTTCCAGTCTTAGCGGCGGCGATAAGTAAATCAGTTTGTCTGCAAAGGAACGCCGGAATTTGCAAAATGTCCGCGACTTCGGCGACCGGCTCCGCTTGATAACTTTCGTGAATGTCCGTAACTATCGGAACGTTCAATTCGCGCTTAATCTCCGCCAAAATTTTCAAGCCCTCGACCATGCCTGGACCACGATAACTTTTTATCGACGAACGATTAGCTTTATCAAACGACGCCTTGAAAATGTACGGAATGCCCAACTTGCCAGCAATTTCCTTAGCGCGACGACCAATTTTCAAACTGCGCTCCAAACCTTCCAACACGCAAGGTCCAGCAAGCAAAACTAATTTGCCGCCGCCAATTTCAATATTTCCAACTTTAACAGTGTTCATTTTATCACCTCTGATTTAATCCATAACGGCAACAAGCAAGCCCCTGCCGTCAATGAAGTCAACATTCTCTTTCAAGCCCTCTTTCTCAAGATACGGCTTCAAGCGTTTATAGTCGTCGAAGAAAAAATCACGTTGGAACTTTTCACGTTGTGCAGATACCAATAGTAAGCCGCAGAATCACAACACGGGCAGGATATGCCGTAATAAAAATTCGGCGCGTCAATTTGCAGTGACGCCTTGAGGGCTTCTCCTAAAAGTGTTACCCCCCCACTGCTCCAACCGTCAATCCCGTGCATTTTGCGACCAAGCATAATCCCCAACTCACCATCAGCGGAACGCGATAAGGCAAAATTCTCCCCGCGCAAAATCTTCTGCCAAAACTTTTCGTACTCGTCCTTGAGGAAAATAATTTTGTCGTCAGCGCGGGAGGCGTCGGTTAATGTCCAATGATTTTCCTGTTCGCAGGTTATGTAAAATTTTTCAAGCATTACATTTCCTCCCGTTGATAAATTTCGTTGACAAGCTTTAAATCCTCCTCCGTGTCGACGCCAACAAAGCGGCACGAAGATTTTATCACGCGAATTTTATAGCCGTTCTCCAAAGCACGAAGTTGTTCGAGCGATTCGGATTGCTCAAGGGGCGTGGGTGTCATTTTTGCATAGGCGAGCAGAAAATTTCGGCGGTAAGCGTAAATGCCAATGTGCTTGAAAACTTTCGACTTGCCGACGTTGCGCGGATAGGGAATCAGCGAGCGCGAGAAATAAAGCGCGTTGTTATTTTTGTCAAGGACGACTTTGACGTTATTAGGATTTTTCATTTCGTCGGCGTCGGTTAGTTCAGTCGCGACGGTCGCCATTTGCAAATTTTTATCCGCAATAAATTCGCCAACAAGTTCATCAATCAAAGCAGGTTCAATCAACGGCTCGTCGCCCTGCACGTTCACGATAACTTCAACGTCGGGGAATTTCTCGGCGACTTCGGCAAGGCGGTCTGTACCGGTTTTATGGTCGGCACGGGTCATAATCGCACGTCCGGAATTTTTTTCTACGGCTTGCAAAATTCTTTCGTCGTCGGTCGCCACGATAACTTCAGCCACTGACTTTGCAAGGCTTGCCCGCTCCCAAACTCGGCAAATCATCGGCTTGCCGCAAATATCTTTGAGCGGCTTACCTGGCAAGCGCGTCGACGAATACCGCGCAGGTATTACGCAAATTGATTTCATTTCAATCCCTCCGCTTTTTGCCCTAATATAACTTTCAACAAAGAACTTTTCAAGCCCTTATAAGCTTAACGCTAAAAATAACTTTGCCCTTGTCAGCGTGCACGGAATATTTTGCCCAACCGCGCTCGGTTGTCCAGTCGTAAGTTCCTTCCGTCGAAACTTCTTTTAACATGCGTAAATCCCTAAAGACTTCGCCGCGGTCTTCGGCATCGAGTTCGGGATTGAGCGTCGCAATCAGCAAGCCTAAAACGTTAATCGTTTGAAATGATTCATCTTGATTTTTAGGCTCCGTGAAAATTTTCAGCTCGGTAATCTGTTCGCCGTCAACCGTCCCGACAAGTTTTAAATTCGGCGCGAACTCATAAGTAAAAGTTTTATCGTCAACGTTAAGCGGCTCGGCAATTTCTATTCCTAAATTTGGCGCAAGCCTTTTCGACGCGGCATTGAATTTTTCGCGAAACTCTGTAGGCGTCAAGCTCTGTTCAAAGCCTTTGCCGCTGAAAATATTTCCAACGTTGCTGGCGGAAATGTTCGCGTAAACGAAAAAGGCAAGACACGCGGCGGCAAGTACAAAATTCGTCTTCCGGTCGAAGGTCGAATATTTATACATGAACAGCCAGCCCAGCGGCGGAATAAATATGCAAAGGGTAATCATAGCCGCCATTTTTATATATGAAGTCAAAGCGTCTGCTCCTTTCAACAAAAACGCCCGCCTTTGTCGACGGGCTTTAAATGCAGGAAGAATATTATTCGCTCATTTGTTTGTTTGTTTATTTATTTCAATCCACAGATAACTTAGCCGTTTCAATCCACAGATAACTTAGCCGAGAACTTCCAGCAAGTCGTCGGTGCCCGCTTTGACATCGCCAGTCTTGAGCGGACGAACCGTGCCATAAGCAGAAGAATTCGTGACGATAAGCGGCGTGGTGACAGGATAGCCCGCCTTGTGAATCGCGTCAATGTCGAAGGTGACGAGCAAGTCGCCGCGCTTGACTTCTTGACCGTCGGTGACATGAACTTCAAAATGCTGACCGTCAAGTTTAACAGTGTCAATGCCAATGTGCATGAGAAGTTCTGCGCCGTCGGGCGTAACCATGCCGATTGCGTGTTTGGTCGGGAAGATAAGAGTAATCGTGCCGTCGGCAGGAGCAACGAGCTTGCCTTCAGTCGGCTCAACCGCAACGCCGTCACCCATTGCACGAGAGGCAAAGCCGTCGTCGGGTACTTCGTTCATGAGCATCATACGACCCGTCAAATGTGCGCCAAATGTCGCGTCTTTCATCTTGGGCTTTTCGGGTTCAGCCGCCGCGGTAGCTCCGCCACTGGAAGCACCTTCAAGAATCGAACGGTCAATCTTGCCAGCGCGAATATCTTCTACGAATTCTTCAAAGTTCGCCTTGACAATCGTGACGCTAGGTCCGTAAATAACTTGAATTGCGTTGCCCTTGATAACAACGCCGCCCGCACCTGTCGACTTCAAAATACCTTCATTGACTTTGGAGCCGTCAACCAACGTCAAGCGCAAGCGAGTCGCGCAGCAGTCAATTTCAGTGACGTTATCGACGCCGCCAACACCGCTAAGAATCGTCGCAGATTTTTGTTGGTCAGGAGTGAGGCTAGCAAGAGCCGCCGAACCTGCGCCGCCACCTGCAACGCCAACGCCAGTCGCTTTCTGGTAGTCGGCTTTCGACATCATCTTAACATCTTCGTCGTCAGCTTCGCGACCGGGCGTCTTCAAATCCCATTTCATGATAAAGAATTTAAACGTAATGAAGTAAACAACAGCCACTACAGCGAACAACGGCAACATCAACATCCAGTGAGATTTGTCATTGCCAGGAAGGACGCCGTAAAGGATAAAGTCAATCAAACCGTCGGAGAATGTTGTACCCATTGCAATGCCCATAATGTGGCACGCCGCAAAACAACAACCCGCGTAGAAAACGTGAATCGCGAAAAGTTCTTTCGCAAGGAACAAGAACGTAAATTCGATAGGCTCAGTGATACCAGTAAGGAACGAAGTCAAGCCGACCGAGAATAACAGAGAACCAGCCGCCTTTTTCTTTTCGGGACGTGCGCAAGTGTACATAGCGAACGCCGCCGCCGGAAGCCCCGCCATCATGAAGGGGAATTTACCCATTAAGAAACGGCAAGCATCAACCGAGAAATGCTCCGTGTTCGGCGAAGCCAATTCTGCAAAGAAAATGTTCTGTGCGCCCATAACAGTTTGACCGTCAATAACTGCAGTACCGCCAAGACCTGTCTGCCAGAAGGGCAGATAGAAGATATGATGCAAGCCAAAAGGAATCAGCGCACGCTCACAACAACCAAAGAAGAAAGTTCCGAAGTAGCCCGCCGCTTGAACTATACCGCCAAGCGCGAAGATACCGTTCTGGATAAACGGCCAAACGAAATACATAATGACGCCAACGATAATGCCGAAAATCATACAAACAATCGGGACAAAACGTGTGCCGCCAAAGAACGAGAATGCGGGCGGAAGTTGCATTTTGTAATACTTATTGCAAAGTTGAGCCGCAACTAAGCCCGTAACGATACCTGCGAAAACACCCATTTGCAAAGTAACGATACCGAGAACAGAAGTTATCGCGCCTTCGCGAACGCTTGAATCAATCGAGCCGTCAGCATGAATCGAGCCGTCAAGACCCAAGAAAACATGAATCGTAGTAAGCATAACAAGATAGAAAATTGCTGCGCCAAGGACGGCGATACCTTTTTCCTTTTTCGCCATACCAAGCGCGACCGCCAGCGCGAATATCAAGGGCAGATTACCAAAGATTGCGCCGCCGACGTTTGAAAGAATGAGCATGAAACTAAATAGCGCACCGCCGGGGTGAAGTACACTCTCCAAGCCATAAGCCGCGATTGTTGTCGGGTTCGAGAATGATGCGCCGATACCCAACAAGACACCCGCGAACGGCAATACGGCAATCGGCAGGAATAACGACTTACCGATTTGTTGCGCTACGGCAAATGCCGAACCGCCTCCGTCACTCATTTTAAAACCTCCTTTTGAAATTAAAACTCCGAGCGAAAAAATATTCTCCTTCTCACTATATTTTTTTTATATTTGGAGTCAAGATTAACTTGCTCCTCCTGCAAAAGGAGGAAACCCTTTGTTGAGCCTCCTCCTTTTTACAAAAATATTTTCAAAATTATACATGACGCCGCGCCTTTTGTCTAGCAAACCTTTAAAATATTTCGCGTTATTTCTTGCAACGATAGGAAAAAATTTTTCCGTCCTTGCGCATTTCATAAAGATTGGGAAACGCGGAAACAAATTTACTCAACGTGCCGTGCCCTGAACCTTTTATGCTGAGATTATTTTTGCCGATTGCGTCGCCTGCCCAACTCAAAGTCGCAAAACCTTTTTCATCGCCGTGAGCTTTTGCCGTCTCGCGCAAGACTTTATGAATTTGCTGGAAATTATCTTCTGCTTTGTTTTTTTGCGCGAAACTAAGACAACGAAGAAAAGTATTTGTGTCCGAAGCATTAATTTCATAAAGTTTAGGAAAGGCGGAGATAAATTCTCGCAATGTGCTGTAACCCAAATCTTTTACGCTGAATCCAAGATTTTTGTTTTTTATTTCCGTGCCCGCCACACTCAACGGAAAAAATCCGTATGCCTCACTATGACTTTTTGACACTTCGCTCAAAATGTTATGAATCTGCTGAATTTTTTTATCGCGTTCACTCTGAATTTTGCTATTGCTTATAGAAATGACTTTTGGATTTGCGACAGCGGGCGCGGGCGAAACTTTTTCTTCGGCAAACAAATTCATTTGAGCGGGTGAAACTTTTTCGGACTGGGGAACTTTTTTCTTTGGCTCGACGGGAATTTTGACTTCAGCGGGCGCGTCAAGGTCGATAAATTCATCGCAAGCCACGCGGAAAGAATTCGCCGCATTAGCATTGCCCATGCCAATAATTTTCATACCGCCTTCGCGAAGGCGAATTGCGAGCGGAGTAAAATCGCTGTCGTTGGAGACGAGCGCGAAAATTTCAGCTTTGCCGCTGTAAAGTATATCCATTGCGTCAATCGCCAAAGACATATCAGTTGCATTTTTGCCCGCGACGTAGTCGGGTTGCTGAACCGCTCGCAACGAAAGATTTAATATACAATCGTTCCAACTGTGCAGAGAAGTTTTTTCCCAGTTGCCATAAACGCGCCGGATAAAAATTTCTCCGTGTTTCTCCAGAGTTTCAATAATTTGCTTGCCTAATTTAGCCGAAATGTTATCAGCGTCGATGAATAGCGCGATTTTTTTTGCCGTCATAAAAACCTCAATAGCAATCTACAGCACGAATTGCGCCGAATTGGATAAAATTGCTTGCCGCGCAGGGGTCGCCTTCAGTTATTGCCTGTTCAACCGCTTTAAGATTATCCGCCGCAATTTGAATTCTTTCCGCGCCGTATTCTTCTTTAACTTTCTTCCAAAGATTTTTGCGCGAAGTCTTCGTATCCTTATAAACCGCGTGATTGTAGAAAATATTCATTGACGCTTCGTTTTTATCGGCGTCGCAGTTGAAAAAGATAAAAACTTTGCTGGATTTAGCCATAAAAAAACTTCCTTTCTAATGTTTTAAAGCACGGCGCGATTATAACCAATTTATCAAATCTTCGCAACGAAAATTTTCAGTGCAGATATTTGTATATGGTGATATAATTGTTTTTAGATTAAAGGGGTAACTTTAAATGGATAACTATGTTGAATTTCAAAATTCCACCTACAACGATTGGCACGTCCTTTCCATAATCGGGCGCATTGATGTTGCGACCTCCGCGTCGGTCGAAGAAGTCGCCGCTACGGTCTTAAAGTCCGCGGAAAAAATTGCGGTGGAAATGTCCGCAACCGATTACATTTCCAGTGCAGGTTTGCGCGTTTTGTTGCGTCTGAGCAAAAAAGCTGGGCGTGCGAAAAAAACTTTCGCTATATTTGGCGCGACCGGCATGATTAAAGATGTTTTTGCGGCGTCGGGTATGGATATGCTTGTCACTATTTACAATTCAAAAAACGATTTGCCTTAAAGCGTTTGAAAAATTATGCTCAACAAACTTAAAAACTTGAAACTTAATATCCGTCAGCGCGTGTTGCTTTTGATTTTTGGCTGTTGCTTGTTTACTTTTCTGGTAATGATTGCAGTTTCGTTTCGTTCTTTCCTTGATATTCAAGACGCCGTTAGAGGTGAAAGCAATATTTTGAGCAAAAATCTTTCCGATTCTTTGGGCAAGTTTTCCGAAACGAGCATTAAAAAACGATTGGCGGAAAATGCTGAACTTCGCGCACTTTACATTGACAGAGAACTTTCCGTAATTGGCGAGGACGTCAAATTTTTATCGGACGCCCTTTCTAATATCTTGAAATCGCCGGAACAATACAATCCCCGCAAGGTTTTAGAATTACGAGAACTGGAAAATGTTTATTCGGGCAATCCGTATATGATGTATAGTCCTGAACTTCTTGAGCAAGGAATAAGCGCACAGCTTGTGCACGAAATTGATATTTTTGGCAACATTGCGGATACTCTCGTGACGTTGAGAAATAGTTATCAAGGCTATCAAACTTCTATCTGGGCGGGTTCGCGAAAAGGTTATTTCATTTGCACAGACGTCATTACTTCAGTTGAAGACCCACGCAGCGTTTATTTATCTGAAGAAAGGCGCAAAACTTTTCCCACCTATGACCCCCGAGAGCGTCCGTGGTACAAACTTGTCGAAAAGGAAATGCAACTTGTTTACACCGACCCTTACAAATCAACAGATGGTCCTATGGAAATTTCTTGCGCTATGCCTTACTTTGATAATGACGGCTTTGCCGGAGTTGTCGGAATCGCTTGCAGTAGTGCGGAAATTTATCGTCAAGTTGCTGACGGCGTCATAGGCGAAACGGGTTTTAATTTCGTCATGAATTCCGAAGGGAAAATTATTTTCTCGACGGATATGAATTACATTTCCTCAGAATTTGGAAGAAATGATTTGCGTCAATCCTATGATTCAGATGTTGCTGAAGTTGCGCGGCGCATGGTGGCGGGCGAAAAGGACGTTCTTTTGATTACCTTAGACAAAGAAGAGGAATATTATTTAGCTTTTGCGCCTATGCCTGAAGTCGGCTGGAGTTACGGCATGTTGATTGAAAAAGATGAGGCAATGGCTCTGGCGCGAAAAATCAGCGAGGAAACTTCTGACGAAATGGGAAATTTCCAAGAGGTTATCAAAAAAGATTTCGTTGAATCTGCAATTAATGCCGCGTTTTTTATGTTGTTATTAATCGGAATGTTTTTCATTGTAAGTCGAGTGGCGTCAAAACGTATCACGCAACCCATTTCCGAACTTTCGGACGGCGTGCGCGAAATTGCAAGCGGCAACCTTGATAAAAAACTCGACATTCAAACGGGCGACGAAATTGAAAGCCTTGCAGTTAGTTTCAACGCCATGACTGATGAGCTTAAAATTTACATGGCGAATTTGGCGAAAGAAACTGCCGAACGCGAGCGCATTGCTACCGAGCTGAACGTTGCGGCGAATATTCAGCAAAGCATGTTGCCGCACGATTTTGATTTCGGATGAGCGGACTTTGAAATTTACGCGAGCATGAACGCGGCAAAGGAAGTCGGCGGTGATTTTTACGATTTCTATTTGCTAGATGAAAATCATTTGGTGATAACAATCGCGGACGTGTCTGGCAAAGGCGTTCCCGCCGCGCTTTTCATGTCTATTTCAAAAGTCATTTTGCATAACTTCGCTTTGAGTATGAAGACGCCGGACGACTTCGCTTCCGTAATGACACTTGCTAGAGCGTGTTGGTAAACTCTAAAGTTGAATCAAAAGAGCAGATAGAATAACAAAATTGAGAAAGCAGACAGCTAACTTGTCATAACGAGTAGCTATGCGTCTACGATTCTTTAGCCGCAAGAAGAA
>Ga0310697_10004738_pt1 | contig 13354 bp, 7 predicted proteins | sample 172DNAGHGlowgp2_FD_203883 | JGI IMG/M metagenome (GOLD analysis project Ga0310697, IMG submission 203883) | Sheep rumen microbial communities from Palmerston North, Manawatu-Wanganui, New Zealand - 1728 DNA GHGlow gp2 (v2) (version 2) | ecosystem: Host-associated > Mammals > Digestive system >...
CGCTTCTTTTTCATATTCGTCGACGACGCTTTGAACCGCGTCCATTGCCGTCACGCCGATGTCGTCATGGACGCTTGCGCCTTCGATGCGGTCGATAAAGCGGATATCGCTTTCGTCATAGCTCGGCGCGGCGTCGAAGAATTCGGCATATTCTCTCGCCTTTATCAGGGATTCACGCGCGGCGTCCACGTCTCCCGATTCAAACTCTACCTGCGCCTTCGCCGCAAGAAAAGCACTGCTCACCTTGTCGAAAAAGTTCGGCTTGCCGTCCTTGTGAAGCCCCGAAAGAACGTCGACGCCCCAGGAAAGGATCGCTTCGGCGGAAGCATAATCCCTTTGCTGTCCGAAAACGTTCATATACCCGCCGACGATGTTGCACAGATCCGCGGTGAGCTTTGCCATTGCCTCCGAAAGATACGGCGCCGCCTCCTCCGCGCGGTCGATCTGGGCAAGCGTATTCCCGATCTTGCTGCTGAAAAGTCCGCCCGCATTGCTCTGCTTCATCAGTTCGACGCCCTTATCCACCTCGTTGAGTCCCAGATACGTTTCTGCGATCTTTGCGCAGATCGTCTGTTCGCTGATCTCCGGGTCCGTGTTCTGATCCAACAGCAGACGGGATCGTTCGAGCAGCTCCAGCGCGCGGTGAAGCATTGCTTTATCCTTACATTCAATGCCGAACGCGCGAAAGATCGCGGCGCTTTCCTTTACGATCTGAAACGAGTGCGGATACCGTTTCAGCGCTTTCTCTGCCTCTGCAAGCCCTTCCCGGTCCTTTTTGCGGCGGCATTCCCGCATGCGCTTTACGATCGCGTCGACGTGGTTGTCCCTCAAGGTATAGCCGAGCAGCGCGTCCACAGAGGTGTCGAAAAAGTCCGCCATTTCAATAATCAGACCGATATCCGGCACGGAAAGCCCCGCCTCCCATTTATAGACGGCGCCCGCCGTGACGTTCAGCACCTCGGCAAGCTGCTCCTGCGTCAGCGACCGTTCCTTTCGGAATCTGCGAATGTTCTCCGCAAGTTTCATTTCCATACGATCCGTCCCCCATATCGTTCCTACGGTATCATCATACAGGAATCGACGAAAATTGTAAACCGACCGTTCATACTAACAAGATATTTATTTTTCTACTGTCGGTATGTTTTTGCATACAAAAAGGAGCGATCGCGTCGGATCGCCCCGCGTTCCGGACAAAAGCAGGGTGTTGTGCTGCGGGTCGGTTTCGGGTATAATGGAATCGCGATCCGAATGGTTCGGCGCATCCCGACGGAGGTGTAAAATGACGCTGTATGAAAAACTGATCGCCGTGAAAGACGACGCATACCGGGAATTTCAGATCAAGCTTGTTCCGAATATCCCGCCCGAGACGGTCGTCGGCGTGCGGACGCCCGCGCTGCGAAAGCTCGCGAAAGAGATCTTTTTAAGCGCGGACCGGGACGCGTTTCTGAAGGATCTGCCGCACGGATATTACGAGGAAAACCTGATCCACTTCTTTGTGCTTTCGATGATCCGGGACTTTGACGAATGCGTACGCCGCACGGAGGCGTTTCTGCCCTATGTCGACTGCTGGCCGGTTTCGGATCAGGCGACGCCGAAGGCGTTCAGAAAGAACCATGAAAAGCTGCTGCCGTACATCCGAAAGTGGATCGCGTCGGAGCACGTCTATACCGCGCGGTTCGGGATCCGCATGCTGATGAACGAATTTCTGGACGCGGATTTCAAAGAGGAATACCTCGAGCTCGTCGCCGCAAAGCAGGGCGAGAATTACTATCTTAAAATGATGGTCGCGTGGTACTTTGCGACAGCGCTTGCAAAGCGGTACGACGAGACCGTTCCGTACCTTGAAACGCATCGGCTGGACGAATGGACGCATAAAAAAGCGATCCAAAAGGCGGTCGAAAGCTTCCGGGTCACGGACGCGCACAAGGAATATCTGAAAAGTCTTCGGTAAGCCCGCATTTGCAAACACGGCAACGACACGAGAGGGTGTACGGAAACGCAAAAGGTTTCTTTACACCCTCCCGATGAATTCTCATTTCATTCCGTGAATTGTCCTTCGGACATGAATTGCGCCTCGCGGCGCATGAATTGACGGCGCAGCCGTCATGCAGGAAGATTTTCCGGACCGGATGATCCGCAATCAATACCCGGTATAATCGAACCGGAAATACGACCACTCGCCGTAATCGCCGACCTCCGCCGGACAGAGCACGGTGTGCGTCTCACGGTCGAACGACGCATACTCATACGCCCACAGCGGCGAGAACGTCTCGTCGTCCGCGACGTAGGCGGGATGCGGATGGTCCTGCGAATAATGGGACACGGCGTAGAACGTCGCCGGATCGTAGGAATCCTCCTCCTCGCGCTTTGCGTCGGTCATCATGAAATACCGCAGCGCGCCGCCGGTGCCGAGCACATAGGTCGGGTCGATGTGGTATTCCTTCCCGTTGATCCGTACGTAGCTCCACTGGTGCCCGGCGTGGTCGTAGGCGCGGTTGCCGCTCATCGTGGTCGCCTGCACGCCCGCCTGCAGCAAAAGGTAGGAATACGCCGAGGAGATCTCGTGGCAGATGCCGATCCCGGTCTGGAAAAAGCGGTAGCACGAGGTATAGTCCACATACTCGTCCTCCATTTTCGCGTATGTATCCCAGTCGTAGGTATAATGGTCGGAGAAGTAGCCGTACAGCGCGAGGCATTTCTCAAAGTCTGAGTAATCGTCCTCGAAGGCCTCGTTCATGACGTCCTCGATCTGCTTGCCGAATTCCTCGATCCGCGCCTTCGCTTCCTCGGGCTGGACGAGATAGGTAAAGCTTGCGACGCCGTCCTTGACGGAGTGTTCGCGATCCCATGCGTAGTCGATGAGCTCCTTCATAATCGGCAGGCAATGCTCCGGGAACTGCCCCATCATCCAGTCGTAGGTGAACTGGTCCTTGCAGGCAAAGGTGTCTCTGCCCTCCATGACCGCGTCGACGAGATTGAACCACGCGTCGCACATATCCTTCCCGAAGACCTCCTCCATGAAGTCGGAGCAGACCTTTGGGTTGAACGTATAATGCCCCTTCGGCGCCTGCGGAAGCTCCTCCTCGTCGATCTGCTCGCCGTATTCGCCCGTGGGCGCAGGCAGGCTCTCGACCCGCTCAAAGCCTGTGACGACCGTTCCGGGCGCGAGATATTCCCACGTGCTTTCGTCCACGCGCACCGCGTACTGTTCCCCGTCCCGGCAGAACGTGACCGTCATCGGGTTGCCCTCGGGATCGACGGACCGGAAGACGACGCCGTCCTCGGACGCGGAGACCGTTCCCCCGTCCAGTCCGATCAGCCGGTACAGCACGACCTGCATCACATAGGAATCTTCGATCTCCTCGAGTATGACGAAATCGGTATTGCCGTTTGCGTAGACGCCGACATAATCGCCGGGATCGACCGGCGCGTTTTTCGCGGGAGACGGCGTCGGCAGAACGACGATTTCTTCCGCGATCGCCGTTTGGTTCGGATCGGCTGTCTGCTGTTGTCCGTCCGTGCAGGCGGCAAGCAGCAGCGCCGCCGCGCACAGAACCGTGATGATTGTTATCCTGTATTTCTTCATGCCGGTATTGTAACACGGAAATGCGTCAAAATCTGCACTTTTTTATTACAAATGCACGATTCCGGAAAAAAAGACGTGCCGAAAGCCGCGTTTTCCGGTCCGCCGCGCATCTTCTGCCGGACGGACGGCGCCGCCTCTTGACTTTCTGCTTAATTGTGTTATGATACAATCTTGTTGACAAAACGGAGGCATACTTATGGGAACCTTGCTTGCAGCGGCGCTCGCCCTTCTGGTCGGGCTTCTGATGACGCGTTTATTTAAGCTTTTGAAACTGCATCTGCCGGATGTGACGGCGTTTCTGATCGCCGGCCTCATCGTCGGTCCGCATTGCCTGGGCAGACTCGGCATTCCCGGTGTCGGGTTTTCAAGCACAGCGGAAGTGGAAAGCATGTCGGTCATCACGAATACCGCCCTCGGCTTCATCGCGTTTTCCATCGGCAACGAATTCCTGCTGTCGCAGCTCAAAACGATCGGAAAACAGGCGATCGTCGTCGGTATTTTTCAGGCGCTGGCGGCAACGGTCCTGGTCGACGCGGTGCTGGTCGGACTCCATTTCCTGATGCCTGACAGGCTGTCTGTCGAAGCGGCGATCACGCTCGGCGCGATCGCGTCCGCCACCGCGCCCGCGGCGACGCTGATGGTCGTGCGGCAGTACAAGGCGAAGGGAAAGCTGACCGACATCCTGCTGCCCATCGTTGCGCTGGACGATGCTGTGGGGCTTGCTGTGTTTTCCGTTTCCTTCGGGATCGCCACTTCCATGGTGACCGGTCAGACGGACCTCATCGGAATCCTGGTCGAGCCGCTCATCGAGATCGTCGCCTCGCTCGCGCTCGGCGCCTTCCTCGGCTGGGTCCTCACGATGCTGGAGCGCACGTTCTTCTCCAACTCGAACCGTCTTTCCTTAACCATCGCCTTCGTCGTCCTCACCGTCGCGCTGTCGATGATCTCCTTTGAGATCGGACGCGTGCGGATCTCGTTTTCGACGCTTCTCGTGTGCATGATGCTCGGCACGGTGTTCTGTAATATCTGCCCGCTCGCGCAGGATCTTATGGAGCGCGCGGACAAATGGACTGCGCCGCTGTTCGCCCTGTTCTTTGTACTGAGCGGCGCGGAGCTGGAGCTCGGCGTGCTGTCCAGCGGCGCCGTCATCCTGATCGGCGTCGTCTATATCCTGACCCGCTCGGCGGGCAAATACGTCGGTTCCTATATCAGCTGCTCCGCAACGCACTGCGATCCGACGGTCAAAAAGTATCTGGGCTTCACCCTTCTGCCGCAGGCCGGCGTCGCGCTCGGCATGTGCGTGACCGCGTCAAAGCTCGGAACGTCCGACGGCGTGCTGATCAAGAACATCATTCTGTTCAGCGTCCTCGTCTATGAGCTTGTCGGTCCCCTGCTCACCAAATGGGCGCTGACCAAAGCGGGCGACATCAAGCCGTCCGGCGAAAACATTCACGACCGCAGAGCGCGCAAATATCAGGAAGCGCTGGGACAGAATACGGTTTCCGAGGCAGGCAGAAAGCAGGCGCAGCGCAACATCGAGCGCCGGAAGAAGCAAGCCGACAAACGGTCCGGAAAGCAGAATTGACACGCATCGGAAAACACGGGTCCGCGCTGCCGCAGTCATGCGGCGCGGTCCCGTTTTTTTGTTCCCTGCGCGCGGATCCCGTCCTCCGCCTTTCCCGTAAAAAATAGAAATAAAGGTATTGACAAACGGGTCGGAGCGGCGTATAATGCGTACCGTGTTTTTTATATATCATATATCGCTGACGCGAACTGCGAGGCGAACCGAACCGAATACGCATCGTACCGAAGATGCATGGAAAGATGAACGTCAGGCGTCCATCCGCGGGGACAACTCCCCTCGGGCGGGCGCCTCTCTCTTTACGGAAATCGCAGGAGGAAGGGTATGAAAAAGTACATTTTTGTGACCGGAGGCGTGGTCTCGGGTCTCGGCAAGGGCATTACAGCGGCGTCGCTCGGCAGGCTGTTAAAGGCGCGCGGCTTCAAGGTCGCGGCGCAGAAGCTCGATCCGTACATCAACGTCGATCCGGGCACGATGAGCCCCTATCAGCACGGCGAGGTCTACGTGACCGAGGACGGCGCGGAGACCGACCTCGATCTCGGGCACTATGAGCGCTTCATCGACGAGGACCTGAACCGGTACTCGAACCTCACAACCGGCAAGGTCTACGCAAACGTGCTCGCGCGCGAGCGGCAGGGCGGCTACCTCGGCAAGACGGTGCAGACGATCCCGCACATCACGGACGAGATCAAGCGGTTCATCTACCGCGTCGGCGAAAAGAGCGACGCGGATATCGTGATCACCGAGGTCGGCGGCACGATCGGCGACATCGAGGGGCAGCCGTTCCTTGAGGCGATCCGGCAGGTCGGGCGCGAGGTCGGCCGAGAGAACGCGGTCTATATCCACGTCACCCTCGTCCCCTACCTCAAAGCGAGCGGCGAACACAAGTCCAAGCCGACGCAGCATTCCGTAAAGGAGCTTCTGGGCATGGGCGTTTCGCCGGACATCCTCGTGCTGCGCACGGACGAACCGATCACCGACGACGGGATCTTCGAGAAGATCGCGCATTTCTGCAACGTCGACCGCGACTGCGTCATCGAAAACCTGACGCTCGACACGCTGTACGAAGCGCCGCTGTACCTTGAGCAGGCGCATTTCTCCGACGTCGTGCTTCGCAAGCTGCACCTCTCGGCGCCCGCGCCGGACCTTTCCGAATGGCGCGAGATGGTCGATCGCGTCAAACATCCGCAGGGCGTCGTTTCGGTCGCGATCGTCGGAAAATACACGCAGCTGCACGACGCGTACCTTTCGATCGTCGAGGCGCTGAAGCACGCGGGCTACGCGCGCGGCGTTTCGGTGGATATCCGCTGGATCGATTCGGAGACGTTCACGCCGGACGCGGTGAAGGACGTCGACGGGATCCTCGTGCCGGGCGGCTTCGGCAGCCGCGGGATCGAGGGCATGATCGCGGCGGCGGGCTATGCGAGAACGCGCCGCCTTCCGTATTTCGGCATCTGCCTCGGCATGCAGATCCTGTGCATCGAATTTGCGCGAAGCATCCTCGGCTGGGCGGACGCAAACTCCGGCGAGTTCGATCCGGAGAGTGCGCACAAGGTCATCGACTTCATGCCGGGACAAAGCGACGAGATCGACAAGGGCGGCACGCTGCGGCTCGGGAGCTATCCCTGCGTCGTACAGCCGGGCACGACGCTCTCCCGCTGCTATGCGCTGGACGCGATCGCGGAGCGCCACAGACACCGCTACGAGCTCAACAACGAATTCCGACAGCGTCTTTCGGAGGCGGGCCTGACCTTTTCGGGCGTTTCCCCGGACGGACGCCTCGCGGAAGCCGCAGAGATCACGGAAATGCCGTTTTATGTCGGCGTGCAGTATCATCCGGAATTCAAGAGCAGACCGAACAAACCCCACCCGCTGTTCCTCGGATTCATCGAGGCGGCACAATTTCATAGAATACAAGGAAAAAAACCATGAAGCATTATACAAAAGAAGACGTCATCCGCATCGTCAACGAAGAAGACATCGAATTTATCCGCCTGCAGTTTTCGGATATCTTCGGACAGATGAAGAACGTGGCGGTCACCCGCTCGCAGATCGAAAAGGTCCTGGACAACAAGATCATGATCGACGGCAGCTCGATCGAGGGCTTCACCCGCATCCACGAATCCGACCAGTATTTAAGACCCGATCTCAACACCTTTGCGATCCTGCCGTGGCAGCCCGCCATGCACAAGACGGCGCGGCTGATCTGCGACGTCTATAACCCGGACGGCACGCCGTTCGTCGGCGATCCGCGCTATGTTCTGAAGCGGACCCTCCGCCGCGCGGAGGAGCTGGGCTACACGTTTAACGTCGGTCCCGAGATGGAGTTCTTCCTCTTTGAGGCGGACGACAAGGAACTGCCGACGTCGCGCACCGCGGACGCGGCGGGCTATTTCGATATGGCGCCGATCGACCACGGCGGCAACGTGCGCCGCGAGATCTGCCTGATGCTCGAGGAGATGGGCTTTGAGATCGAGGCGAGCCATCACGAGGTCGCCGAGGGTCAGCACGAGATCGACTTTAAGTACGAGGACGCGCTGACCGCCGCAGACAACATCCTGACGTTCCGCATGGCGGTCAAGACGATCAGCCAGAACTACGGTCTGCACGCGACCTTCATGCCGAAGCCTGTGTTCGGGATCAACGGCAGCGGCATGCACGTGAACATGTCGCTGTTCCGCGACGGAAAGAACACGTTCTTCGATCCGGACGGCGAAAAGCAGCTGAGCAAGGACGCATACAGCTTCATCGCAGGCGTGCTGAAGCACGTGCGCGGGATGGCTGCGATCACGAACCCGCTCGTCAATTCCTACAAGCGGCTCGTGCCCGGCTATGAAGCGCCGTGCTATCTTGCATGGAGCGCGTCGAACCGTTCGGCGCTGATCCGCATTCCCGCCGCGCGCGGAAGCTCCACGCGCGTCGAGCTCCGCTGCCCCGACCCCGCCTGCAATCCGTATCTGGCGATCGCGGTCTGTCTTGCCGCGGGACTGGACGGCATTGAACACGGCATGACGCCGCCCGCGGAGATCACCGAAAACATCTATCTGATGACCGATGCGGAGCGCAAGGCGTACGGCATCGACAGCCTGCCGGGGAACCTTCTGGAGGCGGTCGAATGCCTGTCCGCCGATCCGCTGATCGTGGATACGCTCGGCGGGCACGTCTTTACGCACTACACGGACGGCAAACGGCGCGAGTGGGACGAATACCGCACGCGCGTGACCGATTGGGAACTGAAAAAATACATGCTGGTTTATTGAGGAGGAACTATGTGCGGAATCGTTGGGTATACCGGTTCAAAGCCGGCGGCGCCGATCCTTTTGGAAGGGCTCAGAAAGCTCGAATACCGCGGTTATGACTCCGCGGGGCTTGCCGTGCGCAGCGGCGACGCGCCCGCCGAGGTCGTGAAGGCGACCGGAAAGCTCCGGAATCTGATCGAGATGACCGACGAAGGAAAGATGATGCCGGGCTTCTGCGGCATCGGACACACGCGCTGGGCGACGCACGGCGAGCCGAGCCGCGCGAACGCGCATCCGCACGTCTCCGGCAACGCGACCGGCTCCGGCTCCGGTCCGGTCGAATCGGACGTGGTCGGCGTGCACAACGGCATCATCGAAAACTACGAGGAGCTCAAGCAGAAGCTTCTGAACAACGGCTACCGCTTCTACAGCGGCACGGATACCGAGGTCGTGATCAAGCTGGTCGACTATTATTATAAGAAGTACCAGATCGGACCGATCGACGCGATCAACCGCATGATGGTGCGCGTCCGCGGCAGCTACGCGCTTGCGCTGATGTTCCGGGACTTCCCCGGCGAGCTCTACTGCGCGCGCAAGGACAGCCCGCTGATCATCGGTGTCGCCGACGGCGAGAGTTTTCTCGCGTCCGACGTGCCCGCGATCCTGAAGCACACGCGTGACGTCTATTACATCGACAACCTGCAGTCGGCGCGGATCCTCCCCGGCGAAGCCCACTTCTTCGATCTGAACGGCGACGAGATCACGCTGCCGCTCACCCGCATCACATGGAACGCGGAGGCGGCGGAAAAGGGCGGCTATGAGCACTTTATGATCAAGGAGATCCACGAGCAGCCGCGGGCCGTCCGCGACACGCTGAACAGCATCGTGAAGGATGACCGGATCGATCTTTCGGCGGTGGGGCTCGATCGCGATTTCCTCGCGAAGATCGACAGCGTCCACATCGTCGCCTGCGGCTCGGCGTGGCACGTCGGCATGCTCGCGCAGTATGTGATCGAGGACCTTGCCGGGATCCCCGTGCGCGTGGAGCTCGCTTCGGAGTTCCGCTACCGGAAGCTGCTGTTTTCGGAAAACGCGCTGGTGATCGTGGTCTCGCAGTCCGGCGAAACGGCGGACTCGCTTGCGGCGCTGCGCGCGGCAAAGGCGCACGGCGTGCCGACGCTCGCGATCGTGAACGTCGTCGGCTCGACCATCGCGCGCGAGGCGGATCACGTGCTGTACACGCTCGCGGGACCCGAGATCGCCGTCGCCACGACCAAGGCGTACAGCGCGCAGCTTGCCGCAATGTATACGCTCGCGATCGCGCTCGCGGACGTGCAGGGCAAGCTTGATCCGTCGCGGTATGCGGCGTATATCAGAGACCTTTCCGAGCTGCCGGATAAGATGGCGCGCGCGCTCGAAGACAAGGAGCGCATCCAGTGGTTTGCGTCGAAACACGCCAACGCGCGCGACATCTTCTTCATCGGGCGCGGGCTCGATTACGCGATCTGCCTCGAAGGCAGCCTCAAGATGAAGGAGATCTCCTACATCCACAGCGAAGCGTACGCCGCGGGCGAGCTGAAGCACGGCACGATCAGCCTGGTCGAAAACGGCACGCTGGTGATCGGCGTGCTGACGCAGCAGGACCGGATCGAAAAGACCGTCAGCAATATGGCGGAGTGCAAGGCGCGCGGCGCGTACCTCATGGGACTGACCGGGTACGGCAATTACAACGTCGAGGAGGCGGCGAACTTCACCGTCTATGTGCCGAACACCGATCCGCATTTTTACGGCAGCATCGCGATCATCCCCCTGCAGCTTCTGGCCTACTACACGAGCGTCGCAAAGGGACTCGACGTCGACAAGCCGCGCAACCTCGCCAAAAGCGTCACGGTGGAGTAGCGGACCCCCGCCTTCGGGCGGCAGCCCCCGCGGATCCGAACAGCAGAATACCGTTCATCGACAAAGGGGGGATGTTAAGAAATTGCTCAGCATTTCTTAACATCCCCGATGAATTGCAGCATGGCTGCATGAATTGGCTTCGCCGTGAATTGCACTGCGCGCATGAATTGTGACCAAAGGTCACATGCATGTGGATTTTCCGGACGGAAAATCTTCCTTCATGACGCCGTTCGGCGTCAATTCATTCCCCGCGAGGGGAAATTCATGTCCAAAGGACAATTCACGGAGCGAAGCGAGAATTCATTGTGGCTGTTCAAAGCATTTTTGAACAGCCCCTGTTGTCGTACGCTTACAGTTTTTTGCAGGTGATCCCGTCGACGGTCAGACAGTTGTCGCCGAAGACGATCTTTGCAAAGCCGCCTTTGCGGCCGAAGGTCTTTTTGCCGATGGGGTAGAGCGCGCTTATAAATTCGCCGTCCTCCGCGTCGATGAATCTTGCGTGCAGCTTTCCGTCTTCCAGAAACACCTCGTCCACATAGAGATCGGTGTTTTCGGGATGCTCGTATTTACCGCACAGGACCGCGAGGCTCCGCTTGCCCGGCGCGTCCACGGCGTCCTCCTCGACGTTCTGGAACAGGTCAATGGCGATATCCGTAAGTGCATCATCTGTTTGTTCATTGACATGGTTCACCATGATCGCCATGCACAAATCCGACCGAAGGGAGGTCATCCATACCGTCAGGAAACCCTCATTTTCGCCGCCGTGGTAACCAATGTCGCCGCGCAGATTGTTGATGCAAAGCCCATAGCCGTCCATGACCGGCGTCAGCATGCGACGCGCCGTCGCCTTTTTGAGGAAGCCGCCCCTGCGGTAGCTTTTGGAAAGGGCAAGACCAATCTTGACGAGCTCCGTCGGCGTGGTCCAGAGTCCCGCCGCCGCATGCTCCGGATAATAGTGATAGCCGTGCGCGGGGTCCTCCTTTTCCGCAAGCCTGCCGCCAAACGCCGCGTTGTCGATAAGCGTCTCATCCAGCGGCTGGAAAAAACCGGTACGGGTCAGTTCCAGAGGCTCGGCGACTTCCTTTTGGAACGCGTCCCGAAGTGTGGTTCCCGTGATGCGCGTAAAGGCAAGCTCGGCAAGCGTGATCCCGCCGCCGGAATAGATGTGCTGTTTGCCGTACGGACGGATCCTTCTGAGCTTCGGCGTATTGCCCTTGCCGTTCAACACATCCTCGAGCGAAAGCGGCGCGTGATTTGCCGGGTAGCCCGGGAAGCCGTGCACGTTATAGCCCGCCGTATGAGAAAGCAGCGCGGCGAAGGTCACGGGACCTTTCTTGACGAACTCCGGCACGACGCCCGAGATATCCGCGTCGAGATCGATGAGACCCTTGTCAACGTAGCGCAGCAGCGTCAGCGCAAACATGGGCTTCGATACGGAGCCCGCCTGAAACAGCATGTCCGGGTTCACCGGAAAGTCCTGCCCGAACCTTCCGCTGCCGGCGCAGTAGGTTTCCAGATCGCCGTCGCTGTCGCTGACGGCAATGCTCACGCCATAGCCCTTTTTGCCCCGGATCCGCAAACGCCCGTCCACGTCGACGCCGAAGCAATCTTTGATGACCCGGTTGCGTCCCTTGAGCATCCGCATCAAAACCGCCTCTCCGTCGCTGATGGTGCCGGTCTCGCGAAAGCCCGCCTTGTGATAGACGTGCAGCCCCTGCTCGTTTTCCGGTTCGGTGGACAGGTAGAGCATATCCGCGCCGCTGTCGCGGAAATAGCGGATGATCTCAGCAAGGGCGGCCTGCCCGTAGCCCTTGCCCTGCTCGTTTTTGTCGATCATAAAGCGCCAGAGCCAGTAGCGGTCGTCCGGATCCTCCGCCTGCGGCGCAAAGGCAAACATCGTAAAGCCCACGAGCCGATCGTCCGCATAGATCGCAAACGGACGCGCCACGCCGGGGTACTCCTCATTCGTTTCGTCCGCCTGACGAAGCGAAACATCGTTCGGTGCGACGAACGGCTGATCCTCGCGCACGGAAAGCGCCAGGACCGCTTCGCGGTTTTCGTCATTGACCGGGATCAGTTTGATATTCATATCAATTCTCCTTCTGAAATGTTTGATTTGTTGTTTGGTGTGCTGTTACAGTTTTTTGCAAACGAGATCGTCCATGATAAGACAGCCGTCGCCGAATTTCACTTTCAGGAAGCCGCCTTTTCTGCCGAATTCGTTTTCGCCGATCGGATAGAGACGGAACGACAATTCTCCCTGCTCGTAGTAGTCATCGTCGTCAATGATCGCTTTCGCCCACAGTTCTCCGTCCTTTTCAAACACCTCGTCGATCACGAACCCCTCGTCTTCCGGATGCTCGTATTTGCCGCAGAAGCTCTCCCACTTCGACTTGTCGGGGTCCTTGATCGTCAGATCCTCGATGCAGACGACGGGCTCGGGCTCCTCACCCCTTACGGCTGCCTCCATGCCATCCCAGAAGCTCTCGAACACTCTGGCGTCTTCAACATCGTGGCAGTTCATAATGACGAGCACTTTGTCCGCGTCAACGAAGCGCTCGAACCACGTTTCGAGCCCGGGCATGCCGCCCGAGTGGCGAACGATAAGCCCCGATTCCGGTTCGGTTTTGAAACCCCATCCGAAGCCATAGCCGTCGCTGTCCTCATCTGCTCCGGCAATGTCGCCGTTGTTGAGCGGCATCGGGGCGTACATGATGTTCTGCTCCTCGCGTGTCAGCACCGTTTCTTCGCGCAGCGCTCTGTCCCAGGCGAGCATATCGAATACGGTGGTGTACAGATAGTCGCAGCCGTTCATGCCGTCCGAACCGACCACATAACGCCTCGTATGTTCCGAGAGATCCGAGGGAATGAAGTTCCCGTCCTCCAAAACCATATTCCGGGTAAAGCGGTCATTGGGTCTGCCGTCCCGGCGGGTATGGTAGATCCCGGAATCCTTCATGCCGGCGGGCTCGAACACGTTCTTTTTCATAAAGTCCTCGAACTTCATACCGGAGACCTTTTCCACCGCGTTGGCAAGCAGCATGTAGC
>Ga0310697_10004740_pt1 | contig 13350 bp, 14 predicted proteins | sample 172DNAGHGlowgp2_FD_203883 | JGI IMG/M metagenome (GOLD analysis project Ga0310697, IMG submission 203883) | Sheep rumen microbial communities from Palmerston North, Manawatu-Wanganui, New Zealand - 1728 DNA GHGlow gp2 (v2) (version 2) | ecosystem: Host-associated > Mammals > Digestive system >...
GAGGCAGGTGTAAAGACGGTGACGTCAAAGCCGAGCCTTACTAATTGCCCGAAACTTTCGAAAGCATGTTGTTGTACTTGCAGCTTTTGGTGATGAGCTGTGCATTTGCTTTTGCTTGATATGTCAACCTTATAAGGTTTACGGTTTAGAGTTTACGGTTTACAGACGAAAAGTGTCATTAACCATTAACCTATAACCATTAACCTTTACAAGATTCAGGTGGTTATAGTGGCGGGGTTCCACCTCTTCCCATTCCGAACAGAGAAGTTAAGCCCGCCCGCGCCGATGGTACTGCACACCCGTGGGAGAGTAGGTAGCCGCCGTTTTTTCAGAGGAAGCCCTTCGAGAGGAATCTCGAGGGGCTTTCTTCGTTTAGGGGATTAATGGTTTTTCTTTGTTTGTGGGCTTTCTTTGTTTAGGGGTTAATGGGCTTAATGGTAATGGGCTTATGGGCTTTATGGGCAGGATTGAAACCGGACGAAGAGGCGTCGGACACGAGGGAAGAAGCGTCGGGCACTGTAGGAATTGAAAGAAAAAAGATGCTGGTTTGTTTGGAGAGGAAAGAAAAAACCTGTATCTTTGCGTCGCAAACATTGAGTTATGGCTGCGCATAATGATTTGGGACATAGGGGCGAGGATATGGCTGCGGAGTATTTGCAGCAGAAGGGGTATTGCATCTTGGACAAGAATTGGACAAACAATGGGCGCAAGGAGCTTGATATTGTTGCGACGAAAGATGATGTGATTGTCTTTGTAGAGGTCAAGACGCGCAAGGTTGGTTCTCTCACTACGCCGATTTCCGCTGTTGATGACCGCAAGCAGCATCGCATTATTCTTGCTGCAGACTCCTATCTTAAGACTCATCACATTGACTTTCCCTTTCGTTTTGATATCATTGCGATTATCTATGACGACGAGTTAAGTAGGGTAGATCACTATGAGGATGCTTTCAGGCCTCGTCCGAGGTATTACAGATGATGATAAATGAAAAAGTTGCCTGATGCTTGTGGCGAATGGGGAAAAAGCATCTTTGTGGCAATGAGGGAAATGCATCTTTGTGGCGAAGAGTTTATGAGATAGGAAATGTAGAGATTCAGAGCATAAGATTACATGATGCAAAGCCTTTTCGGAAGTGATTTTGAAGGGCTTTGTCGGTCTATGAGACATGCTGAATAGCTAAAATCAACAGGGGTTTTTACTCAACTTCACACGTGACAATCATTAAATCGACATTCATGTATAATTAGATATACATGAATGTTTAATTATACAAACCTGTCCATTTAATCAACCTTGCTTGCGGCATTTTGAAACCTTGTATGTTGAGCCTGATTATTCTGCCTGAAAAAGACACTTTTTCCCCTTTCTATTTTTCTTTTTTTCTTTTTCGCTTGCGTAATTTTCGGAAAAACACTACCTTTGTGGGACAATTGACAACAACAGATGGAAGACAACGAACAACAGATATTAGACGGCGAACAACAGACAACACCTGAATGGCGAGAGGAAAGGCCTAATGATGGCATAACACATCACCTGAACCAGATGTACCAGAACTGGTTCTTGGATTATGCTTCTTATGTAATCCTGGAGCGAGCTGTCCCACACATTACTGATGGCTTTAAGCCTGTGCAGCGCCGCATCATGCACTCCATGAAGCGCATGGATGACGGCAAGTACAACAAGGTAGCCAACATTGTGGGGCATACTATGCAGTTCCATCCTCATGGTGATGCAAGCATAAAGGATGCTCTTGTGCAGCTTGGTCAGAAGGATTTGCTGATTGACTGCCAGGGTAACTGGGGCAACATCATTACTGGTGATGATGCTGCTGCAGGCCGTTACATTGAGGCGCGTCTGTCTAAGTTTGCCCTTGATGTTGTTTTCAACCCCAAGACTACAGAATGGAAGTGGAGCTATGATGGTAGGAACAAGGAGCCGGTGGCTCTGCCTGTCAAGTTCCCTTTGCTGCTTGCTCAGGGTGCAGAAGGTATTGCTGTTGGCTTGAATTGTAAGATACTGCCGCACAATCTGGTTGAGATTTGTGATGCTGCCATCAGCTATCTTCATGGCGAAGAGTTCCATCTTTATCCAGACTTCCCAACAGGTGGAAGCATAGATGTTTCGAAGTATAATGATGGGCAGAGAGGTGGCGCAGTCCGTGTTCGTGCAAAGATTGAGAAGCGAGACAACAAGACTTTGGCTATCACTGAGATACCTTATGGCAAGACAACAGGCACAGCTTCCAAGCCAAGCACCTTCATAGACAGTATTCTGAAGGCTAATGAGCGCGGCAAGATCAAGATCCGGAATGTAGAGGACCTGACTGCTGCAAGTGCTGAGATACTCATCCATCTGACTCCTGGAGCTTCAAGTGACAAGACAATTGATGCCCTTTATGCTTGCACAGATTGTGAGATAAGCATTTCGCCAAACTGCTGTGTCATTCAGGACAGGAAGCCGCAGTTCCTTTCTGTGAGTGATGTACTGCGGTCCAGTGTTGACAATACCCTGGCATTATTGAGACAGGAAAGGCTCATCCGTCGTGGTGAGTTGATGGAAAGTCTGCACTTTGCCACTCTTGAACAAATCTTCATTGAAGAGCGCATCTATAAGGATAAGGAATTCGAGCAGGCCAAGACCATGGATGCTGCCTGTGAGTGGATTGATGAGCGCCTGACTCCTTACTATCCCAAGATGGTGCGTGAGGTGACAAAGGATGACATCCTGAGGCTGATGGACATCAAGATGGCTCGCATTCTGAAGTTCAACAAGGACAAAGCAGCTGAGAACATTGCTGCCATCAAGAGCGAGATAAGGCAGATTGACCGCGAGCTGAAGAACATGGTGGAGGTGACCTGTGACTGGTTCCGCTTCATCAAGGAGAAGTACGGCAAGGAGCATCCGCGTTTGACTGAGATACGCAACTTTGACACCATTGCTGCAGCTAAGGTTGTGGAGGCCAATGAGAAGCTCTACATCAACAGGGAAGAGGGCTTCATTGGCACTTCGCTGAAGAAGGATGAGTTTGTCTCGAACTGCTCGGACATTGATGATGTCATCATCTTCTACAGAGACGGTACCTACAAGATTGTTCATATTGCAGATAAGCTCTTCATTGGTGAGACAGAGCGCAGCAAGCAGGAGAAGAAGAAGGCTGAAGTCATTCATATTGCTGTCTTCCGCAAGAATGATGAGCGCACCACCTATAATGCAGTCTATCGCGATGGCAAGACAGGTGTGAGCTACATCAAGCGCTTCAATGTGCCTGCTGTGATTCGTGACAGAGAGTACGACCTGACCACAGGCAACAAGGGCTCCAAGGTGCTTTACTTCACTGCCAATCCCAATGGCGAGGCAGAAGTGGTGAAGGTTGCTCTCAAGCCCAATCCTAAGCTGAAGAAGGTCTTCTTCGACCAGGACTTCAGCGAGATTGCCATCAAGGGCAGAGGCAGCAGAGGCAACATCCTGACAAAGATTGAAGTCAGCAAGATAACACTCAAGAGTCAGGGTACCAGCACTTTAGGTGGTCGCAAGGTTTGGTTCGACAATGACATCAAGCGCCTCAACTATGATGGCCAGGGCAAGTTCCTGGGAGAGTTTGAAGGTAACGACCAGATACTGGTCATGCTCAAGGATGGTCGCTACTACCTGACAAACATTGACTTGAACAACCACTATGAGGATGACATCTTCCGCATAGAGAAGTATGATGCCAACAAGGTCTGGACCTGCATCTACTTCAATGAGGCACAGTCTGGCTTCCTCTACATCAAGCGCTTCCAGCTTGAGGCAACAGTCCGCATGCAAAGCTTCATGAATGAGATGCCAGCCGAGAACATAGTGCTTGTCACGGATACTGTCTATCCAAGAATCCTTGTCACGATGGGTGGAGTTGATGACTTCCGCGACCCCATTGAGGTGGATGCAGAAGCTTTCATTTCTGTGAAAGGTTATAAAGCGATTGGTAAGCGCATCACAACACTGCATATTGCCAAGGTTGAAGAGCTGGAGCCACTGAGGTTCCCTGAATTTGAGGAGAATCCGGCAGGTGAGGGTGGCAATGAAGAGCCGGAAGAGCCTGAAAGCGACAGGACTGAGCCAGGCACTGATGAGCCAGAACCTTCTGAAGCCAAGACTCAGGATGAAAAGAATGGTCAGTTAAGTTTTGATTTCTGATTACATTAACTTATGAGGCGCACTTTATCTCTCTTGCTTTTGCTGCTTTCGGCATCACTCTTTGCTGAAGACCTTGCCTTGGAGCCTGTTCCTGAAAGACAACCCACTGCAAGGACATTCCTCTTGGGTATTGGCAAGACCAATCAGTTCGACACCTATCTCTCGCCGATGGAGTACTCAGGCCTGCAAGTCTCTTTCATGACTCAGAGTGAAAGGATGACACATCTTGCCCATCACCATATCTCCTTCCAGAGCAGTTTCTTAGGTGCCTTCACTTCAACTGACAATCCAGCTGAGACGGCAAGCTATACTGGTGCTCGCCTGGCTTATGATGCTGGCTGGCACTACCACTGGTCTCCCTTGAAGAATCTCGATTTGAAAGGTGGTGCATTGGTTGGCGCAGACCTTGGTTTCCTCTATAATGACAGGAACGGCAACAATCCTGCTCAAGGTCAGTTCAGTCTCGACCTTTCCCTGTCTGCTGGTGCTGCCTATCAGTTCAGGCTTTGGAAGTTGCCCATGCAAGCCAGTTATCAGGCTGACCTGCCCATGCTTGGCATGATGTTCTGCCCTGAGTTTGGAGAGAGCTATTATGAGATATCTCAACGTGGAGTGGGGCACAATATCATCTGCGCTCATCCTGGTAATGCACTGAGCTTCAGGCAGTTGCTGACACTTGACTTCTGCCTGCCTCGCATCACACTGAGGGTGGGTTATCTTAATGACATCAGGCAGAAGAATGCCCACAGCCTGAAGTATCGCGACACAAGCCACAGCTTCATGTTTGGCATAGTCCGTCACTTCCAATTAATGAAAAGAAGCAAATGAAACGAGTCCTATATGTCATAGCTGCCGTGTGTTGTCTGCTTGGTTGCCAGAAGAGTGATTATGTGTATGATGAGACACCACAGAGCAATCTGGATGCCTTGTGGGAGCTGATTGACCAGCGGTATTGCTTCCTCACTTACAAAGAGAAGGAGCTCGACATCAATTGGCAGCAGATTCATGCCAAGTACAGCAGCAAGCTGAATGACAAGATGTCGAGAGTGCAGCTCTTCGAGGTGCTTTGTCAGATGCTTTCCGAGCTTAAGGACGGGCATGTGAACATCTCCACAAGCCTCGACCTGGGTAGGAACTGGTCGTGGAAAGAAGACTATCCCGAGAACCTCAATACAGAACTTCGCAACAAGTATTTGGGCACAGACTATCACATTGGCAGCGGTCTGAAATACACCATCTTGCCAGACAACATAGCCTATGTGGTCTATGAGAGCTTCTCCAGTGGCGTAGGGGAGGGCAATCTGAGCGATATGATTGCTCATCTGAGGCTTTGCAATGGCATGATATTGGACATTCGGGGCAACAGCGGGGGAGAGCTCTCCAATGCTGAGAAGCTTAGCCAGCGTTTTACTAACGAGAAAGTGCTGGTTGGCTACACTTCTTACAAGACAGGCAAGGGCCATGATGATTTCAGTGAGCCTCGGGCTGAATACATCGAGCCAAGCAAAGAGATCAGGTGGCAGAAGCCAGTTGTCTTGTTGGTCAATCGCTCATGCTATAGTGCTGCCAACACTTTTGTGCGCAACATGAAGGAGATGCCCTTGGTGACAGTTATGGGCGACCAGACAGGAGGAGGCAGTGGTATGCCGTTCACCAGCGAGCTGCCCATTGGTTGGAGTGTCCGCTTCAGCGCCAGTCCCAGTTTTGATGCAAGGATGCAGCAGATAGAGTTTGGCATCAAGCCAGATGTTGAAGCCTCTCTGGATGAAGCACTTGCACAGGAAGGCAAGGACTCCATGATAGAGGCAGCCAGGGAATTGCTGAATAGTTTATAATTTACTCCAGAGTAAAATAGCGAAATTGATTTGAGCCGAGCTAAAACTTCGCTAAAGAAGTTTTGCATTTTAACGTGTTAAGTTTGGCATTTTAACGTGTTAAGTTTGTCATTTTAACGTGTTAAGTTTGGCATTTTAACGTGTTAAGTTTGGATTTTAACGTGTTAAGTTTGGTATTTTAACGTGTTAAGTATGGATTTTAACGTGTTAAGTTTGGTATTTTAACGTGTTAAGTATGGCATTATCCTGAACATTATGGCCGACCAAGCGCAGTCGGACACAATACATAGCACTATAATGAGGAGCATGTTTTAAAGAACAGACTTCTTTTTTTTTATAGTAAAGAGAAGATTATGCATGAAGCACGATGTATTATGAACTTTTTTTTGTAATTTTGCAGAAGATAAACCCAAAAATATATGATTATGAAAAAGACTTATTTGACAATTCTTGCAGCTGGGTCACTATTGCTGTCGAGCTGCTTTGGTGCGGGAGGTTATGGTACTGGTGCATCCACAGCATCCAATGGCAATGTGTGGGGCAATGTGCTGGGCAGTGTCTTGAGCAGTGTATTGCTTGGTGGCTATGGCGGCTATGACCAGTCAGGCATTCTTGGAAGCTGGAACTATAATGCCCCAAGTGCTGCCTTCACTACTGAAAAGGCTCTGACCAATGCAGGAGGCACAGCTGCAGTTTCCAGCCTTGCTTCATCTCTGGCAAGCAATTACAGCAGTATTGGCATCAACCGCAACAACACTTCCTTCTCCTTCCTTGAGGGCAACAAGTTCTCTGCAAAGGTGAATGGCATCCCCTTCAGCGGTACCTATGCCTATACACCAGAGAAGGGCGAAATCAGCCTCAAGACTGCAACAGAGACCATTAAAGGCAATCTGACAAAGACAGAGAAGGGTATGGGCCTGTTCTTTGATGCCTCGCAGATGGCAAACATCCTCCAGAAAGAAGCAAAAGTCAGCAATACAGCTGCAGTTCAGGCAGTTAGCAAGCTCGCCAAGAGCACAAATGGTGCTCGCGTGGGCTTTGAGCTGACAAAGTAGATATGGAGAATCCCATCTACGCGCACGACACCCTTGAGTTTGTCCAAGTAGCTGCTGAGTATTGTGCCCTTCTGGAGAAGACTGAGGGACAATCGGAAGATGCTCTGGTGGGCACTTTGCTCAAGCTGTTGCCTCTCCTCTACATGAAGGTGCAATTGCTGCCTGAGGTTGATACAGAAGGAGCTTTTGTGCCTACAGATCAGGTGACAGAGGAGGACTATAACTTTGTCCGTGATAATCTCTATCGTCTTTTGCATGAGCATGATGAGTATGAACTGCTTGTGTGGGACGAGGACATGCAGACAGAGGAGAGCCGGTGGTGCTCGGTGAGTGAAGGCTTGGCCGACATCTATCAGGCTCTCAGGAACTTTGTGGCTGTCTATCAGCAGAGGCTTGAGCCTTGCATGCTTGATGCGCTTTGGCAGCTCAAGGACAATTTCGAACTCTATTGGGGCCAGACTTTGCTCGACACACTGAGGCAGCTGCACAGGATTCGCTATACAATAAAGGATGAAGGAGATAGTTGACAAATACGATAAAAGCCTCATAGCTGACTTGCCTCGGGTGCTCTTTGACGGGAAGATTGAGGTAATAGTCAGCATAAAAGAAGCTGAGAAGGCTGTGAAGTATCTCATGAAACAACCTCTGCTTGGCTTCGACACAGAGACAAAACCTTCATTCACCAAGGGCAAGATGTACAAGGTGGCTTTGCTCCAAGTGTGCAGTAGCAAACTTTGCTTCCTTTTCCGCCTTAACGAGATGGATTTGCCCGACTGCCTGATAAGGCTCCTTGAGGACACAAAGATAACGAAGGTGGCACTCTCGTGGCACGATGACCTGCATGGTTTGATGGCTCGCAGACAGTTTAATCCTGGCTCTTTTATCGACTTGCAGGACATAGCTGCAGAGATGGGCATTAAAGACCAAAGCCTGCAGAAGCTCTATGCAAACATCTTGGGCGGCAAGATTGCTAAGGGGCAGCAGCTGTCGAACTGGGAAGCAGACAACCTGACTGAGCCGCAGAAGCAATATGCTGCTACAGATGCCTGGGCTTGCATTCAGCTCTACAAGGAGATGAAACGCATGCAAAAAGAAGGGTACTCTTTAGTGAAGAGTGAAGAGTGAAGAATTAAGAGTTAAGAGGTTGAAGATTTAACTATGAACTATGGACTATGGACTATGAACTGAAATATATTATTCTTCGCAAAGGTAAGGAGGAAAGCCTGGGACGCTTCCATCCCTGGATATTCAGTGGTGCCATCCATCATACGGAAGGCGACAAGCTTGAAGAAGGAGACCTCGTCGAGGTGCTGGCTTCTGATGGGCACTTCCTTGCCATAGGTCATTGGCAGATAGGCAGTATAGCAGTACGTATTCTCACTTTCAAGAAACAACGGATTGACCAAGCTTTCTGGCAGAAACGGCTTGCAGCTGCTCTTGATGTGCGCAAGGCCATTGGAGTGGCTGGAAGGGAGGATAATGCCATCTACCGACTGGTTCATGGTGAGGGAGACAACTTGTCCGGACTTGTAATTGACATCTATGGCCAAACCGCTGTCGTGCAGGCACATAGCGTAGGTATGCACGTCTGCCGCCATGAGTTGGCAGAAGCCCTCAAAGCAGTCATGGGCGAGAGTCTCAAAGCCATCTATTATAAGAGCGAGACAACCCTTCCCTTCAAGGCTCAACTTGGTCAGGAGAACGGTTTCCTTTATGGCGAAAGCAATAGTGATGTGGCTCGCGAGAATGGATTGGCTTTCCATATTGACTGGCTGAAAGGACAGAAGACAGGCTTCTTTGTGGACCAGCGAGACAACCGTGCGCTTGTGGAACATTATGCCAAAGGCAGGAAGGTGCTGAACATGTTCTGCTACACTGGTGGCTTCAGTGTTTATGCCATGAGGGGTGGGGCAGAGCTTGTGCATTCTGTTGACAGCAGTACAAAGGCAGTGGAGCTTGTGGATGCCAACATGGAACTTAACTTCCCAGGCGACACCAGGCATGAATCCTTTGCAGAAGATGCCTTTAAGTTCCTGGAACAGATGCAAGAGAAGTACGACCTCATCATTCTCGACCCACCTGCTTTTGCCAAGCACAAAGATGCCCTCCGTAATGCCCTGAGAGGCTACACAAAGCTCAATTGCAAGGCTTTCGAGAAGATACAGCCTGGCGGCATACTCTTCACCTTCAGCTGCTCACAAGCCGTCAACAAGGACCAGTTCCGAATGGCTGTCTTCACAGCTGCAGCTATGGCAAAGAGGAAGGTTCGCATCCTGCATCAGCTTCACCAGCCAGCAGACCATCCCATCAACATCTATCATCCCGAAGGAGAATACCTGAAAGGACTTGTCTTATACGTTGAATAACTAAAACACAAGATATTATGAACATTAAAGTACGTCTTACCATTCTCAATTTCCTGGAGTTTGCCGTTTGGGGCGCTTACCTCATCTCCATGGGCCTTTATCTTGGTAGCGAAGGACTTGGCTCCAACATCGGCTGGTTCTATTCGGTTCAAGGTTTCGTCAGCCTTTGTATGCCAGCCCTGATGGGTATTGTGGCCGACAAATGGATACAGGCTCAGCGCTTGCTTTCACTTTGCCACCTGCTTGCAGGCCTTTTCATGATAGCCTGTTGCTTCTATGGTCTTTCGGCAGCGGGAAGTGTAAGTTTCGGCACGTTGTTTAGCCTCTACACCCTCAGTGTTGCCTTCTTCATGCCGACCATTGCCCTTACTAACTCCGTGGCCTATAACGCTTTAGAGAAAGAAGGCATGGACACCGTGAAGGCTTTCCCGCCCATTCGTGTCTGGGGTACAGTAGGCTTCATCTGCTCGATGTGGGCAGTCAATCTGCTTGGCTTCAAGTCCACGCCTTATCAGTTTGCCCTTTCAGGCGGTTTGAGTTTGCTGATGGCCCTCTATTCGCTCTCCATGCCTGCTTGTCCCACGAATCAGAGTGGAGAGAAGAAGTCGCTTGTTGATGCCCTTGGACTCCGTGCCTTTGCCCTCTTCAAGGACTATCGAATGGCCCTCTTCTTCATCTTCTCCATGCTGCTGGGTTCTTGCCTGCAAATCACAAACGGCTATGCCACCAGCTACCTCGAAGCTTGGGGAGCCTTGCCACAATATGCAGACAGCCTGATGGTGAAGTATAGCGTCATAGTGACCTCTATCAGCCAGATGAGTGAAACGCTTTGCATCCTGCTCATTCCCTTCTGCCTGAGTCGTTTTGGCATAAAGAAAGTGATGCTCATGGCCATGCTTGCCTGGACACTTCGCTTTGGCTTCTTCGCTATTGGCAACCCGGGCCCAGGCTTCACCTTCATCATACTCAGCATGATAGTCTATGGTGTAGCCTTCGACTTCTTCAACATCAGCGGCAGCCTCTTTGTTGACAAAGAGACAGACCTCAGTGTCCGCAACTCGGCACAAGGCCTCTTCATGATGATGACCAATGGCTTTGGTGCGACAATAGGCATGCTTTGTGCACAGGAAGTGGTCAACCACTTTGTCTTCAACCTGCCAGAAGGAAGTGATGTCCTTGCTGGCTGGCAGACCTGCTGGTACATCTTTGCAGGTTATGCACTTATTGTGGCTGTGCTCTTTGCCATATTGTTCCGCTACAAGCACGTTAGAGAAAAGTAATGAAGGAAGTCCGCTACTTTTATGCGCCTGATGCTGCCAACTCGACAGAACTGCCTGCAGATGAAGCTGGGCACGCCCTTCGGGTTTTGAGGCTTGGTGTGGGCGACGAGCTTCTCCTGGCTGATGGGCAGGGATGCTTCTATCGGGCAGTCATTACGGCTGCCACAGGCCATCGGTGCACCTATCGTATTGAGGAGACTCTGCCTCAAGAGCCGGCTTGGAAAGGCCATTTGCACCTGGCCATGGCGCCAACAAAACTGATGGACCGCGTGGAGTGGTTTGCTGAGAAAGCCACAGAGATAGGCTTCGACGAACTGACCTTCCTTGACTGCCAGTTCAGCGAAAGGCGTGTGGTCAAAGAAGAAAGGATAGAAAAGATACTCATCTCGGCCATGAAGCAGAGCCACAAAGCGTGGTTGCCTAAGCTGAATGGCTCCACGAAGTCAAGTACGAGAAAGGGTGAAAGCCTTTCAGAATTGACCCGCTTCAAGGACTTCGTAGCCCAAGAGCGTGAAGGCGACAAGTTCATCTGCCATTGCTATGATGAAACAGATATTGGCGATGGAGCAACCAAAGAACATCTCTTTGATGTCCTCCGCGAAGGCATCCCAACCACTGTTCTCATCGGGCCGGAAGGAGATTTCAGCATAGACGAAGTGCGGCTGGCAATAGAGCACGGCTACAAGAGTGTCACCTTAGGCCGCAGCCGCCTCCGAACCGAAACTGCAGCCCTGGTAGCCGTCCACATGATGCAGCTCCGGAATGCCATTAAGTAACACAGCAAGCCCCCAATCCGAAAGGATGAGGGCTCTTTTGTTTCTTTTGAAACGGTTGAAACGCTGAAACGCTATTTTTACATGGGCAGCGGAATTGGCCCCATGCCCATGCACGACGTGGTCGTGATGGCTGTGAGAGGGGAAGCCCCCTCCCCGTTTCCTCCGTCGCGAGTGAGGGACTCGCTCTCCTTTGTGGGGCCGGAGCCACATTTAGTGGCTCCTCTAAAGACCCCAGTCGCCCCCTTAAGGGGAGACTTTTAAAACGGACCGCAGCCCATGCAGCTTGTAGTTGTAATTGCGGTCAGGAATGCTGTGAGCGCGGCTACTACTACCTTCACCAGCGTCTCTATAATTTTGCTTCCTTTCATGATTTTGAATTTTAAATTTATTAATTTTGGTTTTTCTTGAAGAGGCGGAAGCCCTTCTGGATTGTCTCTTTCGATATAAGGGCACCGCACTCCACGAAGGCCATAGCATGAACCAAGGCAGGGAGCTGGTCTTCTACGAGCCTTTCTTTTCCTCCGAACCCGGTGAGCTTGCATACGGTTTCGACGTATTTTCTCGTATCGTTTTCGCTCGGTGGCGCCCATCGATTTATTATGTCTTCTATACATACGGCTTTGTATTTTCGTCTGTAGGTTTCGAGGAGGCAGAAAGCGGCGCGAATGCCATATTCGATGCTTTCAAATTGAACGAACGACCTGTCCGTTTGTTCTGCTCGTTGCCCCTTCCATCGAGTACCTGCAACTCGCCTGATATTAAGCGGGTTGCAGTTTCTCATGCCGCGAGTCATAATCTTGCGATTTAGTTTAGAGTTTAAAGTTTAGTGTTTAGAGTCAGTTTAAAAGTTTAGAGTTTTTAAGTCTTTCTACTCTTAACTATGCGCAAAGCGCTACTGTCTCTACACTCTCAACTCTCCACTCTCAACTTTATTCAGGGTTGGAGATTTACTCCAAACCCTGAATAGTGTCGGTGTTCTTGATGACTTCGATGGCGTCGTCCTGCATCTTGCGGCTGGGAACGAGCTGGAACTGAGCCTCGTCGCGGAGGTTGCGGAAGTCCTTGCCAGGATTCCAGCAGACATTCACTGACTTGATGTTGGCTGCACCGAACTCCTCAGTCGTTTCTGCGCCTTCGCAGCCGAGTTCAACACGGAAGCTGCCGAGTTCGCCAAGGCTGACGATGTTGCCGGCGAGGAGCTGCTCGCGGAGACAGCGGATCATGTCGGTAATGACGCCGCTGATGGTACCCTTGGAGAAGGGCGTGTTGTGGTCGGCCATGTGTTGAACGAACTGGTCGTAAGTGAGTTTGGCGTTAGCCTGTGCGGAGCCATAAGCCTTGGTGCCGCCTGTTTCTGCGCTGATGTCGGCTTTCTTCGTGCCGGGCTTCGCGCTCATAATGCAAATACTGTAGTTAATCATTGTTTTTTTAAGTTTAAAGTTTAATGTTTAGAGTTTAGAGTCAGTTTTGAAGTTTAGAGTTTTCAAGTCTTAAGAACTCCGCCGGAGGCGGGACTTTTATCTATTAGACTGTCTCTACACTCTCTTCCGCACCTTATCAGTGCGACGTGGTGCTAAAGCATCCGCGAACTATCCACTCTCAACTCTGTTAGTTAACTCTTGCCGAGTTATGCAAATCGACGTGTCGAATTGCGCACTTCGACGTGTCGAGTCTGTTCACTCGGCGTGTTGTGTTTCGAATCACGATACAAAGGTACGACATTCTCTGCTGGCGGTTGGGCGATGGCTGATGTTGCCGTGCGGTGGCGGAACATTTTCTTATGGTTCTCCCAGTTGCTCCACGATTGCCCGCACTTGTCGGGGCGTGAAGGCTTTGCTCGTGGGGTAATAGCCTGTCTG